>Ga0256828_1000021_pt1 | contig 108116 bp, 103 predicted proteins | sample CV88metaG_FD_185993 | JGI IMG/M metagenome (GOLD analysis project Ga0256828, IMG submission 185993) | Hydrothermal vent microbial communities from East Pacific Rise, Pacific Ocean - CV88 | ecosystem: Environmental > Aquatic > Marine > Hydrothermal vents | place: Pacific Ocean: East Pacific...
TCTATGAGATTAATGTCACAGAAGAGCTAACCAGTGATCTTAACCAAACAGAAAATAATATCTCTGAGATTAATGTCACAGAAGAGCTAACCAGTGATCTTAACCAAACAGAAGATAATGTCTCTGAGATTAATGTCACAGAAGAGCCAAGCAGTGATCTTAACCAAACAGAAAATAATATCTCTGAGATTAATGTCACAGAAGAGCTAACCAGTGATCTTAACCAAACAGAAAATAATATCTCTGAGATTAATGTCACAGAAGAGCTAACCAGTGATCTTAACCAAACAGAAAATAATATCTCTGAGATTAATGTCACAGAAGAGCTAACCAGTGATCTTAACCAAACAGAAGATAATGACCTCAATCAATCTCAAGAGATAAATCAAACCCAACCAATTGCTCTTGTTAGTAGTGAAGTAGTCTCTGCTGTCACCATTAAGACCATTACACCCACAAACCCTCCTCAGGAGAGTACTCAAAATCTAGAGCAATCTCATGAACAAGAGGTACTGCGGAGTATTGACTTGCAACACAATGAACTCAAAGAGCAACTCTCTCGTAAAGTGAGATCTGAAAAGATACTTCAAGATAAAATTCTTCAGCTTCAAGAGGAGAACCAAAATCTTATCGAGAACCTTGAACAACTCAAAGCCACACAACTGCTCACTCAAGAGCAAAATCAACAAGAGATTGAGCAATATAAAACACGTATTCAAGCACTCCAAACACAATCTAGTACTCTTGATGAGCAAGAGAAAAACCTCCAAGAGCAAAACCATCAACTACAAGCCCAAGTTGAAGCACTTAATGCCAAACTAAAAGCACTTAGCGAACAAGAAGAACTCGATCAGCTCAATATGCGTAGCCTTCAGGAGCAAAAAGAGCAATCTCTAGCAAGCCTTGAGCAACTTACTGCACAGCGTCAAGAGCTACAACAAGAGAAAGAACAACTCCAAGAGAAGATTACAAAACTCTTAACCATTGCTAAAGAGGCAAATGATCGTATTCAACTTGCAGAGCAACAACGTGAAGAGAAGATTCAGACATTAAGCCAACAACAAACAGCTGTAGCGGATGCTTTAGCTCAAGCTAAGGGGCTTGCTCAAAAACTCCAAGAGGAGAAAGCTTCACTAATAGAACAGAACAAACAGCTCAAATCTAAAATTACCAAACTACTCAATATTGCCCAACAAGCCAATGAAAAAATTGCTGCTTATTCTCAAAGCCATCCCGAACAAAACCTTACAAGCATAAAGCAAAAAGAGCAAGAACTTCAAGCTCAACTTGCACTCCATATGGAGCAAGAGAGAGAGCTAAAAATAGAGCGTGACGACTTAGAACAACGTATTAGCAAACTTCTTGGTATGGCAAAGATCATGAGTGAGAAGGGAACCGCTCTACAAGAGGAGAAAAACCATCAGATTCAAACCCTACTACTTCAACAAAAAGCGGTAGAGCAAAACCTCACAGAGGCTCAAACAGAAATTGCCACACTAAAAGATCAAAATACTCAACTACAAGATCAAATCACCTCTCTGCAAGAGACCCTTGCCCAACAAGAGAACAACACAACCAAAAATCAAGAACTTCAAACACTTCTCCAACAACAATCTCTACTTGAGAGTAACCTTACAGCTCAACAACAAAAAGAGCAAACACTCCAAGAGGAGAACCAAGCACTTCAAAGTGAGATTGAGAAACTCAAAAGCCAACTTCTAACAGTCACCAAAGATAAAGAGGCACTTGAAGAGGAGCTTAAAAAGACTCAAGATAACCTAGAGAACGCCAAAGTTGATCGAAACCAACTTCAAACCCTTATAGCACTCAAGTCTTCTCTTGAAAACAACCTCTCTACAGAACAGGCAAGAGAAGCAGAGCTTCAGTCGCAATTGATTGAACTACAAACACAACTTCAACAGGCAAAAGTCGACCAAGAGAAACTGCAAAATCTTATGAGTCTCAAAAGTTCACTTGAACAGAACCTCTCGGTAGAACAAGAGAGAGAAAAAGAGCTGCAAGCTCAAATTGAGTCTCTACAAAATGAACTCAATACTACCAAACGTGCCGACCAAGAGCAGTTGAGCACCCTTATAACCCTCAAATCGTCACTTGAGAACAACCTTAGTATGGAAAAAGAACGAGAAGAAGCACTTGCCAATGAGAATCAATCATTACAACAAGAGCTTGAACAGCTTAAAATCCAATTGAAAGATGCCAAAGCCGATCAAGAGAAACTACAAAGTCTTATGAGTCTCAAAAGTTCACTCGAGCAAAACCTCTCAGCAGAACAACAAAAAGAGCAACAACTTCTAGCTGAAAACCAAAAACTTCAATCGATGCTTGATGAACTACAGGCACAACTCGATCAAACCAAAAAAGCAGGCGAAGATCAAATTATGACACTTATGAGCCTGAAATCCTCGCTAGAGAGTAATCTAAGTGCCGAAAAAGAGCAAGAAGAAGCACTCTTAGCAAAAAATCAAGAGCTTCAAGGTACATTAACCAAACTACAACAAGAGTTAGAGTCAGCCAAGGTTGATGAAGAGAAACTTCAGGCACTGATCGAACAGAAAACTCTTCTTGAGTCCAACCTTACTGCCACACTCCAAGAAAAAGAGGGAATCAAGCAGAACAATGTTCAACTTCAGAGTGATCTTGAGGCACTTCAAAGTGAACTGGCTCAACTAAAAACAAATCTAGAGGAGCTTAAAAACCAAAAAGAACAAGCACAAGCACTTCTACTTGAGAAGTCACAACTTCTTAAATCACAAGAAGAAGAGATCAACAAAATCAAAGCTCTAGCCCAAGAAAAAGAGGCTGCACTCAAAGCAAAAGAACAAGAGATTGCAAAAACAAAAGAGAGAGTTAGCGCCTACGAAGCACAACAAAAAGCCATTGCTAAAAAACGCCTAGAGGATGTCTTTGCTTTAACCCATGTTGAATTTAAATACAACAGCATGGATCTAACCAATGAGAGTAAACGACGACTCAATAAAACCGCAAAAGTGATGAAAGAGAATAGCGATCATTTCCACTTTATTATTAAAGGACATACCGATAACCGAGGAAAAGAGTCCTACAATATTAAACTGAGTGGACAGCGTGCCGAACAGGTTAAAAAATATCTGGTCTCTCAAGGAGTAGATGAAGAGATTCTCTCTACCAAAGGGGTAGGATCTGCCGAACCTATTGCAGACAACAACACCAAAGAGGGACGATTTAAAAACCGTCGTGTTGCCTTTGAGATTATTGAGAACTAAAAGCCTAGATGGCTTTTAGTCGCTCTTTACAGGTGGCGTATGCCACCCCTTCTCGTACTCCATCATCAATAACAATAGAGTCTTCAAATCCTGTCATTTCATATATCTCATCATAGATCAATATCCCCGAAGCTATTAGATCTTCTCTTCCCACACCTACCATTTTGGTTCGCTCATCTTCAGGCATAGAGAGGAGTCTCTGCATCTGTGTTGTAAGATCTTGACGACTTAAACGTGTTCCATGAATCACTTCAGGATCATACGTCTCATAAAGCATTCCTAGTTTCATTGCGGCTACGGTGGTGGGGGTTCCTGCCATCGCCACAAAAAGTTCTACCTTGCCATACTCGGCATAAACCTCTTGGGTAAAGCTTCGCATCTCTTGCATCAACTTAGGAATTGACAATCGAATGGATTCTATTCCTTGGTGGCTCTGTGTTAAGGTGACAATACCGATCTTAAAACTCTTTGAGATGTGTCGATCTCCATACGAAAAGATCAACTCCGTTGATCCACCACCAATATCGGCAATCAAAAAACTTTTGGGCTCTTCCCCCAAAAGTCTTAGACGATGCTCGGTAGCAATACGGGCATAACGTGCCTCGTCCTCTCCATCAATTACATCAAAACGGATCTGGGTACGATCAAAAATCTCTTGAAGCACCACATCTCCATTACTTGCTTGGCGAATCGCTTCTGTTGTTACAGCACGAATAAGCCAAGCCCTATCAAAACCCAATACCGATTTTGCATCGATAATTGCATCAACCACCCGATCCACAGCCTCGGGTGAGATCTGACCTGTCTGGGCAAGACCATCAGCGGTTTTTACCGTACGATGAAAGGTTGCAACGGGATGCCCTTGAGTGCAATCCATCTCAAGAAAACGGATACTATTGGATCCTAAATCTATGGCAATAACGTGGCTCAATGTAGCTCCTTAAAAGTAAATCCATGCTCACTCAAGATAGTGCGAACCTCCTCTTGATGATCCTCTCCTTTTGTCTCAAGATTAACCGAAACCACGGCATCACCAAACTCTAGATCGGTTGAGGTACGATCGTAACCAATCTGTACAATGTTGGCACCCACTTTGGTGAGAAGTTCAGTAAACTGCATAAGTGCCCCTGGTTTGTCTACCAAAATAACCGAGAGTTTCATCTTACGAGAGCTTTTGACTAGCCCTTTTTCGATAATCAATGAGAGCATGGTAACATCAATATTCCCACCACTAAGCACAATACCTACTTTTGAGCCCTTAGGGAGTCCTAACTTATTATGCAACAGTGCCGCCACCCCCACAGCTCCTGCCCCTTCGACCAGTAGTTTTTGCTTTTCAAGTAAAAAAAGTACGGCAGCAGCAATCTCATCTTCGCAGACCAACTCCATGCGGTCTACCGTCTCTAAAATATGCTTAAGCGTAATGGGAGACGCATCCCGTACAGCAATACCATCGGCAATGGTACGCACACTTTGAGTTGATTCTGCTTTTCCATGATCAAACGAATTCTTCATCGCACTCGCTCCTTCGGAGGCGATACCGATAATTTTAATGTTGGGATTAATAACTTTGGTGGCTACGCCGATACCCGAGATCAAGCCCCCTCCACCGACAGGCACAACAATAGCATCAAGATCACGCTGCTCTTCGAGCATCTCAATGGCGACTGTTCCTTGTCCTGCCATTACCTCATCATCGGTAAAGGGATGAACAAAATCTTTATGGTGCTCTTTGGCATACGCTAGAGCATACCCATATGCCTCATCGTAATTGGCACCATGCAAAATCACCTCCGCTCCAAGATCCTTGACCCCTTGAACTTTGGTCAGTGGAGTGGATTCTGGCATAACAATGGTGGCATCGATCTGAAAATATTTAGCAGAAAATGCTACCCCTTGGGCGTGGTTTCCAGCACTTGCTGCTACTACACCACCCCGCTTGCCCTCTTCGACCAAGGAGGCAATTTTATTAAATGCTCCACGAAGTTTAAACGCCCCTGTCCGTTGGAGATTCTCTTTTTTGAGATAGATCTCATACCCACTCAATTCACTCAAAATGGGTGCATACGAGAAGGGGGTACGATGTGCAACACCATGAAGCCTTTGAACTGCTTTTTCAATTGATTTTAAATCTAACATTAATTAATCCTGATATTATAATGACAGAATTATAATCAAAAAGGATAAAAACTATGGAATGCGAACTTCCCCGTGTCAACGCCAACCGAGATGAGATGAAAAAGTATTTTGAAGAGACCAAAACCATTGCGGTACTTGGATGCTCTCCCAAACCTGATAAAGCCAGTAACCGTGTTGCCAAATATCTACTTGAAGCAGGTTACAACATGATTCCTGTCTACCCAAAAGAGGAGGAGATCTTAGGTCAAAAGGTCTACCGAAGCTTAGCCGAGATTGATCAGCCTGTAGATATGGTGGTGGTCTTTAGAAAACCTGCTGCCCTTGATGCGATTGCCGATGCGGTCATTGCTCGTGGCGATGTCAAAGTCTACTGGACACAACTACAACTTATCAATAATAATGCTGCTCAAAAGGTCAAAGATGCAGGAATTGGTGTGGTTCAAAACTACTGTGCGATGGTTGAACACCGTGCCATCTTTGGATAAGCGACTAATCCTGTGTATAAAAAAACTCAATACTTGAGGTATTGGGTGGCTGAATAATAATGTCCGTCTCAAAGTTTGGACCATGATCGAGACGGACTTTTACCCCATCTTTGCCATTTTCATGCTGATACATCACCGTAATATCTTCGGATATCTTCTGCCCCACCTCTACCGAGAGCCCCTCATCTATACCTTCTCCCAAGAGTAAATGATCAACCTCGACACCTAGCCCTTTCATCAACTCTTTAGCAAACGCCCCACCCAACATGGCATAGACCGCATTGGTACCTCCCGAAGCTGCACTATCAAAAAGAATCAACGACAGAATATCCCGCTGAGAGAGATAGGGATTGGAACTAAAATTAATAATGGGATCATCACTGCTTCCTGAGATGTAGATACGAATGGTGTATTGATCTTTTTGATATCGTGCTTTAATTTCCAACAAGGGTTTGGCTAGATCTCCATAAAAATAGATCTTACTTCCTTCGAGATAAAAACGTTTTCCCTCCTGTTCAAAATAGCCCCCAACAATGTGACTCTCTCCTAGCAGATGAAATTCCTCACCATACCCTTTGACCAGTGTGAGATTATTAAGTAGATCAATATCTATCTCTTGGGTTTTATAATTTAACGGATGATCATTCTCTAGAGTGATATAGGTCTTTAAGTTAGTAAGTTGATCCTTTCTCTCTTTGGCTTGCTCCTGAAGGATAATAATATCGCTATCCTCCAAACCTATTGCACTCCTAAGTTCATAACGTATCTGATTGCCCAACAGATGCACCGCTCCATGAAGATAATATTGATTTGGTTCTATATCCAATTTTAGATTCAATGCACCAAGTAGATCAAAATCGCGATGCTTAAAAGTAAATGCTTCACTTAGCATATTAATACTTCCCTTTCCTATCGAGGGATGATAGTAGCCTGTAAGCTTTAGCTCATCATTAATCCAGAACTTTTTGATCTTCACCCCCCCCTTGGTATAAGCCAAAAAAGAAGGTTTGGTGGATTGAATATGACTCAAATAGGCATTATTCAAAAGCACTGCATCATAATTTTGCACAACAATATCTGATCCATCTAGATCCAATTTTAAATGAACTTTAGCAAACTTTACCCCATCTTTCCCCTCGGTTAAAAGTGAAAATTTAGGTAAAAAGAGATTCACTTTATACCTTTTTTTAGCTCCCTCATGAATCTCTCCTTGAATGGCTCCAGCAAAAAATGAATGGCTTAGTTGATGACTCTTAAACGTCATTTTTTTAAGATACTGATGAGACAGATCATAATTAGCATCAACCAGAAGCCTACCAGAGAGTAACGGGAGAGATAGCCCATAATAACCATTTAGACTCTTTAGGAGAGGGTTCAACCTTTTTATTTTGGCATGACAATGAAGATCCTCTAACCTCCCATCAAAGGTTACCTTCTCACCAAAAAGACTCAACTCACCACCTGTTACATACCGATCCTCTACCAGATAACTAAACCAAAGATCAGCAATTTTGTTATGTACTACTACTTCGAGTTGCTTCTCTTCAAAGCCGACCCTTCCATGCAGTTTTCCAAGACCAAAGAGTGCCACATACCCATGATAATCCAAAGAATACGGAGCATGCAAATTCATCTTTGCTGTTAAATCTATATTTTTTCCCTTAAACATTAACGATATTTCAGAAGACTCCATATCTGTAAACTCTACGCTTCCTACACCACTCAATACCCCTCGCTCTTTAGCGACCCCTTGTGGAAGAGTTGTTACTATCTCGTCTAATGCCACCATCTTTTTACTCTGTAGTTCTAGATTAGCTTGCTTATAATCCTGAGTCTTAAAGTGTCCCTTAAAGTAAGGTGTCTGTAATGAAACCGCTAACCCCTTCCGATCACCATCATACAAAAGATCCAGCTCATCTAGACTTTTGGATCTAAACCAATGGGGCATATTTTGAGGAGTCTGAAGATGAATTCCTCCTTTATAAAACAGTTTTATCCCCTTTTTTAGGTGATGAAAATCTACCTTTAGATGATTTCTGAGCCTAAAATGCTTGGCATACGCCATCGATCCTAAACCAGTAGAGTCCACCTCCAGTGCAAAATCCAAATAACGATAAGAAAGATGATGGTGTAGTCTCTTAAACGCTAATCCAAGCTTCACCTTAGGAAGCAGTAGAAGATCTTTTGGACGGTGGATGATATCTGCCCAAACCCCTTGATGATTCAGTTTTATACTTAAGGGTAGCTCTTTTATGCTAGCATATCGCAGAGGCAAATGATAATCCTCTATTAAGCGAGGAGAGAGATGAATCATCCCTTTACTCAGGAGCATCGAGTGACGAATCTCTCCCCGCTGATGGGTCTCTCCCCAGTTACTCTTGAAATCTAAAATCACCTCCGAGGCACGATAGTGTAATCTCTTTTCCAATTCCAAATGCAGATCCCTAGCAATCACCTTGGCTTTTTTAATCTTAAATCGCCCATAAGTACGGGGTTTCATACTTCCTACAAGCCTACGAACATCTACCCCTTTAATGGGCAAAAAGAATCCTCTTGATGTCGTAGATGAAGCTTTTGGATGCGGGGTTCTCCTTTTAATATTTTTCACCAATCGAACAATGGCATTGGGATCAATCTCATTTAAAATAAGCCGATCTAATTTAAGACGATGATCTTTAACAATCCCTTTTAGACGGATATTGGCAATCTCCGAAGCCAAAGAGAGCGAGAAGAGATCACTCCGTACAGTTAAATCCTCTTTCATCCAGAGATTGCTACCCTCTAGATGAATTGTGCCAAAGTCTATCCCATAAAGGGTAAAAGGATCAATCAAAAAATCAATATTATGCAGATGAAATTGCCAAAGTAACTTAAACGATGAAGGCTTTTGATTGCTTCTCTCCTGAAGCTTTAATAATAACCGATTAAGATTTTTGGGGTTTAATCCTTGAATATTTAACTCAGTAATCTCTACTTTTTTCTGAATCAAACCAAAAGGATTCCAATGAATCTTTGCCTCTTTTAAGAGTGGGGTTCCCTGATACTCCAATGCACGTACCTCTATACCTGTAAAAAGATTTCCTGAGATATCCGCATAGTTCAACTCATAACTTTTCAGAAGATCATCCGTGACCAACTTAATGGTGCGTGAGTCGGTTACAATAAAAAGCACCATCACTCCCAAGAGTAGTAGCAACTCTACCAAAACCACCCACCAATAGAGTAGACGTATCAAAAGGATTGTCCAATCTGAAAATGCAAAGCATTCTCATCATACTGATGAAGATTAAAACCAAAATCAATCTTAAATGGTCCAATGGGGGTCATGTAACGTAATCCCATACCTACAGAGTGAATCATAGGATTGGAGAACTCCCAAAAGTTTGCACGATCAGAGATCATGGTATTGTCCGAAAAAATCCCCAAATAGAGACGTTTATACAGAGGCATACCCATCTCAAACGAGAGATTAACCATACCATCTCCTCCCTCATTAAGATCTTCTGTTGAAGAGATGGTAACGCCTATCTGCTCATACCCATACGCACGATTAGAAAAAGCTCCTCCTGCAAAGAATTTTTTAGATTCAGGAAGTCGATTTTGATAGGTCATAATCCCCCCTACTCGTCCAACTGCAGAGAGTGTTAATTGATCTAAAGTATAGATCAAACGCAACTCATCTAAATACTTAAAGTAGGTAGTACTCTCAGGAGTATAAGGAAGACCATACTCCATCTCATGTGAAAAATAGATCCCCTCTGTTGGATTAATCTTAGAGTCACGAAGATCCAAAACCACTTTGGCAAAAGGGTAGATTAGTAAAAACTCCTTATCCCCTAAGATCTCTCGATGCTCTACACCGATGCCTACTCTATCTATCCACTGATTCTCTTGATGTTCTAAAAAAAACTTATCAAAAAGCAACACCTCATCAAACTCATGAATTCCCTCCTCTGCTTGGTACCCTAGGGTATTTTGAAAATCAAGATGGTACCCCCACCAGACCCGTACTGCAGGATTAAAAAAATTACTCTCCAAATTCTTTTGCTTCTGTGAAAAGAGGGCATCTAAACGCAGTTTTCTTGCATTACCATAAAAGTTTTTATACTCCCAATGATATTTTGCCTGAAAACGTAAGTCGGTAGCATAACCCACCCCAATACGTGAACTTATCTTTGGAGGCATAGATTTAAAACGTACATCCAGAGGGATTTTCTGATGGAACTTGGCATCGTAAACCATCTGAATATTATCAAAAGCATCCAGTGCATAGAGAGATTCATAACTCTCTTTAATCTTGTCAAGATCAAACCTATCTCCCTCCTCAAAGTGAAGCCTCGAGAGAACCACCGCTTGAGAGATATTCTTATCACCTGTTATGGTAACCTTACCAAAATGACACACCTCGCCCTTGGCTAGTTTGATTTTAATGCTTACTTGGTGCGACTCAAGATCAACATAGGCTTTGGTATCAAGATCATAACCACAATAGCCTTCTTTAAGAAGGGCTTTGATAATGGATCGTTTCATCTCACTAAAACGTTTGGCTCGGAAACGATCCCCTTGATGAAATGCAATAAGCTCCTCTATGGGATGGTCACTCTCAATAGATAGTTGAGCAACTTTGACTGGTTGATGCTCTTGAATATAAAGTACCACATCACCATCAGCACGAAGATGGTGGGTAATGTTGACATCATAAAAGCCCTCTTGACGATAAAAAAAAGTGTAGAGCTCATCAAGTTTCGACAGATAGATTGGATTGATCTCAACCCCCTTCTCTTGCCAGTCCGATGATAATAGCGAAGCTTTCTTTTTGGTATTAATTAACTGAACAAGTTGTTCATAACCAAGAGCATGGTTACCAACAAAATAAAGTCGAAGATTTTTAGATTTATCCAACGCATAAAGAGACACGTTAAAAAAAAGGAGTAAAATCAGCAACAACATCAAAAAGGTCGACTTTATCATGCTGTTGCGTTACTGAAGAAAAGAGAATCCAAAAAGACTATTTTCGGATCTGTCCATTCCCATAGAGTTTAAACTTATATGTCGTCAACTCATTTACCCCCATAGGTCCACGTGCATGGAGCTTATTGGTCGAGATCCCAACCTCTGCACCAAATCCAAATACCGCACCATCGGTAAAACGCGTGCTCGCATTTACATAGACACATGCAGCATCAATAATATTCATAAACATCTCCGCCGCAGAGTAGTTCTCGGTGACAATCGCCTCAGAGTGTCCTGAACCATACTTTTGGATATGGGCAATCGCCTCATCGATCCCTTCAACCACCTTAATATTAAGAATATTGGCAAGATACTCGGTGTTAAAGTCCTCTTCAGTTGCGGGATCAATAAAGATAAACTCTCGTGTCTTAGGACACCCTTTGAGCTTGGTTCCTGCATCAATAAACGCTTTATAGATTGAAGGAAGCAAACTCTTTGCAATCTCTCGATCCAAAATCAAGGTCTCCATAGCATTACAGACCCCAGGGCGTTGACACTTGGCATTCAATGCAATATTCAGTGCTTTAGTGTGGCTTGCATCACGATGAATATAGGTATGACAAAGCCCCTTATCATGCTTGACCACAGGAACCGAAGCATTTTTAGAGATATACTGAATCAGTGCCTCTCCTCCGCGGGGAACAATCAAATCCACATAAGCATCCTCACGGATCAGCTTGGCAACCCCTTCTCGTGTAGCATCAGGAAGCAGTGAAATAATCTCTTTGGGCAGACGATGTGCTTGGAGTACCGATTGTAAAATCTTAGCAATGGCTTGATTGGAGTGCTGAGCCTCTTTACCCCCTTTCAAGATGGCAACGTTTCCACTCTTAAAACAGAGTCCTGCAACATCTGATGTTACGTTGGGACGGGACTCATAGATCACACCAATCACCCCAATAGGAACAGAGACCTTCTCAATCCGAATATTATCAGTGTTAACCCATCCTTCAAGAACTCTACCCACGGGTTCTCGTAGTGCAGCGATCTCTCTTAGGGAGTGTGCAATCCCCTCAACTCGAGAGGGATCAAGCAACAGCCGATCAAGCAGTGCCACATCAAGGTTATCGGCTTTGGCTAACTCCATATCTTTTTGATTTTCGGTTACAATATAGGCACTATTTTCGATTAAGGCATCTGCCATATCGTTTAAAACTTGATTCTTTTTTTGGCTATCTAAGGTCGCAATAGTTGACATACAGGATTTGGCTTTGGCTAAAAACTCTTGCATTATTATTCCATTTTTTAATTTTTTAGTATTATATCTTGTTTGGTTTATATTTACCAATTATCCCCCATGACTGATTTCTCTTCGCCCTTAGACTGCTCCCTGCTCGATCATTGAGTCTGCCACTTTTCTAAAGCCTGCGATATTTGCTCCTGTAATAAGATCTCCTGAGCAGTCAAACTCTTTAGAGGTATGATAAGCGGTATTAAAGATGTCTCGCATAATTTTACGCAGTTTAATATCCACCTCCTCAAAACTCCACTGTGCCATGCTGGCATTTTGACTCATCTCAAGCTGTGAGGTCGCTACTCCCCCTGCATTGGCAGCTTTACCTGGACTAAAGAGAATATCACTCTGTCGAATAAACTCCAACGCATCAGGAGTTGTGGGCATATTGGCTCCTTCATTTATCAAGAGACATCCATTCTCCACAAGCTTTTTAGCATCCACCAAGGTTAGTTCATTTTGTGTCGCACTAGGAAAGGCTACATCACATGGAATCTGCCAAACAGCGTGTCCCCCCTTGGGATATTTTGAGACAGGAATATACTCACAATCAGGATGAAGCTTGGCATAAGACTCAAGCGATTCATGGTTAATCTCTTTAACCGCTTTGAGTGTCTGAAGATCAATCCCTTTTTTGTGGTGAATCGTCCCTTTACTATCAGAACAGCTTACAGGAGTTGCCCCCATATCGTAGAGTTTTTCAATGGTATAGGTTGCCACATTACCCGAACCTGAAACCGTACAGGTTTTTCCCCGAAGATCTTTATCATTAACCATCAAAAAGTTCTCAGCAAAGTAGACCGATCCATAGCCCGTTGCCTCTTTTCTAACCTTGGATCCTCCCCAGTTGAGTCCTTTTCCTGTCATGATTCCATCAAACTCACCCGTAAGCTTTTTGTACTGACCAAAAAGATAACCAATCTCTCTAGCCCCCACACCAATATCTCCTGCAGGGACATCTTTGTGTTTTCCAATATGACGATAGAGTTCGGACATAAAGGCTTGACAAAATCGCATAATTTCATTATCACTTTTACCTTTGGGGTCAAAATTACTTCCCCCTTTTCCACCACCAATCTGTAGTCCTGTTAGGGCATTTTTAAAGATCTGTTCAAAACCTAAAAACTTGATAATCCCCAAATTTACCGAAGGGTGAAATCGCAATCCCCCCTTATATGGACCAATGGCAGAGTTAAACTGAACACGGTAACCCAGATTGGTACGGATCTTACCCGCATCATCAATCCAATTAACTCTAAAAATAATGGTTCGCTCAGGAACCACGATACGCTCCAAGATATTAAACTTGGCATACCTACTGTCTTCATTTAGCAGAGGAAAAAGCGAAAAGAGCACCTCCTGAGTCGCCTGATAAAACTCATCTTGTCCAGGGCTACACTCTTTAATGTACTCCAATACCTTCTGTACCTCTTGGGTCGCTTTCATTCTCTATTCCTTTATTATTGTTTCATTCTATAATTGGATCAGATCCAAAGGGTTGATGTGTTTATTATTTTTCGTTACTTCAAACATCAAACTCTTGTCAACTTTTCCAATAACCGCTCCTTTTTGGAGATACTTTCCAACATGAATCGCAGGCGATAATCGAGAGAGTTTAGCATAGATCGTATGCAGATTATTATCATGCTCAATGATCACAACCCGTCCCAACATTCCCCCACTATTCTCGGCAAAGACTACCTTTCCTGACAAAACAGATTTTACTTTAGCACCCTTATAGGGAGCTTTGAGGGTGATGGATTTATTAAAAATCTTAAATTTATAAATAGGATCAATATAGGTTCCATACTTCTTGATTAAACGTCCACCTTTGAGTGGGCTAATGGTTTTATTACCATGATAAGTTGAGACCCTCTTTTTGGGGCGGTGTTTTTTGCTACTCCCCTGATCCTCTTCTTGTTCGCGTTGAATAATTTTGAGTTTTGCTAACTTTTTACGCAACGATCGCTGTTCGGCACGAATTCGATCAAAACGTTTTTTATAGATTGCTTTGTCCCGTGCCAAACGTTTAATAAGTGCACTCTTCTCCTCTTTTTTAATCGCGTACTCTTCACGATCTTTTTTATACTTATATAGTGCCTCTTTTACCTTAGATTGTTCCTTGATTAAGTGATCTTCACGCTTCTTTAGCTCTGAGATCTCCACTTCTAAAGATTTAATAGACTGCTCATTCTCCTTGGCATAGACCCCATACGCCTCTTGAAGCATGACTGACTCTGGTGTCGGTTTTTTGATCTCTTCTAAGACCAATGCCATGCTAAACTTATCGGCAACCAGATTGATAAACTCCTCTTTTTTACCTTCAATCTCTTGATTTAATGCTTGAAGTTGCTTATCAAGATCTCGCTTCTTTACTCTTAATGCCTCATATTTAGCTTGATTCTTTTCAATGCTCCTCTCTAAAACACTCAAACGTTTTTCTAACTGATTTCTCTGTGCTTTAGCATCGATAATCTTCTCGGCTAATGCCGAGAGTTTTTTATCCATCTTGTTATATTCTATCTTGGTTGAGTGTAGTGCCTTTTTTTTTGCCTTGATCTTACTCTCGATACTACTAGAGTAAAGCAATAGACTCAAGAGAAAAAAGAGTAGAAACTTTTTCCACATCTACTCCTCCTTTACCGTAATGACCACCAAAAAGATCGCAATCATCACAATAGAGATCGATGCGAAGGTCAAAATAAACAGATCATTAAAACGAAACATCTTATCAACATTATCCTGTAAAATAGAGATATTACTCCCCTCGACCCAACGATTCTGAATCATATAAAAAAGCCCACTCGCTAAGAGTGCTGAGATAATTGCATCGACCAATCCCATATTAATCAATACTTTACTTCGTAAAAAGAGCGATGCCCCAAAGATATCCATCACCTTCATCCGCTCGGCATGCAGATAGTTCCAGACCTCCATCTGCTTGAGAATAAGGAAAAAGCCAATAATGGTCATAAAGACAATAAAGGTACGAAACGAAGATTTAATAAACATAAAAAGCCCATAATTGGACTGATGCAAAGTATCAAAAGTCTCAACACGGGTAATCTTTTCGCTCTTAAGCAGGTTCTGCTTGACCTGCTCTAACTCTTGATTATCCAGATAACGATCGAGCTTAATGGAGTAGAAATTTGGTAGTTTTTCATGAATGGTCTCACTGTTCTCTTGATGAAGGGTACTGTCAACACGATGAACAATTTTAGATTTTTCAATCTCGGCAACTTTTAGAATATGGTCATCCCATGTTCTAAAGTCATCAATGCCCATCTCCTCTTTGGCAACCACCAACATTGCGTAACTGTCCCGTAGACTCTCTTCATAGTTCTTTGTGGTTCGATCAAAAACAATAAAAAACTCCAACCCCAATAAGATCGCCACCATAGGAAAGATAATGGCAAGGTGTTGTTTAACAAACTTCATAGACTTTTCCCCCTTCGATTCTAAGGTGCCGATAGGAGATATTAAACACCGTCGGTATTTTGTGCGTTACAACCACCACTGTGGTATTGAGCTGTTGACACGCATTCTCTAAAAGATCCCAGATTACATTAGAGGAGTACTCATCAAGGTTTCCCGTGGGCTCATCCGCCAGAATCAAAAAGGGGTTTTTTGCCAAAGCACGTGCTACCCCTACCCGCTGTTGCTCTCCACCCGAAAGCTCTAGGGGATATTTTTGCTCTTTTCCTGTAAGTTTTACATGATGAAGTAACCGCTTGGCTTGAGTTGCCTGAACCTCTTTGGAGTAACCCGCTATCCACAATGGAAGCACCACGTTTCGCTCTACTGTCCACTCATTGATTAATCGATAATCCTGAAAAACAATGCCCAGATGGGTTCGAAGCTCCTGAAGCTTGCTCTTTTTAATGTTCTTCATATCCAACCCACCAATAACCAAACTACCCGATTGTGGTTTTAAGTTGCCATAAAATGACTTCAAAAGGGTTGATTTCCCACTTCCACTTGGTCCTGTAATGAAAACAAAATCCCCCTTCTTAACCGAAAATGAAGCATCTGAAATAATCTGTTCGTTCTCTTCGTATGAAAGCGATAATCCATTAGCAGTAATAATATTAGGCATTGAGCAACTCCAAAATTTTTAAATGAGTCTGATAGTTGGTCATTGTCTTTACGGGAATCGACGCAAAGTAATAACTCTTCTGCTTACCTATCCTAATATATTTGTGTTCTGGTCGATCAAAACTTCCAAAAGAGAGCTTGAGTAAAATGGTCTCATCATCGATCCGATAGATACGTTCAAAATGGATAAAAAAGTTCTCCATTACAATCGGACGCGAAGGAATACTTTCGATCAGTTGCTCATGATACTTAATCTCGTTTAAAGAGAAGTCAAAATCAATACTTCGTGGTTCAGACTCCTCTTGTGCAGTGACATAAACATCATAAATATCCTTCTCTTGGCGTAGCCAACGGGCTTCATATTTACTCGTCACCTCTAGGGATTCATTTTTGCGTATCTCAACCGCCGTTTGCTTGACCCCTTCAGCTAAAAAGGTCTCGAGTGCATACCAGAAATAATTAGGACTATCGGTTCGAAGCTCCAATCTTCCTCCGACTTTAAGTACCCGCATCGATTCACTCAAAAAACTCTTTGATATAACCCTTCGTTGGGGCTTTTTATCCCAGGGGACAGGAAAATGCACAAAGATCTTCTCACAAAGATTTGAAGGAATCATCTCTAGCAGTAGACGTGCATCATAATTGACTACCCAGATATTTTCAATCTCTTGCAGTTCAATCTGCCTAAGTACCTGCTCTGCCGAAGGGGTGTGGATCTCAATTCCAATAAAGAGACAGTCAGGATTTTTACGTGCTTGATAGAGCAGATGTTTTCCAGAACCAAACCCTACTTCAATTGCCATACGTTTAAAAGGGTAGACAATATTAACAAAATCTTCTATTCGCTTCTCATAAGGGCTGAAGCTTACTCGTTTTCGGTGATGGATCTCAATATTGGAGTTTACAATCTCCAACTCAAAATGGTGAGCAATATCGGCAATTGCCTGCTTAACAAGATTGACATTCAGCGGTCGAGTTACCTTATCGTACTTTAATAACCAGTTTGCCTTTGCCTTTTTAAGATGCAATAAAAAGGTCTCATTCTCTATTGAAACGCCCAACATCTCATCACTGCTATGCAGATCATTGGCTCGAAAGAGCAGTGCTGTTTGACCATACTTCCCTGCATCAATGCAGGAAGTATCAAATGGTTTTACCGTTATGTGTGGCATTAGATCCCTTATTTGGCTAAGATGGTAACAGGAAGGCTTGGTGTAGAGAAACTTCCATCAAATCCGATGGCAATTACACGATACTGATAAGTAGTTCCTGAGACAACATAATTATCAATATACTCCACCATCATACGATGATCCAGACTCCCCACACGTTGCCATTCACGACCATTGGTACTCTTTTGAATAATATAACCTTTGATCCGTTTATCAGGATGGGGTCGCCAGATCAGCTTGATGACATTGCTTGCTTTTTGTGCCCCCTGAAAAAAGCTAACTGGTGGAAGCGGTGGAAGTGTTTTAATCTCAATAATTTTTCCATTGGGTGACTCATACGAACCTTTAACAGTTCTAAAGGTATAGGTGTAGTGGCTGTTTTGAGCCAAACCCGTATCAACATAGTGAGAGGCAAAAGGATTAAGAATGGTCGCAATTTTACTCAACTCTTTATTGCTACTGTTAACATACGCATTCGCCTCTGTTCGGTAGATATTGATCCCATCTACTCCCTTGGTGTAAAGTGGTTGCCACTCAAACCCCACATAGGTATTTCCAGCAACGGCTTTGACCTCTTGAACTTTTGGCAGACGAGGATCGAGTGTCTGCGTCATTAAAGTATTGGGATTACAACCTGTCAGTAAGAGTCCTAAAGTACTCATCAATAACAGCAGGGTTAATTTTTTCATAAATATCTCCTTGATTAAAATTCCTATCTATATATGTTTGCATATCTGGGAACAGGGGGGCGATAAACTCCATCTTCTTATTTTCTGTTGGATGTGTTAAATAGAGTTTATATGCGTGTAGATAAACTCTATTTATTGTATCTTTTTTGCTCTTAAAACCATATAAAACATCTCCCAATATATGTCGTCCTAAACTGTTAAGATGGACACGAATCTGATGGGTTCTTCCCGTATAGAGTTTTGCCGCAATCAACTCCACATTTCGCTCACTTTGTGCTATTTTATAAAAAGCTGATTTTGCCTCTTTTCCTTCGGGAACCACATCCATCTTAAGACGATTATTGCGGTTTCTCCCTATGGGTTTTTCGACAATACCACTGGACTTTAACGGATAGTCAATCAATGCCAAATAGTACCGTCCCATGCTCTTATCTTGAAGCTGTTCACTCAGTTTTTGATGAGCCTCATTGGTCTTGGCAATCACCAAGGCCCCCGTGGTCTCTTTGTCGATACGGTGTACAATACCATGACGCTCCTCTCCTGAGATGGTTGAGAGCGAAATCCCCCGATCAATTAACCAGTCCACCAGAGTTGCCTCTTTAACCGAAGGAGCAGGATGTACCACCAAGCCTGATGGCTTATTGACCACCATCATCACCTCATCCTCATACAACACCTCCACATCAAAATCTACTACAACTTTAGCTTTAGGGGTTATCTCTTTAAATGAATAGCTTATTTGATCTCCCTGAGCCACCTTCAATCCTCGCTTAAGCACCTGCTTACCATTGACCGATACCAAGCCCTCCTTGATCAACTGCTCTATCTGATTACGACTCTGATCTAAAACATTGGTAAGTACCCTATCTAGTCTACCTGCTTCTGTTGCACAAAATTCCATATTAACCTTTTAGATTTTCTAAAATTATACTATAAAAAGAGAAAAGCATGCCCTCTAAAAAATAGTTTTACGTTAAAATACCATCATGAAAAAACTATCCTATCTTCAGACCCTTCGACACCCTATAGTAGCACGACTAACCCTGATTCAATTTATCTCCTATTTTGGAACATGGTTCTCTCAGGTGGCTATTGCCTCCATGATGGTCAGCTATGGTGCTAGTGAGATGGAGATTGCTTCACTTTTTATGATGATCATGCTTCCTGCTATTTTATTGGCACCGCTAACGGGCTATATTATTGATCGGTTCCCTTTTAAGCGCTTGATGCAGACACTTCTAGTTGTGGAGATTGGTATGACGCTACTGTTTATGACCATTGATAGTCTAGAGGATATTCCATGGTTAATGCTCTTTTTATTTATTCGCTCCATGGCATCATCCATTCTCTTTTCTGCAGAGATGGCACTCTTTCCCAAGATTCTAAAAGGAGAGATGCTCAAAAATACCAATGAGATCCACTCCATTGTCTGGTCGGTCTGTTTTGCTCTAGGGATGGCACTAGGCGGAATGGTAACCTATCACTTTGGGTATGATACCACCTTTATGATTGATGTTATGCTCTATATTATCGCTTCATGGCTTCTTTTAGGACTCAAACTTCAACTTCCACCCATGAAACATACCCAATCAGCCATAGAGATGATGAAAAGTGGTTTTCTCTATCTTAAAAACCATAAAAAACTAATTCATCTTATTCTTTTACACTCTGCCATTGGCTTTACCAACTTTGATACCATCGTTACCCTACTTGCAGATCAATACTACCAATACATTATTGCTGTCCCTCTGGCAATTGGATGGATCAATGCCACCCGTGCCCTAGGGCTCTCCATTGGACCTTGGCTATTTAGCCGTTTTATTAACCGTTCAACCCTACACTATGCGTTTGCTCTCGAGGGGCTTAGCATTATCCTCTGGGCAAACCTTCAAGATAATTTTTACTACTCACTCATGGGTATGTTTCTGGTTGGACTGCTCTCAACAACCCTCTGGTCCTATACCTACTACATGATCCAACAAGAGATAGCACCACAATACCTAGGAAGGGTTATTGCCTATAATGACATGATCTTTATGGGAACCAATATTCTTGTGACCCTAATGGTGGGCTATTTGGCAAAACTTGGTACACCACTAGAGTATATCTCTATAGGAATGGGTATGGGCTTTCTTGTTGCTACGATCTACTATCTCTGGTTTCAAAAAACATTCTATCCAACAACATAAGGAGTTGACTAATGAAACACGCTAAACCAAAAATAGCCATCAGTATTGGAGACCTCAATGGTATTGGCATACAACTAGCACTAGAGAATCATGAGACCATTAAACAAATGGTTGACCCACTCTACTGCATCGATGAAACAATGCTTCAACAAGCCTCTAGACGACTTAACCTTCCCATTCCTAAAGAGTTTAACTATACCCAACGTATCGCTAAACCATTTGAGATTCAACCTGCTCAGATCAATAAGGCAAGTGGGGTCTATAGCTTTGCCTCTTTTCTTAAAGCTGTAGAGCTCTCAAAAACACTAGAAGTTGAAGGAGTCATGACCCTCCCCATTCATAAAAAAGCATGGGAGTTGGCGGGAGTTAGCTATAAAGGACACACCGATGCGTTACGTGATTTTTTCTTTGCTGATGCTATTATGATGTTGGGTGTTCCACAGATGTATGTGGCACTCTATACCGAGCATATCCCCCTGCATCAAGTCGCCACAGAGGTTCAAAATATCAAGAAGCTTAGCTATTTTTTGATTGATTTCTATCGGAGTATTCAAGACCAACTTCAACCCAATGAAGAGATCGGGCTACTAGGATTAAATCCTCATGCAGGAGATGACGGAGTATTAGGAGATGAAGAGCGTGCGATTGAAGAAGCCCGAGAGATCGCTCATAGAGAGATCCAAAAAGAGATCTATACCTCTCCCCTTGTTCCTGATGTTGCCTTTACACCCAAAAGTCGTCAAAAGTACCGCTATTTTGTAGCCATGTATCATGACCAAGGTTTAGCCCCCCTCAAAGCACTCCATTTTGATGAAGGAATCAATGTCTCACTCAACCTTCCCATCAAGCGAAGCTCTGTTGACCATGGAACCGCTTTTGATATTGCCTATCAAGGCGTTCAACTCAATAACAAGAGCTATCTTAATGCCCTAAAGTACTTTACTACTTAACCACCACACAGTTTCGCCCCTTCTCTTTGGCGAGATAGAGGGCATCATCCACACGCTGAAAAATACTCTTTTGGGTATCTTTGGACTCAAACTGTGTCACACCAAAACTACAAGTCACCGTTAAGCCATCTCCAAAATTATGCCCCTGAATATAACGTCTCAACTGCTCTGCTTTAGTCGCTGCTTGCTTGACCGTTAAAAATTTTGCTAAAATAATAAACTCCTCTCCACCCCAGCGGGCAAAGATATCCTGCTCGGTTATCTTCATATTAACACTGCGTGCCAACTCGAAAAGAACCTTGTCCCCAATCGGATGTCCTTGAGTATCGTTAATGATCTTAAAGTGGTCAATATCAAACAAAATCAAAGAGAATGGCTCATCAAAACTCAAAGCCCGCGAGATTGCAAGAGGAAAGACCTGATTAAACTTAACACGGTTATAGACCTGTGTTAAGGGGTCAAAATCTGCCTGTTTACGGAGATGATTCTTCTCTAGCTCAATATCATGAATATCACAAAATGCCAAAAGAAACTCATCTTTTTTAAGCTGAGCAACACGAATATAAAAATACTGCTCCATATCATCAATATGGCTATAGAGCTTAACTTTGATTTTTCGATCTTTATATTTGAGTTCACTAATTTTAGTAAGCCACCGCTTACCAAAAGTATACTTATTGGTATACCCCTCCTCCTCTAGAAAAAGAATATTAATGCTCTGCTTATACTTTGTTTTAAACTCATCAATTCGCTTAACACCAAAAAATTTTAAACCCAACTTATTGATATATTTTACCTCATCATTAGAGGAGACCACCATAATGTTCTCGTGCATCTCCAAAGAGCTGTAAAAGGCGTTATTTGAACTAAAAAATCCCATCTACTTCTGCTCTCCTAAAAATAAGATCGAGAAAAAAGTGTCTGATGCGTTGTTGCGTTTTGTGAATTTCGATTTTGCTCTTGGGTTACCATACGCTCTTTACATGAAGTACAGAGATAACGACACCGCTTCGTATCATAAAAAACGGTCTCATTCTCCTCTAGTGGATTGTAGCACTCACTACAAAAACTTGCTACATTATGCAATAGGGTTAAGCTAACCTTCTCTCGAATAAAGCTATTTTCACTCATGAGAGCTCTTTAACCATACGTTTTGCTACCTCTAAAGAGGGATCCACTTCAAGTGCTTTTTGATAATATTTTCGTGCCTCTTCTCTCTGATTTAGATCATAAAGTGTGTTGGCATAATTAAAATAGTGAGGGGCATAATGGGGATCAAGCTCAATCGCTTTTCTATGATGTTCAAGAGCACGTTGATCTTGATGAAGTTTATGTAAAACATTTGCCAAAGAGGCGTGTGCAAGATCCTCATTGGGATTAAGCTCTAATACTTTAAGGTAGGTCTCTTTTGCTTCTTCAAGACGATCTAACTCAATTAGAACCGAACCATATCTTAAGAGCAGTTCAATGTTCTCTTTTTCTAAGATAAGTGCACTAGAGAGTGCTTTATCCGCTTCGACATAGTCTCCTTTTTCCATGGCATCATCCGCCATTTCAATGAGCTGTTCTACCCGAGAGAGCTGAGGCTCAGGAGAAGAGAAGGTCTTATCCATTCGTGTCAACCCTCCAATCTGTTCATCCTCTCTCTTTGCCTCAAAATCTACTCCTCGCTTAGGAAAGCTTCCTGAAAAAAGTTGCTTAAAAAACATTGCAAAGAGTACCAAAGAAATAATAAAAAGTAAAAACTGAAATAGTGTCATAATCGCTCCGTGTTAAGTGACAGAATAATAGGATAATCTTACTTAGAAAACGGAGTTTTTATGAAACTATTTAAGAATAGATATTAAATCTATTCTTATTCTACAGAGACCACGATCTCACCATCTTTGAGATCAAAAGTCACCTTGCTTCCTTCGACCACTTTATCCTCGAGGATCAACTCAGCCAAACGATCCTCAACTTGCTCATAGAGGGCACGTTTAAGTGGTCTTGCACCATAGACGGGATCAAATCCTGCCTCTGCAATATAAGCTTTGGCTGCATCAGTAAGATTGACTTCAATATCTCTTGCTGCCAATTTCTTTTTAATGTCTGCAAAGAGGATATCCACAATTTTTGTAATCGCATCCAACCCAAGAGGATTAAAGATTACAATATCATCCAAACGGTTCAAGAACTCAGGCTTAAAGTGCTTTTTAAGCTCATTGTTAACTGCCTTTTCACGCTCTTGCTCATCCTCATACTCCATAATCTTATCACTTGCAATGTTTGAAGTCATAATGATAATGGTATTTTTAAAGTCAACCGTCACCCCTTTGTTATCGGTCAATCGACCATCATCAAGTACCTGTAAGAGGGTATTAAAGACATCAGGGTGTGCCTTTTCAATCTCATCAAAGAGTACGACTGAGTAAGGTTTTCTTCGTACCGCTTCAGTAAGTTGTCCACCCTCATCGTACCCAACATATCCTGGAGGTGCACCAACCAATCTACTAGCAGCATGTTTCTCCATATATTCACTCATATCAATTCGAATAAGCGACTTCTCAGAATCAAACAGGAACTTCGCCAATGTTTTTGCCACTTGTGTCTTACCAACTCCTGTAGGACCTAAGAACATAAAGCTACCAATAGGACGGTTGGTATCACTTAGCCCTGCTTTATTACGTTTAATGGCTCTTGCTACTGCTTTGAGGGCTTTATCTTGACCTACCACCTCTTGTTTGAGAATGTTCTCAACATTAAGGATCTTCTCTTTTTCACTCTGTAGCATCTTATTTACAGGAATACCCGTCCATCGACTTACAATCGAGGCAATCATCTCTTCATCAACAGAGTTTTTAAGGAGTGTTCCCTCTTTCATCATCTCTTTCCAACGATTCTGTAGGGCTTCTAGCTCTCGCTCTTTAGCAGGGATCTCACCATGAGTAATCTCAGCTACTTTACTAAAGTCACCCTCTCGCTGATACGCTGCGGCTTTGGTTTTGAGCTCTTCAATCTCGCTCTTAATGCGTGCAATATCATTAAAGACCTTCTTCTCTGTCTCAAACTGAGACTCCAAAATCATACGTTTCTCTTTAAGATCAGCCAACTCTTTTTCGATCTCTTCAAGACGCTTGGCATTCTTATCACCCTCTTCCATCAAGAGTGCCTCTTTTTCGACCTCTAATGTAGTGATCTCTCGCTTGATTCTAGAGAGCTCTGTTGGCTCACTCTCAATCTGCATTTTAAGCTCTGCTGCAGCTTCATCAATAAGGTCAATCGCCTTATCAGGCAAGAATCGATCGGTAATATAACGATCCGAAAGCTTCGCCGCTGCCACCAATGCTGAGTCTGTAATACTTACGTTATGGTGTGTCTCTAGTCGCTCTTTGATCCCTCTTAAAATCTGTAATGCCTCATTGATAGAAGGCTCATCAACCTTAACAGGTTGGAAACGACGCTGAAGTGCGGTATCTTTTTCGAAATACTTACGATACTCTTTAAGCGTGGTTGCCCCAATGGTATGCAACTCTCCTCGTGCCAATGCAGGCTTTAAGATATTGGCAGCATCCATGCTCCCTTCGCTTGCACCCGCACCAACGATGGTATGAATCTCATCAATAAAGAGAATAATATTCGATGCCTCTTTGACCTCATCCACCACCGCTTTGAGTCGATCTTCGAACTCTCCACGATACTTTGCACCTGCAATCAGTCGACTCATATCAAGAGAGATAACCCGCATCTTTTGTAGACTCAAGGGAACCTCTTTGTTAACAATACGCTGAGCCAACCCTTCAACAATGGCGGTTTTACCTGTTCCTGGCTCTCCAATGAGGATAGGGTTATTTTTGGTCTTACGAATCAAAATCTGCATCACCCGTTGAACCTCTTCATCTCGACCAATTACAGGATCGAGCTCCCCATCGATTGCCTTTTGGTTAAGATCTATACCATATTTCTCCAACGCTTCAAGAGCATCATCAGCGGTTTGAGAATCGATCGTTTTGCCTCCACGAATCGACTCTAGTGTCTTTTTCAACTCTTGAAGATCTACATATTTACCAATGGTATTTTTGATAAAGTCTGCATCCAAGTTGGCAATAATCCACGCATCCACAGAGAGATATTGATCTCCATTAGATGCCATTACCCCTTCAGCTGCCTGAAGAGAACTAACTGTTTTTTGAGACAGACGAATACTCTCTTTGGTTACCGAGGAAACCTTGGGCAGTCGGTTAACCGCAGATTTTACCTCCAACTCAATCGCTGCTTTATCAAGATTCATTTTATTGAATGCTTGATGCAACAACGAGTTGGTATTGGTGAGGAGACCCCAAATAATATGAAGAGGATCCACCTCTTGGTTTTTATTATGGAGTGCTAGCGAGACCGATGATTCAATCGCTTCACTCATTTGATGTGTTAATTTTTCTAAAATACTCATATTGTTTCCTATTCTTTTTCGTTTTTTAAGTTAGTAATCGATATACTCAAGAAAGTTTAGTCTCAGTAAATCAATTTTCTATCGGCATTTTAATATAATTTAGTATAAAAAAATGCCACTTTTGTCACAAAGTTTTATTTTTTTACTTTTTTTATAACTTTTCTAAACGAAGATCCCCCCAATATCATTGAACTTTTATCAATTTTGGATAAAATATAGCTCTTATAAAAATGATGGGATTAACAGAAACTAATATGATAAATAAAAACAAAAAAGTCCTTCTCTTTGGCTTTCTCTCAACCATTACTGCCTCTTTACTTCTTGTTAGTAATGCACAAGCAGAGAGCCCCTATGAAGAGAATCAAGCAAAACAAGCATCCAAGCTCGCGGCATACCTCAAGTTTACGAAAATCGTCTCCATTATTGAAGAGCAGTATGTCGATGATCTTAATGCCAGTGACATTATAGACAAAGCCCTAAAGGGACTTCTAAGCAATCTCGATGCCCACTCCTCCTTCATGGATGCTAAAGAGTCCAAAGAGCTACAGGTTCAGACCAATGGTGAATTTGGTGGATTAGGAATCTCCGTTGGGATGAAAGATGGTGCCTTGACCGTTATTGCCCCCATCGAGGGGACTCCTGCCGATAAAGCAGGTATGAAAGCCAATGATATTATTTTAAAGATCAATGACCAAGCAACCATCGGCATGACCATTGATAAAGCGGTCTCTTTGATGCGTGGGAAAAAGGGAACCCCCATTCAGCTAACCGTCATTCGAAAAGGTGAACTCAAACCACTAATTTTTGATATTATTCGAGACATTATCGAGATCCAATCGGTCTATGCTAAGACCATTGGAGACAATATTCTCTACCTTCGTATCACCTCATTTGACCAAAAAGTCGTTAGCAGTATGAAAAAAGCGATCAAGGAGCACCCTGAAGCCAAGGGGATTATTATTGATCTTAGAAACAACCCAGGGGGACTACTCAACCAAGCCATTGGCACCGTTGATATGTTTGTCGACCATGGTATTATCGTTAGTCAAAAAGGAAAGATGGCAGATGAGAACCTTATCTATAATGCCACGCCTGATAACTCCGATACCAAAACCCCACTGGTTATCCTTGTAAATGATGGAAGTGCAAGTGCGAGTGAGATTGTCTCGGGAGCCCTGCAAGACCATAAACGTGCGATTATTGTCGGAGAGAAAACCTTTGGAAAAGGATCCGTTCAAGTGGTTATGCCTGTGGGCAACAATGAAGCTTTACGCTTAACTATTGCACGATACTATCTCCCAAGTGGTCGTACCATCCAAGCTGTTGGGGTAACCCCCGATATTGAAGTCGCCTATGGAGAGATCAAAAAAGCGGAAGAGGGTATCTCTATCAAAGAGCGAGATCTTCAGATGCACCTTGAGAGTGAACTTCAAAAGGTTGATGGTATTAAAAAAGACGATGAGAAGAAGAAAAATAAAGATAAGAGTGTCATTACAGAAGAGCAGATCTACAAAGATGCACAACTTAAAAGTGCTGTAGATATCTTAAAAGCACTCATGATCAACAAAAAATAAGGATAGCGTAACATGAATAAAACCGAACTACTCTATGAAGGAAAAGCAAAAAAAATCTGGCATACCGATGATGACAGATTGCTGATCTCTGAGTTCAAAGATGACCTTACCGCAGGTAACGGTGCAATGAAGTCAAGTGAAGAGGGAAAAGGAGCACTGAACAACAAAATTTCAACAGAACTCTTTAAACTTCTTAACAGTAAAGGGATTCCAACCCACTTTGTAGAGATGTTAGATGAGAACCACATGCTCCATAAAAAGTGTGATGTGATTAAAATCGAAGTCATTGTTCGAAACATTGCTACAGGGAGTCTTAGTCGAAACCTTGGCATTGAAGATGGTAAAAAACTCCCCTTTGTCTTGGTCGAGTTTGATTACAAAAATGATGAACTCGGGGATCCAAAGCTTAATGATCAGCACTGCTTGATTTTGGAGTTGGTTGAGGAGCAAGCCGAGCTTGAGTATATCCGTTATATGGCTCGACGTATCAACAAAATTCTTCAAGAGTTTTATGCCAATATTGATCTTACTTTGGTTGATTTTAAACTGGAGTTTGGTCGAGATATGGATGGTAACATTATCCTCATCGACGAGCTAAGCCCTGATAACTTTAGACTCTGGGATGCCAACACTGGGGAGAAGATGGACAAAGATCGATTTAGACAAGGTCTAGGTGGACTAAAAGTTGCCTATGAAGAGGTATTAAACAGAATTTTAGGAGAGAAAAAATAATGAAAGCAATCGTTAATGTTTTTTTAAAAGAGGGTGTTTTGGATCCTCAAGGTAAAGCGATCCACCATGCATTGGATGCCATGAACTTCCAAGGGGTAGAAGATGTACGTATGGGTAAGCAGATCGTACTGCAACTTAGCACAACCAACCGAGAGGAAGCTCAAAAAGAGGTAGAGAAGATGGCAGAAGAGATTCTTGCCAATACCGTTATTGAAGATTATACCATCGAGTTAGTTGAATGAAAAAAGTAGCCGTATTACAATTTCCAGGAACCAACTGTGACTTGGATACCCAATATGCTTTTGAGAAGCTTGGGTGTGAGACCACCATTGTTTGGCACAAAGAGTCAACCCTCCCTGAGGGAACTAACCTTGTTGTTGTACCAGGGGGATTCTCTTATGGTGACTATCTTCGATCAGGAGCCATTGCAAAATTCTCTCCCATTATGGATGCGGTTATTGCCTATGCCAATGCGGGTGGAAAAGTCTTAGGTATCTGTAACGGTTTTCAGATTCTTACCGAAGTCGGACTGCTCCCTGGGGCACTTAAGCGTAATATTGGGCTCCATTTTATTTCGCGTTTTCAAACCCTTAAGGTAGTCAACAACGATAATGAGTTCCTTCAGCACTGCCAAACCAATGAGGTACTAAATATCCCCATTGCCCACGCAGATGGTAACTACTACATCGATGAGGATGGGTATAAAGAGCTTGTTGAGAACAATCAAATTTTGGTACAGTATTGCGACCCTCAAGGGGAGCCTGTGGTGGTCAATGGCTCAGTTAACTCCATTGCAGGAATCTGTAACTCAACCAAAAATGTCTTTGGATTGATGCCACACCCCGAACGGGCATTGGAGTCTATTTTAGGTTCGGATGATGGAGTCAAGATGCTAGAGGGTCTCATAGCGTAATGAAACATTTAAAATCATATCTTTGGATATGGATTGGGTTGCTTTTTTTGCTTCCTTCTACCCTGCTCTCTGCAGAGGTAGGGTACAGCTATGTCCCTAAACGTGTCTATGAGAAACAGGTCTTTCCCATCAGCTTTCTAAGCACCATCTCTCCCAATAAACCCATACATTTTTACTTTAAAGGTGATAAGAGTCCTATTTTAAAAGATCCCGTTATCATTAAAAATGGAGATAAGACCTTTTACACCTTCTACTTTAAAACCAAAGAGTCATTTTTTCGTATTCCAGAAGTAATTGTGGATATTAACGGCAAAAAAGAGCGACTCCCTAGTGTCAATATTCCTGTAGAGCCACTTCCTGAACATGACAACTTCTCTGGGGTTATCGCTTCTGGTCTTAAGATTAAAAACTACCAAGCCTCGATCTATGATGAGAAGAACAACCTCATTGCACTCTCACTAGAGGCTCACGATGCAAACTTAGAGGATATGTATATCCCTAGTGCCATCAAAGATGGTCTAGAGAAACTTAAACGTACGGGTTCTAAAATGGAAGCACAATATTATATTGTTCTCCCCTCTACCCAGAAGATTTTGAAGTTCTCATACTACGACACCATTAAACAGACCTTTGTTGAGAAGTCTATTCCCATCAATATTGATGATGGATCAGTAGCAGCACAAACGGATCTCAACCCAAAAGATGATAGTTTTGAAAAACTAAAAAAGTACTCTCTTTTAGGATTGGTAATCTTTTTTTTATTGCTCTTCTTATGGAAAAGAGATCTCTTTTATCTTATTGTCGCCGTTATAACCACAGCCATTCTTTTGACCTTTTATATTCCACTGAAGAAGGTCTGTATCAAGGCGGGATCTCCTATCTATATTATTCCTACCTCTAACAGCCGAATTAGCCTCTATATCGACCAACAACTCACCACCCCCAAGTTGGGATCAAGAGGAGAGTTTAGTAAAATTGAGTACAACAAAGGCATTATAGGATGGGTAAAGGATGAAGATGTTTGCAAAAATTAGATTTTACTATGGTGCTGCAACCATTTCGTTGATAGCCGCAGGTATTATGGTGCCACTTATGATGCTCTTTCGAGACAAGACCAATATTATCTTGCATAAATACAATGCACTTATCCTAAAACTCCTTGGTGGAAAGATTGAGACCACAGGTGTAAGAGACAACAGTGTTGATATGTTTGCAATAAACCACCAAGGGATTATTGATATTATTGCTATGGAGGCAGCTGAGCTCTCCAATATTCGCTGGGTTGCAAAAAAAGAGCTCTTTGATGCCCCGTGGTTTGGGTATCTACTCAAGCTTCCCAATATGGTCTGTGTTGACCGTGAAAATCGTGCAGGGCTTATTAAACTGCTTAAAGATGCCAAAGAGACCAAAGAGGGAGAGGAGCACCGTATTTTAGCGATTTTCCCCGAAGGAACCCGAACCAACAAACAGAAACTTCTTCCTTTTAAAGGAGGAACACGTATTGTTGCCGAAAAGCTTCGGCTACGTATTCAACCTGTTATTATTACCAACAGTAAACGACTGCTCAACGAACATAACAAAACCGCACACCGTGCGACCGTGCACATTACCTATTTAGAACCATTCACTGTCGATAAACAAGACAAAGAGTGGTACAAAAAGCTACAAGCACAAATGCAAGAGCAGATCGACAAAGAGAAAAATCTTTATGAAAGAGAACGTTAATGATAGAAGAACAAGAATACCTCAGAGATGAGATTCAAAAGCATATCCGAAAATTAATCAAACCCCTAAAAGAGGAACAAGAGCTCAAAGAGATACTTAAAGTAAAACTCACTAAAAAAGAGTTTAAAGTCCTCAATTGCTGGGCATATCAAGAGGAGCTTGAACCACTTCTTAAGAGATTAAGCCTCGATCAAGAGCGATACACACAGCTCAAAGAGAAACTGATTAAAAAACTCAATCAAGAGAAACTCAAACAGCTTATCATGGCATATTAAATTATGCCATGCTCTCCTTTGCTAGAGCATACTCTAAAATCTCATCGAGATGCAGTTCTCGATCCCCATTCTTATCAATCTTCCGAGATTGACACAACTCACAACCGTAACTGGCATGCGTTTCATGAATCAACCCTTCTATGGTGGTATATCCATTCTCTATTGCTTCTAAAATATCTCCCAAAGTCACCTCATAACAGTCACAAACCACATAACCCAAACCCAGTTGATCTATCTCTTCTACCGTCATGCTCGTTTTCCCTTTTTCATAAAAAATATTTACATATAATATAACATTATTTTATTAAAAAGAACGTCAAAGCCAAAAACTCTCTTTAAAAGAGGAACATATTTAGATATTTTAGTATAAAATTCTCTCTATTTTTACACAAGGATCAACAGATGAGTGCCCTACTCTCTCTTCTATTTGTCTATCTCTTTATTCTATTGGGATATCTCGCTAAACGCATTTTTAAAGAGGAGCTAAACAGTCGAACCCTTACTCTAGTATCGGTTTATTTTACCCAACCTTTTGTCTCTATTTGGGGCTTCTCTACCGCACCACTTGCCACAGAACATATCTGGGTACCACTCTACTATTTTGGCATTATTTCACTCGTATTAATTCCTACCATAATGGTGGCTAAAAAACTCTTTGACGATCCCAAAGAGCGTGCAATCTTTTCAATTGCTGGCTTTGTTGGTAATACAGGAAATATTGGGATTCCACTTGGGATGGCACTCTTTGGTCAAAGTTCCGTTATCTATACCACACTTATTAATATTGCCAATGTCTTTGTGGTCTATATTCTAGGTGTTTACATCTACTCTCGTGGCTCTTTTTCGATTCGAGATTCACTTTTAAATATTATCAAAATCCCCATTATTCCTGCTTCGATGTTTGCAATTTTTCTTAATCTCAATGGCGTTGAATTTCATCCTAAAATAGCAGAATTTCTCAAGATGGGTGCCTATGCGGGGATTGTAATTCAACTCTTTTTACTGGGCACCTTTCTCTATGGACTCAAGATCAAACAGTTACGTCCACCTCTTCTCTTTGGAACCTTATCTCAAAAATTCATAATACTTCCTATAGTCAGTGCGTTTATACTCTCTTTTTCAAGCTTTTCATTAATGGTTCAAGGCATTATCCTTATGGAGATGATGACACCACTTGCCGTTGCCAATATCAATCTGGCATCACTTTATGAGTGTCGTCCCCAAGAGACTACCACACTGATTCTGTTAAGTACCCTACTCTTTATCCCTTTGGTAATCATTCTCTCTAAAGTGATTATAAATTACTACACCTAGTCTAATACTTCACAATCATGACACAAATAGAGACTATACTTCAACCATGAGAGGGAGATATTTTTTCTTCCTATTTTTAGTATCTCCCATCTCATATTCTTCTTTAATTATTTCTACACTCCGTACAAACCGACTCTTGAACATACCAAAGAAATGTGCTCTCCATGGTTATGGTTCCCGACGCATCTTTAAGCAACACCTCAATACTCAAAAGCCCTCGACCCTTTTTGAGGTACTGCTTTTTAAACTTCTCACGGTGCTCCTCATTAACGGTTGCCTCCGCATACAGTGTACCATTAGCAGGATGCTTATACTTAAGTGTAGAGGAGCGTAACAGGGGCATCATCTCCTTGGCATACTCAGGAAAAAGAGAAAGCAAATAGAGTCCGCTCTGTGTCTCTGCCAAAGTAAATTGTGCTGCCGCGTGCATCCCACCAATATGGTTATGTACCTCCTCTCTTAAGCCCAACTCCAAAGAGCTTTGATCATAAGGTCTTATCCCTAAATACTGGGCAAAAGGGATGATTTTTAGAAGATTCATATTTAATTTTATATTAATCATTATATTTAACTTTATATTTTATTTTAAATATATTTTACTAAAATTTTGTGGAGAAGCTGTTGAGCCCCACTATTCACCTAAAATCCTCAAGGCACTCTATAGCTTTTTGATGCTATGATTCTTTTTTATGCAAAAAAGTGCTATTTTGTTGATGAATAATAATCACTTTTTAGAGGAAATTATAGGCTATGATTTAAAATGAACAACCTTATTAAAAACCGAACCATTATCAAATATATCCTAACGCTCCAATCCTCTTATAGTGCGATCATTCCCTATTTTATTCTACTCTCTACCCTTATCTTAATCAACTTTCTCTTACTCCATTTTAAGTTGCTGGACTACCCTATACTTAAAAGCCTAATTAATGCCTTAGAAGAGGGGAGCTCTATTGTCATTACCATCTCCATCTCCTACTTTTTTGCCATACGCTTGAAAGTTTGTAAAATTATTGCCATATTACTCTCAATTGCAACCATGTTCTCGATTCTCTACTTTAACACCCAATCCTCAGAGATAGCATTACCCCACTACTTCTCTATACTCTCGATTATCAACCCCGTTATCTCTACCTTTTGGCTTTATCTACTCACTCCCCTTCTCCTATTACATCTCCATGAGAGTGATGAGAACAAACACGTCTATCGTTTTTTTAACTACATTTTTGTTTTTATTCTCTCCTATTTTGCAACGGTAGGGAGCTATCTGTTGCTCAAAGAAGGGGTTGAACTACTCACTGATCTCTTAAGCTCTTTAGACTCTTCTCTCCCCGCAATGCCTCAACTCATTCACTATCTTATTCGGGATTTAACCATTCAGTTCTACTGGTTTTTAGGGATTCATGGCTCACATACAGTGAACACCTTTTTTGGTAAAGAGATATTAACCGATTTTATCTTTCCCAATCTTACCTATGGAGAGTTTAATCGACTCTTCGTTATTATGGGTGGTGCAGGGGCAGGGATTGCGATGCTTATTGCCTCGTTGATTCTTCTTAAAGACTGATCCTATCGAATCGTTGCAAAGATATCGATCCCCTTTGTACTCTTTAACATTAATACCCTCCTTATCTATGCCTTTATTGTCTTTAACCGTTTTTTGTTTATCCCTTTTTTGTTGATTCCCATTTTAAATATCCTTATCGCCTATGAGTTTATCTCCCTTTTTCAACTCACCTTTAATGACAAACATCTAATATGGATGACTCCCATCTTTTTTAACAGCTATCTTAAAGCAGATAACTACCTGTTGACCTCTTTATTGCAACTACTTCTTCTTACAGTGGATACCTTTATCTACCTCTACTTTATCCGTCGATTTCAAGCCATACGAAAAGAGCGTACCAATGCCAACCGACTCAAAAAGAGCCTTAATATCCAAGATGAAATCCGTTCTGAGATCTACATTAACTCCTACGTGGCACATAAAGAGATCATTCAAGCCGATATCGAACTAGAAAAGGTATTATCCTATCTCAAAGATGAGGATCTATTTGTCTACTATCAACCCAAGATAACACTCAAAACCATGCAATCTCAACACTTTGAGGCACTTCTTCGATACAACAAAAATGGACAGATCAGAGGTCCATTTTTTCTTGACCCCATCGAAAAAGCTGGACTTGCTCCACTCATTGATATTTGGGTAGTTAAACAGGTCAAAGAGGATCTTGACAGATGGAAAAAAGAGAACTTTTACCCAACAATCAGCATCAATCTACACCCCGATACCATCCAAAATGATAAAACCATTACCAAAATTATAGAGATCATTCAAGGAGAACAAATTATCTTTGAGATCATCGAAAGAAGCTTTCTTAATGGTAAAGTTGCTCATAAAAATCTGCACAAACTTCAAACGGCTAAGTTTGGCATTGCCATTGATGATTTTGGTGTGGGGTACTCGAGTTTTGAGACACTTATTCATTTTGATATCGATGAACTCAAACTTGATAAATCACTCATCGATATTATCCACACCCCAAAAGGCTACACCCTTTGTAAAAACATTACCCAACTCTGCCACGACATTAACCTAAAGGTTGTTGCCGAAGGTGTAGAGACCAAAGAACAAGTCGAACTGGTTAAAGGGATCCATATTGATCTTATCCAAGGATACTACTATGCCAAAGCTTTGCCCTTTGAGGAGGTACGTTTTTATTCTCCACCCTAAAAATTGGGAAGACTTTGAGGGACATATTATTATGCCTTATCCAATCCAAACCTCATCCAAAAATATATTGGAATTGCCATAGGTTGGAGTACCCCCAATCTACAACAGTTCTATTTTAAAATTAAAAACATACACACTTAAACCCTCTTCATCCGATACGCTATAGCTTGTAGGGTTATCTGCTCTCCACTTTGCTCTTCTATATAGATTTGTTGTTCTTTTAGCGTCCACTTTTTTTGTGGGGTTTGTGCCATTTTTTCTTTTAGTCTTTTAAAGACCTCATCATCTACTTTGGTTCTGCCTTTGCCTGAACCTCTGCCTTTCTCTTTTTTGGCTTTTAAGCCCTCTAGTCCATTGTTGTTATACTCATTTATCCAATTATACATGGTTCTTGGCGAGATAAAAAACATCTCTTGCACCTCTTTAGCCGATATGGTAGGGTTTGCCATTATCTTCTCTATGACTAGCATTTTGAGTTTATGTTCATTATTTCTGATGGCTCTTATCTTATTATGCCACTCCTCTAGTGTATCGTGTGGTATCAAGTGTATCTTTTTTGGCATTGAATTCTCTTTTTTTAGTATATGTTTTTAATTTTAAATGATAGAATATTTCTATAGCAGTATTTTACTGTAATATTTTATTTTGTTTGGGAATTGAAAGGGGAGTATAATAAAATGTACAATTTAGATGAAATAGATGATATATTTAATGATAATGAAAATCCATACAAGATTCTTATTAATGAATTGAGAAGGTCAAATGATTTTTTTCAATTATTGTCAGAAACTCTAAATGACCCATCTTTTCAAAAACAAGCAGAATTTGCTATTCAAAATTTAAATGACATAGAAGACTATATATTAAGTTGCAATGGTTCACAACTAGATGAATTACTTGATAGAATGAATAATTTTTAGTTTATCTACATTTATATTTTTTTTGTAAAGCAAGAGAAAATTTTTCTAATCTTTCTTCTACTGCTTTACTCTTTTTAATAGTTTTAATATAATTGGAAAATTCTTTATAAAAATCACAATATGCTAGATGAAGTGAACTTTCAATATAAATTCCTTGATACTTTTCATCATTTATATTTACTATTTTTTTATTTGGAGTTTCTGCATAATCTCTCATCCAATGGAAATCCCCTTGAATACTTCTTTTAAAATTTGCCTTCTTTTCTTCTAGTTCATCAATATAAGATTTTTCCAGATTTTTTTCTAATAAACTTAAGATATTGTCAATAATAATATCTACATTTTCATCTAAGTATTTGACTATTTGCTTAAATATCGCTCTTGTTTCTCTAGTTTTTATTTGTGTCTCAATCCCACACATTATCTCTTCACCCCTTATTTTTAACTTAGTATATTATATCGAAAACTAATTTTTTTGTTTTTTAAATTTAAGTCAACTGATTTTATTTTTGAATCAATTTTTAATTTTTTCTCATTTTCAAACCCATCTTCACACCACTCATATATACCTCTTTCAATATTAATATAGTTATTAGATAATATAACTTTCCATTCATCTGAATTAACTAGTCTACATTTTTTATCAATTTTAGTACCAAGCCATTTACAATATTGATTAGCATCATTCCAATCAACATAAGTAACAGGTTTTTCTTCAAAGCCTTTTAAAAAACTAAACTTTTTTCCTATATCTTGACAAAACAAATCATACTCTTCAAAAGTCACAGGATAAATAGAAACATTTAAAACCCTTTCCTCAATTTCTATAGGTACAGTTTTTAAAACTATTCTATCTTTTTCATTTATTTTAATAATATCCTCTTTGACATCATATTTTTTATAAAAATTTTTCTCTTCATCTAAATAGACTAATTCACTATCATATTTTTCAACAATCTCATCAAAAGCCTTTATAGAAAAAAATCTGAGTCGAGTATTGTTCCCATCTTTACTACCAACACTATCCATCCTAAACTCAATACCTATTAAATAAGCTTCATCATCTATATTTTTAAAAACTCCACCACCTGAACAACCATCAATATCTGATTGGGCATAATATTTATCATTCTCAACTACAATATAAGAAGTTTTATCTACAATTTTTAATTCAAAATTACGGATTTGCTCTTCTTTTTTCTTATTTTTTCTATTTTTTGGAAATCCATAAAGAAAACACTCATCCCCAATATTAACCTCATCAACCATTATTTTGGGACTAAAAATATCAACTTTTTTTATCTTTAAAATAGCTATATCAATATCGCAATCATCCAATTCATATTTATTTATAATAGATAATTTAATACTCTCATCATAAGCAACTAATTTTATACTATCTAAAGATTTAGGCTCTTCACACTTTTTGTTTTCATAGTCATGATACAAATTATGTTTTGCTGTAAGAATATATGTATAATCCTCTGTGTTAGGCTGAACCAATACACCTGTTCCATTATCAACCATAACAGAACAATTTCGACAATTATCTGAAAAACTCATAATGATAACTCCGAAATAGCTTTAGCTTCAAATCTATTATCATTTAACTCATCACCAAAAATATCTTCAATCAATTCAGGATAATTAAAATAAAAACTACAACCCTTCTTTTTTCTTATAATCCTTGCCAATGTCTCTTTATGTGGCAATCCTTTGTGTGTTCCGTCAGCTAATAGTACAAAATGATTACAATCTATCATATCGAGCAGTTCATCAGATGTATTTCCTCTACTTCCATGATGAGATACTTTGACAAAATCAAACTTTAAAGGCAAAGATTCTGCTATTTTTTTTAGACTTTCACAAACAATACTAGGATGTGAATCTCCCAAAAATAACATTCTCTTGTTATCAATCTCTAATATAAACGCAATAGAGCTACCATTATGAAAATTTCCATCCTCTTTGAATCCATTTTTATCAATTAAATCTATCAACTCATCAATACTTTTATCATAATCATCTTCTCTACTTGTATATGGATTATAAGAACTCTCTTCCCATTCATTCAATAACTTTTCTAATTTTACATCATCAGGAGATAAAATAGTAAACTTAATATTCTCATACTCTGCTATCTGTCCTACTTTTACTAATTGTTCATTCCATAATCCATTTTCAGAAATTACATCTTCAAAATATATAGCTTGTGAAGTACTTGTATAAGGGGAATCGAAAATATCAAGTTTATACCTATTGGAATTTTCGTAATTTGTATCAAAATACTTATTTATTAGAAGTCCCCCATTGAACCATATCTTTCCAATTTTATCTTTTGCTCCTTCATCTTCTTCAAACCATTTTACTATTCCTCCTATATGGTCATCATGCCAATGAGTTATAATTAATAAATCTATCTTTTCATTTTCTTCTAGTGTATCAATAACTTTTGTTTTAAGTTCTCCATAATTTGGTCTACCATTTGGCTTATTCATATAGGTTCTTTTCTCACCACCATCTATTAAAATATTTTTTTTTGTACCATTTTTTGAATAATATGAGATATAAATTGAATCTCCCTTATATGCTTTTAAAAATTTGATTTTTATCCCCATTAAAACATTCCCCCTTTTCTATTAAATATTAAAACTATAAATCAATCATATAAAAAAATAATAAAGATTGAAACATTCAAAAGAGATAAAGGGAAAAAAGAGAATAAAGGAAGATAAGAGGATGTTTTTTACACACCCTCTATTGGTTTATGTTTTTTCAAAAAAAGAGAGTCTTACCCCTCCTTCACAATCTTCTCAATTGTAGGAACAATAGATGGATCCTCAAGCGTAGAGGTATCTTGAGTAATCGCTTCACCTTTAACGATTGAGCGAAGAATTCTTCTCATAATCTTTCCTGAACGGGTCTTTGGAACATCGGGAACAATGGCAATATCATCACACAGAGCAATGGCACCAATCTCTTTTTTAAGTACAGCGTTTATCTCGGCTTTAACATCCTCTTTGGTTGCTCCCTCCTCTTTTAGGACAATGTAGGCAAAGATGCCCTCTCCTTTTATCTCGTGAGGCTTTCCAACAACAGCCGAGACAGCCACTGAAGCTACATTTTTAATGGCTGATTCAATCTCAGCCGTACCAATTCTATGCCCTGAGACATTAATAACATCATCGGTACGTCCTGTAATGGTAATGTAACCATCTTCATCCATCATCGCTCCATCACCTGTAAAGTAGACTGGCTCTCCATCTTTTTTACAGTCACCAAAGTAGGACTTAACAAATCGCTCTGGGTCATTCCAAATGGTGCGTATCATACTTGGCCAAGGTCGAGTAATGCACATAAACCCTTTTTCAGCCACTGGGGTTGGGGTTCCATCCTCTTCAATAATTTCAGCCATAATTCCAGGTAGTGCAAAGGTAGCACAGGCTGGCTTAATAGGAGTTGCCCCTGGCAGTGGGCTAATCATGTGTCCACCTGTCTCAGTTTGCCAGTAGGTATCTACAATGGCACATTTGCTGTTTCCAACAACTTCATAGTACCACTTCCATGCTGGTGGATCAATTGGCTCTCCTACGGTTCCTAGAACTCTTAGCTTAGAGAGGTCATATTTCTTTGGCTCATCTTCACCTGTTTTATGAAGTAGTCTAATAGCTGTTGGTGCAGTGTAGAACTGCGTAATATTATGGTCTTGTACCATCTTCCATGCACGTCCAGCATCTGGGTAAGTAGGAACGCCCTCAAACATAACCGTTGTCCCCCCAGCAGCTAAAGGTCCATAGACAATGTAGGTATGCCCCGTAATCCAGCCAATATCAGCCGTACACCAGTAGACATCACCCTCACGCAAATCAAACACCCACTCCATGGTCATTTGAGCCCACAAAATATACCCAGCTGTTGAATGCTGTACCCCTTTTGGTTTACCTGTACTTCCTGATGTATAGAGCAAGAAGAGTGGGTCTTCACTATCCATAGGTTCAAATGGACACTCAGATGATTCAGCTTCAACCAATTCATGATAATCATGGTCACGCCCCTCTACCCATGTTATCTCTTCGTTATTTCTTTTTACCACAAGTACAGCCTCGATAGACTCTCCACCATTAGCAAGTGCATCATCTACCACATTCTTAAGCATATAGGGTTTCCCCTTACGGTACGCACCATCAGCAGTAATGACCAACTTAGCCTCGGCATCTTCGATTCTATCTCTAAGTGCATCAGCAGAGAAACCACCAAAAACAATGGAGTGAATTGCTCCAATTCTTGTACACGCAAGCATGGCATAGGCAGCTTCAGGAATCATTGGCATATAGAGTACTACCCTATCACCCTTTTTAATACCAAACTTATTTTTGAGTAGATTTGCCATCTTATTCACACGCTCAGAGAGTTGAGCATAGGTAATATGTTCTACATCACCTTTGTCTCCCTCAAAGATAATTGCATTCTGATTGGCTTTGCTTTCTAGATGTCTGTCGATACATTGGTTGGAGACATTGAGTTTTCCATTGGTAAACCATTTATAAAAAGGAGCGTTTGACTCATCGAGTACTTTATCGTAAGACTCTAGCCAATCAATCTTCTCATCAGCAAAGCCTTTCCAAAAGCCTTCATAATCCTCTTTGGCTTGATTTTGAAGCTCCCAGTAGGCTTCCATGGAATTAATTCGTGCATCTTTTGCGAACTCGGGATTGGGGTAATATAGTTGTTGTTCTGACATATCTATTCCTTATTTTTATTTATTCTCATGGTTTATCAATGAGAAATTATAAGGATAAGTTTATCATAATAATAAATAAATTTAAATGGAGAGAGGCACTTTTTTTTAAATAAGAGTAAAATACTCTTATTTAGTAGCTTTTTAACTCTTAAAGTCTATTTTCTCGACCACATTAAGACCAAAACCAGCCAAACCAATGAACTCTGTCTCAATATTTTCAGTTAAAAGTTTAATATTTTTAATCCCAAGCTCTTTAAGGATCTGTGCACCAATACCAAACTCTTTGGCTTGCTCTTTAGAGATGATCTTGGTATCCAAAAAGATCAATACTCCCCCATGCTCTTTGAGATACTCCAGTGATTTTTGCATATTCTCAAAGCGATGCGAATTTATAATAAGGTTGACATCCAATCCAACATTATGAAACTTCACATTAGCACTCTCACCAATCTCACCAAATTTTAGAACTTTATGGATACGTCCAAGATGATCTTCGTAATTAACCTTGGTTACGGTATCTCCCATCATCTTAATCTCTTTTTGTGCCACACACTCTACCAGCTTTTCATTGGCAAGACGATACTCAACCAGATCCGAGATATAGACAATGGGCATGTTGTGTTTTTGAGAGAAAATCTCCAAATCATCATGGCGTGCCATGGTTCCATCATCTTTAATAATCTCACAGATCACACTCACAGGTGCCAAACCTGCTAGCTTACATAAATCTACCGATCCCTCAGTATGCCCCGTACGTACCAAAACCCCACCATCTTTGGCAATCAGAGGAAAAATATGCCCAGGTCGTACAAAATCATCGCTCTTGGTCAAGGGATTTGCCAATTTGGCAATACAATCATTACGCTCCAGTGCCGAAATCCCCGTTTCTGCCGTTACCGAATCGATTGATACCGTAAAAGCCGTCTCATGATTGGAATCGTTATTGCTCACCATTGGGATTAGATCCAGTTTTTTAGCAATGGCTCGACTCACAGGGGTACAGATCAACCCTCGTGCCTCTTTTGCCATAAAGTTTACCATTTCAGGTGTCGAAAATGTCGCAGCATAGACCAGATCCCCCTCATTTTCTCTATCCTCATCATCCATCATGATAACCATATTCCCTTTTTTGATCTCATTGATGGCAATCTCTACACGCTCTATTGCTTTATTTGACATATATTTGTACCTTTATCTTATAAATAGAGGCTATTATACTATTTTTTTAATATAAACCCTTGACATTTTTAAAATTTTTCTCTATAATGCCGTCCACACAAACTAATGTGTAACACTATGTTGGGGTATCGCCAAGCGGTAAGGCCTCGGTTTTTGGTACCGATATTCGGGGGTTCGAATCCCTCTACCCCATCCATATAGGACGCGAGATAGAGCAGCTTGGTAGCTCGTCGGGCTCATAACCCGAAGGTCGGTGGTTCAAATCCGCCTCTCGCAACCAAACGTTATTTAATTTTTAAAAAATCTGTTGGGGTATCGCCAAGCGGTAAGGCCTCGGTTTTTGGTACCGATATTCGGGGGTTCGAATCCCTCTACCCCATCCATTTGGATTTTAAGTTTATCTAAAGTTTATTTAGGTATACTTGCACTCCAACAAACGATCGCGAGATAGAGCAGCTTGGTAGCTCGTCGGGCTCATAACCCGAAGGTCGGTGGTTCAAATCCGCCTCTCGCAACCAACTTTACTTTTTGTTAAGTATAGCCAAAATTATGCGGGAATAGCTCAGTTGGCTAGAGCGTCAGCCTTCCAAGCTGAGGGTCGCGAGTTCGAGTCTCGTTTCCCGCTCCACTTTTACACATATCCAAAAAAATCACACAACATTAAATCATACAATTAACATTTTAAAAGCTTATTTTTAGTGTATTACTTTATAGATTAGAGCAGATCTGAACCTATTAAAACAAACCTATTGGTAGGCTAAAGCCTACCCCCTACCTACTGACCTTTTGATCCCCGTAAAATATCCAATACATTGGTTGCATAGGCTCCTTTAGGCAGAGAGAATTCCAACTCATAATGAGCACGCTCCTCAATGTAACGACGCTTAATGTTATCCACACGAATCCACGCATAACGTCGATCACCATGATCGGGGATCTTATCATCAAACTCCTCTTCAATAACCCCCGCAATTCCTGTGGCTCTGCTTGCTCGACTTCCAGCCAAAAGTCCCGAAGGAGCAATATCGAACTCCATAAAACGCTTGGCTTCAGTCTCTAGGTCATCCAAGGAGAAAACCCGACCAAAGGGGTAGTGCATCATCAAGTCACCCTCTAGTATCTTAAAAAAATGTAGCTGTTTTTTAACCCCAGCAAGGGAGTCTTTAGGAAGTTTCCAGAGCTGTTCCACCTCGACTTCAGAAAAACTCTCTAAAAGGATCGAGAGCTCTATACGCTTTGAGAGCCAGCGATTAAAGAGATAACTCTGATACGCATGAATTAAAAAATTACGCGTTTTATGATTGCGTACTTTCATTTTTCCTTCGAGAATTGCTTTACCCTCTTCCCAGTTGTTTCCATCCTGTCCAAACCGCTGATGACCAAAATAGTTAGGTACCCCATAGGTTTTAATCCATTTAAGTACCGAGTCAAGTTTGTCTCGCTGTACTCCTAAGACCTTTTTAAGACGAATTCGAAAATGGTTACCCTTAAGATGCCCCACACGAATCTTATTATTGTGGCGTTGCATTGAGAGTATTTTAATCTTCTCATGCTCAAATTTTTCCAAACGCTCTTGGTTTCCCTTAGCAGGAAGAGAGATATACTGCATGGTCATGGCATGCTTGTCTTTGAGTCCTGCATAACCAATATCGCGTACTTTTATGTTAAGGTAACGGGCAATAATCCCCAGCATCTCCCATGTGGTTAACTCTTTTTTACGAATATGAATAATCAGGTGTTCCCCCTCTCCTGTCCAATCATAAAGAGGAATCTCATCTACCGTAAAATCACGAGGAGAGGGTTTAAATAGAAAATCATTATCGACTTTGAGTGGATAGAGTTGGGTCATGTTGGCTCACTTACTGTAAGAATATTTTTGCGTATTATACTTCAATCGCCGTTAAACCAAGAGGTGCCCTGCCCCTTTTATCCAATAAGTTGTGGTACTTAAAGAGGAAAAAAATTCAAAACTGCTCTTTGCATTCACAATCTTATCCTCTGCTCCAATAAATACCTCTATCTCTACTCCCCTTTGAGCTAAGGCTTCTATCTTTTTAGGCTCCCAATCATAGTTGAGTAACGCATCAAGCTCTGCTTGGGTTCCAAGTTTTAAATAGGGTTCAAGCTCCACACTACTCGGATAGGCAACATTTTCTAAAAACTGCGTAGCATAAGCCAGAGGATCGGCTTTAAAATAGCGTAACTGTGCACGTATAAAACTCTTTTTCTGATCTTGAAAAAAAGCAGGAGAGAGCAAAATCAATCGATCAACCCGCTCTTGATGTGCCAAGAGATACTCCAATGCCTGCTGAGCCCCATAAGAGAATCCTGCTACAGCAAAATCACTCTCGATTAGCTTATCCTCAAAAAATATCTCCTCTCCAACAAGAGAGAAACCGTTAAAATATCTCATCTAAAATCCGTTTGGTCTCCATGGGTGTAATCGATTCATGCACCAAAAGATAGTGCTCCACTTGAGAAATGGCTCGATCCAATTGATTAAGCAGTGACTCCACCTCTGCACTTGCACTCTGCAAAAGACGCTCTCCTTGTGCTAAAGAAGAGAAATACTCCTCCGACATCACGAACTCCTCGATAATCTCCCCAACTAACTGTTTGGCTCGATGAATATCCTCTTTGGCATTGGTAAAGAGCTCACCATAACGCTTCTGAGTAATAATCCGTCCTGCAAGGAGTACTTTGAGCTCATTTTCTAAAACCGTTTTAGAGAGAATCTCTCCGTGATGAGGAATAAAATTAGAAGAGAGCAGTCCAATCTTCTCATAATCAACCTCCAACCATGTCGCGGTAACTGCCTTGGCAGCTTGATAGAGGGCTTGGATCTGTTGCTCTTGTTCATTGAGGGTCTTGATCTTATGCTTCCCAAAAAGTACCTTATCTTTAACCGCCTCAACATCCGAGGTCTCTATGATCTCTTTACCCATACGCAAAGCATAAAGTGCCGACTCATTAATAAGTGTAGCCAATGCCGCGGAGTTAAACCCAATCGTCATATGAGCAATTTTTTGAATATCCACCGCATGTCGCTTCTCTTTAAGATAGAGCTCTATGGTGGAGTAACGCTCTTTAAAGTTGGGCAGAGGAATATGAATACGCCGATCAAAACGTCCCGAACGAAGCAGTGCCTCATCGAGTACTTCGATCTTATTGGTCGCAGCAATCACCATGACTCCTGAACTCTCTTCAAAACCATCCATCTCAGTTAAAAGTTGATTGAGGGTTGCCTCTCGCTCATCATTATTACTTCCACCTCGACTCTTACCCACGGCATCAATCTCATCGATAAAGATAATACTCGGAGCCATCTCTTTGGCTCGTGTAAAGAGCTCACTAACCCGCTTGGCTCCCATGCCTACATAGATATGAACAAACGAAGCCGCACTCTGATAGAAAAAAGGAACACCTGCCTCACCAGCTACGGCTTTGGCAATAAGGGTCTTTCCTACACCAGGGGGGCCAATAAGCAACACCCCTCGAGGAAGTCGAATATCAAAATGACGATACTTTAACGGATAACGTAAAAAGTCAATAATCTCCTCAAGCTCCTCTTTCACCTCTTCAATTCCTGCCACATCGGCAAAGGTAATATTAGAGATCTGCGGTGTAATACTCTGAGAGAGCATCGCTTCTCCCTCTTGCGTTGACTCTAGTAGTTGCTCTACACTCCCTTGCTGACTCTTTCGAATCACAAAAAGAATATAAAAAGCAAAAATCATAATAAAAATAAGTAAAATCAGATCCACTATGGGCAGTGGCTCCTCTCGATACTCGACAATGCTTTTAGCAAAAAGCTTCTGCATCTCCACCGCCTCTTTGGCAATGCGGTACTCTTTTTTATCTTTGGTATAGAGATAGAGATAAGGCTCGGCTACCACAGCTTTAGTAATCTTCCCCTCGGAGAGCAATCTAGTATACTCTTTGGGTGAAAGTGTAGGGGTCTCTACAGCTAGATTCCAGTAGAGAATAATCCCCAACAACAACAGTGATGAGACAATAATAATCTTAAAATTTTTACTAATGGATTGCCACATTCTTCTCTGCCTCGACCTCTGCCTCTTCTATAAAGAGCCAACTTGATGAGAGATCATCACCACTTGTTACCTCAATACGGTTAAAATACTGATCATACCCATAATAACGACCATCTTTACCATTTTCTAAAAGCACCTCTAAGTTCTGATGATGTGCTTCTCTAAATGCTAGATTTTTGGCTTTTATTAATTCTGTTAATTCACGATGACGGGCTTTGGCAATGTCCCCTCTTACCTGTTCTTTCATATCAGCAGAGACTGTTCCATCGCGTTTGGAGTAAGAAAAAGCATGAATATGTGTCAATGGTAGATCCGCTACCCTTTCAATTCCCTCTTTCCATGATGCCTCATCCTCTCCAGGGTGACCAACAATATAATCGGTTCCAAGTGCATACCCCTTCGAGGCGATCTCCTCTAAAAGTGCTCGATCTAAATGGTAACTGTTACGTCGATTCATTAATGCCAACATCTTATCACTAGTATGCTGTAAAGCGATATGTAAATGCCGAGCCATCCAAGGCTCTAAGAGCAACTCTTTAAACTCATCATCAATCTGAATGGGCTCAAGACTCCCAATACGAATTCGTCTTACCCCTCGAATTTGGGCAATTTTTTTAAGCAGTTTTGCCATGGAGGAGTTTTGATCTTTTCCATAACTTCCTACATTGGTTCCTGTCAAAATAAATTCACCAAATCCATTACTTGCAAGCTTCTCAATCTGTCTTAGAACATCCTGCTCCCGATGGCTCCTTGCTCCCCCTCGTACTGAAGGGATAATACAGTACGAACAGGCAAAATCACACCCCTCTTGGATCTTGATAAACGCACGACTCTTACCGATAAACTCCTCGACAATGGTCGAATCGATATGTTTTAGATCTCCAATTTCGTAAAAGGGCTCCTCTTTTTTAAGAATGGTGTTGATCTTCTCTTTCTCTGAATGCCCCATTACCCCAAAGACCTTTTTATCGGCAAAGAGAGACTCCCCTTTAGAGTGCGATCCACACCCTGCCAAGACCACTTTGGCATCGGGATGTTTACGGTGAACCCCATTGATATATGCACGTACTGAGACATCGGCTCCATTGGTTACAGTACAGGAGTTCACCATAATAACATCGGCATCCTCCTCTTTGAAGGTAAGCTCAAAATCTTTGAGTTTAGAGATCATCACTTGAGTATCAAACTGGTTGGTTCGACACCCAAAGGTCTTAAAGTATACTTTTTTCATTGTCTAGTAGAGTCCCCAATCATCGGGTTGATATTTTTCATTCGTTTTTCCATGTGCTTTGTTGAATTGTTCTTTAAATACTTCACTGCTCTTAAGCGGTGTTTTAGGGGCAGCCTGATTAACATAGATCGATTGACTAGGAAAGGCAATGGCGATCTTGTCCTCCTCTTGTATTCGAGAGAGAATCTCCATCGAGATGGTACTTCGTAGTGTCAATGTTGCATAAGCGTTGGTTAAATACCAGACCGAAATACGTACCCCATTGGGATCAAAAAAGGCAAAAATTCGTGGCTCTACCGAGGTATTTCGCATGCTGTATTTACTCCGTAAACGGTTGAGTTGTTTACGTGTCATATCCGTATACCCCTTAGAGTACTTTCGACTCACCTCTTTGGCAATACTTTGTGCCTTGGAGATATCCGAATCGAATGTTACCATAAAATCGATCCCATCCCAAACCGTTTTGAGTCCAGAGTGCGAATAGTTCGAGATAATATCGGTAAAAATATAGTTATTCGGCACAAAGATAATCCGACCTGCCCGTCGATTAACCATCTCTGTCGTTAGAGTTACATCTTCATGAAGGGTCATTCGTAAAATAGAAATATCCACCACATCCCCCACAAACTCTTTCCCATCTTTAGAGACCTTAATACGATCTCCCACATGAATCGAGCCAGAGAAGATAATCACAACCCACCCCATCATGCTCATAAACCAATCCTTTAGGGCAATCGCAATCCCAGCGGAGGCAAACCCCAAGATACTCACCAAGTGATCTACATTCTCCAGATAAGAAAAAAGCAAAATAAAAAAGACAATGGTAATAAAAGTGATATTCAATACTTTATTGGTGGTATAAAAGAGCTCATTTTCCGACATGTACTTACGTACAAGATACTTAATAAAAATAAAGATCAAGAGCAAAAAGAGCACAATCGAACCGATAATAATTCCCTTTTCTATCTCTTTACCAATCGCCTCTTTAATGTGCAGTTTAAACTCTGAAATCTTCTGTTCAAGTGCACTCTGTGTGGTCTTAAAGATCTCTAAGTTTCGTTGATACTCCTTTAGCTTTTTAGAGATTGACTTTAACCCTTCGGTAATATAATCATCTGAGACATTCAAATCTTTTAAACGCAATAGAATATTTTTCTTCTGTTGCAGTTTATAAACGGTCTCTTGGAGTGATCGATACCGCTCTTTGTAATCCTCCTCTACAGTAGAGAGATGCTTTCGAAACGAGATTGCAGCCACCACATCAAGCGGACTCTTAACCACAGGTGGATCACCTATCTCATCAGGTGTTAAGAGTTTCTCAAAAGGGTTCTCTTTGTACTCTTCGAGCTGAACAAGTTTTCCTTGGGTGGTCTTTTTCTGCTCTTTATAGAGCTTAAGTGCCTTTTTATCTTTGGCAGTCTTATAAGACTTATTCTCTAAAATAGCGATACGCTTATTGATCTCCCCCAAACGAAACTCCAGATCTTTATAGGTCTCATAATTGGAGTAGACTTTAGACCAGATATTGTTCTCGGAAAGATACTGATCGATCTCTGCAAGCTCTGCTAAGAGTTTACTACGTTTTAAATTAAGCTCTTTAAGACGCTCTTGGGCTTTTTGCTTCTCCTCCTGAAGCTCTTTTTCACGCTTCTGATCGGCTTGGTGTTGTGCTTTTAATGCCTCAATCTCCTTTAATGAAGCCTGAATCTTTTGACACTTCTCTTCTGGATCTAAAGAGGGAGCACTTTTGGTGGTAGGGGGGAGCTCTTTTTTTGACTCAGTGCCTACCTCTTCTGTATCGGTTAACTCCGCAATCAGCTGAGTCACTTTGGTGGTTAGATTCAGATCAGCACAGAGCTCTGTTGTTACGCTAAAAAACAGAATCCAAAACAGAAAAAAAAACCGCATTAATCCGTATCCCTCCGATACTCATCAAGAAGATCTATAACCACTGCTTTATCGATATCATCTCGCATCTCAAATCCGCCAATCCCTTTAGGAAGAATGAATTTAATCTTATCATTGGCACTCTTTTTATCTAAAAAGAACTTATTATAGAAAGCTTCACTATCTTCAATAACATACGAAACAGGAAGATCATGCTTTAACAAAAGTTGCTCTACCCTTCTGACCTCATCGGGAGTGATAAGTCCTAACTTCAGTGCCAATTGATTTGCCATAACCATACCAATTGCTACCGCTTCCCCATGCAAGTAGGTGCTATAAGCGGTCTCATTTTCGACCACATGTCCAAAGGTATGCCCATAATTCAATACAGCCCGAATACCTGCCTCTTTTTCATCTTGATTAACCACCTCAGCCTTGAGCTCCACAGAGCGTTGAATCACCCGTTTTAGCGTCTCTTGGTCTGTAAAATCTGCCTGCTCTAAAAACTCAAAATAGTCACGATCAAACATCACCGCCATCTTGACAATCTCTGCTACCCCTGCCGAGAACTCTCGCTTTGGCAAGGTTTGCAAGAAGTCGGTATCAATATAGACCGCTTTGGGCTGATAAAAGGCACCAATAAGATTCTTACCAAAACGGTTATTCACTCCTGTTTTTCCTCCTACGCTTGCATCTACTTGTGAAAGCAGTGTTGTAGGAATCTGAACAAAATTAATACCCCGCTGATAGAGTGACGCGGTAAAACCTGTCATATCACCAATGACCCCACCACCAAATGCAATGAGGGTCGATTTTCGATCAAGTTTATGCTCAAAAAGCTCATCAAGTATCTGCTCAACAGTCTGTAGCGTTTTATACGACTCCCCATCGGGTACGGTTACCACATGCAGAGCATCAGCTTCGATTCTCTCTAAGAGTCGATCAAGATGAAGCCCTGCTACCGTTGGATTGGTTACAATGGCTACTTTGGTATCAAAAGAGAGTTTGGGAAGCGGGTCAATGGTCACATCATAGTTTACGGATTTACGGTTTTCTAATTGGATTGGAACGATCATTATTATTTCAAAGCCTGTTATATATTAAGATGAAATATTCTATCTTAAGTTTACTTAATAGGTTGCCTAAAGCCCTACTCTTCAATAGGAATTAAAAGTTGAGGATGCTTTTTGATACGCAGAAAATAACGAGAGGGATCGGTTGAGAAAAAATTAAATAGAGGAGGAGTAAGCAGTGATCGACTCAATGGAGCCACATGCAACAGGGCAGACGCTTCTCGTAACTCCACAACAGGGTTCACCTGCTTCTCTTCTATCTCTATCTTAAAATTATAAACACGTGACAAAGAGGCATAGTAGTTAATAATCTCCTCCTTCTCATCAAACTCCCCCTCAGGATTGTAGTTGCACACCACCAATCTCAGACTTAAACGCTCAGAGAGATCAAAAAGTGAAGAGGAGAGAGACTCCATCGCTTCGTCTTCTCCTAAAAGCAGAACACTCTTTTGTATCTCCCACAAAGGAACCTCTCCAAAGAGATAGACCGATCGACGAAGATCATAAAGTGTTCGGGTAAACGGAGCCGTTGAAAAGAGATCAGGATGAATCAAAAAGAGCCCAATATCATACTGCGTGGTATCATACTCAATCTGTGTGCGATACTCATGATGGTTATAGATACTCAATACCACAATATCCTTTTCATCCAAAGCCCGCAACTTATAAAGCATGCTCGAGAAGTTGATATTAATCAATGTAATATAGAGCTTCGAAGAGAAACGCTTGGCAAGATAGATCGCCTCTTTAACCTCTTGTTCAATCAATACCTCATCACGTTGTAGATCCAAAATCAGATAGAGATTTCGCCCAAAAGGTTCAGGAAAGAGCCCTTTTCGTCGTGTAATCCGTTTATAGAGCTCTTCTAGTATGGTGGGATTTCCCAAAACCACCAAAATATCATTGGGCTTAATTAGGGTTGCATTGTTGGGTAAAATCTGCTTCTCGTTTCGATAAATTGCGGCAATTCTCCATTTACGATGAGCAATAGATCCCACATGTCGATAGGCATAAGAGCTTCCAAAGGGAACGAGAACCTCCATAATCTCTCCTCGACCAAGACCGATATTCTTAGCGATCACAGGAACATTTGGAAGATGTTCATAGAGGTGACTCGCTACCAACTCATGAATATTAATCAGGTTTAGATTCTCATCTTCGATTATGCAATCATCCCACTGACTTACAAACACCACCCGAATTTTGGGATCAATATGCCGAACATTCTCGTAGGCACAAACCGCCTCCTCACGAGAGACCATCACCACAAAAACTACCGAAAAAGTTACCCTATTCATCAACTTCTTAATTTTCAAAAAACTGGTAGGATCCTCAGGAACAAAGGTAAGATTCGAACTGTTTTTAAAAATTTTATCATCCTGAATATTACAGGTAATGTAGTAGTGGTTGGCATCAATTCGGCTCTTTCCCACCCACTGCACAAAATATTTTGCCATGGAGCCATTTGCCAGTATCAATATGTTTTGCATCGCTTCTCTCGCTTACTCTATTAAAGCATCTCAATAGATTTTTTTTATAAGGATCATTATAACACAATGCCCGCTATACTCCCATGATTTCACCATACGCAATGGGTAGATTAAGGAAAGTTTAAAATGCTATAATTCTCTTTAACAAAACAAGGAGTGAACCAAAACAATGAAAAAACACTATACCTCTATCATCTCCCAAGGGTTTGGGAAATTTGCCTCAACCGCATTTCCTAAACCACTACAATCATTGATTAATAACAGCTATGTCAAACTGATGGGACTGGACATGTCCGAGTTTGCTCAACCTAGCAGCTACCCAACCCTCAACCGTCTCTTTACACGAGCTTTGGTTACCCCACGTATGATTATCGAAGATGACGACATTATGATCTCTCCTGTTGATGCACTCGTAACCGACTTTGGTACCATTACCCAAAAGCGTGCCTATCAGATCAAAGGAATGGCGTACTCCATCCAAGAGCTTTTGGGAGATCACCATCAACATCTTCTTCAGGATCTAGAGGGTGGTACATTTGTAAATCTCTACCTCTCTCCTAAAGATTACCATCGCTATCACTCGCCTAGTCACCTAAAGATTCGATCTCTTACCCATATCCCTGGCAAACTCTACCCTGTTAACTTTCCACTTTTACGCAACATGCCCAATCTCTTTATCGAGAATGAACGGGTTATTATTGAGTGTGAAGATCGGCAAGGAAGAAGCTTTGTTATGGCACTCATTGGGGCACTTAATGTTGGCAAAATGCTTATTACATTTGAATCAAATGTACGCACCAACAGCGATATCCGAGAACCTCAACACTACGCTTACGAAAACCTATGGCTCGATAAAGGAGAGCTCTTTGGATGGTTTGAGATGGGATCAACCATTCTACTCTTTAGCCAAAAAGATAGCTTTCTTCCCGAAGTTGCCATTAACCAAAATGTAAAATTTGCACAACCCATAGGAGTTATTAAGTAGATGAAAAAAGCGATTATATTTGATATGGATGGAACCCTCGTTGATAGCTCTATTACCATTGCCAATGCAATTAACAGTGTCCGTCAAAAACTCTCTTTACCCCCCATGGAGGAAAAAGAGATTCTAGATAAGGTCAATGACCCCCACCTCAATCCTGCACGCTACTTCTATGAGAGTGAACACTTTACCCCCGAACATGAGCAGTGGTTCTCTGAGTACTATACCCAAAATCATGAAAAAGAGCTTCGTCTCTATGAGGGGATTGCTCAACTACTCCAACGGCTCAAAAAACGAGGCTTCAAACTTGCCCTTGCAACCAATGCTTACCGTAACTCAACACTACAATCACTCAAACATCTTGAGATCACCGATCTCTTTGATAGTGTGGTCTGTTTTGATGATGTTAAACGGGGCAAACCCAATCCAGCCATGCTCATAAAGGTCTTAGAAGATCTTCATGTCACCAAAGAGGAAGCACTCTTTATTGGTGATGGTGAACGGGATATGCTCGCAGCCAAAGCAGCAGGTATTGATTATATTATGGTAAACTGGGGCTTTTCAGAGTATACCCAAGATGTAATCGAGACCATCGAGGCATTAGAAAAAGCGATACTGGAGGCGTAAATGATTCGACCATCAAAGTCAACTCTAACCGATACTGTTAGTCTACTTCTCATTGCTTTAGGGATGCTAACTGTGGAACCTTATGCTAGCCCCCTGCTCTATACAGGGCTCTTTGCCTTTTCTGGGGCAGTGACCAATCAGCTGGCAATCTATATGCTCTTTAACCGTGTGCCCTTACTCTATGGATCAGGAGTCATCGAAAACAACTTTGAGAGCTTTAAAAACTCCATAAAAACGATGATTATGAAACAGTTTTTTAATCAAGAGCAGATCCAAGCGTTTTTTAACCAAGAGAAGCAACGTATTAACCTCGCACCACTGGTCGAGTCGGCAGACTTCTCTCCTGCTTTTGTCGCACTCAAGCAAAGCGTTATGGAGTCTAAACTGGGTAATGCACTCAATCTTTTTGGTGGAGAGCAGGCACTCGATAGCTTAGAGGAACCCTTTTCAAAAAAACTTCAATCTGCAGTGATAAAAATTGTTGACTCTAAAAGCTTCAAAAACCAACTAGAACACCACCTTAGCCAAAGTAGCCTGAGTGAAGATCTACATAAACGTATCGAAGCACTTATTACCCAACGACTTGATGAGCTTACCCCCAAAATGGTCAACGATCTGGTACATGAGCTCATCCATAATCATTTGGGCTGGTTGATTGTCTGGGGCGGTGTCTTTGGGGGCATTATTGGATTGATCTCTTCATTTATGCTCTAAATCCAGAATCACCCCCAAAAAGAGGAGACTTAAGCGAGTCTCTCTCTGAGCAGTTCATTAACCTTTTGAGGATTGGCAGAACCTTTAGAGGCTTTCATGGTCTGTCCCACAAAGAAACCAAAAAGCTTCTCTTTTCCTGCTTTATACTCGGCGACTTTATCTTGGTTGGCATCCAATATGCCATCAATAATTGCTAAAATTGCCCCATCATCACTCACTTGTGCCAATCCCATAGAGTCAATCAACGCATCAATATCAGCATCCTCTTGCATCAGAACATCAAGAATATCTTTTGCCCCTTTTCCAGAGATGGTACCATCATCGATCTTACAGACAAGTGCCCCTAATTTTTGAGCCGAAACAGGTGATGAGATCAGGTCAAACTCTGTCTTTTTGAGTCGTCCAAGGAGTTCAGTATTAAGCCAATTAACGGCATTTTTAGCACTGGCACCCACCTCCAACATGGTCTCAAAGAAGTGTGCAGACTCTTTGGTCGTACAGATCACCAAGGCATCGATTTTTTTAATCCCAAGCTCCTCAACATAACGCTTAACTTTAGCATCGGGAAGCTCAGGCATCTCTTTGGCTTTTTCAATCATCTCTTCGGTTACCACCAAAGGTCGCAGATCTGGATCGGGGAAATATCGGTAATCGGCTGCCTCCTCTTTGCCCCGCATCGATTTGGTTACCCCTTTTTCTACATCAAAAAGTCGTGTCTCCTGATAGACCTCCTGCTCATAGACTCCATCTTCATACGCTTCTGTCTGTCGCTGAACCTCATAAGCAATGGCAGAGGCAACAAACTTAAATGAGTTGATATTTTTAATCTCTACACGAGTTCCAAATGCCTCTTGACCTTTAGGACGAATCGAGACATTAACATCACAACGAAACGACCCCTCTTGCATGTTGGCATCGGAGATATCCAAGTATCGAACAATAGAGTGCAACTTTTTAAGGTAGGCAACTGCCTCATCTGAATTTCGCATATCAGGCTCAGAGACAATCTCTAATAGCGGTGTTCCCGCACGGTTAAGATCTACTTTAGAGATGCTTCCATCATGAATGTTTTTTCCTGCATCTGCTTCGAGGTGTGCTTGTGTAATCCCGATACGTTTTTGTGTTCCATCCTCTAGATCAATAAAGAGCTCCCCTTGCTGAACAATCGCTTTATGAAGTTGTGTGATCTGATACGCCGAGGGACTATCGGGATAGAAGTAGGATTTTCTATCGAAGTTAGAACTATGATTGACATTGGCATTGATCGCATATCCAAATCTCATCGCCTTGATTGCTGCTTCTTTATTGGCAACAGGCAAAGCACCAGGAAGTGCTAGACAGGTGGGGCAGGTATTGCTGTTTTGGTGTTCCGCAAAGCTAGTCGGACACGAGCAGAAGAGTTTTGTTTTGGTATTAAGCTGGACATGTACTTCCAAACCGATCACTGTTTCAAACATGGTGAGTTATCCTATTTTTCTATATTCTTATAATATTTTGGGCGTATTATACCGAAATAGGCTATAATTTGGTTATGAAAAACCTCTACAATGCTCTACTGCTTAAACAGCTCTACCAACTCAAAAATCTTGGCTACCGTTACACCGCTACCAAGCCATATAGATCCACCCAAGAGGAGCCTCTTTCCCTTCCCTCTAATCTCATTCAACTCAAAAAACAGGTACAAAACTGTCACCTCTGCCCTCTAAGTAAATCTCGTGAACGGGTTGTTTTTGGGAAAGGATCAGACGATGCAAAGCTGATGTTTATAGGGGATTATCCCATGGCACAAGAAGAGCAGGCAGAAGAGCCCTTTGTAGGTCGAGGTGGAGAGATGCTCACCCGCATGATCGAACAGGTGATTGGGATTCCTCGCTCTGCAGTCTATCTTAGTAATCTTCTAAAGTGTCACCCTAAACAAGGTGGAGCAATCGAACCCACGCTACTACACACCTGTAAAGCCTATCTTCTACAAGAGATCGCCATTGTTCAACCCCGTCTTATTATTGCATTAGGAGAGACCCCTTACCACTATCTTACCAATGAAAAAAAACCCATCGAAGAGATCCGAGGAGAGCTTATCTCTCTAGAAGGGTATCAGCTAATAGTAACCCATCATCCAAACTTTTTACTCAAAAACCCCTCTCGTAAAAAAGAGGTCTTTGAGGATCTCAAAAAAATAAAGCTCCTACTAAAACAGTTTTAGGGTACCCGCTTCATCAGATCAACCTTGGTAATACCTGATCCCACATGAATCTCTTTGACCAGACGGATCTTTTCGGGCTGATCTAGACCACACTCTTCTCCACAAGAGATGCTCCCAATAACATAATACTCTCCAGGGGCAATACCAAAAAAGTCAAACTCACCCAGCTCATTGGAAGAGGTATATTTTAAATAGTTATAGAGCCTTTTATCGACTTTGGACATTTTATATCCTCCCAAATAACTCTCTTCATACCATTGACGAGAGTAACTTGTTACAGGATTAAGATAGAGTTTAATCTTTTTACCTACAATCTCTTGATCTGTAATCGAGTTCACCAGATAGACTTTACCCGAGACTGTACTTCGTCCATTTTTCTTGAGATGTCGATACTCCTCTACAGGAAAATCCATTCGCTCCATCACTTCGCCATTTAATCGGTCGATCCCCGATCTAGGTGTGGGTTCTTTAACCGCTAAGGTAGGATTATTATGTGGTACATCAACACGATTACCCAGATCAGGCTGACGATGAATAAGTACCTCCTCTTGAACCTTCGGTCGTGGCGTACCAACAATGGGAGGAGCTACAATAGGACGATGTGCGGTATTAACTGAAATGGTTTGTGGTTGCGTACACCCAATAAATCCAATAGAGAGTGAGAGTAAAAGTGAATATTTTCCATATTTAAAAGTCATAGAATTCCTTTTTTTAGAAATTATAGCCTATTTTCCTAAACAGAACTCGCCAAACATCTTATCAAGTATCTCTTCAGAATCATAGGGCTTGGAGATGGAGCTCAATGCAGTGATTGCATCTTGAATATGATAGGAGAAAAATTCCAACTCTCCACGAAGTAGAGGCTCTTTGGCTTCTAAAATCGCCTCTTTGGTCTTTTCAACTGCTTCAATCTGACGCGTTGATATTAGCATAAGCTCCTCTTGTGCCCCAATTCCATTAAAACGCTCCTCGAGTGCCTGTGTCAACTTTGAAAAATCTTCAACGGCACTAATCTCAATAGGATCAAAAGATGCTAAACAAGATCGATCAAAAACCCTAGGAAGATCGGATTTATTAAGGGCTACCAAGAGCATTTTATCCTCTAACTTCTCTAAAATCTCTATAATCTTTTGATCCTCCTCATCATAAGCACGACTCGAATCAAACAGAGCAATAATTACATCTGCTTCATCAATAGAGCTGAGACTTCGCTCCACACCAATCTGTTCAACCTGATCTTTTGCTTCTCGAATTCCAGCTGTATCAATTAGTCTAATCAGATGCCCCCCTATACGTACCTGCTCTTCAATCGTATCGCGTGTGGTTCCTGCAATATCCGAGACAATAGCACGTTCATAACTTAATAGGGCATTAAGCAGAGAGCTCTTTCCTACATTGGGTTTCCCAATAATGGCAACACGAAACCCATCGATAAGCCCTTTTCTACGGTGACTTGAAGTGACAATTCTCTCCATATTCTCTATTAGCGTATCAAGCTGTTGAATCATACCAGAGAGAATATCTTCAGGAATCTCCTCTTCTGCATAATCAATCATAACTTCAGCGTATGCAGCAACCTTAAGCATCGCTTCACGCCCCTCATCGATAAAGACTTTTAGATCTCCTTTAAGCTGTTTTGCCAAAATTTTAGCTGCCTCTACACTTTTGGCTTCAATCAATTTGGAGACTGCTTCTGCTTTGGTTAGATCCATTTTCCCATTTAGAAAAGCCCGTTTAGAGAACTCTCCAGGCTGTGCCAAAACTGCCCCATATGCCAACGTGGTCTCTAGGATCTCTTGAGCCACCACCATACCACCATGGCACTGAAACTCAACAATATCCTCCCCTGTAAAGCTCTTGGGTGCAGCAAAATAGATCACAATTGCCTGATCAATAAGTGCCTCTTCATGATTGTAGAGTGATGTTAAGTAGGTTGTACGTGGTACGAGGGTCTCTTTTTGGGTGATTTTTTTGGCAATTTCGAGTGATCGCTCACCGCTGACTCGAATAATGGAGATTGAAGCAACCCCAGAAGCGGTTGCAATCGCAGCGATGGTACTAGCCATCTTTTTTGGTATTGAAGTTATTAATAATGATAAACTTTCGGTTATCTTTACCTGTCTTAATTGCAACATATTTATTGGGGAAGCTCTCTCGCAACTGTTCGAGTGCAATCTGCACCAAAATACCATCTAATGGTTTGGTCTTGCCTCTTCCTCGCTCTTTGACATTGGCAATAATGGGCTTGAGATAGTTGATAATCATCTCTCTTTGTGCCTGAATAAACTCCGCAATCTCCAACTTGATGTAGAGATCATAATGTGCATTGATCCAATTAAAAAGCATATATGAGAGTGCATTATAACGATACCCCTCTTTTCCAATTAATAATGCGGCATCATCCCCATCGATAAAGATATGTGCGGTATTGTTAAAGACATCCACTTCAACCGTATCGATTGCAAAACACCCCTTTGCCATTAACTTGGTTAGCTTCTCCTCTATCTCAAGTGCACGTTTTTTATTTTCAGGAAGCTCTCGATCGTCATCAAACGTAGAGAAGTTCTCCTCCTCTGACTCTACCACCTGATGCTCTTGGGTGGTTTTGTTTGCATCAAAGAAGCTATCGAGTACCTTATCTTCGTGAGAGACAAGTTGCTTATCCAAAAGATCCATCTTGTTGCTCTTAGGTTCATCGTTAACCTTCTCACTAGCAACCTGATCCTCTTCACGATCAGGAAGTGAAGGTGTAGAAGAAGGCTCTGTTGAGTGTTTACTCTCCCCTTCTCTCTCCAATTCAGCCACAACAACCGAGGTCTTCTTTGCGGCAATAATAATGGCAGACTTTTTAAAAAGTCCCATCATTCCCGTACTCGGGTGTTGTACAATCTCATAACTGATCTCTGTAACAGAGCAGTCAAACTCCTTGGCAGCAAGCTTGTATGCCTCTTCTAAAGTGGGTGCTTCAATTCTTTTCATACGCATCTTATAATATCCCCCTTATCTCTATTTTTTTGCTTGTAACGCTTTATGCTTCTCATAGGCATTATTGATAACATACTGTTGACCAATGGTAAAGAGGTTATTTACCAACCAATAAAGCACAAGCCCAGCGGGGAAAGTCACAAAGAATACTGTCATTACTGCAGGCAACCACTGAAAGATCTTCTGTTGCATTGGATCGGTCATGGTATTGGGTGTAATTCGTTGCTGATACCACATAGAGATACCCATAAGAATTGGCAATACAAAATAGGGATCTTTAAGAGAAAGATCATGAATCCATAAGATCCACTCAGCCCCCTGAAGCTCTACAGCATTTAAAAGTACCCGATAGATTGCAAAGAAGATAGGAATCTGTAAAATCATAGGCAGACATCCCCCCATAGGGTTGGCTCCATGTTCCTTATAGAGTTCCATCATCTTCATGTTCATCTTTTGTGGGTCTTTACCATACTTCTCTTTGATCTCTTTCATCTTTGGTGCAAGATCTTTGAGTTTCTGCATCGACATCATCCCCTTATAAGAGAGTGGGAAGAGCAAAAGTTTAATTAAAAGTGTCAAGAGTACAATTGACCATCCCCAGTTACCCACAAAGTTATAGAACCAGTTAAGAATCTTGAAGAGGGGTTTTGCAATAAAGGTAAACCATCCATACTCAATCGCTTCAGTTAACTCAGGATTGATGCTTGCAAGAACTTTATACTCTTTAGGTCCAATATATCCATGTAGTGCCATGGTTGGTTCACCTTGAACAAAGACCAAAGCATTCTCTTCGGGTGTTGTAATATACGAAACACTAATGGGCTTTTCGAAACGATAGAGAATTGAAGTATGATATCGATCAAATGCCGCGGTAAACTTAGCACTAGGGAAGACAGGGCTCCCTTCGGCATCACCATCCTCTACAATTACCGTAGTGTTGTTGCTTTTACGTATCATTACACCACGAACCACCATATACATGCTGTGGTCAGCATCAGGTCGTTGACCTGTGGTAATAAAATAAGGAGCAGGATTAGAAAGCTTTATATCGAGATCATAGTGACCATCTTTGTAAAATGTAAGGGTCTTAGTCACGGTTGTACTGCTAAGCTTTTGTGTTAAGACCACTGTTTTTTTATCACTATTGAGATCAATGGTTGAGGTTGATGCACTATAAGGAGTCTTTAGTGCTTCTAGATTTAACGCTTGATCTGCAAATCGAATCTCTAAAGGTTTTACCCATGTAGGATTGAGCAGTTCTAACTGTTTTCCATTGTCCTCATACTTTTTCTCTAAGAGTCTTACCTGACCAATACGTCCCAACTCATCAATACTTAAAACAAATCGATCGGACGATACTGTTGTAAGTGCTTTAATTGTTGAAACAGGAGCACTCTTAGAAGAAGAGCTTGTTGCAGGCAGTGCACTAGCTCCATCAGTGGTTACGAGAGCAGGAGTCTCTGTCGCAATAGGGCTGTTCCCCGCAGCTTGGTTGACGGTCTGTTGTACTGCTGATTTGGTACTATTGTTCTCAACATTTTTTACCGTTTTTGGCATCATCATATCAAAAACTATAAACACCAAAAATGAGAGTACTAGGGCTAAAAGAAGTCGCTTCTGAAGATCTTGTTGTTGTTCCACTATAAATTACCTTTTTAAATTCTTAACGTCTAATATTATAATATATTATTTAGATGTTTTATTATATTATTTAGTTAAGATTTTTATTTTAATCAATAGTGGATTATAGCAAAAAGTGTTTAAAAACATCATAGTTCAAAGGCTTTTAACCGCTTTAATGCCTTAAAAATTTCCTTAGATACGCTACTATATTCACTCTTTAATAAAGAAGGCTTTGCAACAAGTATGTAATGTCCTGATTTAAGGTTATTAACCTGAGAAAGGAAAAGTGAACGAAGGAGACGCTTAGCACGATTGCGGTGGACAGCATTGCCAACTTTTTTACTGGCAACAATCCCAATTTTATACTCTTCATCATGCTTTTGGTAGAAGAGTACAAATTGTGATGTGTGTACGGTTTTAGAGTTATTGTAAACTCTGTTGAACTCTTTGGTAGTTCGTAGACTACTAAAATGTTTTAGACGGCTAATCTTTTTCTACCTTTAGCTCTTCTAGCCGAAATCACTTTTCTTCCGTTTTTAGTTTTCATTCTTGTTCTAAACCCGTGAGTTCTTTTTCTTGGTGTGTTATGTGGTTGAAACGTTCTTTTCATAACTGATAACCATCCTTGCATTAATTTGAAACGGGATTCTACCTCAAATCTGCTTAAGAAGATGCTATAATTAGATCTAGAATAACAAAAAGTTGACAAAAAGTTAAATAATGGCAAAGAAAAAGAAAAAACAGACAATCAAAATCAATAACAAGATTAAAGAGTTAATGAACGGAGAGCCCTTTGATGAAGGAATCAAATCCTTAGAAGATCATATCTTGGTCGAACTGACCATGTTGCTGGATCTCAAAGTTCCTATGCTTACCAAAAAAGAGATGATTCGAGCCCTTCGACAGATCTGGTCAGAGGGAAACACCAATATCCGATTAAATATTATCCATCATCTAGAGCAACTGGGCGTTAAAGCACCCAAGAAAAACAACAAAGAGATGGACAAAGTTGAGCTTATCCTCTCACTGCTAAACAACATTGAACATACCCAAGAGGAGGAGCAAGCAATTCTTGCTGCTTTTATCGACCTACACCCCAATAAGATCAATCAGACCAAAATCAAGAATCGACTCACTTACCTACGCCAAAAAGCACACATTGCACGCTGGGAGAAAGAACTTGATCTTACCATAAATAATATATCTGAGATGGAGTTTTATCACTCTTACCCTTTTGAGATGCCTCAAGAGTCTTTTAACAAAATACTCTTAACCTACTCCGAGCCCATCGAAAGCGATCTTCTCTCTAGTGAAGACCTTCAATCCACTAGAGAGAAACTTCTTACCATCAAAGCACGTGCCATCGAGCAAAAAAAAGAGAATATTCAACACTTTTTGGCACAAACAATTTATAAAAAGCACCGATATCTTGATGCCCAAGAGGTTCAGACCTTTATTAAAAAAATGCCCCCCGAAGATGATCTCTATGAGATCGATATTCCCCTAGAGACACTTCGACGCATTATTACTCAAAATGATCCATCATACCGTGTCGTGCTAGAGGGGAGTCATCTCTATGTAGCACAAAACAAAACCTATCAGCTCTACAATAAGAGACTCTCATATACCCTACTCTCGACCTACTCACGACGACTGATTCATACCATGATTTGGCGAGAGGAGGATCTGCCTATTCAAGAGGATCTCTCTGAGATTAAAGCTAAAATAAAAAAGAGTTTTGAAGATGCCATCCACGAGATTGAAACACGACTAGAAGAGCTTGCCCAAGGGCTTGAGGTTGATCCTAAAATCATCCAACGCTATATTCTTCAGTTTGTTGAGCCTCATGTTCTTTCGGCACAATCGCTTGAGATCTCAGAAAAACTCAAACGTAGAATTCAGTACCATTTTTCAGAATATCTACGCCCCCTAAAAGAGAAAAAACGAAAAGAGGAGCTTCTGGCTAAAACCATTCGTGACTTTAAAAATCTTTTTCCTCTTGCTCGAGAGCAACAACGAGAGATTATCTTTCATGTAGGACCAACCAACAGTGGAAAAACCTACCAAGCACTACAGTATCTACAGAGTGCAGAAACAGGCTACTACCTTGCTCCACTACGCCTCTTGGCACTTGAGGGCTACGAAAACCTCAAAGCCCAAGGTGTAGGTGTCTCGCTCATTACAGGAGAGGAAGAGATCATTAATGAGGAGTCTACACACATCTCCTCAACCATAGAAATGATGAACGCAAGTGTCGAAGTTGATGTTGCGGTGATTGATGAGATTCAGATGATTAATGACCGTGATCGTGGATGGGCATGGGCAAATGCACTTATTGGTGTTCCTGCCAAAAAAGTCATTCTCACAGGCTCTGCCGATGCACTTGATGCCGTTATAGAACTCTGCGACTATCTTAATGAACCGCTACAGGTAGTTCATTTTGAACGAAAAAATCCCCTTGAGATCTTACCTCAACCAACGCCCATAAAAAAGATCGAAAAGGGTACCGCCATTGTTGCCTTCTCTCGGCGAGATGTCTTAGGACTAAAACAGCAACTCTCCGATCGCTATCGTGTCTCGGTGGTATATGGAAACCTCTCTCCTGAAGTCCGACGCGAAGAGGCACGACGCTTCAGAGAAGGTGAAAGCGATATACTTGTTGCAACTGATGCCATTGCCATGGGGCTTAATCTCCCCATTAAGACCCTTCTCTTCTCGAAAGACAATAAGTTTGATGGTCTACGTCGACGAGAGCTTCTGCCTACTGAAGTGGCACAGATATCAGGACGAGCAGGACGATATGGTCTAGAGGAGGTAGGATATATTGGAGCATTGGATCAAAAAACACTACAGAGTATTAGTAAACTTCTACACCAGCCACTTCCTAATATTGAACTTCCCTTCTCGGTTATGGCAAGTTTAGAGCATGTCTTACTTATTGGAGAGATACTTGAGACAGAGAACCTCTCGATCATTTTGAATTTTTTTGCCAACAATATGGAGTTTGAAGGTCCCTTTATCGCAGCCAATATTGAATCAATGCTAGAGATTGCAGCCATTGTAGACGAGTATAATCTGGACTTAAAAACACGTTTTCATCTCGCTTGTGCTCCCGCTTCGATCTCCTCTCCCTATATTGAATCGGTTTTTAATCGCTACATCAAACAGCTTGAGCTTAACCAACCCGTTGCCTATATTCCACCAAGAGATCTTCCTAAGTATGCTCAAACCAATGAGATGTTGCTTAATGCCGAAGATCGTGTACGAGAGATTTCGCTCTATCTCTGGCTCTCTTTTAAGTTTGGCGACCTCTTCCCTGATACACAAAAAGCCATCGATGCACGTGGAAGACTGAACCATTTTATTGAAGCCTCACTAAAAAAAGGACTCTTTACCAAACAGTGTCGACGTTGTGGTAGAACTCTTGATTTTACCTACCGCTTCTCGGTTTGTGATGCCTGTTACAATAAAAGACGACGTGGGAACTTTGAAGGATCCAAAAGACGAGGAAACAGTACTCCATCTAGACGATACCGTAACCGAAAATAATGGTTCATAGCAGATAATATTCTTCTCTATTAAAAAATAATGAGGAGTATTTATCTCTATAGCTTTATTTTATCTTTAAATAGATAATTAATTATTTTTAAGAAGTTTTGATCCATAAATATCGTAAAATTGGGTATGTTTTATCAGAGAAAAAAGGATTTTTGATGTCAAACTTTTACCAATGGATATCTAAACTGTTGCCCAGTATCAGCAAAAAAAAGCGTTCCTCAACATTTCCACAGTTGCCCGCTTCGACCAATACAACCCAACCCAATACCCATGGAGAGGAGTATCCTCTATTTGTAACAAAGCACTACAAAGAGAAGAGTGATACCGTATGGGAGTACAGCAAAGAGAAAGAGCTACAAGGCAACCAGATTAACCTTGTTACCAAAGAGAATCGAACCATTTTTCTTATTCATATCAAACAAGGAGATAGAGATATCAACCTTAACGATATGCATAACTTTGAGAAAGAGTCTCAATTTTTTTTACAAACCAATCCAATTTTTGAACACTACGAGATTCAACTTCTCTATGTAATGCCTTCTTTACAAATTGAAGAGTCTGCATATAAATATATGAAACAACATCCTAAAATAGGCTATAAGATTGTCAAATAACTAAAGAGAAGAGGCTCGTCGTTGCTCTCCTTCTGTTTCGCTAGTAGACGATCGCAATGAATCATTGCTGTTACTCTCTAAGATACGAGAAGCAAGATGCTCAAACTCCTCTTTTAATTCACTACGATGCTCTCTCATTAACTCAATTTTTTCAGTGGTCTCTCTCTGTTTCTCTCGTAACTCTACTTCACTCTCTCTTAATGCTGTCTGAAGTAGCGTATTCTCCTGAAGCAAGCGTTCATAACGCGATTGCAACTGTTGATGTTCTAAAGATAACCGCTGATGCGTCTCCTCAAGGTGTGCATAGTGAATACGCAACTCCGCATAACGCTTCTCTTGATGATGTGTATGCTCCGTATGCTCTCGTACCTGAAGTGCCAAATCACTCTTAAGATGATCGATATGATTGCTTAACTCCACAATCCGCTCTTTGGCTTGGATTAACTGATCTTGCTCTTTCTCCAATGCAATAATGGTCAGCTTCTCCTCTTGGATCTCCATCTCTAGAGCCGAGATTTTAGCAATCTTAAGCTCATCAATCTCTTTTGCCTGCTCCAAAAAATAGTTTAATGTTCTAATTTTGGTAATAAAAAAGACAATAATAATAGAGATAATTAAGGTAATGGTAAAAAAAAGCCCTAGTGCAATAAAAAACTCTGTATTTAATTGAAAGTTTGCAAAAACCTTATCCAATGCCCCTACCCCTCAATCGTATCATAACTAGTTGGAGCAGTACACTCCAACTGATGTAGGTCAAACTCCTTCAAATTGTACTTCATCTGAGTAAATTCAATCTTAACACGATTATCCAAACGATCCACATAGAAAATCTTTTGAAGTTTCTCATTCTTATCTAGCGTAATAAGATACTCAACCTCTTTATAGGTTGCTTTATAGTCTCGACTACTGAGCTGTTTTGCCACCTTTAAGATCTCTTCTAGATTAATCCCCTCAGAGATCAGATAGCGAGAGACCTGCTCTAGATCATGATCTACCACAATAAGTTGAACACCATCCGTACAGACCTCTTTTTTGGTTGGAGAGGTGTAATCCCACCGAAAAAGGTGACTCTCGATTGTCTCTTCGCGGTTAGCATCATCAATAAGAATCTCCTTTTCATGTTGATAACGAACATGCCCTTGATAGAGGAGTGTTTTACCTTTTGGATTGATAATGGTTTGATTAAAATCACTTTCGAAGTTCTCTGGCAGTGATATGGTAGCGTTTAGTGTTATACTCAAAAAAGATAGCAGATATAGTAGTTTCATTTGTTTTTTATTCCTTTTTAATTCAATTATGATATCAAAAGCACACTTTGCCTAAAGTTATGTTTTTGAATATTGCCCAAAAATTGTGGATTTATTTTTATCCTGTATAATTCCCCCATGAAAACACTATTTTTATGGATAATACTTCCCTTCGTATTGATACAACTGATCCCCCTAAACAGAGTCCCTGCCCAGCTCCCTGATACAACCAATCAAGAGATTAGTGCACCAGAAGAGATAAAAAATATACTCAAACGATCCTGTTATGACTGTCACTCTAATGCCCTTACCTACCCTTGGTACGCCAAAATTGCCCCACTCTCATGGTACATTCAAAACCATGTCAAAGAGGGGCGACGTGCGGTAAACTTCTCAACATGGCAAAGCTATACTCAAAAAAGAAAAGCAAAAATTCTCTCTCGAATTCCCAAAGCACTGAAGGTTCGCATGCCTCTCCCTGATTATCTCTGGTTACATCCCGAAGCCAAACTTACCCCAAAAGAGAAAAAACTTCTCTCAATATGGGCAGAAAAGCAACAGGCTCAAGGGGAATAGTTTTTAAATCGGATAATTTTTATCCTATTTAAAATTTTTTATGCTATACTTCCTCATATAATTTAAACAAAAGGAACAAACATGCCAAAAATTAACAAATACCAAGATATTAGCGAAATCGATAGAGAGGCAAAAAAAGATCTTATTGATCGACACTCTCCTTTTATTCACTGTGCCGATACTGCAACAGCTGGTGAGCCATTTGAAGTAACGGTAAAAATGGGAAATGAGTATACTCACCCTGATGATTTCGATCACTATATTGAGTCTGTAACCCTTTTTAATGGTGATACAAAATTGGCTCAAGCTACTTATGTACCTGGTACACTTGGAAATACCAAAGCACACAACACAACCACATTTACCATTATCCCTACAGGTAAAAAGTTAAAATTGGTTGCTCATGGATACTGTACAAAACATGGTATCTGGGAAGGTACACCTGTTGAAGTAACTGTAAACTAAATTTACTTCTTCAATGGTCGATTATTCGACCATTGCCTATTTTTTAATCACTTTACCCTTTCGAACACTCCAAAATGCTCTTTCATGTCTCTTTTTTAATCATATTTTTTAACACTTCAGTATACCACTCTTGTACTATTTAGGATAAAATCGATTTATAACAATCAAAAGGAGAAGTTATGTTAGAGAATCCGTCGTATATTATAGATACCTTCTTTGCTATCTTTGCGATGACACTAATTATCTTTATGGTTCCTGGTTTTGCTATGCTTGAAGCAGGATTGGTACGAACCAAAAATGTCACCTCAGTTCTGACTGTCAATGTTATGATCTATGCCATTGCCTCATTGTCATTTCTACTCATTGGTTACACCTATGCTTTTGGATCATGGGATCATCAAGATGGAATGAGTAAATACGCCTTTTTCCTCTTTCAGATGGCGTTTGTAGGCAAAGTTGTTAATATTATGAGTGGTGGGGTAAGCGAACGCTCTAGAATCCTACCACTAGCACTCTTTACTATTGTGGTAGGTGCTTTTATCTATCCAACCATTGTTAATATCACATGGGGAGCCAACTTTCTAAAAGGAACCCTCTTTGATATCTCCGATATGGTAGATCTTGCAGGCTCAACTGTAATCCACTCTACAGGAGGGTGGGCACTGCTGGCTGCTATTCTTATTATGGGACCTAGAGCAGGACGTTACAAAAAAAATGGTGCCATCCAAGTTATTCCTGCTTCAAATATTCCACTGGTTACCTTAGGGGCTTTTCTCTTGTGGATTGGTTGGTTTGGATTTAATGGTGGATCGGTCGGAAGCATCGCCTCCAAAGATAATGCTGATGCCGTTGCACTGACCATTATGAACACCAATACTGCAGGACTTGCAGGAGCCATTGTCGGATGGTTAATGACCTATTTTCGATATAAAAAATTTGATATTACCATGATTTTAAATGGAGCACTCGGAGGACTTGTCGCCATTACCGCAGGACCTGATCGGTACGATATCTATACCCCCATGCTCATTGGAGCTATTGGTGGAGCATTAGTGGTTATTTTTGTGCCTATTTTTGATAAACTAAAAATGGATGACCCCGTTGGAGCCCTATCGGTACACCTAGTCAATGGTATCTGGGGAACACTCGCTGTTGGTATTTTTGTGGCAGATGTAAGCATAATGAGCCAACTAAAAGGTATTATTATGGTTGGAGCCATTGTCTTTCCAATCTCTTTTGTGGTAATATTCATTATTAACAAAATCTTTACCCTCCGAGCAGGAGAGGAAGAGCAGCAAGAGGGCATCGATCAGACCGAGTGTGGTATCGAAGCTTATCCAGAGTTTAAACGAAGCATATAACAACCCAAAAAAGGAAACAACATGAAAAAAATTGAAGCGATCATTAAACCATTCAAACTTGAAGATGTCAAAGATGCCCTGATTGAATCAGGAATCGAAGGAATGACCATCTCCGAAGTCAAAGGGTATGGACGACAACAAGGGCATGCAGAGCTCTACCGAGGTGCGGAGTATATTGTGGAATTTATTCCTAAAGTTAAAATAGAGATTGTCGTCAGCACTCAAGAGTATGCTGATCTTGTTATCAATTCCATTATGCAAGCAGCCAACACAGGTAAAATTGGTGACGGGAAAATCTTTGTTAGCGATATCGAAAAAACCATCCGTATCCGTACAGGCGAAGAGGATGCCGAAGCCCTCTAAAAGAGGCTAACTCTTCGTTAAGATAGAGCTTTCCAGCGTTGTTTTAATGCACGCTTAAAAGCTCTATCCACACGCTCTTGTAACGCTTTTGCCTCATCTCCCAATAAAAATTTTCCATTATAATCTTTTTCAACCTCATGAATATACTCATTAAGTAGATGCTCTTCTTTACTATTTTTAGGCTTAGCAAAAAGAAACTCCATCCCCTCAGGTGCCTCTTTACCTCGTTTTTCTAACTCTATATAAAAAAGACTTGAACAGCGTTTAAGTTGCTCTCCCTCTAGCTGATACTCTTCGATTCGTACGCCAATGGGGGCATCATACGCTTTTCCTGAACGTGACCACTGCGTATAAAAATAGAGTCGTGTTCCATTAACCTCATAAACCCCTTTTTCATATGCTTGTGCAGCACACCCGCCTGAATGCTCTTGAAGCGTAAAACTCTTTAAAAACTTCAAATCTCGATTGGATTGCTCTTTATAAAACTTAGCAACCTCCCCTTTACTCTTATAAAGATCATACTGCTCATTCACCACAATCAGTTCTTTATCGCCCAGTAAAAAAGAGGAGAGCTCTGCCCCAAAAAGGGGAAACATAACCAAAAGAGAAAGCCAGAAAAACCGCATAAAGAAGCCTTTTTGATTCATCTTAACATATTTCTTTTAAAAGCCCCATAAAGCTTAATTCGTCTACAAGATGAATCCCATAAAAATATGCTAAAATTCCACCAAAAAGTATCTACCATTATGAAAATTATAAACGCACACTACACCTATCTCAATGGAAAATTTCATAAAGAGATCGCCATTGCTTTTTCTGATAAAATTGAAGCCATCGATAACCTACAGAGACTCCAAGCTCAATACCCTGATGCCCAACTCGATCAAGGAGGGCTTAACACGGTTCTTCTACCAGGTCTTATCAATACCCACGTACATCTAGAGTTCTCTGCCAATAAAAGTACCTTACGCTATGGTGAATTTATGCCATGGCTCGACTCAGTTATTGAGCATCGAGAAGATCTTATAAGCGTATGCGATAATGCCATGATGATGCAAGCCTGCCAAAGCATGCTACGCTCAGGTATCACTACCTTTGGAGCAATATCTAGTTTTGGAGCCGAACTCGAAGTCTGTACACAGACCCCTCAAAAAGTTATCTTCTTTAATGAACTCATTGGCTCCAATCCCGCTACCGCAGATATGCTCTATCGTGATTTTTTAGAACGTGTTGATGCCTCTAAAGCGGTTGCAGAATATGGCATCACTCCTGCAATTGCTATCCACGCCCCCTATTCTGTTCATCCTATTGTTGTAAAAAAAGCCCTAGAGGTAGCAAAAAACGAGCATCTTCCTCTCTCGGCACACTTTTTGGAATCTCCTGCCGAACGTGAGTGGCTCGAAAAGAGCCAAGGGGATTTTTTGGAATTTTTCCAAAAATTTTTCTCTACCTCAAGTGCAGTAACCTCTATTGATGAGTTTCTAGAGAGTTTTGAGGGGCTTCCTACTCATTTTGTTCATGCGGTACAAACACAAGAGAAAGAGCTCAAGGTAATCGCCAAAGAGGGACACTCTATTGCCCATTGTCCCCGATCCAATCGCCTGCTTGGATGTGGTCGCCTTCCTCTAGAAAAGGTTATGGAATATAAAATCCCCTTTACCCTAGCAACCGATGGACTCAGCTCTAATACTTCACTCAATCTCTTTGATGAGATGCGTGCAGCACTTATGATGCACTACCATCTTCCTCTTGAGGAGCTTGCCAATCAGCTTATTGAGAGTATCACCACCACACCTGCCAAGATCTTTGGGCTCAATAGCGGAGAGATTCGCATGGGAAAATCTGCAGACCTTATTCGTATTCAGCTCCCTGATAAAATCCAAAAAAGCCAGAGTATTGCCCTACAGACCATTTTACATACTCAAGAGGTAGAACGGGTCTATATTAATGGGGAAGCTTACTAACTAAGGGATCAAAGGTGCATCTATCTCTTCCCCTAAAAAAGCATAACTTTTACCAATACGTGCAACAGGCTTAAAAGAGATACTTAGTCGCTCTTTATCAGAAATAATTCTATCGTCAACGAAGATCTCTTTAACATTGAGTACCAAAGGAATGGTGCTTCCTCCACCAAGGTCTATCTCTTGATTGAGCGTACAAAAATAAGCAGCTGGAACCCCTTTTATGACTGGTGGATACCCCTCAACCATCGTTTGGGTCTCTATGTTAAAAGTTTCTGCTTCGCTCTCGTTATGCTCTAAACCTTTAGAGCTAAAGTGCATCTTCTCCAAATCTTTCTCTTCGACCATACAGATGGTACACTTTTGATTTTTACGAATATTGAGCAACGTATCTTTAGGCGTACCATCGGCTTTATGCCCCACACTAATAAGTACAGAAGCTGGTTCCGAACTAAGTCCTATAAAGTAACTAAATGGTGCCACATTGATCACCCCGTCATCTTCTGTTACTACCCAGGCAATGGGTCGTGGTAAAATGGTCTGAGCCATCAATTTATAGTTCTCGTTTAGTTTGGTATCTTTTGATAAATCAAATATCATAAAGTTGTTCCTTTTTTAATTTTTTTCTAAAAAATATTAGTCACAGTTATATTTATAATAACTTAATATTATGTCTATTTAATACTGATTTGCTAAAATCAAAGTAAAACCTTTAAAATCAAGGAGATAAAATGAAAATCAACACCTCATCCTCAGTAGTCATTAGAATCTTACTATGGATAGTTATGCTCTTTGGAGGGGCATGGTATAGCATTGCTCATGATATAGAAAACCCCTATTTTCAAAATATTCCCTTTCATATGTTAACAGCCATTTTTGGCGTTATCATAACCTTTTTTGCATTTAAAGCTTCTGCCAATGGAGGCAGAGAATTAAGCAAAGGTAGAAAAGGAGATATTCCAAGGTTAGAGACCAACCAACTCGTCACCACAGGTATCTACCGTTGTATGCGTCACCCCATGCTTTTTGGTTTAACCCTACTCCCTTTGGGCTGGGCATTGCTACTTGGAAGCCCAACATTTATTAGCTTTGTAGCTCCATTAGAGATGCTTTTTATTATCTTTATGGTTATTGTCTTTGAAGAGATGGAGGTTAAAAAGAAGTTTGGAGCAGACTACAAAAACTATGCCCAAAAAGTACCCATGGTCTCTTTTAGCAAAGAGTGCTTAAAGAGACTCTTTGGCTAAACCACAAAGTGAAACAACAACTTCAAAGCCAAAAGATACAACAGTATTGCCATAAGCTTTTTAATGTGATGCTGTTCGAGCTTAAACTGCATGAGGTAGTTACCAATATACCCACCCATAATGGCACAAAAAGCCACCACGCCGAGCAGTATCCAGTCAAGTTCAATGTAACTCGCATAGGTAAAAAAAGAACCCAAAGCAGAAAATGGCACCACGAAACTAACAGCCACAGCCACTTTTTTAGGAGCAAAACCCAAAAGAGCCAACAGAGGAATCAGTATGTTTCCTCCACCAACTCCCAACAGCCCTGCCAAAAAACCAACCACAGCTCCTACCACCATCAGTGTTAGACGACCTTCAGCATGAAAGAGTGCTTTTTTCTTACCAAACATCATCATGGAAGCCGAGTAAAAGAGCATGAGCATAAAGAGAAACTTAACTATCTCTTCGTCAATAAAACGGCTACTGTACGCCCCCAAAGGAGCAAAAATAAGCATCATTCCAGCAATGGGCAGAACAAAGCCATACTCCACCACTTTACGTTTCATGTTCATAATGCTCGAAGTAATGGTGGTCGTCGCTCCTGCAAAGAGACCCACAGCTTTGGCTACGGTAAAGTCCAAACCTAAAAAGTTTAAAATAGGAATCAACGCCACCCCTGCCCCTGCTCCTCCCATGGAGAAGAGAATAGAGAGTAGAAAGGTTAAGCCACCATAGAGAAGATAGTTGTGTATCATGCTAGAGACTACTTACGAATATAAGTTACAAAGAGATCCTCTGACTCTTCCATGGAGTAGACCATATAACCCTTTTTCTCAAAGGCTTCAATCAAAGGCTCTGGTCTAAAATCAGAAAGCAAACGAATGGAGTCACCTCCATTTAACTTCTTTAGGAGTTTATTAATCTCCTCTAGAGGGTTTTTATCGTACTCTAACAGAGCATTAGCATCGATAATAGCATAAGGAATCTGCTCGATCCACTTGGGAGTCTCTTCTTCTTTGGGAGAGGAGTCGTGAGACTGAGTATCTAGCGTCAAAGGCTTTTGCCCCACAGCTTCTCGTAACTGATTAAGCAGATCCACTGGATCCATTCCTCCTACAATAGCTGCCTGCTTAACCCCTGCTACTCTAGCAAGGGTTCGTCGCAAAATAGGATTGTTTAGCTTCTCAAATTTGGGATTAATCCCAATAAGAATCTCTTTCATTCCTTCATAATTGTTTAAAAGGTCTGCAATCTTTGTCTCTAGTGTTATCTCATTCATTGCCCTATTCCCCAAGTAATAATCTTAGATTATTATTTTTATTTTGGTAGATTATAGTGATTTATCTCTTAAAGTAAGTGAAATTCTATTTCAAAAATCTACTTCAATCGGTATCGTGCTCCCACAAAGAGTTTGGTCTCAACATCATCATTACCATTATTATCGATACCATCATCTACTTGACTAAAGCTCAATGTGGTATCTAAACTTAAGCTGTTGGCAATATAATAAGAGAAAGTACTACTTAAAGTATTGCTTGTGATATCCTCTTGGTCATCATCGGTTGGCTGATAGTAATCAAAAATCCATTTATTCTCCCAATCCACACGATCACTCAACTCATAAGAGTAACTCATGGTATTGGTAAATTTATGTCCTGTATCTCCATTAAGAATGGTAGAGTATTTGGCTTTGTTAAAGAACTGACTCTTTAGACCAATTGGTAATCCATACTCAAACTCTACATCAAGTGTTGGATCTTCATCTTCATTATCATAATTCGAGAGAATTTTTCCCACACCTGTTCGAACAATCCATCCATGATATCGAGCAAAGATATTCTCTTCAACCAAGATCTCTTCGATACGAATAATCCCAAAGCTGTTGAGCTCCTCTTTGGTTGCTCCTGAGCTTTTTAATAGCTTACTCATATCATCAAACCAATATTTTTTATACTCACGTGCAGAGTATTTAGAGATATATTCACTCTCTTTTGAGATCAAATCAGCCAATTTAAGCACCGTCTCTTTAGAGACCATCTCAGTAACAATATTTCGCTCTTTTAGGTCTTTTAAGACACGAATCGCTTTGGCATAGGGTGTGGCATCATAGATACGACCATAACCAACCCCTGCACCCATCTGAACATAAGGATCATCTGCATCATCAGCACCTAAAAGCTTACGATAACCTAATGTGGTACTCCCATAAACCAAAAAGTCTTGATCGACATTCAGCATGTATTTATCGGCATGACCTGTAGCAAGAACATCATAAGAGTCATCACTACTACTATCTGGCTCATCCCCTTTTTTGATATCGTAGTTCCCATCAATTCTAAAATCCTGAGCGTAATCAAGCGTCATGTTTCTGAGTTTATAGTAGCTATTAAGATGTCCATTGTAACTAGTCTCTTTCTCATCATCCGAAGGAGAGGTCAAAGAGAACTGACCATTCACATACGCCTCATCAAAAAAAGTATCGGTTAATTTATAATCCGTCATACTCAAAGCATCTAACTCATCTGCATGGAGTGTGCTTGCAAACAGTGGTATTAAAACCAAAGATAAAGATATTTTTTTCATTAATTACTTCCTTGAAATAAATTTTCAACGGAATTTTAATATAATCGAAAAAAATTATCTGTAACTTATGTCACACATTGACATCACAATGATCCATTAATGACTGAAGATTAACAATATGATGCCGTTTCTCAATGGTCTCTAGAATATTCTTCTCTTTAAGCGTTTTAATATGACGACTCACCACCTCTCTAGCTGTACCAATCATATTGGCAAGATCCTCATGAGAGAGCTTTTCAATATGTTTAAGACGAACTTTAGAATCCAACAGTGAAGAGAGTTTTGGTTTGATCGAAACATTACGCAAAATCAGTTTAGAAAGACGCGTAAAAGTATCATAAAGTGCTAAGTCGGTGGTATTTTTCTCTAGACGTAAAAACATGCTCGAAAGTAGAGAGATAATATTTTGATTAAGTTTTGGTTCTTTCGCGATCCAACGATCCAAAGAGGCATGAGAGATCTTGACAAGACGACACTCTTCAAGTGTCTCAAAGATCACCCCATGCTCCTCTTGATCGACAAAAGTTATAATATCAAACACATCACCCTTATGAAAAAGAAAAATAGTATACTCTTTACCACTTGTTAAATTAACCTGATAACTCTTGACGGCTCCATTAAGAAGAATAAAAATTGAATCTTTTAACTCCAGATCCGAAAAGACTTTTCTTTTAGGATAAGAGACAAACTCTGCCTCTTCTACAATATGTTTAATCAATGCCGAGTCTATATTTTTAAACAGAGCCGATTCTTTGAATAATGTTAATAAACTTTCCTCAATAATCACATCAATACCTATTCATTTATTTTATTGAGTATAACATTTTTCATTAAATTTACTCTTAATATAAAGATTCTCGAATTCTCTCCTCATCTAACTCATCTTCATTGTACTTAACAACTAGAACCCCTTCGGTATCATTGATATACCACTCTTGAACCCCTTTAAGATTATGCAATTCAGGATGTTTACTATGATCCGTCTCTGAGAGGTGAATATATGCAATTTTACTCTTCGCAGGGTTATCTAACGTAAAGACCATCACCGCCCATGCCATACAGAGCAGAATAATCCCATAAGCAATGGTGCTTAACGAAGTAATATCAAGCAACATCCCCCCGATAAATCCGCCAATAAAGGTACCAAAATAACCAAAGCTATTAAAGATTCCCAACACCTTTCCTCTTTGATGCACTTTGGCGTATTTAGATGCAAGTGACTGTAAAATAGGCTCTTGAAGATTAAATCCAATAAAAAAGATAATAATCCCCACCGCAAACATCACATAACTCTGACTTAAACCGATAATCAAATAGGCAATCGATAAAAAGAGAATCCCTAAAAGCAAAATCAGTTTATATTTCCCCTTCTTCTCGGCAATCATCGCAGCGGGTCCCATGGCTAAAATACCCACCACCATAGAGGGTAAGTAAATTTTATAAAGCTCTGCTTTGTCCCAACCGTAGGTTTTGGTCAAAACAATGGGAATAATCATAAAAGCAAAAGTCATAAACCCTTTGACCAAAAGGTTGGTAATGTTCATCTTCATGAGGTTTTTATTCTCAAAGAGATTAAACTTCTCATCCTCTAGATAGGTATGTTTAATCTTGGGTGGATTGGGCACATACTTGATCAAAATAAAGATTGAAAAAAGTGCCAAAAAAGCAACCAAGAAAAAGAGGGTAGGAACCCCACCAAAGTGTGCCGCAATAGTCGGACCTGCCACCATCGAGAGTGCAAACGCCATTCCGATGCTTCCACCCATGATCGCCATCGCTTTACCACGCTCCTCTTCTCGCACCACATCACTAATGGTCGCAGTAATCACCGAACCTATCGCCCCTGCCCCTTGAAGCAACCGCCCCACGAGCAACATATAGACATTATCAGCCAACCCCGCAATAAGCGAACCGAGTGCAAAAATAACCAATCCTATAATAATGGTCTTTTTTCGTCCAATCTTATCACTAATGCTTCCAAAAGGTACCTGAAAAAGCATCTGCGTAATCGCATACCCACCAATAATAATCCCCACCATCGTATGACTAGAGTTTGGCATGTTAAGTGCATAGATAGAAAGAACAGGAAGGACAATAAAAAGCCCAAACATCCGCAAAGAGATAATCAAATTAAGGGGTAGAATTTTTTTAAACATTCTCTCTCCTAGTATAATTTTAAATTATAAGTATAATTTGGATAGATTATACTCTTTTTAGCTTTTATTTTAAGTTCTAAAATTATTTTTTTTATAAAAAATTCTCTATCTAGCCTTTTAAAGATCTAAAGTTGTCATATCAATATAGGATATTATTCCATAATTATTTTTTATATGAATAATAGTATCTGACATATATCCATCCTCAGACAAATACGCATAATTACTCTTTTCAACTTTTAATTTATAGCTTGGATCATTTTTTAATTGTGTAAATCTTTTTAACAAATAATCTGAATTAACAGGAACATACTGTCTGGTTATAACAAATAACTGTTTCTCCTTTTTAAAGTGAATAAATGTAATATTATAAATTCTATTCTCATCAGTTAACGTCATTTCAATAAATTTTGTATCAGCATTAGTAACCTTACTCTTAACTGGCGTATCATTATATAGAAAAGTAACATACCAATCTTTCTCTAATGCAAAACTAAATTTATCATATATTTTTTGTTTAGTATTAGCCGAACTATCTTTTAAATCTAAACCTGTTAAAATGGTATTCAAAATAGCTTTATTCTCATCATCTAAAGCCCCTAATGCATCAAGTGCATAAACATTTACCATTAATAGTAATACCAAAAAAAACTTTTTCATCTTTTCCCCTTAGTGTTATATTTTCACTATTAGAGATTTTATCTAAAAATACCTATTTTATTTTTAAATTTCAAAAAGTAGTTTTAAGCGAATATAACTCTCTAAAAATAATTAAACTCAAAACACCCAACGTATAAGAAGCCTACTAAAAAATTAAACACCCTCAAAGCGTAATCCACATATAATCTAACATAATACTTTATATCAAAGATCACTACATGGCACAAGTAACTAGCTATATACCAAATGATTTAGAGAGCCAAATTAAAGCAATGATAAGTTCACTCAAAGGCTCATAATTTGACCTTAGTTACGTACAATACAAAAGAGTTTATGAGGGTTGAAGGCTTGGATTTAGAGGACTGGTTTTAATAAATAAGAAATAAGGAGCCTACCATCATCATCACCACCCCCATAGAGATAAACAGCAAAAACGCTCCACTCAGTTCTCGTTTTGGAAATGCCCAATATTATGCTTTTTTTGATGGTCAAAACCTAACGATTGAGAAGAACCATAACAAAGGGGGAGCTTCGCTTCTGAAGTGGCTTCAGGAAAAAGGGGTGAGCCATCTCTTGCTAAAAGAGGTTGGTAGAGTTCCTTGTGCTTGGAGAGAGAATATGGGAATTGTCCTGCTCTATCCACAGCACAAAGAGCCTAAAGTTTCTGAATTGGTTCGACTCTATTTTACACTTTAAATCAAAGAGACACCAAAAAGCCATTGAAGCATCACTTTAATTAACCCTATTGAAAGCTTCAAAGAAGCAAACCTTCACTTTCTAAAGGCTTCGGGCTTCTCCTTGGCTTGAATCTCATCAAATGCCCTCAGATTCCATGCCACAAAACGAGTGGCAACCCAAACCATTACAGGCAAACTTATGTACCAGAGAATCTCTCCTAAATACTCCATTAAAACTCCTTATTCATTAATAGTGATGTGGGTCAGCATTGACCTCATCAACCGTGAGCTTAAAGCGATCCATCGCTCGCCACACCGCAACAATGTACCCCAATACCAAGGGAACCAAGAGTGAGACCATACTCATAACGGTTAAGGTATAGTGACTACCTGAACTGTTGGCAATAGTGAGTGAACTCTGTAGATCACTAAGCGAAGGATAGAGTACCGTGTGATTTATGCCTAAAAGCAGTAATAGTATGGTCACCATTACTACTGTAGCACTTCCCGTCCACCAGATTGCTTGTGTAGATTGGGCAACCAATGCACGATAGATCCCAAATAAAAAGAGCAAAACTCCTCCTGCTAACAGCCCCAATAACCATGGAAACGCCAAGAGATTTTGGAGCATCTTTAGAGGAACCACTCGAACAATCCCCGCCTCATCGTACCCGTAACCATCTTGAAGCATCAGCATCAATAAAAAGAGCACAAACAGAGGTAAAAAGAGTATAAACTCTCGCTTTAATCGGCTTAAAATCCGCCATCGAATCGCTTGATTATCCAAATTGTTTAGAAAATAGAGCATCCCTTGAATCCGTGCGAGCAACACCAAGACCACCCCAAAGAGCAGATTAAATGGGTTTAACAACGCTTCGAGTCCATAACTTGGCAGAGTCCAGTGCGATAGGTGCATGTCATTGACCTCAAAGTTACCTCCTGTATAGAGTGTACCCAGTGCTACACCGATAAGAAAAATCCCCAACGATCCATTAATAAAAAGCAACCGCTCATAAAAACGCTCTCCAAAAAGATTGTTGGGCTTTTTTCGGTACTCGTACGAGACCGCTTGGATAATAAAACAGAACAGAATTGCCATCCAGACAAAATATGCCCCTCCAAAACTTACCGCATAAAAGAGTGGAAAGGCGGCAAAGATCGCCCCACCAAACATTACCAAGGTACTAAACCCTATCTCCCATTTACGTCCCAATGCGTTGATGATAAGATCTCGCTCCTCTTCGCTCTTGCCCAATCCATAAAGTAGGGTCTGCCCCCCTTGAACAAACATCATAAAGACCAACAGTCCCCCCAAGAGACTGACCAAAAACCACCAATAGAGTTGCAGTGCTTCGTACTCAAACATCCTAATGTCCTCCCTCTGGACCCATTTTTATCTGGGTCAACATAATTTTAATCTCCGCAATCAACAAGCCCGTAAAGAGTATGGCAAAGAGCCAAAAAGTAATCATCACCGAGGTCGATGCCACATTTGAAGTCGCCATCCCCACAGGCAATAGATCTTGAATCGCCCATGGCTGTCGCCCTACTTCGGCAACAATCCAACCCGCCTCTTGAGCCACATAACCAAGCGGTATTGTACCCACCATTGCCCAGAGTAACCAGCGTTTTGAGGCGATCTGATCACGTCGAGCCCAGTAGAGTACTGCCATAAAGAGAATCAAAAACCATGTTCCTAATCCCACCATAATATGAAAGCTATAGAAACTCAAAGGGATACTCGGAATCGCCTCTTGGGGCTTTTTGAGATACCCATACCCCATATAGGCTTGATTGGCTTCAAAACGTTTTAGTGCCTCGGTGGCTTTTTGAGTATCGCCTACCTTTTGTGCCTCTTTATAGGCTCGTAGTGCCTTGAGTGCCTCTTTGCCCCGTTGCATCTTTTGGGCGATACTCATGATACCTTTATCGGGATTGCCATAGAGCATGTCTTCAATCCCAGGGACAAACGCATTGAGATCATGATAGCCCAAAAACGAGAGTGCCGAAGGGATCTCCATCTTGAAATGAAAAGGCTCTTGATCGTCTCCAAACTTTTTATCGTTATTAAGCAGACCAATAGCAATAATCCCCGCACGCTCCTCTCCGTGGTAGAGCCCCTCCATGGCAGCGAGTTTCATCGGCTGAGTCTGTGCTACATTGTATGCCGATTCATCACCTGTAGTCAGCATAAACAGAGAGGTAATCAATCCAAACGAAGCACTCACAATCATGCTACGCTTAGCAAACAGCACCTCCCGTCCTTTGAGCAGGTACCACGCACTGATCCCCATGACAAAAAGTGATGCCAAAACATACCCACTACTAACCGTATGCAAAAATTTACTCACGGCATTGGGATTAAAGATCACCTCCCAGAAGTTCTCCATCTCATTGCGTGCGGTATCGGGATTAAAGTGCATGCCCACGGGGTGTTGCATCCATCCATTGGCTACCAGAATCCAGAGTGCCGAGAGGTTCGAACCAATTGCCACCAACCATGTCGAGAACAGGTGCATCTCTTTGCTAACGCGATTCCAACCAAAAAACATCACCGCAAAAAAGGTTGACTCCATAAAAAATGCCATCAATCCCTCAATCGCCAGTGGGGCACCAAAGATATCTCCCACAATCCATGAGTAGTTTGACCAGTTGGTACCAAACTCAAACTCCATAATAATTCCGGTTGCCAGACCAATGGCAAAGTTAATCGCCAAGATACCCATCCAGAACTGAGTGGTCTTTTTCCACCACGCATCTCCTGTACGGACATAAATACTCTCCATAATTGCCACAATAAATGTTAATCCCAATGTCAATGGGACAAAAATCCAGTGATAGAGTGCGGTCAATGCAAATTGTGCTCGTGACCAATCAACCAACGCATCTGAAAACTCCATTGGCTACTCCTCCTTTGTAAGTTGTTCTAAAATATAATAACTCCTTTGAGTATCATTATCAAAATTCTCCTCCAAATAGTTTGGAAAAAAGAACCACTTAATAACCCCAAAAAGAATCAAAAGTTTAATGGCAATAATCAACCATAACCGCTTTCCTAATTTCATGTTGGCAAACCCCTCCATGTAAAAAGAGAGGATCGCCTTAATGGTGGTGATGACCTTCGCCATGACGAGGATGTTTACGCTCGTGATGCTTGAGAATCTCAGCAATATTGGTATCATCAAGCAAAGGTAACGCATTGTTCTCAAATTTTTCAAGAACATCGTTAAGCAAAATTCGATCAAATCCTGTATGGTAGATCGCCATGCTTCCTAAGGCTTTGACCTTTTCATAAGGGCTTAGTCCCATCTCTTGGATCAAGATAGCATCCACACCCATCTCATAGAGCCACTCAATAACCGCTTGTCCTCCCGATTGGTTATTTGGCAAGATCTGCACCTTATCTTCTTGAACAATGGCAAACCACTTGGCTTTGCCAAAAAGTGGTGCAACGGGTGGATTCTCTTTATTCATCTTTACAGGTATTGCTAGTTTCATCGACTTTCCTTTAGCTTTTTTTGACATATGACAAAAATATAGCACTTTTTTGGTCATATGTCAAGTACTAAAAGAAAAAACTTATGGTATAATACTAATTATGGGAAGAGATAAACTAAAAAGAAATTTACAATTCAAACCGATCTGTCGTGAGTTTCAGACCAAAAACTGTGAAAGTAACGAGACCATTCACCTACTGCATGAAGAGATGGAAGCCCTCTACCTCATGGATGCCAAAGGTCTCTATCAAGCCGATGCCGCAGAAACCATGGGAATCTCTCGTCCTACCTTTGCACGAATTATCAAAAGTGCCAGAGAGAAGGTTACAATGATGCTCATTACAGGAGCCAACCTCCAGATTGAAGATACTAAAGAGGATTGCTGGGTAATGATTCCAAGTGAATCCAACAATCAATTAGAAGCCTCTCTACCCACCGCACGCTATCTTCATCTCTATGAGATCCACCACCAAAAGGTTATCCAGCATAAAATCATCTCCAATCCCGTAAAAACCCAAGATCTCCGCCCTGCTCAAGCGATTCCTCGACTCTGCAATCAATATAATATTAACTTTTTTATTAGCAACAGCATCGGAGAAGGACTCAAAAGTGCCCTCCTCTCCAAAGGGGTTTACAGTTTCCAAATCGAAGGAGAGATCACCCTTGATCGTATCTGTAATATGGTTCAATTCTAATGCGAAAAGATACCTTTAATCTTATCAAGTATCCCCTGCTCGTCCTCTTCTTGATCTTCTCGCTCTGTTAAACCATCTTCAGGTCGAAAAGCATCTTCTGGCATTGCATGTTCAGGAGTACCATCAACATTAACCACCAACAACTCAGGATGAATTAACTTTCTTAACTCCCGACGTACCACCATGTTAGTAGTCATCAGACTCATCGAACACCCATGACATGTCCCTGTTAACTCTATATAAACCACCCCATCCTTTACCCCCAACAGTTTAATATCTCCACCATGAGAGTTAACATAACCACTCACTTTGGGCAATACATTCTCCACCGCGTAGTAGAGATCTTCATCACTAAAAGGCATCATCTTTTACTCCTTTTCATAATTATTAGTTATATTTATTATTTGAATAGATTATAGTACTCCTTTGCTTAAATAAGAGTATTACACTCCTATTTAAACTCTATTTTACTATCTATTGAGCGAATATGTATATCTTGTTGAGGAAAAGGTATCTCAATATTATTAGCATAGAGTGTCTCATAAATAAGAATTAAAAACTTTGAGCTAGTACGCCTAGGATAAAAAATCTCTTTACCTGAGATCCAAACAAAAAGTTCAAAATTCACGCTACTATCACCCATTCCTGTCATTACTACACGTGTATATTGATCTTTATTTTTAAGAATATTTTTACAACCCATATCTTCAACTGCCTGAAGAATCACCTCGATAACTCTTTGAGGAGAAGTTCCATACGCCACTCCAAAAGGTATCTCAAAGCGTTTTATTCGATCATTCATACTCCAGTTAATTACCTGATTCTCAATAAGGCTCTGATTAGGTATAGTAATATCAATATTAGAATTGGTATTTACTGTAATAGAACGCATCTTAATATCCGTTACACGCCCTCGCGTATTTTCATCCAATTCAATATAATCTCCTATTTTAACACTACGCTCCAACATCAAAATAATTCCTGAAACAAAATTGGAAATAATATTTTGCAATCCAAATCCAATTCCTACAGATAATGCTCCTGCAACAAGAGCTATTGAGGAGAGGTCTATTCCTAAAACATTAAGCACCACAAAAAAAGTAATCAGAAAAATAAAATAGTGTCCAAGATTTGAAAGTAATGTCTGAGTACTCTCTGTGATACTTCGACTTCTTATGTTGTTAATATAATGTTTATAAAATTTAGCGATAAAGAAACCTACCACAAAAATAAATAAGGCAATTAAAAGTTTAAAAATACTCAACGGTGTTTTATTAATAGAAAAGAGAGGTTGATTAACCATCTCCCAAATCTTTAACAGTTGGATTTTAATCTCTTCAAAGCTCTCTCCCTCAAATGTTTTAATGGTTCCAAGTCTCTCTTTTTCCATATTTCTAAAAAGTTTTTTCAAATCCTCTTCAACTTGTACATATCGCGAATCATGATGCTTCTGGATAAATGCTACCATTCGCTCTTTGTATGCAAAGGTCTGCTTATCTCTATCTTGTAGTGATTTGGAAAAGAGTAGAAACGTCAAATTCAATTTTTGACGAAAAAGTTGATACTTTTTATCATGCAACGTCTTCATCTCTACTTGTAGACTCTTCTCCCTCTGCTCATTATTTATCAATTTGGATTGCTCCAATTTAAGCTTGGTAATTTTCTCTTGTTCCGCTATTTTTTTGAGTCTCTCTTTGGTCTTTTCCAATAATTCCTGAATCTTTTTAGGCTCAAATGAAACCTGAGGTAACGAAAGAATAAAATACTTTTGATAAAGTAGAAGATGGCTATCAATCTCATGAATCTGTTGTTTTAATCGTTGAATATTTTTGCTATAAAAAGCATAAAAAAGCTCCTTCGTCAAATCAACTCTCAAATCCCTTTTAATTTGATTTTGCATCAATAGCAGATTTTGCTGATTCTCCAAAAGTTGCAGATGATACTCTGATTTTTTAATACTCTCATCCAAATAACGCTCAAAGAGATTAGCATAAGCTTTTTGAGTAGAAACTTGAGCCATAGAGATATTTTGCTCATGATAAACGGATGAAAGTTCTTGAAGCTTACCCAAAAGTGTCTTCTGTAGATTGAGAACATCTTGAGTCTGATTGTGATCAAGTTGTTTAACCAATTTTTCATAAAAAGGCTTATCTCCTAAAACAATAGTTTCATTAATATCTGCTCCATATAATATAAATTGTAACAATATAACAATCAAAAAACGCATTATTATTTTTCCCTTCAAATTATTTTTTACGCATTCTAAATAAACTTGACCTAATAAATCTGTAACTTTTATCACATATCAAGTTTTTGAATGAACAAAAGGAAGATGACACTGCTCAAGAAGTGCTTCAAGATTTACAATATAATGTCGCTGTTTATATCTCTGTAAAATCTTTTTCTCTTTCAAAACTTTAATATGACGACTAACTACTTCTCTTGCGGTACCAATAAGATGTGCCATCTCTTCATGCGAAAGTGTATCAATATGTTTAAGATGTACCTTACTTCTTATACTTTGAGAGATAGGGACAGAGGAAATATGACGTAAAATCAATTTAGACAAACGAGTAAATGTATCATACAAAGCTAAATCACTAGCATTTTGTTCCAAACTTAACAACATATGAGAAAGTAAAAAAAGAATATTTTTATTGAACTGTGGCTCATCTATAACCCATTGATCTAATACTTTATGAGAAACTTTTAAAAATATTCCCTCTCTAACAACCTCAAAGAGAACCTCATGTTCATCTTGATCAATAAAAGTTATGATATCAAAGGCATCTCCTTTATGAAAAAGAAAAATCGTATACGCCTTTCCATTATGAGGATTAACTTGATAACTTTTAACTATTCCTGACAATGGAATAAAGATATTCTCTCTCAACATTCTTTCTGAGAACAACTCTCCCTTAGTCAAAACAACCTTTTCAGAACATTGAATCAAAGACTCTATTTTTTGAATTTCTATTCCCTGAAAAAGTAAACTATTAAATAAAATATCCATCATCCTCTTTCTTTGCATCTATCCTTCCAAAAAATCTCAAAAGATTCTATCTGATTCTTTATTAAATGTATAATAATAAACTAAAAGCAACATCACCCTTAATTAAAACCTCTATACAATAATGTTAACTCTAAAATAAATTGACTTTCTCAACTTCTAAGAGATCATAATTTAGTACTTTTTATAATCTAAAATTATAATATTTATTTCCAAGGATTATAGTACTCTTTTCCTGAACAAGTAGATAACTTTAAATTATCCAAGTTATAATTCCATCAAATACAAAAGGATGCCCTTGAAATCAAAATCATTTAATCGAGAACGGGTCTATACCCTCTCTTTAGCTCATCTCTCTCATGATACCTTTTCCTCATTTCTAGCACCACTCTTGCCCCTACTTATTGAGAAGCTAGGTATGAGTCTCTTTATGAGTGCTTTTTTGGATATTGCACGAAGAATCCCTTCACTTTTTAACCCTTTTTTTGGCTTAATTGCCGAAAAAAGAGGAGCCAAATATTTTGTTATTCTTACACCTGCAATTACAGCAATAAGCATGAGTCTTATTGGAATGGTTAACTCCTATGCCATTTTATTAATTCTTTTAATCGTGGCAGGGATAAGCTCTGCTCTCTTTCACGTACCCTCTCCCACCATGATAAAAGAGTCCTCTGGCGAGAAAGTCGGTCGAGGAATGAGCTTTTTTATGGTAGGTGGAGAGCTTGCACGTACATTAGGACCACTCCTTGTACTTAGTGCTGTCTCATGGTGGGGATTAGAAGGGATATATCGTCTTATGCCTATTGGGATATTGGCTTCTTTAATTCTTTACTGGAAACTCAAAGATTTTGATATTCAACGCCCCCTTACTAGAGCAAAAAATAGACCCAAGATTAAAAAACTTTTTCAAAACTACTATCCCTTTTTTATCGCTATTGGATTATTAATTATGGCACAATCAGGGATGAAGAGTGCATTGAGTTTTTATCTTCCTGTCTATTTGGTTCAAGAGGGAGAATCCCTCTGGTATGCAGGAATTTCCCTCTCCATTTTACAATTTTTTGGAGTTTTAGGGACATTTCTTTCTGGAAGTATCTCCGACAAAATCGGTCGTAAACAGATGTTATTGATTGCTTCAGTAAGCTCCATTATTTTTATGGGGCTTTTTATATGGAGTGGGAATATCATTATTCTTGCCTTTTTAGGACTCTCAATTTTTGCCACCAACCCTGTGCTATTAGCATGGGTACAAGATACCTCCTCAGGGATGCCCACCTTTATGAACAGCATCTACATGTCGATCAATTTTGGAGTAAGTTCATTGATGGTCTTTGTTGTTGGGTATCTAGGAGATGGATATGGTCTTAAAAGTACCTACATTATTACCACCTTTATTGCCCTACTTGCTATTCCAATGATCTCTCTTTTAAGTCGACATCATCGATAGCCTAATGATTTAAGTAAATTGGACTAAAATAACATCATGTACCTTATTGACAACCCTAAAAATAACTATAAAAACGTTACTCATGCCTTCTTTTTGTCGCTTGCTATTACCATTGCCGAACCCTCTACGGTTCTGCCTCTTATTATCCATCACTTTAGTGAGAGTGTGGTAATGGTCGGTCTTTTTACCTCACTACTTCGGGGAGGAGCCATTACCATTCAGCTCTATGCTGCCTTTCATGCCCAAGCCTATGCACGGGTTTTACCCTATTTACGAAAAGTCTTCTTCTTTCGCTTTTTAAGTTGGTTTATGATTGGTGCAAGTATCTTTTTTATTGGGGATAGCAACAAACCCTTGACCCTCTTTTTTATAGGTTTGGGGCTTTTCTTTTTCTCCTTTACCGCAGGCTTTGGTGCCATCTACTTTAAAGAGCTTCAAGCCAAAATCTTCTCGAAAGAATACCGAGGGAAAACCATGGCAAATCGACAAATTGCTGGAGCAATTGCTTCGATTATTAGTGGTGGAGTCACGGGGTATGTTCTACAACACTACCAAGCACCACAGAGCTATGCGTATCTTTTTATGGTAAGCAGTCTCTTTATGCTCATTGGGTTTGGAACCTTTGTTACCATTGATGAACCTACCAAGAAAAAGCTCTCAACCAAAGAGAAAAATTTTAAAAGCTTTATTAAAAATGCTCTCAAACTGCTTAAATCCGATAGACGCTTACAACAACAAATTTTGGCAATCTTTTTGAGTTTTAGTTACCTTATCTCCATGCCTTTTGTTATTTTAAAAGCCAATGAAAGTTTTACCCTAACAGGCTGGATGTTAGGGGGATTTATTACTGTGCAGATGCTAGGAAGTATTGTTGGTAGCAGCCTTTTATGGAGGCGTATTAGCAACTATGAAAAAATGCTCTCCTTGGCATTTGTATTTATGATAAGTGCTTTTCTCATAGCTCTCTTTGCTCATAGCCTCTATGCGTATGCCTTGATCTTTTTACTTCTAGGTGTTGGACTTGATGGATTTTCTAACAGCAGTATGAATTTGGTCATTGAGATTGCCCCAGAAGAGAAACGCCCCGTCTATACTGCCCTACAGACCAATTTGGTCTCTTTTGGACTCTTTTTTCCTATTTTAGGGGGGATACTCTTGAAGCTTTTCAAAAGTTATAACCTCATATACCTATTGAGTATCCTACTGCTTACATTGGGATTATGGATTAGTTTAAAACTACAGAAGCGTTAAAGAGAATTACTTCTTTAACGATAGAATCCAATCTACCATCCCTTCAATATCTTTATCACTCATCTTTTTAAAAGGTGGCATTGGGAGGACTTTTCCTTGCCATTTTCCTTTGCTTCCCTCTTTGATACTCTTGATAAGTGTTGCTCTATCTGCTTGTGTATAGCGTGAAGCAATCATCTCAAACGAGGGAGCCACTTTATCTTTATGAATATCATGACAGTTGGTACAACGCTGTTGTTCTAAGACCCGTTCATGTAAAGACATCGAAGCTAAACGCTGTTTTTCTGCCATAATCTTAAGCATTTTTAAATTATCATAGTAGCCATACATATAGTGTGCAATCGCTTCAAGTTCATCCTCGGTTACCTTACCCTTTTGAGAAGGCATAACCCCATAGCTATCTAGACTCGCTTTATCACAAAAAGACTTTTCTCGACTTGGATTAATAACGTAATCCTTAACAAATGCGACAATCTTTGCTTCATGTTCAGAAGGATCATTGGATTGAATAAAGTCTTTAAGATGAAAAGTTACCGCCATCATGCTAGGTGCCACTTCATTATCATAACTCTTTGGAGGCATATCTAGATTATGGCATTTGGCACACTTTTGTTCGATCAATGCTTCACCATCAAGCTTTTCTTTTGGAGCACTATCTAAACATCCCGACAACAAAAACAATACCAATACCCCATAAAGATACCGCATCTTCTCTCCTTATAATGGTTTTTATAGATAGAGCGAAGCCTACAAAATAAGGAGTAGCAAAAAGTGGCTCCCCTCTACCTATAAAAACCATCAATTAAATAATTTATACTTATAAAAATTATTTGATTAGATTATACACTAACCATTCTTTAAAGATCGAATTTTTTATGAAATTTATATTTTGATATTTAGAGAAATTTAAAAGAGATACCATAGAGTAGAGTAAGAACATCTCTCTACTCATGGTATTTATTGGATTAAAAGAAGAGATATGCTGAGAGTTTAGCAATACTCTCATCAAAAACATCACCCTTATGACGTGCACCTGTAAGGTGAATCAGATACTTATCTGCCCATGATTTACTGTAGGTTACAGAGTAGCCTTTATTACTTTTTTGTGCTTCATCCTGATCGACAGAAGCAATACCTCTAAGCTGAGAAGAGTCATCAAGCTGATAGGTAAACGTGGTTTGTGATCCGTAATAAGGATCCTCAAACTGATCACTCTCTTTATAAACAAAACTCTGTTGAACCATCAACTGACCATCAAAAAACTCCTTTTCAATGGGTAAGATATAACCATCGGTAGCAATATTTCCTAACTCTGTATGATTATAGATTAATCCAACATTAAACCCTTTAAGATCTTTTAGCTCTACACCTGTAGTCAGATCTGTATCGGTATCATCATTAGCAAATGTTTGTGCAGTAGGAATTCCATAATTAACCAAGAAAAGAACTTTATCATCATAAAGATAAGAGTACTCTACACCTTTTACCAATCCAACTCCTGCATAGGCAACAGGTAACACATAGGTCTGTTTTGGCATAACCAACATATTGTAACGTGCAATTTCTTGGGCAGTGGCATCAGCTGAAGGTGCAGGAGGTAGTACTCTCTGTGGTGCCCAGTCTGGTTTAACAACACTCTTAGGAGCTTTTTTCATAAGTCCTGAACCCATTAAAGCATTATCCATTAAAGTTCGATCAAGATTGGAAAACATGGTCAAAGGATCCATCCACCCTAGTTTAAGAACATGCTTGTTCCCGTCTGGATTCCACTGTACAAAAGCTCGAGAGTTGGTCTCCCCAAATAGATTATGATCTACTGGCTTATTATAAGTTGAACGTGTTACACCATAGACCGATACCGTATCGGTCATGGAACCTCCAAAATAGAGATTCAACTTCTCGACATCACTTCGATTTTTACTATCGACATTAACCCCAAACAAGCCTTTAATGGGTAAAAGTCGCTCTTTAGAGCTATTTGCATCTAAAAATTTAGATGCAATGGTCTCATCTTGAGCTGAAAACCTAAAACCATTTCTCAAAAAACTCAAACCTGTCTTATTGAGTGTTGGAATCATACTGTGACATCCATTACACTTCATCTTGTATTGTGCTGCGAAAATTGGGGTAGCCTGAAGCGATACAGAGCCAAAAAGCATCCCTAAAAAGAGCAACAATGTTGCCTTTAATCTCATTTTTTCTCCCTTGAAATAGAAAATAATATTTTTAATTTAAAAAAAATATCGATTAATTATAGCCTAAAAATTTATAATTATAGATTATCTATCTTATTATTTTTTATTATCAAGAAGGAGAAAAGAAAAAAAGCGGAGATTTATTAAAAAAGAGGAGTTATTTCTCCTCTTTATCTTTGGTGTCGGTATTGGGATGTTCTTCACCACCGCCACCCATAAGGTACTTACCATACATCATAGCAGCCACCACCACAAGTACCACAAGATAAGCAACCCAAGGTTCTCTGTTCATCAATGCTCCTTTACTTTTTGGTATTGGTTTTGATATAGAGATACCCTGTATCACTACCAATGGTTACTTTTCCAATAATATTCCAATTTCCTGCTTTCTCAATGGTTGCAGAGGTTATATAGTGATCTGTATCTAACTTGAAATTGTTCAAATTAATATCATACATATCTTCAATAGGACGAGTAATCTGAAAAGTTATATTGGCATTATCAACCATTTTTTTACTCTCTTTGTCCTTGATTTGGATTGAGATTTTATTCTCTCCAAGATTCAACATCTCTTGATTTTTACTCATTTTTTTTAGTGAGCGTTGTCCATAGAGAAGATCTTTAATCTCCATACCAACAAGACGACCATTAATATCTACTTGAGTTAAGTATCGTTGATTAAACTTCTCATTGGCATGAATCATCTGATTGTAGTTCTCATCCACATCTTGATAGGAAGATAAAAAACTCTTATCTTCATAAACAGGCGTATCAACCGCACTCTTCACTGTCCAGATAATCATGGAAAAAGTCATACCAAAAATAAAAAAGAAAAAAGCCAACCAGAGTTTATATTTCTCTATTTTCATCTGTTTTGTCCCTTTCGTTTATCTTTCCAAACAGCATAAGTATAAGCAACTAAACCAAAAAACACCAAGGTATAAATAAAAATTTTCCAGATATTTCCAACCAATTTTCCATTTCCTTTAATGGCAGAATCTATGGTTTTTCCCTGAGATTGAGCAATCTCTTCAACCAATTCAGAATAACCATTTAACAGAGCTGCTGAAACTTTACTCTTTAATGGATTCTTATCTGCTTCTGAGGCAAGAAGCGGAATAATATAACCATTTAAAAGTTCATCTTTATCAACAATACCATCCAAAGAGGGAGAGGAAAGAAGATTAATCCGTTTATCTTCTAATGAAATTGTAATCAAAGAATAAGGTTTATCCAAATTCTTAGTAAGATTGTTTTCAAAACTTTTTATAAACGCTATTTTACGCTCCATATCATCAAACGGTTGATTCGCATAGTGATTAGAGAGATAAATATAGGCATTCACCCCTGTTTTTACAAAAAGTTCCTTACCCATGGTATCAATCTTCTCAATGGCTCGTGGATCCATTAATTCGCTTCCATTTAGAATAAATTTACTGTTGATATTGTGTGTAGAGGGGACAGATACTGTATTCTCTGCAGAAAAAGAGAGGGTTGTTGTTAATAGGAGTGCGAAAAGCACTCCTATATTTTTAAGATAGTTTCTCATCTAACCGACAAACACTCTTGTTGAGTCACCAAAAGAGAGCATAATTGTTACGATAGCTGAAATAACCAGTAAAACACCGATAATCTTATCCATTACTTGTCTCCTTCGTAAGTTCTTTGCTTAATATTATCTAAGCTGTTCATCTTGAGTGCATGAAGATCTGAATTTACTGAATAGAACTTCTCTGCATTCTCATTTTGAATAACAACTGCATTGTAAGTCAATACAAATACCAATGTCAGGAAGATGCCCAAAAAGACAAAATATCCTGTCAAACCGTGAAGGAAGCTAAATAAGCCTCCTTCTGTATTTGGATCAATTTGTGTGTTTCCTGCCATCTATTATCCTTTCACCTGAATTGAGTTGAGGAAGTATCGAATTGCCTTCTCTTGAGTCTCATTTAGACGACCTTTAAAGCTAGGCATTGTTCCGATGTATCCTTTTTTACCATGCTCAAGTACTTTGGTAACCAAAGTATCATCATACTCAGCAAGGTTTGGAGCCATTCCATTCATCCCTTTACCATCTGGTCCATGACAAGAGGCACATGCTGCAAACTCTGCAGGTTGTTCACCTTGCATTCCACCAGCAATCCACTCAGCAATCTTCTCAGCTGCTTCACCACTTGCCATACCAGGAGGCATTGCACCCATTGGGTAACCTAGGTTATTTGAACCATTATTAATGGCATGAAGAACTTGCTCTTTACTCAATCTGTGTGTTAAGTCTTGAGCTTTTCCATCGATACCTTCTGCATCCACACCGTGACAAGGAGAACACTGTACCAAGAAGGTAGATTCACCCATTGCTACCAATGTCTCATCACTGGGGTTTTCCCAAGTTTTGGCAAACTTAGCGTTGCTTTCAAGTACCTCTTCATTGTACTGACCAATTTGTGAGAATTGGTTGGTAGGATACCCTACAAAGAAGTACCACAACATCCAGATAATGGTACCAATAAAGATGATCCCCCATCCTGAAGGAATAGGATTGGTAAACTCACCAATTCCATCCCAATTCTCAGGAGCTAACTCTCCTGTTGCTGTATCGTTTTTAATTTGGTTAACATATTTAAGTACCGTAAATACGGTAATTGTAATAATTGCCAACGCCCCTAACATTGTTAAGGCATTAATGTAATCGTCACCTTGAAACGCATCACCTGCTACGAAGTAAGTTCCTGCCATCAAAGCAACAATTAGAATAATACCACCTATGACCATTTTTTTCATATTGTGTTTCCTCCTAACTGTTATTTTTCTTTTGAATTATCTCTTTTCTCAAGAGGCTCTGCATCAAGAGAATCATTAAGTACCAAATCAGAATACTTCTCGAAGTCTCGCTCTCCTGTTCTCTGTCGTTTATACATAGAGAAGGCATATCCATAAAACATGATGAATATGAATAGAATAATAAAAAACTTACCATACCCTGCTAAGGTCATTAATGTCTCTTGATCCATCTTATACCTCTTATTTTAAAGAATTTAAGTAAGCGATTAACGCTACTATTTCAGGAACTTCGCCCTTCGCAACGGCATCTTTAACCTCTTGGTTTTTCATATCAGCCGCAATTTTTTTAGCATCTTCCAATGCTTGTGCTTTTGCCTCTTCCCAAGAACCAAGTTTGGTCATTCCCTCTTTGTCATAAGGAACACCAAAGAGTGATTTTTGAGTATTTGCATTCGCATACGCGGTTGCGATATCTGCTTTGTTGGTAAACATATGTGGGTACTTAGGCATAATTGAACCAGGTACAACATCTGCAGGAGCTAACATATGGTTTTCATGCCAATCTGTTGTTCGGTAGTTACCAACTCTATGAAGATCTGGACCCGTTCTTTTTGAACCCCAAAGGAAAGGTCTATCATACGCATACTCTCCAGAGAGTGAATACATACCATATCGGTCTGTTTCAGACTTAAATGGACGAATCAATTGAGAGTGACAAGCATTACAACTGTCTTTAATATAAACCTGTCGACCAGCCAACTCTAGTACTGTTTTTGGCTTGGTTCCAACAGTTGGTTGTGAAGCTTTCGCAAAATCAGGTACAATCTCAATAAACCCCGCAAATGCTACTGTTAAAAACAGCATCACAGCGAAGAAAAATGGTCTTTGTTCTAACCAATGAAACATAATTTCTCCTTTCTCTTAAGATGCCATAGGCGATGCATTTGCTGGCTCTTTGTCGAGCACTCTACCTGCTGTTGCCGTTTTGTACATGTTGTATGCAAACATAAAGAATCCAATGAGGTAGAACAATCCACCAAGTGCTCTAAGTGCATAGTATGGGTGAAGTACGGTTACGGTATCAATAAATGAATAGAGGAGTGAACCATACTCATCGTACGCTCTCCACATCATACCTTGAGTAATACCAGCAATCCACATAGAGGTAAAGTAAAGAACAATACCTACAGTCTGAATCCAGAACTGTGTATCCATCAACTTCTTAGAGTAGATCTCTCGTTTAAACATTCTTGGTGCCATGTGATAGAGTGCACCAATAATCATAAATCCAACCCAACCAAGTGTTCCATCATGAACGTGTCCTGGAATCCAGTCAGTAAAGTGAGCAATCGCATTAACCGATTTAATCGCCTGAATTGGTCCTTCGATGGTTGAAAGCATGTAGAAGGTAGATGCAAGAATCATGAACTTAATTAGTGGTGAAGTTTGAAGTTGTCCCCACTCACCTTTCATTGTAAGAAGCATGTTGATCGCAGAACCCCATGAAGGCAAAATAAGTACCACTGACATTGCAGAACCCATGGTTTGCATCCAATCTGGAACAGTTGAGTAGATCAAGTGGTGACCACCAGCCCAAAGGTAAACAAACATTAATCCCCAGAATGCAAGAACAGACAACTTATAAGAGAATACATTTTGTCCAGACTCTTTTGGTAAGAAGTAGTAAATCATACCAATAATAGGTGTGGTAAATACGAATGCAACCGCATTGTGTCCATACCACCACTGTACCAGTGCGTCATTGGTTCCTGACCACATAGAGATTGAGTGCATTGCTGAACTTGGAGCTCCATTTGCCCAGAACATTGTAGGCACTTCCATATTGTTAAAGATAAACAACATAGCAATGGCTAAGAATGAAGACATGTAGTACCAAGTAGAAACATAAATGGTTCGCTCACGTCGCATACCAATCATACCAAACATAGATACACCCCAGAGAACCCACCAAACAACAATCAATAAGTCAAGTGGCCACTCTAATTCTGCATACTCTTTAGAAGTTGAATATCCTAAAGTAAGTGTAATTACCGCCAAGGCGATGGTTACAAAATAGAGCCAGAAGTGTAACTTCGCGACCGTCATCAAAAACTTAGACTCATTGAGAGACATTTTCAATGTTCTCTGTCCAACATAATACCATGTTGCAAAAATACCACTAAGGGTAAAACCAAATGCGACACCATTGGTGTGGATAGGTCTTAATCTAGAAAATGTCCCATACTCTCCCGCTAAGTTACTTAGTTCTGGAAAAGCCAATTGAAGTGCTAGAATTACACCTATTGTCATACCAACGATACCAAACAATATTGTAGTAAATGTAAAGAGCTTTACTACCGAGTAATCATACTCAAGTTGTGCATTGCTTTGCATCAATACCTCCTCTTAAAATTTTAAATAGAGTAGTGTCTACATAACCGATATATAGCACTATCTAACCTTTATGGTATAAATAAAACCATTAATTTACACTTAAAAAAATGATAAAGGAGGCTTATCTAGTTGCTGTTTTTTATTTTGTATCGTTTGGTTTTCCTTCTCTATTATTTACTAACAAAAAGTGTTACTCACAAATAACAATATTAACTTTTTCTGTCACTTTTGCTTCCCTTTTTTGCCTTTAATTCTTTGATCTTCTCCTCTTTGGCTACCGCTGCACGAAGATCCTCTTCACTATCAAAAAGGAGTCCATCCATCATCTTTTTACTGTCATCAAACTGACCACCACGTGCTGCCCAAATAAAAATTCCCAAAAGCGTAAAGCTTACAACAATACCAACACCCAACTCCAACATAAGTATACTGTTCATGACTAATCCTTCTGTTTTATTCTCATGGAGTTACCCACCACCATCAGTGAACTCAAACTCATCGAGAGTGCTGCCACCAAGGGGATCACATAACCTGCCATAGCAATTGGTATAGTTATAACATTATAGACAAGAGAGAGAGCTAAATTCTGCTTAATAAATTTAAAAGTCCGTCGAGAAATTCTAAAACTATCAATAATCGCTTGAAGTGAGTTATTTAAAATTACCACATCACTCACCGACAAGGCAACATCTGCCCCACTCCCCATAGCAATTGCGACATCAGCATAAGAGAGGGCTAACGCATCATTAATTCCATCACCAACCATTACCACCGTTCGTCCCTCTTGTTTAAGCTTCTTAATAAAGTTGGCTTTATCCACAGGAGAGAGTGCCGCCTGATAGGATTCAATTCCTATCTGTTGTGCCACTCTTTGAGCCACTGCCAAGCTGTCTCCTGTTGCCATAATAACATGAACATTAATATTATTAAGGTAAGCAATCAAATCTTCGATTCCCTCTTTTAACTGGTCATCTAGTTCAAATGAGAGCACCACCCTATCTCCTACAGCAAAATGATAAACGGTGTAGATACTCTCAAAATCAAACGTAACCCCCTCCTCTTGAATAAATGCCGTATTGCCTCCTAAAAGTCTCTCTTCTTTATAGTAAGCTCGAACACCTCGACCTTCAACCTGTTCAATCTCTTTTAACTCTTTAGGTTCAAGATCAGGATAGTGTTCCTCTAGATAACGCTTAATTGCCACACTTACAGGATGAGTTGAACCATCACTCAAAGCATAAAGTAAAGAGAGATCAACCTCATCTAACGCACCAATCACCCGTTGAACTTGCAATCTACCCTGAGTAATGGTTCCTGTTTTATCTAGAACAACCGTATCGGCTTTAGAGAAGGTCTCAATAAACTTCGCTTCTTTAAAAAGCAAGCCCTTCTCTGCTGCCCAAGAGATACCAATTAGCGAGGCAATGGGGGTCGCCAATGCCAACGCACAGGGACAAGCAATTACAATAACTGAGATTGCCACAATCAATGCCTCTTCAAAATTATCACCCATCCAATACCATCCTAAAAAGGTCAATAAAGAGAGCATCAAAATAGTAATAGAGAAGTATTTCGAAAGCTCATTGGTCGTATCTTCGATCTGAGGTTTGGAAGCCAAAGCATCTTCGAGTAGATTAACAATATTACTTAACGTTGAATTGGCATAATTTTTAGTAGCAGTATAGCGAATCACTTTACCCACATTGATGGTACCACTATAGATAGTATCTCCCTCCTTTTTCTCTATCGGAAGCGACTCACCACTCAAAGAGCTCTCATCAAAAGTTCCCATAGAACCGATTAGAATCCCATCAACTGTTGCTTTTTCCCCTCTTTTGACTTCAAGAATATCTCCTACCTTAATGGCATCTAAAGAGACGACTTTTTTAATACCATTTTCAACAATGGTCGCTTCATGTGGTACTTGAGAACGAATCTTATCCATGGTATCGACCGCATTTTTTTTGCCAATGACCTCTAGATACTTTCCAACCAAAACAAATGTAATAATCATCGCCACCGAATCAAAATAGCTATGTCCTTTTCCTCCTAACAGAACGTAGATAGAATATATATAGGTAAGTGTGGCTCCTGAAGAGACCAAAAGATCCATGTTTACTATACGGTTTTTAAGCCCATAATAGGCTCCCCTAAAGAAGATCCATCCACTATAAAAGAGTACAGGCGTTGCAAAGATAAACTCAGCAATATGCACCAAATGAAGTGTCTCGGGCTTCATTCCTTGAAAGAAACCTGCATACTTGGCAATATCGATCATCATAATATTCATGCTCGAGAAAATAGCAATTGCCATACGCATAAAATAATCTTTTTTATTTTTAGTCGCTTTAATATCCTCTGCACTACGATCATAAGGGTAAGCATTATAACCAATGCTTCGAATGGTATCAATGACACGAGAGAGAGGAATGGTCTCTTCATCCCAGATAATTTTTGCTTTATTGTTGGTAAAATTAATACTCGCTTCAACAATCCCTTCTGTATCGGCCAGTACTTTTTCATTAAGCCAAATACATGCAGCACAGTGGATCCCTTCAATCACCAAATCTACCGAAGAGAAACCATCTTCAGTGGTTTTAATATAACGCTCTTTAAAACTCTCCAGATCAAAACTACTGCTGTCCCCTTCCACCTGCAAAGGGGGTGCAATGGTGTTGTTTCCTATCTTTTCGTAGAAACTATCTAAACCATCATCTTTAAGTAAATGATAGACTCCCTGACATCCATTGCAACAAAAATATACATCAGGGTTATTCTCCTCTTTAATCATCACGCTTTCATCAAATTCTAATTGACAATGGGTACACTTCACATTAGACAAAACAATCCTTTGTCACTTTTTGCTATCTTTGAAATAACTTAAAGTAATATTTATTATAATCTTAAAATATAATAAGCGAGATTATAGCTTATTTCTGTATTATATAGATATTATATCAAAATCACAAGGAGTCTTTAATGCCATATCGCATAAAAAGATATTATGGCTATGTTATCGCAACAATCTTTGCACTAACACTACCATTTATAACTATCGGGGGAAATCATATATTCCTATTGTCGTTTGACAAAAAACAGCTACACCTTATGGGAACCGCATTTGACATGCAAGAGCTCTACATGATGCCCTTTTTGCTCATGTTTCTCTTTATTGGTATTTTTGCGGTTACTGCTGTTGGGGGTCGAGCATTTTGTGGTTGGGCATGTCCTCAAACCATCTTCCGTGTCATCTATCGAGACCTTATCGAAACCAAAATATTAGGGCTTCGTAAACGAATTAAAAATAAACAAAAAGAGCCTGACTACTCTAAACCAGAAAATAAAGCTAAACGTCTTATTGGTATTGGTATGTGGTCGGTTCTTGCACTCATTGCCGCAGCTGACTTTTTATGGTTCTTTGTTCCACCTGAGGACTTTTTTCAATATATTCAACACCCTGCAGATCACCCCATTTTAATTGGGATGCTTCTAGGAATTGCGGGATTCTTGATCTATGATATTGTCTTCTTAAAAGAGGATTTTTGTATCTATGTATGTCCCTATTCTCGAGTTCAGTCGGTACTCTATGATGAAGACACCCTCCAAGCGATCTACGATCCTAAACGTGGTGGACAGATCTATGATGAAGAGCACAATAAAATTGTATTTAAACAGAAAGATCTTGACAAAGAGAAATATGATTGTACCGCTTGTGAAAGCTGTGTAACGGTTTGTCCTACTCATATTGATATTCGTAAAGGAACCCAACTTGAGTGTATCAACTGTCTAGAGTGTGTGGATGCGTGTACTACCGTTATGGGGAAACTCGGTAAAGAGTCTCTCGTACGTTGGACAAGTGTTAATGAGGTCTACAACAACAAAAAAACCAAGATTCTTCGTCCAAAAACCTACATGTATATTGTTGCACTTGTTGCTATTATTATGGGGCTTATTGCGATGGGTGGAACGAAAGAATACATGCTACTCAATGTCAATAAAACAACCCAACTCTATAAGATTAAAAAAGACAATGAGGTGGTCAATAACTTCTTGATGCTTTTCCAAAATACAGAACATAAAACACACACCTATAAATTAGAAGTGGTTGGTGAGTATGCAGGAAAAGTAAAAATTAAACGCTTTAACGAACTCACTTTACGTCCTGGAAAAATGGCAAAAAAAGTGGTCGTACTCTCAACCAAAGAGCGTCTTGTAAACGACAACACCAAAGATACCCCATTAACCGTTATGCTTAAAGCCTATGCAGTTGATGATCCTGATCGTGTATTTGTCTTTAGAAAAGCGGTCTTTATCTACCCAAGAGCGGATAAACTTAAATAGTTCTTTCTCACTCAATTAACAGTAGCAAAACAGCTACTGTTAATTATTATCTTTTAATTATCTTAAAATTTTCATTTAAATACTTTTTCGCTATACTTCTTCTAATCAAATATATTCTATAAGGACAAGATAATGCGATCGCTTTTGCTATCTTTACTCTTTTTTCTTACAACCAATCTTTTTGCTTCTCAAAAAAATATTTTTATTATTACCAATCAAGATGGTACCGTAGTAAAGGGAAAAAAGATTACCCACAAAAATAATCAATACTTCAAAGATCTTCTAGCCGAACAAAAAAAACTCCTAGTAGAACTTAAAAAAATAAAAGCCCAAAAAAAAGGGCTTCCAAACAGACCACATATCTACGATAAAGAGAGTCTAGTCAAGAGTGCCAAACACTACCTAGGAGGGAAATATGTCTGGGGGGGAACTGAGCCTGACGGATTTGACTGCTCAGGCTATGTCAAATACATCTACGAACAAGAAGGCATCGCCCTCCCTCGAACCGCTTATGAGCAGTCTAAAGTAGGAGAGTATGTCAGCCGAGATGAGCTTGCAAAAGGAGATCTTCTTTTCTTTTTAACCGACAAAAAACGGAATCTTCCCATTACCCATGTGGGCATGTACATTGGAGATGATAAATTTATCCACGCGGCATCCAAAAAAAAGGGAATCATTATCTCTTCTCTCTCTAAAAGCCGTTATGCACACCTCTATGTTAAAGCCAAAAGGATTATTCAATAAATAAGAGAAAGCGTTATGCTTTCCCCCCTTTAGCACTCTGAATGGAGTGAATATAAGCATAGTCAATCTTAATGGTAGACTCTTTAGGAAGATGTTTGGTTAATCGCTCGACCATCCCTTCAAAATCTTCAAAGAGATAGTTTGCCATAGAACCAGGAATGGGATTGATCTCATTAAGCAGTACTTCACCATCTACCACAAAGAAATCACAACGGATAATGGCTCCTTCAAAAAGGGTTCCGTAGACGGTTTTAAATGCCTCTTGAATCTTCGATTTAAGTTCAGCATCAATCGAGGCATCTTCAACCTTACCATCGCGAGAGAAATCGAGATATTTCTTCTCGAAATCTAAAAACTCCTCTTTGTTGGGCTCTTCGACAATAGAGAGTTCAAACTCAGAGGTTTTACACCCTGCTTGGTTATACTCCAGTACCCCCTCGATAAATGGCTCAATAATCACTTGATTATCAAACTCAAACGCTACATCTAGTGCATAATCCAACTCTGCTTCTGATTTGACAATACTTACCCCAATACTACTCCCAAGTCGCACGGGCTTAATAATTACAGGATACTCCAAACTGATATCTCGACCATCGGTTGTATTAAGTAGTGTATAAGGAACCACCTTAACACCTATACTCTGGGCATAGAGTTTAGTATAGAGCTTATTATACGAAAGTACCGATGCATCAACTCTAGGTGAGATATAGGCAATATCATTAAACTCCAATAATGAAGCAATCTTTCCATCCTCTCCATCACGTCCATGAATAAGGTTCAAAACAGTACCTAGATTTAAAGGCTTTAGCCCCATAAAGCCTACACGACAAAAGGCACCCTTTTGAAGTATTAACTTTGTATCTTTTTTATAGCTACCATCACTAAAGTGATTCGATTTCATATCTTTTGCATCCACCAGATAAAACTCTCGATTGGCATCGACAAAGATAAAAGAGAGATTGGCTTTTTTAAATACCTTTTTAAGAGTGATGGCTGAAACAATAGAGATCTCATGTTCAAAGCTTGAACCACCAAATAAAATTGTAATATCCATATTATAAAATCCTTAATAAATTATTAAGCGTATTTTACCCTAATTGGCTTATAAACGTTGTAACCGCTTCAATCCCTGCTTGACCAAAGAAGCGGTATCCCCTGTGGCTCCATGAAGAGCCTTTTGAATCTGATCTTTTTTAAATCCTAAACTCTCTAGTGCCAAGATTGCATCCCCCATTCCCGAAGAAGAGAGCCCCTCAGAACTTTTAGATGAATCAACAATAAAGTCCGCCAACTCAACCAAAATCCGTCCCGCTGCCTTTGGACCAATACCAGGCACCTGCTTGAGTAATTTAACATCTTTCTCTGCAATCACACGAGCAAAAGTCTCAGGTAAAAAAGTTGAACAAGTTGCCATAGCAACTTTGGGACCTACACCATTAATCTTGATCAAGGTATCAAACATCTTCTTCTCATCTCGATTCATAAAACCAAACAATAAGTTGGCATCCTCTCGAATCACTTGTGTTATCAACAGCTTTACCCGATTGCCATCGATTGCATGGGAAGTATTTACTGAGATATTAACCTCATAGATCAATCCTTGTGCATTGATATGTACCCATGTTGGCTCCTTCTGCTCGATGGTACCTTCTATTCCAACAATCATTTTATATTCCTAAATGTTTAGATAAGTTGAAGTATAGCAACTATTTCTCATTTTTACGATAAAATACGCCCCATGAAATTAAAATCGATCTTCTCAAACAGTTTTGGAATTCTCCTCTCCCGCATTACAGGTCTTGGACGCAATACCCTCCTTGCCATGACCCTTGGTGCTACGGGCTATTCAGATATGTTCTTTGTCGCATTTAAACTCGCCAACATGTTTCGACGTATCTTTGCCGAAGGTGCCTTTACCCAAGCCTTTATGCCTTCGTTTGTCCAAGCACGCCATAAAGGGGTCTTTGCCACCGCTATCTTTATGCGTTTAATGCTTATAATTGTTCTGATGTCAATCTTTGTAACGCTCTTTCCTGAGCTCATTACCAAGCTCTTGGTTTGGGACTTTAGCGATGAACGTATTGCTCAAACTTCCCCTTTTACCGCTATAAATTTCTGGTATCTTGATCTTATTTTCATGGTTACCTTTATGGGGGCACTTCTACAATACAAAGAGCACTTTATTACCACTGCCGTCTCTACCGCACTGCTAAACCTCTCTATGATTACCGCCCTCTACTTCTACATGCATGAAGACCCCATTACCATCCTCTATGCACTTAGCTTCTCGGTACTCATTGGTGGGCTGTTACAAGTCGCTACCCATATCTATGCCCTAAAACGCTTTAATCTGCTTCGACTCCTTATTGGCGGATGGCGATATCGTCATAAAAAAGATATTAAAGAGGAGGAGAGCCGATTTATAAAACTCTTTATTCCCTCCGTCTGGGGAAACTCTGCACCACAGTTTGCCTCTTATCTTGATACTTTTTTGGCATCTTTTTTGGTTACGGGATCGATCTCGTATCTTTTTTATGCCAATCTACTCTTTCAACTTCCCATGGGGCTTATTGCTATTGCTACCGCCTCAGCTCTTTTTCCCTCGATCTCTAAAGCACTCAATCGTGGAGACCAAGAAGCTGCCTATATCAATCTATCCAAAGCCTTTTGGCTTTTAGCCTTTCTGCTTGGTATCTCGGCACTAGGAGGGACAATCTTTGCCGAACCCATAGTATGGCTTCTCTTTGAATATGGTCGTTTTACTCCCGAGATGACACACGACACTGCCATGGTACTGAGCATGTACATGATCGGTCTACTCCCTTATGGGTTTGCTAAACTCTTTTCGATGTTTCTTTATGCCTCTCAACGACACAATAAAGCTGCCAAGATTGCTACGCTTGCACTACTGGTAAATATGTTCTTTTCACTAATTCTTATGCAACCACTCGGAGCAATGGGCTTGGCACTAGCAGGAAGTATCGGAGGGTGGACGCTCTTTATTTTAACCATCAAAGAGGTGGGAACTAAACGATTTATCACCATACTTAAAGATAAACGAGTGCTCTATTTTATACTACTGATGATCATTTTAGGAGTTGTTTTTTACTATCTGAATGAACTCTTTATGGAATATATTCGGGGCTAAATAGACTTCCCCCCTCTTAGAGGGGAAGTAAAAAAAGATTACGCTTGAACCTGTTTAAACTCAAGTACCATCTTATACATCTCATCTTTAAGTAGAAGCTTCTCTTTTTTCATCTTCTCAATCTCCATATCACTCATACCCACACGTCCATGCTCGGCATTTTGGATCTCTTGATCTAGTTTATTGTGCTTCTCAAAAATTCGAGCAAAATGAGTATTAATCTGCTTGAGCTCAGAAATTTCATCTCTATATTCAGCTAACATCGTCTATCCTTTTGTTGTTTTGTGTTGCTTATTGTAGTACGAAAGGAATTAAAACGATGTTAAAAAAAAAATCTATTTTGCTTTGGTTGTATTTAGCTCACTACCACTTTTAAAAAAAGAGATAAGCTTCTGTTCTAAACTATTCTTATCTCTTGTCATAATCTCCAACTCTTTGGCTAGCTTCTCTTTGGCTTGAGCTAAAGTAGCTATCTCTTTCTTCAAAGAAGCCTCAACTTTGGTTGATTCTTCTAGCTTTTTAAGCCCTTCTTCTTTCTCTTTGGTCGATTTCAAAAGCTCTTGATGAAGTGCTTCATTCTCTTTGGTTAAGGCTGCCAACTTCTCAGTTAACTCTTTTTTCTCTTGTTGAAGCGTATCGAGCTGAGAAACCGAAGCCTCTTGAAGCTTTTGCATCTGTGCAATCTTACTCTCTAGACTCTTTTTCTCTTTACTTAACGCACTTAACTCCTCCTCTAGATGCACCTTAACCTCTTTGGCTTCACCTAGAAGCTTGGTTAGTTTCTGCTCAGAAGTATTGTGCTCTTTAAGCTCGATACTTAACCCTTGTACCTTCTCCTCTAAGAGCTTCTTATCCGAAGTTAATGTACTTAACTTGGTCTCAAAACTTTTTTTCATGGCATTTTGTTCATCAAGAAGCGATGCTACCTTTGCATTATGTTCTGGAGAGATTTTAGCAAAATAGTAAATAAAGGGCAAAGAGAACGCCACTACTGTTAAAATCATGGTCATTCCAGTATCCGATTTTGACTTACTCTCCTGTGTCGTTACAGAACTTGTTGTTTTGACTCTATCTGTAGATGGCTTCTCTTCTTGTTTGGGTTCTGTTTTTACTGTTTCAGATTTAACTTCTTCCTGCTTCTCTACCTTTACCTCTTTAGGTTTCTTTTTGGCTTTGGTCTCTTTTACAGGTTCAGCCTTTTTCTGTTGTTCTAACTTCTGTTTTTCGTTCTCACTCTGTTTGTTTTTTCTTCGTCGATTTCTATTTCTTTTTGCCATTATCTGGTTACCTTTTTTATAATTTTTATTGGGTGGAATTATAATAGAGTTTGATTCAACTCCTCTGTAAAAGCTTAAAAAAGTAAGATTTTTTTGATTTTTGCTATAATCCCATCACTATAATTCCCAAAACAAAAGGTCATCTAGCCATGTATATCTACGATAGCGTCAAAAAACAGAAACTCCCCTTTGAGCCCATCACCCCACAAGAAGCCTCTATCTATGTCTGTGGACCAACCGTCTATGATGATGCCCACTTGGGTCATGCCCGCAGTTCTCTGAGCTTTGACCTTTTAGCCCGTACCCTCAAAGCCCTACGATACAAGGTCACCATGGGCAAAAACTTCACCGATATTGACGATAAGATCATCAAAAAAGTCCAAGAGAGTGGCAAGAGCCTCGAGGAGATCACCACCCACTACATCGCCCGTTACCAAGAGGAGATGCACGCTCTTGGGGTGCTTGATGCCGACATTCAACCCAAAGCGACCGAATCACTCCACGCCATGGAGAGCATGATCCAACGCCTCATCGATCAAGATTTCGCCTATGTGGTTAGCTCTGGTGATGTCTATTTTGATACGTCCAAAGATCCCCACTACGGTGCGATCTCTCATCAAGTGGGCGAAGATGACGAGAACCAGAGCCGAGTCGAACACCACCAAGAAAAACGCAATCCCAAAGATTTTGCCCTCTGGAAAGCCTGCAACAGCGATGAGGAGATCTGCTTTGAGACCCCCTTTAGCCGAGGTCGACCAGGGTGGCACATTGAGTGTTCTGCCATGATCGAAAAACACTTCAAAGGCAACGACGAATACAGCATCGACATCCACGGCGGTGGTGCTGACCTGCTCTTTCCCCACCACGAAAACGAAGCCGCCCAGAGCCGATGTGCCACAGGTCACGAACTGGCAAAATACTGGATGCATAATGGCTTTGTCAACATCAATGGCGAAAAGATGAGCAAGTCCCTTGGCAACAGCTTTTTTATCAAAGATGCCCTCAAGGTCTATGATGGTGAGATTCTTCGTAACTACCTTATCTCGATCCACTACCGCAACGATTTTAACTTTAATGAAGAAGATTTACTAAGCTCTAAAAAACGCCTCGATAAGCTCTACCGCCTCAAAAAACGCATCACCCCTACCAAAGCCTCCAAACCCAACAAAGCGTTTCAAAAAGCCCTACTCAAAGCGATGAGCGATGACCTCAATATCTCTGTAGCCCTCGCCACCATCGATGAGATGATCAGCACCACCAACGACCAACTCGATCTTAATCCCAAAGATAAAGGTCTCAAAAAAGAGACCCTCGCCAATATTGAATTGATCCATGAACTCCTTGGCATCGGAGGCAAAGAGCCCTTTAGCTATTTCCAAATCGGCATCGATGAAGCAACCAAAGCCAAGATAGAATCCCTCATCAGCGAGCGTAACGAAGCCAAACAAGCCAAAGACTACGCCAAAGCCGATGCCATCCGAGAGGAGATCACCGCCATGGGCATCGCCCTAATGGATACCCCCGAGGGGACGCTTTGGGAGAAGGTGTAAAGATAAAATAAGCTTGAAGAGACTATATGGGTGTGCTTTAGCTGACCAAAAAGATAAAAAGGGAAGTAATCAAAATGAAAAGAGATAATTACTATAACTATATTGATGAACAACTACATATTTTAGCTCATAGAATTATCTCTAATGGTAAACTTAATATATTGCATTTACACCTACATTCTGAAAATTTTTATCTTCATTTTTTTAATCTTCTTTATGGTTATAATCTTATAAACCTTAATGATGTTTCTCAAAATATAGAAGCGATAGATTTGATTGACCATGATAAGAAAATAATGATTCAAGTCTCTTCAACCTCAACCAAACAAAAAATTGAATCTGCTCTAAGTAAGAATATATTAAAAGAGTATGCTGGTTATCGGTTTAAATTTATCTCTATCGCCAAAGATGCCAGTGATTTACGCAAAAAAGAGTATAAAAATCCTCATGCAGTAACATTTAATCCATCAGAAGATATATATGATATTCATTCTCTTTTAAATACCATATTGTCACTTGATCTAGATAAGCTAAAAGAGGTTTATAACTTTATTCAAAAAGAGCTAGGAGAAGAGAGTAAAAATAGATTTGATTCTACTATTTTAAAAGAGAAATACCTAAATAATTTCAAAACCATCTCCCTACTAGCTAATGATAAAAAACCTATTGATGACATCTTTATAAACCTAACCATTATCAAAGAAGAAGAGAAGAAAAAAGATAACCCAAAGCTTATAAACAGAGAACCTATTTTAAATAGCTATGAGGAGATACACAAACCCAAAGAACCCATAGCCATAGAAGAGCTTATCAATATATCAAAAAAATCTCTTATCTATGGTAAGGCAGGAATAGGCAAAACCACACTTTGTAAATATATTGCTTATAAATGGGCAAAAGAAGAGTTATATCAAGAGTTTGAGTATGTAATTTATATAGCTCTTAGAGAGTGGAAAACCAAAGGATTAAAAGGAGCTATAAAAGATAACTACTATAGCCAAGATGAAGAGAAAATAACACTTGATATAAAAGCCAATAACTCTAAAATGCTTTTTTTATTTGATGGTTATGATGAATTAGAGGGTGATAAGAAAAAGATATTAAGAGATGAGATAGAACATTATAATTTAAATCATTATATTATCACTACTCGCCCTTATGGGTATCAAAAGAGTGATTTTAGGGTAGATGAGTATTTTGAGACTATTGGTTTTACTGATAAGGATGTAGAGAAGTATATAGATGCTTTTTTTAGAGAAAATAATGATAAGGCTAAATCTCTAAAAGCCTATTTAGAGACCAATATTAATATTAAGCATATTGGTTATATTCCTTTGATGTTGGAGATGATTTGTTCACAGTGGGAGCAAAAAGAGTTTAGTGAGTCTTTGACTATGACAGAGCTTTATAGCCAAGTGGTAGAGGATATTCTAAACCGATATTCAGCCCAAAAAGATGATAAACGAGTCTATAAGCGAAAAAATAGAAAAAAAATCAAAGAGCAGTTAGGCAAGTTAGCCTTTAGAGGGTTGACTAAACAAACCATACTTTTTGATGGGGATTTTATAGAGAATTCTGTAGATGATATTTTTTTTGAAGAGAATGTTATCTATTCAGGCTTTTTAAAATCAGATGCCAAAGAGAAAGATTTGCTTGATAACCGTTTTGAATTTCTTCATTTGACTTTTCAAGAGTATTTTT
>Ga0256828_1000022_pt1 | contig 107891 bp, 116 predicted proteins | sample CV88metaG_FD_185993 | JGI IMG/M metagenome (GOLD analysis project Ga0256828, IMG submission 185993) | Hydrothermal vent microbial communities from East Pacific Rise, Pacific Ocean - CV88 | ecosystem: Environmental > Aquatic > Marine > Hydrothermal vents | place: Pacific Ocean: East Pacific...
TGACAATATCGCACTTGATATTGAAACACTAAATCAAGCAACATTACAAGGTAAATACGATATATGTGCAATTAGTTTTGCACTATATCCTTTTGTAAAAAAAGATTTTGCACTTTTAAAAACTGCAGTTAGTTTTGGGGATGGTTATGGACCAAAACTTGTAAAACAAAAAGGAAAAACCCTAAAAAGAAATTTCAAAGTTGCTCTAAGTGGGGAATATACTACAAATGCTTTATTATTTAAAATCAAATACCCAGAGGCTCGTATAACATATATGAATTTTTTAGATATAGAACAAGCTGTACTTGATGGTAGTGTAGATGCAGGAGTTTTGATCCATGAATCAATTTTAACTTATGATGATAAACTTGAAGTTGAAGCTGAGTTATGGGATATTTGGCAAAGTTTAGCAGGAAAAGATTTACCTCTTCCTCTTGGTGGTATGTGTATAAGAAGATCTATTCCACTAAATAAAGCTATTGATTACGAACAAACTTTAATTGATGCAGTCAAAGTAGCAAATTCCAATAAACTATTATTATCAAAAATGTTATTGGAAAGAGATTTAATCCGTGTTGATCATGATACATTACAAACATATCTTGGATTATATGCCAATGATGATTCTATAGAATTAAGTCCTATTCAATACAAAGCATTAGACAAATTATATTCACTTGGATTTGAGCATGGTTTTTATGATGAGCTTATAAAAGCTGAAGATTACTTAATCCCAACACAATACAAAGAATTGCGAAATTTATAATCTAGGATAAAATATGAAATTAACATTTATAGGAAATGGAAATATGGCAAAATCCCTTATAAAAGGGCTTGTAAAAGATTTTGAAATAGAAGTTTATGGTAGAAATACGCAATCACTAAATCAACTTGCCAAAGATATTCCATCTATCACAACATCTGTTCTTGAGAATATGCTTGATATTACAAATAAAAATATTATACTATGTGTTAAACCAAACTCTTTAGATGATTTACAAAATAAACTTACAGGTTGTGCAAATAATCTTTATTCGGTACTTGCAGGGGTAAAACTAGAAACTCTAAAAGAAAAAATATCTGCTAAATACTATATAAGAACTATGCCAAATCTAGGTGCAACATATTTAAAATCTATGACCACTGTTACAGGCGATTTAGAATTAAAAGACAACGCCTTAAAGATTTTTAATAATATTGGTTCAACCTTATGGGTAAAAACTCAAAAAGAGTTAGATATAGCTACAGCTGTAGCTGGAAGTGGTCCTGCTTTTTTAGCCCTTATTGCAGAAAGTTTGGCTGACGGTGGGGTAAACGCAGGGTTAACTAGAGCTGATGCTAATATTTTGGTACAAGGATTATTTTCAGGTTTTGTTCCTCTTTTAGAAAATGAAACTCCTGCAAATATCAAAGACAAAGTGATGAGTCCTGGTGGAACGACAGCAGCTGGTTACGCAATACTTGAACAAAATGGTGTACGAACTGCAATGATACAAACTATACAAAAAGCTTATGAAAAAGCAGTTGAATTGGGCAAAAAATAGTTTTACTATTATAGAAACACTTATATCTCTTATAATTGTTTCTATTCTTATAAGTGGGTTTACAAAACTTATACGAACAAATTCACAATACAACACATATATTGAATTACAAAAAGCTCAAAATGATTTTATACTGCATGGTTATATTACCAATTCTTACAAAGGATTTACATTAAAAAATCTGTAAGTTTAATAGAAATTATTTTTTCGTTAATGATTTTAAGTGTAGTATTATTTACAATTTTTAATATGACACATATTTTGTACAAACAAAATCAACAAACATACAATATAACTATAAGTAAAATAGATTTAGAAACTACACGATTGTTTTTACAAAAACAAATTATACACGATAATAACTTAATCAAATTAACTTTACAAAATACAAATTTATTATATGATAACAATCTGTTATTGCAAAATATTTCCACTTATAAACAAACTTTTGATAATATTAATATCAATATTACTATATGTATCCAAACAGATATTAAACTATGTCAAGATATGATTATACAAAAAAAAATTACAGATTGATATTGAATTTTGCTTATTTTTTGCTATAATGCCACTTATGAATGAGCAAAATATCCCAACACCTTGTTTTGTATGTGATTTACAATTATTAGAACAAAACTTACAACTATTAAAATATATCCAAGATAAAGCAAATATAAAAATTTTATTAGCATTAAAAGGATTTGCACTCAAAAGTAGTTTTGATTTGTGCAGCAAATACTTACAAGGATGCTGTGCAAGTGGATTAAATGAAGCAAAATTAGCCAAAGAATATTTTAAAAAAGAGATTCATACATATAGTTCAGCATTCAAACCAGATGAATTTGATGAAATTGTAAATATTTCAGATCATATTGTATTCAACTCATTTTCACAACTTACTAAATACAAAAACAAATTATCAGATAAAAATTCAATTGGTCTAAGGATAAATCCACAATATTCTACAGTAGATGTAGCTCTGTATGATCCTTGTGGTGCATATAGTAGATTGGGTATTACAAAAGATATTTTTGAACAAAATATACAAATATATAAACAAAACATCTCATTGATAGAGGGATTTCATATCCATGCACTATGTGAACAAAATGTTGAACCATTTGCAAAATTATTAGAAAAATTTGAACAAAATTTTGGTAAATATTTTAAAAACCTCAAATGGATAAATTTTGGTGGAGGACATCATATTACAAGAGATGATTACGATATAGAAGGTTTAATAAAATTATTAAGTCAATTTAAAACCAAATATCCACATTTGCAAATTTATCTTGAGCCTGGAGAAGCTATAGGTTGGCAAACAGGATATTTAATCTCAACTGTTTTAGATATAGTATCAAACGGTATTGATATAGCTATTTTAGATAGTAGTGCAGAAGCACATATGCCAGATACTTTAGCTATGCCATACAAAGCAGATATAAAAGGAGCAAGTAAAGATCCAAATAAAAAACCTTACAAATATCGCTTAGCAGGTAATAGTTGCCTTGCAGGGGATATTATGGGAGATTATTCATTTAATCATAAGCTACAAATAGGAGATAAAATCATATTTGAAGATATGATTCACTACACTATGGTAAAAACAACAACATTCAATGGGATAAATTTACCATCTATAGCATTAAAAAACAATGACCAAATCACTATCGTATCCACTTTTGGATATAATGATTATAAAAGCAGAATTTAACACAAAGGATAAAATTTGAATTTAAAAGATTTTAATAAAACAGATTACAGAGGATTGTTTGTATCAAAAATATCACATCCAACATTTGGAGCAAAATATATAACAAGATTTCAATTAGATAAAAAACGATATGTAAAAGTGCTTGGATATACTATTGCTGATAAATTAGATGATACAAAAGCTTTTACTTTGATGCAAAAGTACAAAGAATCTATTGTATCTCAAAACGAACTATTAAAAAAATCAAAAGAACAATCTCAACCTAAAAAAACAAAAGAACCTAGTTCTTGTAAAGAGTTAGCTCAAGAAAATAAATTAATGAAATCTTTATTAAAAGATTACAAAAGTGTAGATCCTGCTGTATTAGAAAAAGGTATTCAAAAAATTTATGATTATGAAGAGATGAAACAATACCAAATAGAACTTATAAAACTTCAAAAATATCTTGAAAAAACAAATAAAAAAATGATTATACTTTTTGAAGGTAGAGATGCAAGTGGTAAAGGTGGAGCAATCAGACGAATCACTAGATATATGAACTCAAGACACTATAGAGTTGTTGCTCTTGGAAAACCTACTGAAACACAAAAACATCAATGGTTTTTTCAAAAATATATAGAACATTTTCCTACAGGTGGAGAGATGGTATTGTTTGACCGTTCTTGGTATAATCGTGCTATGGTAGAACCTGTTTTTGGTTTTTGTACTCAAGAACAATATGAAATTTTTATGGAAGATGTTGTAAATTTTGAACATGATTTAGTTAGACAAGATATTGTATTGATTAAGCTATATTTTTCTGTTTCCAAAGCTGAACAACTTGCTAGATTTCAAGCTAGACAAAATGATCCTCTAAAACAATGGAAACTTAGTGAAGTTGACCTTCAAGCTCAAGACTTATGGGATGAATTTAGTGAAAAAAAATATGAAATGTTAAAACGAACAAATTCAAAATCTGCACCTTGGCATATTGTAAGAAGTGATGATAAACATCGTGCTAGAATTGAAGCTGTTAAAATTATACTCAATAGTGTAGATTATAACAATAGAAACTATTCAATAGATTTTGAGCCAGATGATACATACAACATCAGCGTATCAAAAGAATTATCTAGAATGAGAAAGAAACGAGATTATTAATCATTATTAACAAAGCTTTTAAAAGCTTTGTTAATTTAATATTTATTCAACTTCTGCATCAATGATGTCATCATCATCTTTTTTCTTACTGCTATCAGCTGTAGCACCTGCTGGATTTGCTCCACCTTGAGCTTTTTTCATTTCAGCTTCAAGTAATTTTTGAGATTTTTCTGCAAGAGTTTTTACACTATTATCAATCTCATCTTTTGTTGCATCATCTTTTTTCAACAACTCTTCAAGATTAGCAGCTGCATCAACAATTGCTTTTTCTTCATCTTCAGTTACTACAGCATTATCTTTATTATCTTCTAATGCTTTTTTGATTTGGTGTAACATAGATTCTGCTTGATTTTTAGCTTCTACAACCTCTTTTTTCTTTTGGTCAGCTTCTTTATTTGCTTCAGCTTCAGCTACCATTTTTTCAATTTCATCATCACTTAATCCAGATGAACCAGAAATTGTAATTTGATTTTCTTTACCTGTTTTTTTATCTTTTGCAGATACATTTAATACACCATTTGCATCAATATCAAATGTTACTTCAATTTGTGGTACACCTTTTGGTGCTGGTTCAATTCCACTTAATTCAAATGTTCCTAACATTTTATTATCTTTGATGAATTCTCTTTCCCCTTGACCAACTACAATACTAACTGCTGGTTGATTATCTGCAGCTGTACTAAATACTTGTGATTTTTTTACAGGAATTGTTGTACCTTTATCAATCAATTTAGTCATAACTCCACCAAGTGTTTCAAGTCCAAGTGAAAGTGGTGTAACATCAAGTAAAAGTACATCTTTTACATCACCTTTTAATACTCCACCTTGGATTGCAGCACCAGCAGCTACTACCTCATCAGGGTTTACAGAATTATTTAATTCTTTTCCAAAATAGTTTTTAACAACCTCTTGAGCTTTAGGAATTCTTGTAGATCCACCAACCATAATGATTTCATTGATTTCATTATTATCTAATCCTGCATCATTCATAGCTGTTTTGATATGCCCTAAAGTTTCTTCAACTAAATCTTCTGTCATAGCTTCAAATTTAGCTCTTGTTAAAGTTTTAACCAAGTGTTTTGGTCCTGTTGCATCTGCAGTTATAAATGGTAAATTGATTTCAGTTTCAGCTGTACTACTTAACTCTTTTTTAGCTTTTTCAGCTTCATCTTTAAGTCTTTGGTGAGCCATTTTATCATCTCTTAGATCGATACCAAATTCAGCTTTGAAATCATCTGCCAACCAATCAATAATTCTGTTATCAAAATCATCTCCACCTAGGAAAGCATTACCATCTGTACTTAAAACTTCAAATGTTCCATCTCCGATTTCCAATACTGTAACATCAAATGTTCCCCCACCTAAATCGTACACAAGAACTTTTTCTTCACCTTTTTTATCAAGACCATACGCAAGTGCTGCTGCTGTTGGTTCATTGATAATTCTTAGTACATTTAGTCCTGCGATTGTTCCTGCTTCTTGTGTTGCTTTTCTTTGAGCATCATTGAAGTATGCTGGAACTGTAATAACAGCATCTGTTACTTCTTGTCCTAGGTAACTTTCTGCATCTGCTTTTAATTTACTTAAAATTTTAGCTGAAATTTCTTGTGGTGTATATGTTTTACCATCAATTTCAACAGCTGCTGCTCCATTTCTATTTACAATTTTATACCCAACTTTATCCATAGCATCTTTTGCATGTTCTTCATCCATCATAAGACCCATAATTCTTTTGATTGAATATATTGTTTTTTCTGGGTTTGTTATCGCTTGTCTTTTTGCAGGATCACCTACTAAAATATCACCTTTATCTGTAAAAGCCACAATAGAAGGAGTTGTATTTTTTCCCTCTTTGTTTGCTATAATTTTTGCTTCACCTGCTTCATACACTGCTACACATGAATTTGTTGTTCCTAAATCTATCCCTATTACTTTACTCATTTTATATCCTTTATATTAGTTTTATTATCAATTTTTTAATTTACACTATAGTTTTTTGACATCACGGTCATTTTTTAGTTTGCTATACTAACCATTGCAGGTCTTAATAACCTATCTTTAAAAGTATAACCTTTTTGCATAACTTGTACAATATCCCCTTCAGTATGATTATCACTGTCCACTTTCATAACTGCATTATGAAATTCAGGATCAAAAGTATCTGTTTCTACAATATTAATATTATGTTTTTCAAACGCACTTAAAAATGATTTGATAGTTAATTCTATCCCCTCTTTTAATTTTTCAAGTTGTTGTTCAGCAGATATATCTGCATTTGCACTTTGCAATGCCATCTCCAAAGCATCAATAGGAGCTAAAAGATCTTTTGCAAATTTTTCACTTGCATAATCTATTGCACTATATTTTTCTCTTTCTAACCGTTTTTTAATATTTTCAAACTCTGCATGAGTTCTTAAATATTTATCTTCAGCCTCTTTTACTTTTGCTTCCATTTCAGCTTTATATTCTTCTGCTATATTTTCATATTTATCTTCAACAACTTCAGTTTCCTGTGTCGTTTGCTCATTTTGAGCTTCAGAAGATGTTTGCTCTTCTTGCTCTATATTCTCTTCTTGTATTTTTTCTTTTTTATCCATTTATATTATCCCTTTATAAAAATATTCATAATTTTTTGACATCTTACCTACTACTAACATTTTTGCTTTGTATTGGTTGATATTGGTATCATGACAAATACCTATATACCCTTGAGGTAGCATATTCTCAAAATAAACACCCTCATCCAATCTTTCTAAAATATCACCGTGTAAAAAATTGTTTAACAAATTTTCATCAAGATCATACTCAACTGAAAACTGTAAAAAATTTTTCACATTAATAATATCAAATTCACTTTTTTGTATATATCTATTTAACTCATCATATAATTGAGTTGCACCAACTTGTCGTGCTACATTTAAAATATCACTCAAATCCATATCAATCATATCGTTCAAAAAACGATACAAAGCAGAACTGTATTTAATAGTAATCACAAACTCATTTGAAACATCTTTATAAGGCAAAATTCTATCACCTATTGGAGAAAATTCCAAAATCATATAAACATCTTCAATATTAATAACCCTTTGAAGTCTATTTACATTTTGTTTTTGTATAAATACACTTAAACCCATTTTATGAGCCAAATATTTTAAATTTGTATAATCCACATAAGGTAATTTGAAATTTAATCTATCATACCAATACTCTTTAAAAGCACTATTTGTAGGTATTCTTCCACTACTAATATGTTCTTGAGCCAAATACCCTTCATCCCCTAATTTTTTAAAATAACCACGAATTGTAGCTGGAGAATAAGAAATATCATATATTGATTTTAACTGTTTTGAACCAATTGGCTCAAGATTATCAATATACGCTCGTATAATAGCTTCCAATAAAAACTCTTTTTTATCTACCATTTCAAACCATCTTTTTTAATTTGGCACTCATATATCAAAAGTGCTAATAGAATTATAGCAATAAAAACTTAAATTATACTTAAATTAGCACTCATATATTTCAAGTGCTAATTTATTTTATTAAGTCATTATCTATAAAATTTAATGTATAATGCAAAATATTTAAAAAAAGGTATAATTTGGAAAGATTAGTAGAAGTAGAAACAATCTCATTTGATGATACAAACGATGAAGTAACATTGCGTCCATCTATTTGGGATGAATATATTGGTCAAGAAAAAATCAAAAAAAATCTTCAAGTATTTATTCAAGCTTGTAAGATTAGATCTGAAGTTTTAGACCATATCCTTTTATTTGGACCTCCAGGTTTAGGGAAAACCACACTTAGTCATATTATAGCAAATCAGATGGAAACAAATATCAAAGTAACAGCTGCTCCAACTATAGACAAAGCAGGAGATCTTGCTGCAATTTTAACAAATTTACAAGAAGGGGATATTTTATTTATAGATGAGATACATAGATTATCTCCTGCTATTGAAGAGATTTTATACCCTGCTATGGAGGATTATAGATTGGATATAATCATAGGTAGTGGTCCAGCTGCACAAACTGTACAAATTGATTTGCCAAGATTTACTTTAATAGGTGCTACTACAAGAGCAGGTATGATTAGCAATCCACTTCGTGATAGATTTGGTATGCATTTTAGAATGGAGTTTTATACACCACTTGAATTATCAAAAATCATCACAATAGCAGCAGATAAATTAAATAAACCAACCAATAAAGATGCTGCTTTGGAAATAGCAAAAAGAAGTCGTGGAACACCAAGGGTTGCATTAAGATTACTAAAAAGAGTAAGAGATTTTGCAGAAGTTGAAAACGAAAGCACCATCGAAATATCAAGATGTAAATATGCCTTAGACCAATTAGGGGTAAATGATAAAGGTTTTGATGAGATGGATTTAAAACTCTTAGAATTACTTTTATCAAACAAAGGTCGCCCTATGGGATTATCAACAATCGCAGCAGCTCTAAGTGAAGATGAAGGGACAATAGAAGAAGCTATTGAACCATATCTATTGGCTAATGGTTATATTCAACGAACAGCAAGAGGACGGATAGCAAGTGTGAAATCTTATGAACTTTTTAGATTAACACCACCTAAACAAAATATTGAAGAAAATTTATTTACACAAGGATAAAATATGGCACCATTTGATTTAACAATATTAAAAACTATTACAATTTTATATGTAGAAGATGAGCAAATGATTGCAGAACAATCATTAAAAATATATAACAAACTTTTTAAAAATGTTTTTTGGGCAAAAGATGGAGAAGAAGCATTAAATATATTTAAAGAACATACCCAAGATATAGATGTAATTATCACAGATATAAATATGCCAAACCTTTCTGGAATAAATCTTGCCAAAAAAGTTTTAGAGATTAAAAAAGTACCAATAATCGTAACAACAGCTTACACAGATACCCAATATATGCTTGATGCTATTGATTTAGGGGTAAATAAATATGCTACAAAACCAATCAATATCAATAATATTTTACAAGATATTCAAAAAGCTGTTACCCAATACAGAGAAGAAGCAAATATAAAAACTATTGCAAAAGATTTATTAATCAAATCAAAATCAACATCAGAAGATATAACAAAACTAACCAAAGAAAATGAAGAATTAAAAAAATCTATAATGTTATATGAAGCACTGATTGACAAATATATGATGACTATCCAAACAGACAAAAACGGAAATATTGTTCAATTATCAAATAAATTTGCCAAATTATTAGGATACAAATCTGATGAACTAATTGGCAAAAATATATCAACACTAAAAGATCCAAGCTGTACTGAAAAACCTTTTCAAAAGCAGATGTTAGAAGCTATTCATAAAAAAACACAAATCCAATCCCAACATATACTAAAATCAAAATCTGGCAAACCTATAAAATTTGATGTTTATATGGATCTGTTTTATGGAACAGATCTATTAGTAAGTGGTTATAAATTTTATCTAAATTTAGTGATTAACTAAATACTTTATAGCATTGATATAACTTTTAGATGATATAGCTTTGTTTTTATAAGCTATATCAAAAGCTGTTCCATGATCTACCGAAGCTCGTTTTATAGGTAAATTCAAAGATATATTTATAGACTCATCAAAATATAACGCTTTTAGTGGAGATAACCCTTGATCATGATAAATAGCAATATAATATTTATTGTGTTTTCTAAATGTTGGTGCAAATGCTACATCAGGGACAACCGAACCATAAAAAATATCTTTTTGTAAAATTTTATTGGCTTGTTTGATTGCTTTGTTTATAATTATCTCTTCATTACCCAATACACCATTATCTCCAGCATGTGGATTTACACCCAATACAGCCACTTTATCAAAATAAGTAGATTTATAAAAATTTATCAAAAAATCAACCATACGATCTTTTTGGATATATTTTGTTACATCTTTTAAAGGTATATGTTCGGTATAAAGTGCTACAAACATCTTATCACACCCCAACATCATAATAGCATCTTTTTTAAATATATCCCGTAACATATCTGTATGCCCAACATAAGATATACCAGCTTTTTCCCATCCTTTTTTATGGATTGGCAAAGTACACACAGCATCTGCTTTACCATTTTTAACTAAATTTATAGCATTTAAAAATGATTCATAAGAAAATTTTCCTGATTTTTTAGATACTTTTGATGGTTTGATTTTAAAATTATCATACTTACCAAATATATTAAAATTTTTAGGAACAGATATATCCAAAAGCTTAACGGCTTGAGTTAATAATTTTTTATCTATACAATATATTGGTTTGCACCATTTTGAGATTTTTTTATGATTTTGTAGTGCAAGTTGTATCCCTATACCATTAATATCCCCAATAGAAATAGCTATAGTTTTTTTACCCATTGATTAAAACTTTCATATCCTCTATAGCTTTTCTTAGTCCGTCAAAAACACTTCTAGCAATTATACTTTGCCCAATATTCAATTCTACAATTTCTGGTATATTTGTGATTAATTTTACATTTTGATAATTAAGTCCATGCCCAGCAGCCACTTTTAGATCCAAATCATTTGCATATTTTGATATATCTTTTATATCTTGTATAGCGATATTTAACATCATAGTTAACTCTTCTCTTGATCTATCCAAATCTTTGATACTATGATGTGTTTTATTTAATCCACTGTATAACATAGCAAAAATATTAGCAAATCTACCTGTATGCAACTCTATATATTCCACTTGTAAATCTTTTGATAACTCTATCATATTGACATGAGGATCAATAAAAAGAGATACTTCTATACCGTTTTGATGTAGTTTTTGTACCACATTATTTATTTGTTCAAAATGTGTTTTTAAATCAAGCCCACCTTCAGTTGTAACCTCTTGGCGATTTTCAGGTACAAGTGTAGCACGATGTGGTTTTAATTCACAAACTATATCTATGATTTTATCATTTATACTACATTCAAGATTTACAGGTAATGAAGACAATGCAATAATATTTTTTGCATCTTCATCATGAATATGTCTTCTATCTTCTCGTAAATGTATAGTGATTTGGTCAGCTCCTGCTAATTTACAAACCCCAAGAGCATCTATGGGGTTTGGATCGTTTATCTCTCTAGCTTCTCTTAATACTGCAATATGATCAATATTTACACCAAGTAACATTGTTATCCTTTATAATTATCTATTTGGTATAATATTCTATATTCTCTTTAAGTTTTCTTTTTAATACTTTATTTGTAGCATTTCGTGGTAATTTATCAATTATATAGATATGTTTTGGCATTTTAAAATTTGCCAAATGTGGTTTAATAAAATCTTTGATTGTTTTTACAGTAATTTTATCTTTGTACTCATCTTTAAGTTCAACAAAAGCCACAATTCTTTCATCTTTGGTTTCATCTGCAACACCAACTACAGCAACTGCATCTATCCCTTCTAATTTAAAAATATGTTCCTCTATCTCCCGTGGATATATATTTATCCCTTTTGAGATGATAAGATCTTTAATCCTATCAACAATATAATAATATCCATCTTCATCAACTTTTGCCAAATCCCCTGTTCTAAGCCATCCGTTTATGATTGTTGAAGATGTTGCTTCTTCGTTTTTGTAATACCCTTGCATTACACAATCACCTTTTACAATCAACTCTCCAACTTCACCTGTTGGTACCTCTACAAGCTCATCATCTACAATTTTAACTTCATAAGATGCAAGAGGTATCCCTACACTTAAAACTTTTTGTTTATCAAGTGGATTTGCAATAACAGCAGGGGAACATTCACTCAATCCATACCCCTCTGACATAACTACATTTTTAAACCGTTTTTTAAAATCAACCAAAACTTGTTCACTAAGTGGTGCAGAACCACTTAAAAATCCTCTAAGTGAATTAAACCACATAAAATACCAAGGTATTTTTGCTTTGTTTAGGGCATTGTATATTTGTGGAGCTCCTAAAAATATAGTTACCCTTTTTAATAACACTTGTTTTAATACATTTGAAAATGGAAAAATTGATTTTACTATCACTATAGAACTATTTTGATGAAAAGGCAACAACACCATAATTGATAAAGTAAAAGAGTGAAACATAGGAAGATATACTATAAATCTATCTTTATGTGTAACTTCAAATCTCATAGATCCACTAATACTATTTGAAAAAATATTTTTATAACTAAGCATCGCACCTTTTGGATTACCTGTTGTTCCTGATGTATAAACAATAATTGCCGTATCGTTTAATTTTGGTGGATGTGCAACTGTATCTTCTACTGTTGTACCACTTAATATCTCATCAAAACAAAAATTTCTTTCATCAAGTGTTTTATCCCCTGTCGTCCATACTATTTTTTCAACTTGTGTATTTTCAAATACACTTGTTAACTCTTTTTTAAATACCACATCTGTAACAAGTAATTTTGCATCACAGTTATTGATAATATATTCCAACTCTTCAGATTTTAGAAAATTATTTACAGGAACACACACTGCCCCTATTTTTGATGCTGCAAATAATGCTATTACAAAAAACTCACTATTGTTTAAAACCAAAGCAACTTTATCTTGATATTGTATCCCTGATATTTCCAAAAATCTTGCAAACAAATCAACTTTGTGTTTTAATTGTTTATTTGTATATGCTTTATTAGCAGTATAAATAACTTTTTTATTTGGTGTATTTTTTGTATTAGTTTCTAAAACTTCATAAAAGTTTTCATATTTATACTCTAATTGCATCTAAAAATCCACTTTATAACCAACACTTAGAAGATGTGCTTTTGCATTTGTAAATTTCCCATCTATACCTTGATCATTATTGGTTACTGTTCTATCATCTTTTATATCTATTAAATACCCTATTCCTACAGTTCTATTTTTGCTAAGTTTATAGTTTGCCCCTATAGAATACAATGTTGCATCACTATCTGGTAATTCAAATCCCAAATGTTTTGTAGGTGCAGGATTTTCATCTTTTGCATAACCTACTAACATCTCAAGTTTATCATTAACTTTATGAGTGATACCTATTCTGTAAGCTGTTGTATCTTTCCAATTTCTTGTTTGAGGATCATCAAAATTTGGTTTTAACACAGCAGGGATAGCACTATCATATTCAAAATCAAGATTTTCATATTCTGACCAATATGTTTTATCATATTCTAATTCTACTGTTGTTGTATCAAATTTGTATGAACATGCTATTGCTAAAACAGCTGGTAAAGGTACAGTTACACTTGTACCACCATCATATACTTTTGTACCACTTAGATATAATTTTGCATTTCCTTCCTCTTTTAAATCCACATTTGAACGGTATGTTAAAGATAAATTAGTTTGTGTAGTTGGTTTAAATGCAAGAGCAATATTATATCCATATTCTATAGTATTACCTTCCATATCTCTTATTACAGGTTTACCTGCTGCTGTTCCGTCACTTTTTACAATACCTTCACTATAAATTACTCTTAAACCACCAGCAAGTGCTAGTTTATCTGATACTTTATATGAAACTGTTGGATTAAATTCAACAATTTTAAGAGTAAACTCTTTTGCAAACATTTCAGGATAAGCTTCATCCCATCTTTTTGAAAGACCACCTGGAGCAGTTATAGAAAAACCATATCTAAGATTATCTTTTGCTTGTGATGAAAAGAACATTGTAGGGACAAAAAAGTTTTCTTTTTTTGAATCCCCATTTTTAGTTGCAGTTACATTATCTTTATAATCTATACTTGTAAGATGTATATATGTAAGATCAGCTTCAAATTGATTTTGATTTGGATTAAAACTCATATTTGCAGGGTTAAAATAAGAACTTTCTGCACCAGAACTATTTGCAATATAAGCCCCACTTAATGCCACAGATGTAGAAGATTGTTCAGGTATTCTCCAACCTGAAGCCAATAATATAGAACTTGATATTGCACTTAATGCTATAGATTTTATTAATATATTTTTCATTATTTTATCTCCCCATTTCTTATTTTATTGAACCAACTTACTGCTGCACCATAAGCTGTAGGCGCACAATCTGCATGTATAAATAAACTTGAACGGGTAATATAAGATGTTGGTATTGGTGATAATGTTATATTATCAGTAGTTGCTCCATTTTCCAAAAATTTAGCATACGCTGTTTGAGCCATAGTAAATGGAATAATATCATCATCTACACAATGTATAATATTCATTTTTGCTGTTGGTTTCCAATCATACACACTATTTTCTTCTAATCTTACTTTTACACTATTATTTGCATTTTGTTGATAATCATTGATAAATGTTGCACTAAATAATTTTGTAGCATTATATTCATTGAACCCTTTACCTGTTACTGTAGACTCATTTAAATCTGTTACCATACCCAATGCATAATGTATCTGAACATTTGTGTATGTTCCAGCGAACAAACTATTGAAAGTTGTTGTATTTATATCACTATTTAAAACATCATCTAATTTTACATCATCATAAGCTACAGAATAAGCAGAAGTCAAATAACCCAAAAATGCAGGATAAGCCATAGTATGAGTTGCATTTATCTCTACATCTCCCAATGCTTTTACATCATAAGGACCATCCATAGGTGCTACACCTTTTAGTTTAAACTCATCACTATAATTTTGTTCAATATCTTGAGCAGTTGCCATAGCAACATAACCACCCTCACTATATCCAGAAACATATACTTGACCATTTGTGATAATATTATTATCTGTCATATATCTCATACTAGCTTTTAACATATCTACAGATGCTCTTGCACTTGCTTTTTTCAAAATATATGGGTGTGGTTGATCTTTTGATTCACCATATCCTATATAATCAGGCATTGCAGCTGCAAATCCAGCATATCCACTCATAAGCAATGCTAACTTTTGTGTACCAGATCCAAGAGTCGCCACTTCGTTACTTGGAGCTTGAGTATCTGGAAAAATTGTTCCATGATTTTCTAAAATTGTAGATATAGAAAAAGTTTTACCTTGAGCTTTTAAATATTGCACATAAGCATCTGTAGGTGTTGGTATTACCAAAATACCAGAAGCTTTTACATCTTTGTTTTGCTCATCTTTTGTATTGTAGATAATTTTTACAACTTTATATGCAAATGCATTAGTAGCATTTGCATCAATTCCAGCTTGAATATAAGCCAAATTTGTAGCTGCATTAACTTCTTGTATAACTTCAGCACTTACAAAGTTATTTCCCACGATATTTTCTCCACTATTATCAATATCGCCACAACCAGCGAAAAATATTGCACTTGCAATACCAACAAACAAATATTTTGTCATAAACTTAAACATTTTGTACACTCCCTTAATTTTATAGATAAGTATATCATATAAAGTTTAGTTTTAGTTTTAATATTGTTTCATTTTACAAAAAAATGTATAAAAAGTGACAATACTTAATTTTCGCTTGTTTTTGCAGTAGAATTATTATCTGTAGAATTTTGATCTTTTGTGATGATTTGTTGAACTCTTGTATCTTTAAAAGTATTTGTAATCATAGTATATATAGGTTTTGTATATTTATTTATATCTATACTAACTGATAAATTTGCTCCCCCGATAATCATATATATCACAACACATATGACAAAAACGACACCAGAGATAATTAAATTTTCTATAAAATTTCGTCTATTACCAGACATTTATACACCTTATTACAATAAACTTTTTCATATTATATTTTTATTTTACTTAATTTTTCTAATTAATTTACAAAACTGTATCAAAAAAAGATTTTTATTGTGTATATACACCCTCAATATTATTTAACAAAGCAGGTACATTTTTATTGATTGTATATCCACTGTCTATCTCAATATCCCCAAGTTTTGATTTGATTGTTATAATCATTTGTCTATTACCTTGATTTGTTGATACTATCTCAAAAATTTTGTACAAAATTGACACATCATCACTATAATCTATAAAAACATTCAATGGTGGTTCATCTTTTTTTATTGCCCGTTTTTTTAATTTCTCTTTTTTTGCATCTTTTAGTGTTTCAATTTTACGGATATTGAACCTTGCACCAAAATCATTTACCGTAACAGCAACCTTAAATGCAATAGGCTTAGTCAAATCAAAATTTTCTTCCAAATCTGCATAATGATTTTTAAATAACATCAAATCAAAACTACCATGCAAATCCATAATAGTAGCTATCCAAAAATCATTACCTTTTTTACTTGTTTTTTTAACAATATTTTCAATCTTTCCTACTAAAATTGTTTCACTACCATCTTGTAACAACTCAAATTCACTACTTTTTGTATGTTGAATTTCATCTAATGAATCTCTATATTTATCCAATGGATGTCCAGAAACATAAAATCCCAAAGAGTTTTTTTCAAATTCCAATATCTCTTTATCTTCAAACTCTTCCATATTGGTTAGTTCTAATTCAATTTTGGTTAAATCTTCATCATCCCCAAATAAACTTCCTACCATCATTTTTTTTGCAAGTGCTGCTTTTCCTGCAGCTTCTACAATATCTTCAATCTGAGATAACATAGCTGCTCTTGAATAACCAAATATATCCATAGCACCTGATTTAATCAGCGTTTCAATAACCCGTTTATTTACTTTGCTTCCATCAATTCGACTTACAAAATCACTAAAATCATGAAATTCCTCATCCCCTCTTGAATTTAAAATTGAATTTATAGCTATATCTCCTGCACCTTTTAATGCACCCATACCAAACATAACAACCTCTTTGCCATCGATATTATCTGCACTAAAAACCAAATCAGAACGATTAATATTTGGAGGAACTAGCTCAAATCCCATCCTTTTTACCTCATCAACATATCTTACAACTTTATCTGTATTATCTTTTTCACTTGTAAGAAGTGCCGCCATAAATTCTGTAGGGTAATATTTTTTTAAATAACTTGTATAAAAAGTTACCATAGCATAAGCTGCACTGTGTGATTTATTAAATCCATACCCAGCAAATTTAACAATCAAATCAAATAACTCTTCACAATGTTCCCGTACATATCCATTTTTAACTCCACCATCGGCAAATTCACCTTTGAGTCTATCCATCTCCTCTTTGATCTTTTTACCCATAGCACGACGAACTAAATCTGCTCCACCTAGACTAAATCCACCAATTACCTGAACAATTTGCATAACCTGTTCTTGATAAACAATAACCCCATAAGTTGGCTCAAGAATTGGTTTAAGTGGTTCAGTAAATTCATCATAAAAATAATCAATTTTTGCTCGTCCATGTTTTCTATTTATAAAATCATCAAGCATACCTGATTCCATAGGACCTGGTCTATACAAGGCAAGTACAGCAATAATATCTTCAAAATTATCAGGTTTTAGTCGTTTACACAAATCTTGCATACCACTTGATTCTATTTGAAACAATCCTATTGTATGCCCTGTACATATCAAATCATAAACAGCTTTATCATTGACATCCTCTTTTGTGAAATCTATCCTTTTGCCATGTCGTTTTTCAACTAACTGCAATGCACCTTCGATCACAGTTAAAGTTTTCAACCCCAAAAAGTCAAACTTGATCAAATCAACATCTTCTACATATTTTCCATTGTATTGTGTAGCTATTGTTTCTTGTCCACTTGGTTTAAATAATGGTGTTTTTTTCCATAACGGTTCATTAGAAATTACAACACCAGCTGCATGTGTTCCTGCATTTCTATTTAACCCTTCCAAAGCCAAAGCATATTCCCAGACTCTAGCTGCTTCTTTATCTGTATTAATTAATTCTTCAATTTTTGGTTCTTTTTGAAATGCACCTGGTTTAAAATCATCACTATTTGGATCCCCTTTACCATTTAGGGTAATCCCTATCTCATCAGGGATAAGTTTTGCAAAAGCATCTGCTTTTTGCAGTGGATAATCAAGCACTCTAGCAACATCTCTTATAACCCCTTTTGCCAAAAGCTTACCAAAAGTGATGATTTGAGCAACATTGCTTCTTCCGTATTTAGTAACAACATAGTCAATAACCTCTTGCCGTCTTGCTTGACAAAAATCCATATCAATATCTGGCATAGATACCCGTTCTGGATTTAAAAATCTCTCAAATAGTAATCCATAAGGCAAAGGATCAATATCGGTAATAAAAAGTGAAAATGCAACCAAACTTCCAGCAGCACTTCCTCTTCCTGGTCCAACAGGAATTTTTTGTTGTTTTGCAAAAATAACAAAATCCCAAACTATGAGCATATAACCAGGAAATTTCATACTATTGATAATATCAATTTCCACTTGCAAACGCTCTTTATACTCTTGGTGGCGTTCTTTTGGTACTATTTGTAACCTTTTTTCAAGCCCTTTTTTACACTCATAAACAAATAAAACTTTATCATTTTCTAAAGAATATTCTTGATTTGGTTCTGGCAATTCCAAATTATGCAATGCAGCTTTTTCTCTAGTAAATTTAAAATTTGGTGGAGTTGGATTTCCTAGTTTTATCTCCAAATTACATTTGTTGACTATCTCTTGTGTATTTTCAAGTGCTTCTGGTATATCTGCATATAGTTTTGCTATCTCTTGTGGAGATTTTACATAAAATTCATGTACAGAGTGTTTTAATCTATTTGGATCATCATAAAGTTTATTCATAGCTATACACATAAAAGCTTCATGTGCTTGTGCATCTTTTTTTTCTGTATAGTGTGTATCATTTGTTGCAATAATCTTAATACCTGTTTCTGCAGACAACTGCAAAATTTGATCATCTATATATAATTGATCAACTATACCATGTCGCATAATCTCCAAATAAAAATCATCCCCAAATATCTCTTTATATTCTAGTGCAATTTTTTTAGCCTCTTCATACCCTTTTGCACCATTTTTTACATTTCTTTCATTGTTTAGATTCAAATGCCAATTTATCTCCCCTTGCAAACAAGCTGCACTACAAATCAAACCTTCACAATTTTCTTTTAATAATTTTTTATTAATTCGTGGATAATAATAAAACCCATGCATATATGCTTGGGAAGACAAATACATAAGATTTTTATACCCTATATCATTTTTTGCATACAAACAAAGATGAAATCTTCTTTTTGTTGTTTTATCTCCTATATCATCTTCATTATGCAAATAAGCTTCTATACCAATGATTGGCTTAATACCGTTTTTTTTCATCTCATTATAAAATGTGATTGTTCCAAACATATTACCATGATCTGTCATAGCAACAGAATCCATACCTAGTTCTTTGATTTTTTTTGCCAATGCTGGAATTTTATTTGCTCCATCAAGCATTGAAAATTCTGTATGCAAATGTAGATGTGTAAATTTTGGTTGATCTGACATATTATCCCCTTTTTGGTAATAATGAAGAAATAGGTAATATTAAAAAACCTGCCAAATAAGGATATATATCAAGAAGATTGTTGTTTTTTAGTACAAAAAAACCAAAAATCAACAAACCATATCCCATAATTCTATAAAATGAAGCATAGCTAAAAATAGTATCTTTTAGATTTTTTAAATGATTTTGCTTAAGTGGTTTTCTAGCTTCTAGTATTTGTTCTTTTGTAGGATTTTCAATAACCTCTTCGTTTATTGGACTACTGTACAAATCATAAGGATCATCTATTTTATCTATGGTATCTATATCATTATATTCTTGGATTTGGTCATCAACACTTTGCAATACTTTATTTTTGTATGAATAAAATGTTGCAAAAGTGATAATAAGTGATGATATAAATGATACTTGTGTATTAATAAGTGCCAAATAATTGCCCAAACCAATACACACAATTATTATAATAATATCTATAAGTAAAAAAGTAGATATTATATTTTTATTCATCATCATCCTTGTCATAATATCCGTTTTGAGCCATATATTTATATTTTGGATCATCTTTTAATTTATCCAAACCTTTTTTAGCTTTTTTATACGCTTTGTATATATTTAAAATAGCTGCACTAATACCCCAAAATATCCCAAGCCACAATGTCCAGCTATATCCTGTCCATGATTTTAGTCCCATACCAAGAGCTACTCCTAAAAGTATAGCTACAATAATAGATATACCCAAAGAGAGATTATCTAATGCTTCTATCTTATCTCTATGTTTTGGAGTTATTTCGTTTTTATCCACAAAATATCCCTATAAAATTGCAAATACTTCAGCAGAAGCATCAATACAACTTTGTATCTCATCATCTGTCATAGTATCACAAATAAATCCTGTTTCATAAGCACTACAAGCAAAATAAAAACCTCGTTTTAACATCTCATTATGAAATTTTGCAAATCTATCAAAATCTGATAACCCTACCTCTTTCATATTTGTTGGAGCTTTATCACAAAAGAAAAATCCAAACATACTTCCTCTTGTATCTACTTGTAAAGGTATATTATATTTTGCTGCTTCGTTTTTCATCCCTTGAACCAATTTGTTAGCTTTTTGGTTTAATCTATCATAAATTGTTTTATCAGCTTTTAATTTTCTCAAAGATTTCAATCCTGCTGCCATAGCTACAGGGTTTCCACTAAGTGTTCCTGCTTGGTAAATCGCTCCATTTGGACTAAGTTGATTCATAATCTCATCTCTACTTGCAAAAGCACCCACAGGCATCCCTGCACCTATAACTTTACCAAATGTTACAATATCAGGAACAACATCTGTTAAACCAGAAGCACCTTTTAAACTAGCTCTAAATCCAGACATAACTTCATCAAATATCAATAAAGCTCCATTTTGTTCACATAGATTTTTACACTCTTGCAAAAACTCTTGTGTAGCTGGTACAAGTCCCATATTTCCTGCTATTGGTTCTATAATAATACATGCTATATTATCAGATTGTTCAAACGATTTTTTAAGTTGTTCTATATTATTATATTCACTTAAAATTGTATGTTTTATAAGATCAGCTGGAACTCCAGGACTACTTGGACTTCCAAAAGTAGCCATACCACTACCTGCACTTACAAGTAAACTATCACTGTGACCATGATAACAACCCTCAAATTTAACAATATCATCTTTTTTTGTAACTCCACGAGCCAATCTAATCGCACTCATAACAGCTTCTGTACCAGAACTTACAAATCGTATTTGATCAAGATTATCATACATACTGATTATCTCACTAGCAAGTTGTGTTTCAAGCACAGTTGGCGCACCAAATGATAAACCTTGTTTAACAGTATCAATAACAGTTTGTTCAATATCACTATCACAATGCCCAAATATAAGAGGTCCCCAAGATTGTACAAAATCAAGATATTTATTACCATCTATATCAAATAAATAACTCCCTTCCCCTTTTGCTATAAAAGGTGGTGTTCCACCTACACTATTAAATGCTCTTACAGGAGAATCAACCCCACCTGGAATCACTTTTTTTGCATCTTCGTATGCTTTTATACTATTTTCAAACACTATTTTTCCTTTATCTAAAATTATCAAATACCAATGGAGCTTTTAGTTCCAACGATTTCAAATGTGCTATTATTTTTTGTAAATCATCAAGGTTCTTACCACTTACTCTTATCTCATCCCCTTGATTTACTGCTGTTACTTTTAGTTTTAGCCCTTTTATTTCACTTTGAATCTTTTTTGCTTCATCTTTTTCTATTGTATCTACTATTTTATAAGTAAATTTTCTATTACCACCACTTGCATCTTCCCCTTTTAATTCTTCTAGGGAATTAATAGACACACCTCTTTTGTTCATTTTACTTATAAGTATATCTTTCATTGCATCTATTTTATTATCACTTGCACTAAGAAGTGTTAAAATTTTATTACCAATATTTAAGTCATACTCTTTTGTAATCCCCTTAAAATCGTATCTGTTATCTACCTCTTTTTGTGCTTGAATCAGTGCATTTTTCATCTCTTGCATATCTAACTTTGCAGATATATCAAAACTATGTTCTTTTGATTTTGCCATTTTACACTCCCTTGCTATCAATTTTATTGTTGATTATACCAAATTTATTTATAAAAAAAGCCCCACTACAAAATAGTGGGGCTTTTGATTTTGTATTGTTATATTATTCTGCAGCTTTCCATTGTTTGTATAGCTCTTCATGTGTTTGTATCTCTTCTCTACTTGGTTTTCTTCTACAAGATAAATATCCTCTAGTTCCTTCACAAGTTTCAAAAGGATAAACTGTAGCAAAAACCCAATAATATCCACCATCTCTAGTTTTATTTTTAACAAAACCTGTCCAGATTTCACCTCTTTGAACTGTATCCCAAAGAGATTTAAAAGCAGCTTTTGGCATATCTGGATGACGAACTATATTGTGTGGTTTTCCAATTAATTCATCAACTGTATATCCAGCTATTTTACAAAAGTCATCATTGGCAAAAGTAATTTTACCTTTTATATCTGTTTCACTTACAAGGAATGCTGATTCGTCTAATACTGTTTCACCCATACTATCTCTCCTTAGAATTTTTTACTTTGAGCATCTGCCACAAGTTCATCTGCCATAGTTCTTACTTCTGCTGCAATATTTGCTACATTTGAAGCTTCACTTGCATTTTCTTGTGTAACTCTGTCCAACATAGTAACAGCATCATTAATTTGCTCGATACCTGTCATTTGTTCTTTTGAAGCATTACTTACATCTTCTATGATATGGATAGTTTGACTAATATGCTCATTTAGAGTTTCATATCCACTAATCATCTCAGATGATATTTGTTTACCATCATTTGCTTTTTGTGTAGCATGTTCAACCAATGCTTTAATCTCATTTGCTGCTTCTGCACTTCTACTTGCTAGGTTTCTTACCTCTTGAGCAACTACGGCAAAACCTTTTCCTGCTTCTCCAGCAGTTGCAGCTTCAACTGCTGCATTTAGAGATAAAATATTTGTTTGGAATGCAATTTGATCAATTACACTAATAGCATCATTTATCGCACTTACTTGTTCATTTATCTCATCCATAGATGCTGCTGTATCATTTGCAAGATCATGACCTTGATTTGCAGAATTTTTAACCAATTCACCTAGTTGTGCCATTTTTGTAGAATTTTGAGCATTGTTTCTAGTAATAGATGTAATCTCCTCAACTGCTGCTGCTGTTTCTTCCAATGAAGCTGCTTGTTGATTTGCTTTTGCTGCAACATTTTGTACACTATCACTCATAGCTATAGCATTTGCATTTAGAGTTTGACCATTTGTAAGATTTGTTTTTGCATTAAATCTTAATTTATCTCCCAATATATTTACACTACGCATTACAGATAACATATCTGCTTTTAGAGAAGAATCTATAGTAACTGTTGGTCTAAAATCATCTGTTGAATATGATTCTAGTGTTTGTTTTAGTTGTGTCATATCTCTACTGATTGCTTCGATCATTTTATTTAATGTTACACCAAGTGTTTGAATCATAGGGTTAGTAGCACTTGTTTTAACTCTACAACCATAAATACCTTGTTCTATTTTATCTGCTACAAGTACAATTTCACCCATAACTTGCATATCATTTTTAAGTTTTTTATCCTCTTGTGCTGCCATAGTATTGATTTTTTGAACCAATTCTCCAATCTCATCATTTGTAGTTACCTCTTCAGGTTTAAATTGATTTGTTTTATAAGAGATAAAATCCAAGAAATGTACAAATGATCTATCTAGTTTTTTCAATTCATTTGAGATAATTGTTTTAAGTAACATACTAATTAATAACAATATAATAACTATAATCAATATATAAACACCAGTCATAATATATACTAATGATTGAGCTTTTTGGATTGCACCATCTATATCACTTAGTTTTTGAGATATAAGGTATATACCTATTTGTTTACCTGTAAGATCTTTTACAGGTACAGTTGTATAAAGTCTATTGTTATCTACAGCATACCCTTCTTGTTGTAATTGAGCAAAATCTATATGTTCTGCATCACTTCTAAAAGAGCTATCAATAACTTTTTGTGAAATATAGTAGTTTTTGAGTTTGCTTTCATTTGTAAGTGCATTACCTCTTTTGTATTTTTCATCCATCAAAACCAAAAGATCGATATTTTGTTTTTTTAATGATTTTACTACAGAATTTAAACCTTGGATAAATTCAAGGCTACCTATATATTTACCATCTTTAAATATAGGAGATAAACCTCTCATAACCAAACCAGCTCGTCCGATTTCTATAGCATATAATGGTTTTTTTGTATCTTTTACTTTTAAAATAGTATTTCTAAATCCACTTAAATCATCCCCAAATTTTTTAGGTTTCCAAGCTCTTATAAAAGAGTGTACATCTGCTGTATGAATATGTACTTTAATATTATGAAACGGTGTTCCATTTTTATACTCTTTTGAAAGGTTTTGCAATGCTTTAATAGCTGCTGCTCTTTTTTTAGTAATCAGTGCTTCTTTGATAGTTGAATCTTGTGCCAATGCAACTGCAGTTGCAATACCAACTTTTCCTTTTGCTGATTCTTCTGATTTCATCAATGAAACCAAATGTTCCGATACTTGCTTATATGTACTATGTGCTGTACTATTTAGCTCATAAGTTGAAAATAATATACTCAATAGTATCAACCCTGATACATATAGAAGTATTTTTTTATTTACTTGTGCTGCTAATGAAGTTTTTTTCATAAAACATCCTTTCTGTAATAATAATGAGTTATTATATATTATTTAAGCTTAAGGGTAGCTCTTAAAATTAACATTTTCATAGAAGAAATAAATTTTAGAGTTGCCTTTTAATATATTTTTTAATCCGTGCAATTATCTTTTTTTGATTGATATCTGTAATATTATCATCAAAAATAGCATAACTTTTTTCTTTAAAAGTTATATTTGATTTACAATTATCATTTTTGGAAATATTTGATAAATCTGCTTGAAATGTTTCATCCCGAAATACTGATACTTTATCTATATGATTATAATCTTTTGAATTTGCACAATATTTCAATATAGTCATTTTTTGCATATTTAATTCACTTTGACCTATATGATTGGATACTGCTATTTTTAGAATATTTTTATCTACAAATGCATACAATATCCAATTTATATGTGATTTGAGCAAAAATTTACTTAAAAATTTTTTAATTTTGTATCTTGATCTTATTTGAGAAAATTTTGGTTGATTGGCGATATTGGATAATATTTTTGTAGTATCTTTGACATTATAATCTACAAATTTGGATTTTTTGGAAAAAAATGTACTACAAGAGCCAAAAAACTGTTTTTTATACAGTTGAGATTGTGTTAACTCTTGTGGTTCATCTTTTGTTGCCATTGTTATTTACCGTATTTTAAGTGTTTAAATTCATCCTCTATATTATCTACTCTCATAAAATGCTCTCCGATTAAAAAAGCATCTGCACCTATTGAACTTAATCTTTCTATTGTTGTTCTATCACTTACTCCACTTTCAGCAACTATGATTTTTCCATTTGGAATCATAGGGATAAGTTTGTCACACAGTTGCATATCCATCTGAAATGTTTCTAAATTACGATGATTTATCCCTATAATATGCGCTCCACATCTCATAGCTTTTTTTAAATCTTCTTTATCATGTATCTCAACTAACACATCCATACCTAACTGCAATGCTCTATCATATAGGTGTTGTAACTCTTTTGTACTTAGTGCTTTTGCAATCAATAATACAAAATCAGCACCATAAACCAACGCTTCAAGTAATTGGTATTCATCGATTATAAAATCTTTTCTTAATAATGGTGTATCAACATATCTTCTTATCCCTGTAAGATATTCTAAATCACCTTGAAAAAAATGTGGCTCGGTTAAAACTGAAATTGCACTTGCTCCACTTTTATTATAAGCTTGAGCTATTACCAAAGGATCAAAATCCTCTTTGATAACCCCTTTACTTGGACTTGCTTTTTTTACCTCTGCTATTATTCTGATTGGATCATCTTTTGTAGCTGTTAATCTACCTCTTACATCTCTTGGTTGGTATGGATTATATGCCAAACTTCTCCCTAGCCAATCTACACTAAAATCTTTTTTCCGTTTTTCTAAATCATATTTTGTTTTTTTGATTATCTCATCTAAAATCATTTGTTCTCCATATTACAATTATTTATTTTATCCCAATGATAAGCTGTTTCTTCTTCATCCAACCCTATCTCTTTAATCACTTTACTCATATATTCAAAAGCTTTTTGACATTGATGAGTTTTGTAATATCCCCATGCAACTGAATCCATATAAGCCAAATTGGTAGGGTATTGTTTTAAAGCTTTTTTTACCAATTCCAACCCTTTTTTTACATCAATATCATAATCTATAAGCAAATATCCATAATAATTTTGATACCTAGGATTTGGATCAGCTTTTAATGCTAATTCAAAATTTGCTATAACATGTTTCATCACTTTGATTTTATCTGGGGCTAATTCAAATTCCAACATAGCAATTTGTCCCAAAAGTGCTTTGTCTTTTGTTTTTTTATACTCTTTGCGAACTAAATTTAAAGCTTTGGTTATATCCCCTTTTTGTTCATATAAACTTAATAATTTTTTATTGTCTATATGGTTATCTTCCAAAAATTTTATAGCTTGATTTATATCTTTTTTTTCTAAATAATCTACAAGCATATTATTTATAAATGTTAGTTGTTGTTTGTTATATACCATTTTGTATTTATTGTACATAGTTTTTAAAATACTAATTACTCCATCTGTATTTTGAGATTGTTGATAATACCGTACCAATCTCAAACATATTTGGATATTGCACCCTTTTTCTCTATAATATGTTTCAAGATATGAGATTGCTTTTTGTTTTTGATTAACATAAGAATATAATATATCAACCAATGGTAACAATGTAGAGATATTTTGCTTAGAGGCATAAGAGCTTTCATAATACTCCACAGCTTTTTTATAATTTTTCATTTTATAATAAATATCTCCAGCGATTGCATAGTTTTTTGGGGTATTGTATGATTTGATAAGTTTATTTGCAATTTCCAATGCTTCATCATATTTTTTTAACATCATTGCAGATATAGCATACTCTTGTAATAACTCTTGATGTTGTGAAATATAACTGTAATTATTTTTAGTTAGATTATAAACTTTTTGGGCATTGTTATTAATAGCATACATCACTATTGCTTTTTGACAATATATATTATTGTGTGTATTTTCAAAAAGTTTTTCATATAAAGTAGCTGCCTCTTTGTATGATTTGTTCAATTCTGCATCTAATGCAACCAAAAGATAAAGATCATTTTTTGCATGAGCATATAGTTGTTTGGTGGTCAATGGCTTACTATTTGCATAAATATTAATTGCAAACAATAATATAAGTATTAGATTTCTACTATAGCTGGACATTCTTGTTTTACCTCATCTAATTTGTCTTTAAAATAATCCCAAAAAGGAAATGTTCTACACTGTTTTGGTCTTGCTTCATATATGGTACATCTTTTTATATTTGTATCAAAAAAAATACAAGCAAAATTGTTTTGTGATAATTGTTTCTCTTTGATAGAAAATCTATATCCGTATTTAACCAAATAGTTTTTAACTAATTGATCTATAGATATATCCAAATATTTTGCTAATTGTTCTATCTCATCAAGTGTAATCCATATATATCCACTCTCCCCTATACAACAATTACCTTCACAAGTGGCACAGATAGTTTCATCAAATTTGTACTTAAAATCTTTATGTTCTATCATAATTCTACTTTTATACTATGTGTATCACATTTTTCATATATATCTTTTACCTTTTGGGTAAATACCTTATCCTTAAACATAACAAGTGGTGGCAAAACTTTCATCAAAGTTTTTGAACCTTTTCTTGCATATATCATAACCAAAGTTGCATCTTTTTGTATATTTGGATGCAAAAACTGTATCGCTTCTATATTGAGCTTATATTTTTTTAAAAAATATATAATATCATTTAATAACTTAACATCATAACAAAAAAAGAATTTCCCTGATGGGTTTAAGATATTTGCACTCTTTTGGATAAACTGTTCCAATGGTAAATTATCATTATATCTTGCTATTTTTATATTTTTATTTTCGGATTTGATTACACTACTTGGATAAAATGGTGGATTTGAAACTATCATATCAAATTTTTTATCAAACACTATATCCAAAAACGAACCTTGATAGATTGTTGTGGGAAGATTGTTTATTTCGCTGTTTTTCTTAGTTAAAAACACAAAATCATCTTGAATTTCACATGAATTTAATGATATTTTATCATATTCTCTTTTGAGTAACAATCCTAAAATACCACTGCCACTACCTATATCTAGTAATTCCCCTTTGATATTTTTGAAGATTTTTAATGAAACTGTAATAAAATCAAACAAACAATGTGTATCACTGTTGTAACAATACCCATCTTTGGGTTGGTATAATATCACTGAAAAAGCCCTTGACTGTCACTATTTAAAAATTGTTGTACAATTTTTACTTTTGAATTTTTAAAATGCTCTTCATCCCCATATTCTACGATATACCCTTCATATAACATAGCAAAATAATCTGCTGTTTTAAATGTTTCATTTAAATCATGACTGATAAGGATAGAAGTTGTTTTTAACTCTTTTTGAAGTGATATTATCATCTGTGATATTAAATCACTTGTAAGAGGATCTAGTCCACTTGTTGGTTCATCATACAATAAAACTTCAGGATTAAGTATAATTGTTCTTGCTAATCCTACCCTTTTTCTCATACCTCCACTTAATTCATCTGGAGCAAGTTGTGAAACTCTTTTCGCGTCAAGTCCTACTAAGGTAAGTTTGTCCATAACAGTTTCATATATTTTTTGTTCGTCCATATTGGTATGTTCTCTTAATGGAAAAGCAACATTATCAAATACATTCATACTATCAAATAACGCTCCACTTTGAAATAAAAATCCTAGATTTTTTCTCATCTGTCTTAAATCATGTTCATTTAGTTTTGCTATATCAACACCATTGTAAAGTATCTCTCCACTATCAGGTTTTAGTAACCCTACAATATGTTTTATAATAGTTGATTTACCACCACCACTTAATCCAAATATAGCAGTACATTTACCTTTTTTGAGTTCAAGATTTATATCTTTGAGTATCTGCTTTTTACCAAATGTTTTTTTTAGATGTTTTATTTGTATAATATTTTCCATAACTATCTCACATTATTAAATTCTACTACAAAACCACGATCAAATTTTTCATAATCTTTATAAAACTCTATAGATTTGGTATCAAACTGTTCAAGATATTGTTCCATAGATTTTTTTTGATTATATCCCATCTCACAAAGTAGATATTTGATATTGTTGTACACTGTAGCATCTGTAATTTTTTTAAGCAATTCATCCCCATTTTTCCCACCAAAAAGTGCTTCTTTTGGTTCAAATTTTACATTTAAAGGGAGCTTGAAGTTTTGTTCAATATATGGTGGATTTGATATACACATATCAAAATTAGAAGGATTTATATTGGTAAATATATCACTTAAAACAAAATCTATTTTATCATCTACATTAAATTTTTGACTGTTTTTTTGTGCTAATTCTAACGCTTTTGGATTAATATCAACTGCTGTGATTTTGATATTTGGTATAAGTAATGCCAACATAACAGAGATAATACCACTTCCTGTCCCAACTTCTACGATTTGTGGATTTGGGATATTTTTAAGTATCTCAACAGCTTTTTCCACTAATATTTCTGTTTCTGGTCTAGGGATTAAAACACCATCTCTAACAAAAAAAGTTTCACCATAAAAAGTGGCTTGTTGTGTAATATATTCAAGTGGATAATTTGTAGCTCGTTTTTGAACAAGCTTTTTTAACTCATTTTCACATTCACATTGTTTATCATAATTAAGATGTAGCCATATAGTATTTTTTTGCAATATAAACAAAAGTAAAATCTCCACCTCTTTTGAAGGGATATGTGTAATATCCCGTAGAAGTGGAGAGTATTGTTTGACTATTTGTTTATATGTTGCCATTTTAATCTTGTGGTAATTTGTTTTGTAACATCTCTACTAAATCACTATCCAAATCTTCAACTTTTGGTAAAATAATATTTGCTTTTAGATATAAATTACCTTTTTGTTTTGTTTTGCGATTTAGTACACCTAACTCTTTTACTCTAAATTTTTGATTTTGTTTCGTATTTTTTGGTACTTTTAATGTGATAGTTTTATATAATGTTTCTATCTCAACTTTTCCACCAAATAATGCTTTATAAAGTGGAACATCAAAACTCATAGTCAAATCATCGCCATCTCTTGTATATATATCATCTTCTTGGATAGAGATTTGTAAAATCAAATCCCCTCTTGGGAAACCTTGAGCAGATTTTCCTTTACCTTTGGCTCTGATTTTTTGACCGTCTTGAATCCCTTGTGGAATTTTTATATCAAAAGTTTCGTTATTGACTGTAATTGTTTTTACTCCACCTAATACTGCTGTACGGAAATCTATAGTTAAATTTGCTGTTATATCAAGATCTGGTTCAAAACCACCAAATCCTCCTCCACCAAATCCACTGCTAAATCCACTAGCACCACCAAATCCACCACTACTAAATCCACCAGCACCACCAAACATTTGGTTTAAAATATCGTTTATATCTACCCCTGCACCTTGACCTCGTGCAAAATCATGAAAATTTTGTCCACCGAACATATTATCGCCGTGCATATCATATTGTGCTTTTTTTTGTTCATCTCCCAAAACTTCATAAGCAGCATTAATCTCTTTAAATTTTTCTTCTGCTTCTGGAGATTTATTCATATCTGGATGGTATTTTTTTGCTAATTTTCTATAAGCTTTTTTTATCTCTGCAGCTGATGCGTTTTCATCAACTTCCAATGTTTTATAGAGACTTTTTGCCATATTGTACTCCTATTGTATAATTTGTTATATTTTCTAATAACACGACATTATAGCATAATTTTTAGCACTCGTCAATACTGAGTGCTAATATTACTAATTATTGATTATTTTGCCAATACGCCCCGTTTTGGTCCACTTTTTCCACAACATTGTTTGTATTTTTTACCACTTCCACAAGGACAAGGTTCATTTCTGGCAATTTTTTTACCAATTTTTGGAGTTGATTGTTCTTCTTGATGATTGGTTTGTAAGTTTTCAACAGATTGTTCCATCTGTGCTTTTAAGGCTTCTAATTCCCTTTTTTCTTCCTCTTCATCTCTTAGTTGTACTGTAAATAATACTTTTATAATCTCTGTTTTAATAGATGAAATAAGATCCATAAACATATTATAAGATTCTTTTTTATACTCAACAAGTGGATCTTTTTGGTTATAACCTCTTAGTCCTATACCTGTTTTTAAAGTATCCATAGAGTATAAATGTTCTCTCCAAGCATTATCTAAAATTTGTAAATATAATATTTTTTCTATCTCTGCTATTTGTTCTGGAGCTGCTACGCTCATTTTGTTGGTATATGTTGTTTTAAGAATTTTATCTAGTTTTTCTATAACACCATCTATATCTTCAGCTTCAATATCCTCTTTTGGTATTTGTAAAGTTAATTCTTCATGAAGTTTTGTAATCACATAATCATAGTCAAAATCTTCAATCATCGGTGTAGCACTATTTGTTTGTGCCATATCTACAAGATTTTGGATATATTCCATTCTATTTTCATCAAGTTTATGACTAAGATCATAATCTGGATTTAATAAATTATCTCTAAATTCATATATCACTTTTCTTTGTTGATTTGCTACATCATCATATTCAAGTAGATGTTTTCTACTTTCAAAGTGCATATTTTCCACTTTTTTCTGTGCATTTTCAACAGCACGAGTAACCATACCTGATTCGATATGTTCCCCCTCTTGGATACCTAATCTATCCATAATACCTGCTATTTTATCACTTCCAAAAATTCGTAAAAGATTATCTTCCAAACTTAAATAAAATTGTGAAACCCCAACATCCCCTTGACGACCAGAACGACCTCTTAGTTGGTTGTCAATTCTTCTACTTTCGTGTCTTTCTGTACCAATTATTGCTAATCCACCCAAATCTAAACATTCTTGAGGTAATTTAATATCAACACCCCTACCAGCCATATTTGTAGCAATAGTAACAGCACCTTTAAGACCAGCTTTTTCTACAATTTTACCCTCTTTTTCATGTTGTTTTGCATTTAAAACTGTATGGGGTATATTTTTCTTTTTAAGTAGTTCATGCAGGTATTCAGATTTTTCAATAGAAGCTGTACCTACAAGGACTGGTTGCCCTTTTTTATTGTATTGTTCAATTTGATTACAAACTGCGTCAAATTTTTCCCGTTCACTTTTATAAATAAGGTCATTTTTGTCATCTCTTTGTACAGGTACATTTGTAGGTATTGATACAACATCCAAATTATAAATTTCTGCAAATTCTGTTGCTTCTGTTTGAGCAGTTCCTGTCATACCTGCAAGTTTTTCATACATTCTAAAATAATTTTGGAAAGTAACATCAGCTAATGTTTGTGATTCATCTTGAATTGTAACACCCTCTTTTGCTTCAAGTGCTTGATGCAATCCATCAGAAAATCTTCTACCTTCACTTAATCTTCCTGTAAATTCATCTACAATAACAACTTCACCATCTTGTACTACATAATCAACATCTTTTTCAAAAATAAAATTTGCTTTTAAAGCTTGGTCAAGGTGGTGTGAAAGTCCTGCATTATCTAGTGAATATAAATTATCTACACCAAATAATTTTTCTGCATTTCTTACCCCTATATCTGTCAATAAAACCGATTTGTTTTTTTCATCTACATAAAAATCACCTGTAGTTTTTGCTTGTTCATCAGGGCGTTTAGGTTCTATTCTCTCCCCTTTTTCAAGTTTGAGTGCTATCTCATTTGCTCTTACATAATTGTCGCTTTTGTGATTTGTTGGACCTGATATAATAAGTGGTGTTCTAGCTTCATCAATAAGGATTGAGTCAACCTCATCAACAATAACAAAATAATGCCCTCTTTGAACTTTTTCATCCAAATCATAAACCATATTGTCCCGTAAAAAGTCAAAACCAAATTCATTGTTTGTACCATAGGTTATATCACAGTTATATACCTCTTTTCTTTGTTCATCACTTGGAACATCAGCAGTTAAAGAACCAACAGAAAGCCCTAAAAAGTTATATAAAGGTTCTAACTCTTTTGCATCACGACTCGCAAGATAATCATTAACAGTTACTACATGAACACCTTTGCCTGTAAGTGCATTTAATACCACAGGAAGAGTAGCAACCAAAGTTTTACCCTCCCCTGTTTTCATCTCTGCAATTCTACTGTCATTTAATACAAGACCACCAATAATTTGAACATCATAATGTCGCATATCTAGGACTCTTACACTCGATTCTCTAACAATAGCAAATACATCATTTAGTACCTCATCAAGTGTTTTACTACCATCTTGGATAGATTGTTTAATCTCATTTATTGCTTGTTGTAGCTCTTCATCACTTAGTTGTTGATATTTGCTTTCAAGTGCATTTATAGAAGCAACCCGTTTTCTATACCGTTTTACCTCTTTGTCATTTTTTGTTCCAAAAATTTTTCCTAAAATATTTAACATTTTATTTTTATTCCTCATAAAGTAAATTTTTCATATAATTGGCTTATTATATCCAAAGGATCATTATGAAAGCATTAAGTCTATTGCTAATTACTATCACTTTATTTTATGCAAATATTATAAACTTTGATACATATCAAGCAAATTTCACACAAACAGTACGAAACAACTCTGGAAAACTTATAAAATACACAGGGAAAATTTTTATAGATAACCACTCAAATATACTATGGAGATATAAAACTCCTATAATCAAAAATATATATATCAATAAAAAATTGGTTATTATAGATGAACCAGAATTGGAACAAGCGATTTTATCTCCATTGAAAAATGAACTAAATTTTTTTGATTTGCTTAATAACTCTAAAAAAATATCAAAAAATATTTACAACAATAAAATAAACGGTGTTTTGTATAAATTGGTTATAAAAAATAACAATCTTTATTCTATAACTTATACAGATGAGATTGATAACCATATCAAAATTGTTTTTACCAACCAACAAAAAAATATCCATTTTGATAAAAATCTTTTTAAGTTTACTACCCCTGCATATTATGATGTTATAAGGAAATAATCGCTAATATTCCAAAAGGTACAGCAGATAATAGCTTGTAATATTACAAGAGGAAAGTCTGGGCTTCAGTGAAGTATGCTTCCATCTAAAAGATGGCTAGGGTAACCTAAGGGAAAGTGCAACAGAGATTAGACTACCACAATATTGTGGAAAAGGTGAAATGCAAGGGTAAGAGCCTTGCTGTGTTTTGAGTAATCTTAACATATATGAAAACCCAAGCAGAAGCAAGAGTGTATGGTATAAACTTCACATTTTTTCGCACTCGCAAGATTTTTAGAGTGATCTAAAAACTAGATAAATTATTATCCACGACAAAACGCAGCTTACGCTGTGCCTATTTTTTACAGGAATATATATGATAAACAGCAAATTTTTACTTTCAATCACTTTTATTGCTATTGTAATTGTGTATAAAATCTTATTTTCATCTGATGAAATAATCAATATCATAAAAGAAGAGTATATAACTATGGGTGTTTTATTACTTTTTATTGCTGTGTATATATACTTTTATACAAAACTCAAAGATAAACTTTTATATGCTTTTATACCAAATCTAAACTATGTATCACTAAAATCTACAATTATATTTTTTGTAATATTTGAAATGGTAGATTATCACTATGAAGGTGGATTTATAGGGATGATAAAATTATGGTTTTCATATTGGTTATATGGATTAATCGCATATTTTATGACACATAATATCAATTTTTATCAAAATTACAAAAAATATAGCAAGTGTGATATTTAAAACAAATTAATTCAATTTACCCCGTTTGAGATTGGTAATTTTATCTTGCATATCTCTAATTTTTCTAAACTTATCTTTTGTATTTAGTGTTGTATCATTTTTTAAATATTGAAGTTGGGTATTATAATATGGTATCAACATAAATCTTAATTGATTTTGTAATTCATCTTTGGTATAAACTTTTACATCATTGTTAATCAATAATCCACGAAGTTTTGGATCCTCTTTGTTGGTTAAAAATAAATTAAATTCCTCTTTGTGTGTTTGAAAAATATCTTCATTGATAATATTTAGAACCATATCTAATAAACTATAATCTTCTAATAATGTTTTTATTACACTTAATTCAGCAATATCTACTTGTGCAAATGTCTGATTTGGGATAGTTGGAGTGAAATTGGATCTATTGATATTTAACAAATTTGTATTGATTTTTAATCTTCCTGCTACATACGGTGCGTATTCTTGTTGCATAAGTGGGGATAATGTTTTTAGATAATTATTAATCTCCTGCAAAGCTTGTTGTTTTTGATTTGGGATATTCAAATCATAACTATTTGCCAAAAAATCAATACTATACTCAACAAACGGTTTTGGTTGGTTAAACATATTGTTTAATTGTTCTATTTTACCATCTTTTACCATATCAGCAGGATCATATCCATCACTAAATATCACAACACCACCATCAAAATTATTGTGACTAAGTAATGTACTAGCTTTAAATGCAGCATTTAACCCTGCTTTATCTCCATCATACGCTACAATAACTTTTGGATCTCCTCTATTAAGCAATGGTAAGTGATCAGTTGTCAAAGCAGTACCCAATGTAGCAACAGCATTATTAAACCCAGCTTGATGCAACATCAAAACATCTAAATACCCTTCGGTAATAATAATAGTATTTGTTTTGTATATATACTCTTTTGCTATATGATAACCATACAAAAGTCTTGATTTGTTAAAAAACTTTGTTTGTGGTGAATTTATATATTTTGCATTGTGTCCTGTAATTGTTCTACCGCCAAATCCAACAAGTTTACCACCAATAGTATAAATAGGGAAAGTTATCCTTTGGATAAATCTTGCATATAACCCATGTGTACCACTATCAATCAATCCAAACTCTTGTGCATCTCCCAAATTTAAAAAATTTGATTTCAAAAAATTGATTGTATCGTTTGATACAGGAGCATACCCTAAACCGAATTTTTCTATAGAAAAAGATGAGATACCTCTATCTATAAGATATTGTGTTGCTGTTTGATTAGATACTAAAAGTTTTTGATAATATTCATTTAGTTTTTCAATAACTTTATGGTCTTGTTGTTTTTCGTTATTATCATATTCCAATGAAATATTTACCATAGATGCTAATTTTTCCAAAGCTTCAGGGTATGAAAGTTTTTCATACTCCATCACAAACTTAATAGCATCTCCACCTGCTCCACATCCAAAACAATGATATATCTGTTTTGCAGGGCTAACTACAAATGAGGCTGTTTTTTCTCCATGAAACGGACAACAAGCCTTAAAATTGGCACCACTTTTTTTTAATTGTAAAAATTGTGATAAAATATCTACAATATCAAGGTTGTTTTTTAAATTTTCTATTGAATTTTTTGTTATCATAAGTTAAGTGGACCTCTATAAATTAAAGCGACATTGTAGCATAAGTTTGATATAATCTTGCAAAATCAAAAAGGAAAAATTAAGTGAATGGTTTATTTATAGAGTATAGAGATCCTTTGTTTGGGATATTTGTACTATTTACACTAATATTTGTAACATCATTTTTAACCTATGCTTATAATTTATATATAGAAAGAAAATCACGGCAAGAGTATAGAAAACTTTTGAAAAAATTTGAATTAGGTGATTTAAAAGAGGATGATTATATCCATCTTTATACCACTTATAATCTCCCTTTTGATTCTATTATACTTTTGGCATCTTCATTTTTACACAAAGGGGATTATAATAAAGCTATATCTGTATATCTTGCACTTTTAGAACATATCAAAGATCCTGTAAAAAAAGAGGAACTACTAGAATTACTTGGAACAACATATTACAAGGGTGGTTTTTTGCAACGAAGTAAAGATATATATCTAAAAATCTTAAAATTTTCACCACACAATATCACTGCACTTAGCTATTTACTTATTATTTATGAAAAATTAAAAGAATACAACGAAGCAAAAGATGTATTAGAATCACTTGAAGAATTGGAACATAATATCATAAGAGAAAAAGTGTATATATTAACTTTAACTATCATAGATGATGCTCTTTTGAGCTTTGAACAAAAATCAGACAAACTATTACATATTTTCAAATTAAATAAAATTGTTGAAAGATTGGTTATAGAATTTTTATTAAAATACAATAAAAAACTTTTTTGGGAAGAGATTGAACAATTTAATTTATCAAAAGTGATAGATCTGTTATGGTATCTAAATATCGATGATATAGATTTTGATAAAGTTGAACAAAATCAATTTTTAAAAGAACTTTACAGTGCTAGAGGAGATATAAACAGTGCAAATACAAGTGATATTTTTGAATTGGCTGTTTTAATCTCTACAAATAACTCTACATCAAAAGTTAATCTAAATCTAAATTTTGATTTTATATGTACAAAATGTAAAGTGCAACATCCTATTTATGACAGTAGATGTCCACATTGTAACTCTATACTTACATTAAAAGTTAAACCCCAATTAGCAAAAGGTTATTATGAAAAAAATTCTTCTCTACAGTGATGGAAGTAGTTTAGGCAATCCTGGACCTGGTGGTTGGGGAACTATTTTACAATACAAAGACAATATAAAAGAACTAAGTGGTTCTGAACCAAATACCACTAATAACCGTATGGAACTTACAGGTGTGATAGAGGGGTTAAAACAACTTAAAGAACCTTGTGAAGTTGATATAATTAGTGATAGTAAATATGTAATTCAAGGTATAAATGAATGGTTAACTAATTGGATTAAAAATAATTGGAAAAATTCTGCAAAAAAAGATGTAAAAAATGTTGATTTATGGAAAGAATATGTTAAAATATCAAAAAATCATAAAATAAATGGCTTTTGGGTAAAAGGTCATGCTGGTCATCCACAAAATGAACGGTGTGATTATTTGGCCAAAACTGAAGCTGAAAAAATAAAATAAAGGGATACAATGAAAAAATTTTCACAACTTGAAAAGTGCCTGGGTTATCAGTTTAAAGATAAAAATCTGATAATCGAAGCACTTACACACAAAAGTTATAAAAAAGCATACAATAATGAGAGATTGGAATTTTTAGGAGATGCTGTTCTAAATCTAATTGTGGGGGAATTTTTATTCAATAAATTTCCTTCATCAAATGAAGGTGATTTATCTAAAATACGAGCTAGTTTGGTAAATGAACAAGGTTTTACAAAACTTGCAAATGCAATTCACTTGGGGGATTATATATTTTTAAGTGATGCAGAAGAGAGAAACCAAGGACGAACAAAAGCTTCTATTTTATCTGATGCTTTTGAAGCTATTATGGGTGCAATATATATAGAAGCTGGACTTGATACTTTAAAACCAATTATTTTAGATCTACTAGATAAAAATTATGAAAATATAACTTTAGATAATCTTTTTAGTGATTATAAAACAGCACTTCAAGAGGTGACTCAAGCAAGATTTGGGGTAATACCTACATATAAACTTGAAAGTGCAACAGGTCCTGACCATCTCAAAGTTTTTGAATTGTCTTTATGGATAGGCGACAAACACTATGTAAATGCAAAAGGTAAAAGTAAAAAGTTAGCTCAACAAGCAGCAGCAAAAATTGTACTAGAACAACTAAAAGGCAAATAATGAACAGTTTTGGTCAAAGATTTCGTTTTACAACTTTTGGAGAATCTCATGGTAAAGCTTTGGGAGTTATTGTAGATGGAGTTCCAGCTGGGATTAAAATTGATTTGAATTTTATTCAGGCTGCTATGGATAGAAGAAAACCAGGTGGAAAATATGCTACAAGCAGAAAAGAAAGTGATACTATAGAGATATTAAGTGGTGTATTTCAAGGGGTATCTACAGGAACTTCTATTGCTATGGTATTATTTAATGAAAATCAAAAAAGTAGAGATTATGATAATGTAAAAGATCTATTTCGTCCAGGACATGCAGATTTTACATATTTTAATAAATATGGTATTAGAGATTATAGAGGTGGTGGACGAAGTAGTGCAAGAGAAACTGTAGCTAGAGTTGCTGCAGGTGCTATTGCTGATTTGATTTTAAAAGAATTAAATATCAATGTACAATCTGGTATTTCATCTATTCATAATATAACAATACCACAAGAACAATATGATTTTAACAACCCTTTGGAGAGTGAAGTTTATTCTTTAAATAAAAATTATGATGAAAAATTTAAAAATCTTATTGAAGAAGCAAGAAAACAACATGACAGTATAGGTGGAATTGTATCTTTAAAAGCTAGTAATGTTCCTGTTGGATTAGGGGAACCTATATATTACAAACTTGATGCAGTGTTAGCTGATGCTATGATGGGTATCAATGCAGTAAAAGCTGTTGAAATTGGAGATGGAATTAAAAGTGTAACCCTAAATGGTAGCCAAAATAATGATCCTATTACAAAAAATGGTTTTGTAACAAATCATAGTGGTGGAATTTTAGGTGGAATTAGCAATGGTGATGATATAACAATGAAAGTATATTTTAAACCAACCCCATCTATATTCTTATCTCAAGATACTATTGATATAAATAACCATGAACTACAATGTAACTTACAAGGAAGACATGATCCATGCGTAGCAACAAGAGGAAGCGTTGTCGCTCAAGCTATGATGAGCATCGTTTTAGTAGATATGCTATTACTAAATATGGGCAGTAAAATATCACATATCAAAAAAGTCTATTCTGATTAAAAATAATTTACTTTGATAATTATTATCAAATCTAAGCTTTAGTTAAGTTGATAATAGTTATCATTCTAAAAATTTTTATTTAGGAATAATGATGAAGTTATCAGATTTAACTATCAACCAAAAAGCAACTATCACAAAAATAAACTCAAATGATGATCTTAAACAACGGTTTTATTCATTTGGTATTGTAAGAGGTGCAGAGATATTAGTACAAGCTACAAGTTTAGCAAAAAATACTATGGAAATTTTAGTAGAGGATACATCTATTGCACTACGAGTTGATGAAGCAGAAAAAATAGAGGTAACATTATCATGAGTTGCCCATCATGCGATAATTATCAACCAAAACCACAAACAGAACAACCTAGAATAAGTGGATTACAACCTATGAAAATAGCCCTAGCTGGGCAACCAAATGTAGGTAAATCATCATTAATCAACGCCATGAGTAAAGATGCTAAATTAAAAGTTGGAAACTTTAGTGGTGTTACAGTTGAACAAACCCAAATATGTTTTGAACATCATTGTCATGCTATACAAATGATCGATTTACCTGGAACATATTCTATCAATGGTTTCTCTACAGAAGAAAAAGTTGCTAGAAATTATCTATTAAATGAAGATTATGATGTAATTTTAAATGTAATTGACTCAACACATTTAACTAGAAATCTACTTCTTACACTTGAACTTATCAACTTAAATAAAAAAATGGTAATAGCTTTAAATATGTATGATGAAGCAAAAAAAGAGGGGATTGATATTGATGTAGCTCAAATTGAAGCCCTTACAGGTATCCCAACTATTGCCGTAAGTGCAAATACAAAAGAGGGAATTGATGATCTTTTGGATAAAGTTCATGAAGTATATGATAATCCACAAAGAAAAGAAACAAATATCACTTACAGTGATACACTTGAAGATGCAATATATGATATAAAAGAGTTTTTGGATCATAAAAATTATACTATAGATGACCTAAGCACAAGAGAGATAGCTATAAAACTTTTAAGTTCAGATGAATATTTTTATCAATCTATCCATGATAAACCTATTTTTATGGAACTACAACCTATTTTAACACAATCTTTAAATAAATTATATACATATTATGAAACACAAGATATAAAAGATATATTATCTCAAGAATACCACTCAATCTCAAGAGGAATTAGAGCCGAAACTGTAAAAAGAACAGATGGTAAAAAACCAAAAATGTTAACAAAACAGATAGATCAAATCTTGATAAATAAATATATAGGGATACCAATTTTTTTATTTTTTATGTGGGGATTATTTCAACTGACTTTTACACTTGGAGCAATCCCAATGGACAGTATAGATGCAGCATTTAGTTGGTTGGGGCAAGTTGTTGGTGAAAATATTGCAAATGATGATTTCAGATCACTTATAGTAGATGGTATTATAAACGGAGTTGGTGCTGTTGTATTGTTTTTACCAAATATTATTATACTGTATATTGGTATTGCACTGCTTGAAACTACAGGATATATGAGTAGAGTTGCTTTTTTATTGGATGGATTTTTTCATAAATTTGGATTGCATGGTAAAAGTTTTATCCCACTTGTTACAGGTTTTGGGTGTTCAGTTCCTGCATATATGGCAACAAGAACACTAAAAAACGAAAAAGATAGATTAATTACCCTTTATATTATAGGATTTATGTCTTGTGGTGCAAGGCTTCCTATTTATGTACTTTTTGCAGGTGCATTTTTTTCAAAAGAAGAAGCAGGAAATATAATATTTTATATCTATATTGCAGGTGCAATTTTAGGGCTAGTAATGGCAAAAATACTGAGAGTTACTGCATTTAAAGGGGAAGATGAACCATTTGTAATGGAGATGCCAAAATATCGTGTACCTACCATAAAACTATTATATTTTATTGTATCATCTGAAGCATGGATGTATTTAAAAAAAGCTGGTACTTTTATCTTAGCAGCTACTATTGTAATATGGTTTGCATCAAATTACCCAAAATCTGATGATCCATCACCAAAAGCACAACTTGAACATAGTTATTTAGGTATTATTGGAAAATCAACACAACCTGTATTTCAACCTATTGGATTTGATTGGCGACAAACTGTATCTTTAGAAGCTGGACTTGCAGCAAAAGAGGTTGTTGTTGCAACTTTGGGGATATTGTACAATGTAGGGGATGATGTAGATGAAACAAGTGATAGATTATTGCATGAGTTAAAAAAACAAATCCCTTTACCTAGTGCTATATCATTTATAGTTTTTGTAATGATATATTTGCCTTGTTTTGCTGCATCTATGGTGTTTGTAAAAGAAGCTGGTGGTTATAGACATCTTATATATTTATTTATATTAACTACAACTTTGGCATGGGTGATGAGTTTTATTGCATATAATATCTCATCAATTATATTTTAATAATCAGTTTTTTAATATTTTTTAACTATAATAAGCAAATATTAGAAAAAAAGGTATTAAAGTGAACTTCGATCAAAATTTTTTAAAAACTTTAACTGTCCTTTATGCTGAAGATGATGAACATGCAAGAACAAGTTTATCAACCATATTATTAAAAATTTTTCATAAAGTATATATAGCGCATGATGGACGGCAGGGATTAGAATATTTTAAAAAATTTCACAATGAAATTGATGTAGTAATCAGTGATATAAATATGCCACACCTAAACGGTATGGATATGCTCAAAGGTATCAGAGAGATAGATGACAAAGTGCCTTTCATATTTACAACAGCACATCAAGAAAATGAATTTTTATTGGGTGCTATTAAATATGGGGTATATCACTATGCAAAAAAACCTGTAGATATAAAAGAGATTATATATACTGTTCAAGAAGCGTGTCAAGTTCAATATCAACAAACATTAGCAAACCACAACTATAAAGAGGCTCAAGCATACTTAAATGTTATCAATCAAACAGCGATTGTTTCAAAAACTGACCTATTAGGAGATATTACATATGTCAATGATATGTTTTGTGGAATTAGTGGTTATACACAAGAGGAACTAATAGGGAGAAATCACAATATTGTAAAAGATCCTGATACATCTTCAGAAATATACAAAGAGTTATGGGAAACTATCCGTGAAGGTAAAAAATGGAGTGGTAAACTAAAAAACCGTACAAAAGATGGGGAAGCATATTTTGTAACTGCAAATATTTTTCCACTTTATGATGAGTTTGATAATGAAATCATAGCATATATGGCTATAGAATTTTTAACCACAGATGAAGAGAATGAAAAAAGAGGATATAAAACCCATATTCGGCAAATGTTAGTTGAACAAAAAAGGATAGAAAAAGAGTTAAAAGATGAAGTAAAATCTTTGAAGAAAAAACTAGGAGATGCCCAATATATTGATATTATTCAAGAAAATTCTTCAAAAACAAGCTCTCAAAATAAAAAATTATTAAAACAAATGAAGTTTTATGAAGAAAAAATAAAAGCATTTGAAAAAGAAAAACTAGAGATTCAAAAAACTGCCAAAGAACAATATTTCAAAGTATTAGAACAAAACAAAGAGTTACAACACTATAAAAAAGTTGCAACCAAAAAAATTGAAGAATTAGAGATGTTGATTGAAAAACAATCAAGAGAGATATTTAAATTAACTGACCAAATCAGTTCACAAGCAAATATTATTATTGATTTAAAAGATGTAATTGAACACAGAGAAAGCCAATTAGCAAAATATCAAGAGATACACGGAAAATGAGTAACAAAAAAAAATTAACACCTTTGGTGTTTATTCTACTTATAATTATTGCTATTGTTGTATTATTTATATCAATGTCAAATACACAACATATGATAGTAAGAGTTGATGGCAATAGTGACAAAAAACCTATCAAAATAGACTTTGTTCACTATCAAGATAGCGACTGTGGTATGGTAATAGAAGGGTTAAAATATACTTCAGAAGTTGTATCTCCATCTGGAACAACATGGTTTTTTCATGATCATGGAGGTATGGTACATTGGTTAGAACAAAGATCATTTAAAGATAAAGCAACTATTTGGGTACATAGTATTGATACAAATAAGTGGATAGATGGAAGAAAAGCTTGGTATAGTAGAGATGAAATAACCCCTATGAATAACGGATTTGGAGCATACCAACACAAAAAAGATGGTTTGATAAGTTTTGACCAAATGAGATTATATATGTTAAGAGGTGAAACTATGAACAATCCTGCTATTCAAAAAAAATTATTGAAAAAAAATTAAAGGATATTAATGTTAGAGATTGCTATAGGGATATATTGCCTATATTTTATAATCACTGTTTATACATCTGTAATGCAAATAGATTATGTAAAAAAAGCAAAAGATAGAAGTGCTGTTATTTTAACCCCTTCAAAATTTATAGAAGCTGGAAAATACAGTGTTGATTCACAACGACTAGGATTACTAAGCAGTTTTTATGATTTTATAATCTTTTTTATGTGGATTAGTTTTGGACTTGAATATCTTGATTCTTTAACTATATATTATCAAGGTTGGCAAAAAGCAGTTTTATTTATAGATAGTTTTATTATAATAAATTGGTTTTTGGGATTACCTTTTGAATTATACAAAACATTTAAACTTGATAAAAAATATGGATTTTCAAATATGACTGTAAAACTATTCATACAAGACACTATCAAAAGTGGTATTTTGTTTTTACTTTTTGGTAGTTTAGTTATAGCAGCACTATCTGTAATCATATCATCTGTATCAAATTGGTGGTTATGGGGATTTATTTTTATTTTTCTGATTTTTATACTTATTAATATACTCGCACCATACTTTATGATGTGGTTTAACAAATTTGAACCACTAAAAGATCAAGATCTTCAACAAAAAATAGAAAATCTTTTGGATTCTGTAGGTTTTAAAAGTAGTGGTGTTTTTAGCAGTGATGCAAGTAAAAGAGATAATAGACTAAATGCTTATTTTGGTGGACTTGGTAGTTCAAAAAGGGTAGTGTTATTTGATACTTTAATAGAAAAACTTACACACAATGAACTTTTAGCTGTATTAGGACATGAACTAGGTCATGCAAAAAATGGGGATATTTATAAAAATATTCTTATTATGGGAGTTGTATTATTTACCACTTTTGCGATATTTGGAAATATACCTGAAGAGTTGTTTTTACAACTCCATCTTAATAATCAACCTTATGCCATAATTGTTATTATTATGATGTTTGTATCTCCTATTTTCTTTTTTCTTATGCCTTTAATATCTGCTTTAAGCAGACACAATGAATATGCAGCAGATGAATTTGGTTCAAATTTGGCAACAAAAGATGATCTTGTAAATGCTTTATTAAAACTTGCAAATGAAAATAAATCATTTCCTCTTTCACACCCTTTGTATATATTTTTCTTTTATTCTCATCCACCTTTGGTTGAACGATTAAAAGAACTAGGATACAACGGTGCTGGTATTGCACAAATGAAAGATGATGAAGCACTAAAAGGAAGTTGTGAGGTTAATTATGAACAATAAACCAAAATATCATCTATTTAAAAATACACAATATGCACTTGATGGATTAATTCATGCAATCAAAACAGAAAGTTCTTTTAAGCTTGAATTATTATTAAGTATTGTTATCATACCTGCAATTTTTCTTTTTGATTTTGAGTTATGGGAACAAACAATTTTACTTGTAACTATGTTTTTAGTATTGATTGTAGAACTTTTAAACAGTGCTGTAGAAAATGTAGTTGATCTTGTAACTACAGATATACATCCATTAGCAAAAAGTGCAAAAGATATAGGTGCAACAGCTGTTATGTTTAGTATAATCTTACATATCAGCTGTTGGGGATTGTTTTTATTTGGTTAAAACCCGTTTTGAGGTATCAAAAACCATTTCATAATATTGATTATTATTAAATTCAAATTCTTGAATCACATCAAGCCCTAATTTTCGTTTATGTGCTTGATATGATCTTGGATTTATTTTATTTACAAATGTTACTAATATATCATATTTTTTAGACATCGACTCAAGTGCAAAATCAAATAATTGTTCTAAAACTCCTGTTCCTCTAACTCTTTTATCTATAGCTACAGGACCATATTGATACGAATTTTCCACACTTAAAGTTTTTCCCAAATATGTTAAATTTGGTAAATCTTCAATCATAAATGCAAACATAGGCCATTTTGACCAATAACCCCACGATGCAGACATAACATATCCAATTACTTCTTGCCCATCAAGTGCAATAAATATACCTTGTTCTTTATTGATAATATCTGCTAATTGCTCTTTTGTAAATGGTGTAGTAACAAAACCATCTTTTTTATCTTCATCTTTTATAGTATCAATTTGATATTTACTATGTAATTTCAAAATACCATCTATATCATTTAATTGTGCTATTTTTAATATCATAACTTCCCTTTTTGATAATTTTATGGTAGTATATCATTAAAGTGTATTAATAACAAGTAGCAAATTATTTAATTTTTTAGGGGACAGATTATGTATATTATAGATCCAAATTCTAAAATACCATTATATATACAACTTTATAATGAGTTAAAACAAGATATTATAACAAATAAAACAATTAATGAAAAATTACCCTCTATTAGAAAAATAGCATCAACTTATAATCTTAGCAAAAATACAGTACAATCAGCATACAACCAACTGTATGCAGAAGGGTATATTGATAGTTATGAAAAAAGTGGATATTTTGTATTGCATAATAATTACGACAACACCTCCATAACTACTAAACAACCAACTATAACACACAAACCACAAATACAATACAAATATGATTTTTACCCTGCAGGTTTACCAAAAGATATATTTCCATTAAAATTATGGAAACGACTTACAACAAAAGCTTTAGATGAAACATTGAATTTTGGGATATATTTAGATGGTCAAGGGGAGCTAGATTTAAGAGAGCAAATTGCAAAATATTTAGTAGAATCAAGAGGAGTAGAAGCAAATCCATCAAATATTATTATTTCCAATGGATTCGCCGAATCTATGGAACTAGTTGCAAAACTATTAACAAAAACTTACAATACTTTATTAATAGAAAAGCCTGGATATTATATCCCAAAAGAGATATTTAATGATTATAATTACAACACTCAAGATATATCTATAAATAGATCTGGTATCAATAAAAAAGAACTCAATAAATATAACAATACAATATTATATATCACACCATCACACCAATATCCAACAGGTACATCAATACCTATTAATAATAGATTTGAGATATTACAATGGGCTACAAAAAATAATAATATTATTATAGAAGATGATTACGATAGTGAATTAAATTATATCAATAGACCCATTCCTGCTTTGCAGGGTTTAACAAAAAATAACAATGTAATATATTTTGGAACATTTGCAAAATCATTATCACCAACTTTAAGAATTTGTTATATGGTAGTACCAGATTTTTTTATAGATTTATACAAAAATTCTTTTCATTCCCATTTCCCAAAAGTTTCATTACAAATACAAAAAACTATGACTTTATTTTTACAAAATGGATATTATGAAAGGCATCTACGAAAACTAAGAACACTTAATCGTAAAAAACACAATCTTTTAAAAGAAGCATTAGATAAATATCTTAAAACAACATACAAAATAGAATCTCAAGGTGCAGGTTTATCTATCGTGATAAATCCAATAGTCCCTTTTGATATACAAAAATTAAAACAATTAGCCATCCAAAACAATATAAAACTATATTTTGCAAGTAATATTACAAATAATGCATGGGAAGGTTTAAGGATGGGATTTGGTACATTACAAATCAATCAAATAGATGATGCAATAAAAGCTTTTAGCAATATATGGTTTAAATCTATTGTTGACAAAAATCTATAAAAAATTGATTGTTATGTTTTATTGCCCCTTTTAAAAGTATTTTCTTTTTGAGATTTATTTGATGTTGTACCTGATTTTTATATTGCGAATTGATATGTTTTTGTAGTGCTTTAATTCTATAATAATCTATCCCTATAGTTTCAAAGGACAACTGTCCATGATGTCCTGCTATTTTTTGTACAAGTTTTTCATCCAAATATCCAATTTTATATTTTCTTAATATCCTAAGCCACATATCATAATCTTCACAAGCTGTTAATTTTGAATCAAATAAACCAATATTATCAAAAATAGTTTTATGTACCATAACAGTTGATGCACCTATTTTACACAAATCTATACTATTTAAAAAAGTTGGATTAGCCTCTTTTTGTTGTTTTGATGTTTGTTTTATGATTTTATTATTATATATCCATAATTCATCAGTATATGAAATCAAAATATCTGAATTGTTTTTATGAAAATCAATTTGCTTAGTTAGTTTTGATTGTTCCCATATATCATCACTGTCCAAAAAACATATCCAATCATTTGTAGCATATTGAATTCCTGTATTTCTAGCTACACTTACCCCTTGATTTGCTTGATAAATATATTTTATATCATAATTTTTTAAAATTTGTTTGGTATTGTCTGTTGAACCATCATCAACTACAATGACCTCATCAGGCTTGGTTGTTTGATTTAATACACTTTCAATAGTTTTAGATAAAAAATCTGCACGATTATAAGTAGGTATAACAACAGTAATTTTAACTTCTGAACTCATCTATATTTTGTCGTATAGCATCATAAATAACGATTGATACACTATTTGCTATATTTAAACTTCTAGCTTCATTTACCATAGGTATTGTTATACAACTATCCCAACTAGATGCCAAAAGAGTTTCAGGTAATCCTGCATCTTCTCGTCCAAAATAAAAATAATCACCTTTTGTGTATTGAGGTTCAAAATATGCTTGTTTTGTTTTGGTTGTTGCTAAATAATGATTATCTCCAAAAGGGTGTTGTTCCCAAAAAGCATCTAAATTATCATATTCATATACTTCTAAATGTTCCCAATAATCAAGCCCAGCTCTTTTTACCTCTTTTTGTGTAATTTCTCCAAAACCATAAGGTTTAATAAGATGCAAAACTGATCCTGTTGCGTAGGCTAATCTTCCTATTGTACCAACATTTCCTGGCATTCTTGGTTCTACTAATACTATATTAAACATATACTATCCTATAAAATTACCGTTTTATTATTGTAGATAAAAACTTTATCTTCAAGAAGCAGATTTAAAGCATTTGATAATACAACTTTTTCCACATCTCTTCCTGCATCTCTCATATTTTGCCATGAATATGTATGATCCACACGAACTATATCTTGAGAAATAATAGGACCTTCATCTAAATCATCTGTAACATAATGTGCAGTTGCACCTATAATTTTAACACCTCTTGTATATGCTTGTTTATAAGGGTTGGCACCTATAAATGCTGGTAAAAAACTATGATGAATATTTAAAATCTTTTTATCAAAATGTGATACAAATTTGTTGTTTAATATTCTCATATATTTTGCCAATACTATAAGCTCTGGATCAAACTGATCTATTGCATCAATCATCTTTTCTTCATGTTCTTCTCTAGTGATATTTTCATGAGATATATATATAAATTTAATCCCAAATTTTTCTACTAACTCTTGAAGATTGTTATGATTTGCAATAACAGCTTTAATATTTGCATTTAATTCACCACTAATATAACGGATTAAAATATCTCCTAAACAATGTGTTTCTTTAGTAGCAAGTATTACAATATCTTTTTTACTATTTGCTCTTAATTTAATAGTGGCATTTTTTGGTAAAACAGATTTTATATCTGTAAGTAAACTTTGTTGATCAAATTCTCCACTTATAACTGTTCGCATAAAAAATTTATCAACCTCTTTATCAACATATTCTGCATTATTTTCTATATTGAGGTGATGTTGAAACAACACTTGAGATATTTTATATACCAAACCTTTCTCATCTGTTGTATCTATTAACAATCTATATTCCATCTAATCCCTTTTTATCATATCGCACAATTATATCTTCTGCGATTTGTATCATTTTTATATTTAATTTTTTATATTCACTATCTGTTACATTTACAATCAATTTATCAAAAATCTCTCCATAAGGATATATCAAAAAATATATATACTCTTTTGAGTTATTTTGATGTTCAAGTTCTTTGAACCAAGTTGCCAACATCGAAAAACAAAGCATTGAGGGATTAAATTGTGGATCAAATTCAAAATATTTTGATACCATTTTATTGATTATATTATAATATTTAACAATAATATTAATACGATTTACCCTCATATTGCGTATATAATAATCTATATCTTGAACCACTACATTAATAGCTTTTAATAAATCTTTATTCACAGCTATTATATCTGTATCATCTGCTTGATAACTATTGATTAAATCTCTACAAAACAATAATAAAGCTTCTGTTTTTACACTTGAGATATTAACAACCATAGAAACCTGTATTTAATAATATAAATTTATCAAAAATGTCAAAAATTCTTTTGTTACATTTTTATCTGTTATCTCTTCCTCATCATGAAGTGATTTATGGATTAATATAGCCATATTTTCTACTAAATATATCGCTTGTTCATCACTTAGCATATTGATTTTACTAACCATTTTTTGCTTTACCATAAATGAATCAAGCCCCTCTTTTACAGATATACCATAAGCCATATCATCCAATGTACTTCTTATATCTATAGGAAATGAATTATAAATAGAATTTTTTTCACTTTGAGCTGCTATTTGTTGTTGTAAAAGTTGATTATGTAATATGATAAACCCTTTTTATTATATTTTACTGTATTATAACAAAAATACCCTTATAGTGATTTTATTAACCTTGAGCAATAGGTAGTGTTAATACAAATTTTGCACCTGTATATGTTGTATCGTGATATAAATGTGTAATATTATCAACCTCAATAGTTCCATTAAAACTATTTTTTATAATATTATATGCCATATTTAATCCCAACCCTGTACCTCTTGACTGATGTTTTGTAGTAAAATAAGCATCAAATATTTTTGGCATAATATCTTTGGGAACACCCCCTGCATTATCCAAAATAGATATTACAATATTATTATCAATTTGTTCAATATCAACAAATATAACTTTATCTTCAATATCATTTTCACATAAAATATCTTTTGCGTTATTAAGAATATTTACAATCACTTGCATCAATAAATTCATAGATCCATAAATTTCTGGATTGTTTTTGTTATTGATAACCAAATTTATATTATTGTGTGAAATAATAGACCCAACTATAGTTAAAATCTTTTTAATCAATTTTTCACTTTTGAAAAACTCTTTTTCGCTGCTACCTCTTACAAAATCTCTAAAATCATCTATTGTTCGTGATAAATATTGAACATTATCTTCTATACGATCACAACTAAGATAAAATTCATCATCATTTAACATATCGTATTCTTTTTTCATTCGTAAACTTGTGGCTGTTGTTGATATTACAGATAAAGGTTGTCGCCACTGATGAGCAATATTTCCTATCATCTCTCCCATTGCTGCCATTCTTGATTGTTCTGCTAAAATTTTATCTTTTCTTTTTGATTCTTTTTGTTGAGTCAAATCCAAATCAATACAAAACAATATAGCATCTCTGTTTTTTTGTTGTACCATCACATGACTTGTATATACAGATATTAAGTTTCCATTTTTAGTAGATAAAACAACCTCTTTAGATCCATTTTTATTATCTTTATAACACTCTTCAAACCATTGTATTATATCTGGTTTTTTATCTTTTGGGATAATTAAATCTTCTATTTTTTTGCCATATGCTTCATCTGCACTATAGCCATATAACTGTTCACTTGTCTTATTCCAATACAACACTTCTCTGTTTTTATTGTACCCTTGCACTGCCATAGGTATAGAGTGCAATAATATATCCAATGTTTCTTGATGGTGTTTTTGATCTTTTTCCCTATCAAGTTTAACCAAATATCTAATATACAAAAACAATATAATTAAAAAACTACTAACAATAGAAAAACCTATAAATCTTCGTCTTATTTTCATATTATCTAATAATTCACTTATATATGTTTGTTTAAGTTCTATATCTATAATACCTCTTAAATCACCTAGTTTATACCCATAAGCATTGTTATATCTTTCTTGAATAATTTTAGGGGCATCCTCTTTTTTACCATGACATTTCAAACATGCATTAGTGATATATAATGGTTGAGAATAATAATATTTACCATTATCAGATTTAAAAATATATTTTAATTTTTTATTATGATTAAATTGTTTAATAACATCCATTTGCCGTTTGTTTGCCATATTCACCTGATTTCTAGGATTATCAGATACTGTGAGAAATTTTGTATAATGGCTATATTGAGAAAATAATTTTGCTATATCATTTGTTGTTTTTACAGGTAATAAATTGATATTGGTATTGTCTAATTTAATATGATTTTCAATAAACAGATTTTGATAAGTTCTTCTAAAAGCTATCAGTACATTTGCTAATGTTTTTGCTTCATACTCAATAGAAAGCATTTTAATTTTATTTTCTGCTTTTATCTCCATAGAAAGCCGAATAAAAAATCCTATAAGTAAAACAACAGTAATAGATATAAAAATCTTATAATACTTGTGCATAATAGTTACCAACTAATGTATATGATAGATCAAACTTTAAACTTTCTTTAAACTCCAACTACATAAGTATATAAAAACAAAACTTAAAGGAAGATTTTATATTTTTCTAAGAAGTAGTAATTATTATTATGATATAATCACAAAAATAATAAGAGGTAAATATGCAATTTGAAGAATTTGGTTTGGATAATTTTATCCTGAATAATATTATACAATGTAACTATGATACTCCAACACCTATACAAGAAAAAATAATCCCACATATATTAAAAAAACGGGATATACAAGCTATTGCTCCTACAGGAACAGGAAAAACAGCTGCATTTTGTTTACCAATTATTCATAATATTTTAAAACAAAAAAACACTAATAAAATCAAAGCTTTAATTATAGCTCCAACAAAAGAATTAGCAGTTCAAATCAATAATAATATCAAACAATACAGCAAAAACTGTGATATATCTAGTGTAGTATTATTTGGTGGTGCAAAAATGGCAAACCAAATCAAACAACTACAACAACCTGTAGATATAGTAGTAGCTACAACAGGAAGATTAGTTGAACATATCAAACAAAAAACAATTGATATTAGATATTTACAAACAATAGTATTAGATGAAGCAGATACTCTACTTGATATGGGATTTATCCATGAGATAGATTTGGTTTTTTCTACTGTTGAACAAAAAGCTCAGGTATTGCTATTTTCTGCAACACTTGGAGAAAGTATAAAAAAACTATCTGATAAAATTTTGGTAAAAAAAGTGTCTGTTAATATAGATAAAGAACAAAAACAAACACATAAAATAAACCAAGGGGTATATTATATATCAAAAGAACAAAAAAATGAACTAACAGCTTTTTTAATAGGGAAACATTATAAAGATAGATTTATAGTATTTACTAGAACAAAAACAACTGCAAAAACTGTATCTGTATTTTTAAAACAAGCAGGATTACAAATCATCTCTTTGCATGGCGATTTAACACAAAATGCAAGATTAAAAGCTATAAAAGATTTTAAAAACAATAAAGCGCAAGTATTAGTTGCAACAGATATAACAGCTAGAGGGATAGATATTCCACAACTAGAATATATTATTAATTATGATATTCCAAATAGTGTAGATGATTATATCCACCGTATAGGTAGAACAGGTCGTGCAGGTGCAATTGGAAATGCAATATCCTTAGTAAGTCCTAGTGAAATTTATAGTTTAAAAGTTATAGAAAGGAAATTACAGCTAAAGCTTACTGAACTTTTTGAAGATGGTTTCAATGATAATATTAAAGATAAAATAAAAGCACCAAAAATTATTGTTAAAAAAGAAGCAAAAATCAAAATAAAAGGTGCTTTTGGTAAAAAACGCACTGAACCAAAAAAGAAAAAACTCAAAGGGAAAAGATCAGGTTGGAATATCAAAGATGATCGTTAGGAAAATATATGTTTACAGGATTGATTAGAGAATTAGCAGAAGTAAAAAGTTTTAATAATAATATTTTAACACTAAAATCAATATACAAACCAAAAATTGGAGATAGTATTGCCGTAAATGGAGCATGTTTAACAGTAATAAATATTTCTCAAAATAGTTTTAGTGTAGAACTATCTAATGAATCAAAAAATATTTTAGCACTAGAAAATTATAAAAATAAAGTACATATTGAACCTGCTATGATGATGCAAGATAGATTTGAAGGGCATATTGTACAAGGACATATTGATTGTTTGGGCGAAATTGTTGCTATAAATAAAAATGGTAATGCGACAGATTTTATAATAAAAATACCACCAAAATATATTAAATTTGTGATTAATAAAGGGAGTATCGCAGTAGATGGAATCAGTTTAACAATCAATGATATAGATAAAACTAAAAGCCATTTTAGATTAACTATTATACCTCATACTATACAAAATACATTATTTAAAACATATAAAATAGGAACAAAAGTCAATATAGAAACAGATATGTTTGCAAGGTATATTTTTAATATGTTTAACAATCAAAATAAATTATCATGGGATGATATTGATAAAATTATGGCTTCTTATTGATGTTTTTTAACAATAATATAAAAATTATTTTTATTCAAAACTTTTGAATATGGTTTAATAACAGCGTTTTGTGTACTTGATAAAGTTGTTATACCTGTGATTTTACCTACTTTAATACCATGTGGAAAAATATCATCCATTCCACTTGTAATAACCTCGTCCCCTATATTGATTTTGAACCATTTTGGTATATATTTTAAAATAATATTACCATGCTCATCTGATCCTGAAGTTATAGCAGGAGCTTGTTTATCCCCTACAAATACAGCATAATTTGATCTAGGATTTGGATTAAGATACCCCACAATATGACCATTTTTATACATAGCAATTCCAGCACTGTAACTTTTAGATGTAATTAAAGGATAGATTTTGTTTTTAACTGATAAATTACTGTCTAAAATAACTTTTGATAAATCATTAAGATCCAAATAACTAATAACATTTGCAGATACAACATCAAGTGAAATTTTTTTGTTAAATAAAGCTTGTTGGATAGATTGCAACTCATCATGTTCAACTAAATATAATGTTTTGTATTGTTTGTATGTTGAGAGTTTATCTTGTAATGTTTTTATATTAGTTTGTTGATTTATATATTGATCAATTGTATTTACTATATTAGAATAAAAATTATGATAACTTTTTTTTATACCCAAAGAGGTATTAACAATTTTATTGGTAATAGCTACATCAAGCTTAAATATATAACCCAATAAAATTGCAATAGCAAAAATAATAAAAAGAATTTTTTTATTCATTACTCATTTGTAATTAACTGCAACAATCTCTCTTCATCAAGAACTTTACTTGTACCATAAGCAACTGCCAATAGTGGTTCTTCTGCAACTTTTACAGGTAGTTTAATATCAAAAGAAAGGTATTGGTCAAGTCCTCTTATCAATGCTCCACCACCTGTTAGAACTACACCATTATCTACAACATCTCCAGCTAAATCAGGTGGCATCTCTTCTAGGACTTGTCGTACAGCCAAAGAGATACCTTTTAGAGGTTCTTTTAAAGCATTTCTTACCCCTTCACTTGATAATTCAATAGTTGATAATAACCCTGTACTATCTCTACCTTTAACTTTTATTACCATATCTTTTGGTTGCTTGATAGCTGTTCCTATTTCCAATTTGATATTTTCTGCTGTTCTTTCACCGATATATAAATTGAAATTTTGTCTTACATAATCTATAATAGCTCTATCAAATCTATCCCCTGCTATTTTTATAGATTTGCTTAAAACCAATCCACCAAGAGATGTTACACCGATTTCAGTAGTACCACCACCAATATCAACAACAACATATCCATTTGGACTAGATACAGGAATACCTGCACCAATCGCTGCTGCCATAGGCTCTTCTACTAAAAATACCTCTCTAGCTCCGGCACTAATAGCTGATTCTTTTACTGCTTTTCTTTCAACTTGAGTAATACCATGAGGGATACAAATAATAATACGAGGTCTAATAAAAGATTTTCTATTGTGTGCTTTTTCGATAAAATATCTTATCATCCGTTCGGTCATTTCAAAATCTGCAATAACCCCATCTTTCATAGGACGAACAGCTTGGATATTTACAGGTGTTTTACCTATCATCATCTTAGCTTCAGCTCCAACTGCCAATATTTTATCTCTACCGTATCTATCGTGTTGTACTGCTACAACTGATGGTTCATTGATAATTATCCCTTTTCCTTTGATTGATACTAAGGTATTTGCTGTACCTAAATCAATCGCCATATCATTTGAAAACCAACCTATAAATTTATCAAATATCATCTAAAATCCTTTTTATGCCACTTTTGGTTTATCTATTTTTTCTATCACATCTGTTGTGATTGTTACTGTTTTATTAGAATAATCTGGTAATTCAAACATAATATCCAACATAACATCTTCTAAAATTGCTCTTAATCCTCTTGCACCTGTTTTTCTCTCTATAGCTTTCTTAGCTATAGTTTTTAAAGCTTCTTCTTCAAAATCTAACTCTACATTATCTATTTTAAATAATTTTTTATATTGTTTTACAAGTGCATTTTTTGGCTCAGTAAGTATATGAATCATCGCATCTTCATCAATCTCTTGCAAAGTTGTAATCATATGCAATCTACCTATAAGCTCAGGGATTAATCCATATTTCATAATATCATCTGCTTCAACTTGCTCTAAAATCGCTTCTTGTTCTTTTTTACTTTTTTTCTCTTGATTAAACCCTAAAATATTACCACCTTGTCTTCGTGAAATAATATCTGTTAACCCATCAAATGCACCACCACATATAAATAAAATATTAGTAGTATCTATAGCGATTGATTCTCCGTTTGGATGTTTTCTACCACCTTTTGGAGGAACATTTATAACACTACCTTCTATAATTTTCAATAATGCTTGTTGTACCCCTTCCCCTGATACATCTCTAGTGATAGATCTGTTTTCACTCATTCGGGCTACTTTATCAACTTCATCAATAAAAATTATACCTGTTTGAGCTTTTTTTATATCTCCATTGGCTGCTTGAATCAATCTAGTAACAATATTTTCAACATCATCTCCAACATATCCAGCTTCTGTTAAACTTGTAGCATCAGCTATAGCAAAAGGGACATCCAAATATTTTGCAATTGTTTGAGCCAAAAGTGTTTTTCCACTTCCTGTAGGACCTATTAATAATACATTTGATTTGGTTAATTGTGTATCATCTTCAATTTTATCATGTTGAAATACCCTTTTATAATGATTATACACTGCTACACTTAACACTTTTTTTGCTTTTTCCTGCCCTATAACATAATCATCTAAGACAGCTTTTAACTCTTTGGGTTTTAAAATTTTTGGTTCTTCTTTTAAATCTTGGTTTTTATCTTTTTTTGTATCTTGATTAGCTTTACCATCAATATCTTCTTGATGATTAGTTATAATATCATATGCACTTTTTGCACACATTTTACAAATACTTGCGTGATCTCCTGATATAACAGGATTATTTATGGTATCTTCAGCACCACAAAAATCACAAACGGGTATATCTTTTTTCATTCTATCTATTTCCTTGCAAGAGGAATTCCTCTTTTTGTTTTTGTTACAAATTCTGCCATACTTTTTACATAAATATTATCACTATTTTCTAATAACTCTTTGGCACTATCTTGTAAAGGTACAGAACTATCAAATAAAATTTTATAAGCTTTTTTAATCTGATCTATCACTTCTCTTTGTTTACTAAATCTTCTTCTTAAGCCATTGATATTTAAAGCTCTAAGAGTCGCTCTATTCCCTTCACAAATACAAAATGGTGGCATATCTTGTACTAAAATTGAGCCACCACCTATCATAGCATTTTCACCTATATGACAAAATTGATGTATAGCACTCATCCCACCAATAACTGCATTTGAATCGATCTCAACATGACCAGCTATTGCACATGAATTTGCTATTACAATATTATCTTGTAAAATACAATCATGCCCTATATGAACATGTCCCATAAGTAAACAACCATTTCCTATTTTGGTAATACTTCCACCACCTTTTGTTCCAGGATTAATCAATGTATGTTCTCTAATTGTATTATTATCTCCAATAACAATTTGAACATCTTCACCTGCATATTTTAAATCTTGTGGAATTGAACCAATAACAGCATGGGAAAAAATACGATTATTTTTTCCAATAGTTGTATCCCCTTCAATCAAAGTATGACTTTTAACCACCGTACCATCACCAATAGAAACATTTGCACCAATAATAGTAAATGCCCCTATAGTGATATTATCACCTAAAACTGCACCATCTTCAATAATAGCTGTTGGGTGTATATTGTTCATAATTATTTGTCAACTACCATTGCTTTTAATTCTGCTTGAGTAACCAATTGATCATCAACATAAGCTTTTCCATCTAAAACTATTAAATTTTTTCTTAGTTTTAAAACTTTTATTCTATATTCTAATCTATCTCCTGGTCTTACAGGATGTCTAAATTTTGCTCCATCAATACTCATAAAATATATAACTTTTTGTTTAATCTCTTCAGGAGATAACCCTGCGCTTTTAAGTGCCAAAATACCACCAGCTTGAGCCATACCTTCTAATATCATAACACCTGGATATATTGGGTGACCTGGGAAATGCCCTTGAAATACAGGCTCACTAATAGAAACATTTTTATATGCAACTATATCTTCCCCTTCATTCATACTTGTAACTTTATCAACAAGTAAAAATGGGTATCTATGTGGTAAAATTTTTTGAATTTCTATAACATCTAACATTTTTTATCCTACTAACTATATTTAGAGTTATTTTAGCTAAAAAATGTTTATTTGTAGTTTAAAATTTCTGCAACTATTTTGGAACTTCCGTGTTTTAGATATTCTCTTAATAGTTTTGAGTTATTTAAAAACTCTTTTGTATCAATATTTTTATATCCTTCTAATAAATTAGACACATTAACACTATTTTGTATATATTCTTTATGGATAGGTTCTTTCCCCATTTTTTCAAAAAATATATTTGCCAAACCTATGTAATTTAATTTAACAATATTTTTAGCGATAAAATAATCAAAAGGTTTTGCTATATAATTTAATATAAAAGGGGTACCTATAAGTGCAGCTTCAAGTGTTGCTGTTCCACTACATATAAAAGCAAACTCTACATCTACTAATGTTTCATATGTATTTCGTGACACAGTAAATTCATCTAAATTCCCATATAATTCTTTGATATACTCATCAGTAAAATGTGGAGGGATAATTAAAATCGCTTCTTTATCTTGTAAATAATTTTTAACCAATTCTTTATAAATTGGTAATAATTTACTAATCTCCCCTCTTCTGCTACCAGGCATAAAAGCGATTTTATTATTAGAAATAATCTCTGTTTTGAATGTTGTAATCTCATCTAATAATGGATGTCCAACATAGTTAATTTTATTTTTTTGAGTATAATAATTTTGTTCAAATGGTAAAATAGAACAAAGCGTATCACAGTTTTGTTCTATAATTGGAATCCTTTTTTGTTTCCATGCCCAAGCTTGTGGTAAAATATAATATATTATTTGTTTATTTGGATATTGTTTTTTTATAGCTTTTGCCAAAGGTAAATTAAATGCAGAATTATCCATCAATAAAATTTTATCAACATTTGCTGCCAATGCCAACATCTCTTTTTTAAGTTTCAAAAAAAATGGAAGTTTTTTGAAAGCATCTACAAAACCCATAACAGCCATTGCACTTATATCATAAGTTGGTGTTCCTAAAGTTTTATCAAAAATACCTACAAGTTCTATATCATCATCAAGATATTTATGCAACTCTTTTAGATGTATATTTGATGATGTTTCTAAAGCACTTACAAGTATTTTCATCTATTTTGTTCTACTGTTTTTCTCTTCAATTCCACTTATTCCAAATCGTCTGGCTAATTCTTGTTTTATCCGATCTGGTGATATATCTTTAGATGCTAATGCAACCAAACAATGATAAACTAAATCAGCACCTTCATAAATAATTTCATTTTCATTATCATCTTTAATTGCAAAACTAAACTCCCCAGCTTCTTCTACTACTTTTTTCAACATAGAGTTTTGATTACCTTGTAAAAGTTTTGCTGTCCAAGATTTTTCTGGATCACTGTTTTTTCGCTCTTGAATAGTATGATATAAAGTATCAATTATCCCATAAGCTTGTGTAGTATCAATTTGAACATCTTGTGTAATATTACCTGTTTTTATATCTGTAAAAAAACAACTTGGGCGTCCTGTATGACAAGCAACCCCTTTTTGGATAACTTTCAATAATATAGTATCATTATCACAATCAAGAAAAATATCTACCACCTCTTGAGTGTGTCCACTACTTTCCCCTTTTTTCCAAATTCGTTGTTTGCTTCTACTAAAATAGTGTGCAAAATTAGTTAAAAGAGTTAATTCTAAAGCTTCTTTATCCATATATGCCAACATCAAAACATCATTTGTATTGCTATCTTGTACTATTACAGGTACTATTCCACCATTTTTTTCAAAATCTATTTGTTCTATCATATATTATCCATTGTGTGTTTATTGAAGTATTGTATCAAATTTTGGGTTACTATAATCTTTTAATTCTAAGATATTAAAAAAATTATAAAAAGAATATATGATATTATAAAAATATCATATATAAAAAGAGATATAAATAAAAATATTTATTTATATCTATGTGTAATTCTACCTTTATCAAGTGAATATGGGGTAATTTCTACTCTTACTTTATCTGAAAGTAAAATTTTAATATAGTGCATTCTCATTTTCCCAGATATATGACATAATACTATATGCCCATTATCAAGTTCAACTCTAAATGTTGCATTAGGTAATACTTCTATTACCTTACCATCCATAACTATCACATCATCTTTTGCCATTCATTTTTCCTTTTATATCTTTGTTAATATTTCAGCTTTACCGTTTACAACTGCTACTTGATGCTCATAATGACTTGTATTTAATCCATCAGCACTTCTTACAGACCATTTATCTACTTTATCAATAACAGGTTTTTCATCTTTTTGACATATCATAGGTTCAATACAAAAAACCATACCATTTTTGATTTTTGGACCTTGTTTTGCATTGTTACCTTCTAAATAATTTGGTATTTCAGGATCACCATGAGGCGCTCGTCCTATACCATGACCACAAAAATTAATTAATGGAACAAAACCACGACCAAGAATAAAATTTTCTAATTCTAAACTTAATTCTTTAAATCTCATACCAGGTTTAATTATATCTATAGCATGATATAACGCATCTTTACTACAATTGATTAATTCTTGATTTTTATCAGATATATCTCCAATCGCCATCGTAATAGCAGCATCACCATACCAACCATCAATTTCACTACCTATATCAATACCAAGAATATCCCCGTTTTTCAAAACAGTATTTGTTGGGACACCATGTATTACAACCTCATTCAAAGAGGTACATATAGCATTTGGAAATCCATACAATCCTTTAAAAGCAGGTCTTGCACCCAAAGAAAGAAGATATTCTTCCCCCATAGCATCTACATCAAGTAGTGTCATACCAGCTTTAACATTATTTTGTAAATATTGAAGAGTTTTTGCAACAGCTTGTGCTGCGATTTTAAGTTTTTCGATCTCTGCAGGTTTTCTTAATGGGATAGCCATAAAATTACCTCATAAACTTGAAGCTACAAAGCTTCAAATTTAATAATTGCAAAATCAAATTAGATTGAATATCAAACACCTTACAGTCCAACTGCACTAAGTGTATTATATTTGTTCATATATTGTTGAGCTTCAATTTTTCTCATTGTATCAATAGCAACTTGAACAACAATCATAACTGCAACCCCACCAAAGAAAAATGGTACACCCATAGCTTTTACAATAAGCCAAGGTAATGTTGCAACTGCACCTAAATATATAGAACCCCAAAATGTTAATCTACTTGCTGTTTCATTTAAAAATTCAGATGTACTTCCACCTGGTCTAACACCAGGGATAAACCCACCTTGTTTTTTAAGATTTTCAGCAATATCTTTTGCATTAAATGTAATAGATGCATAAAAATACGCAAAAAATACTACAAATAAAAATTGTAAAAAATTAAATGTATAACTATGAGGACTTAAAAAATCACTAATTGCCATCAAAGTTTTATTTTGTGTTCCTTGTAAAATTGTTGCAGGAAACATCAAAATTGCACTTGAAAAAATTACAGGAATTACACCAGATAAATTTAATTTAATAGGTATATAATTCATAATTTTTTTAGATTGATTTTGCATCATAACTTTTCTACTGTATGATACAGGCACTCTTCTTTCTGCTAATTCCACATATATAATAAATCCAACTGTTGCTAAAATAATAGCAAGTAAACCAATTACAGTTAAGAAATTCATTTGTCCATTATTAACTAATTCAACGGTTCCACCAATAGCTCCAGGGATAGAAGATACAATACCTGCAAAGATAATAAGTGAAATACCATTTCCTATACCTCTTTGAGTAATTTGCTCACCAATCCACATAAGTATCATTGTACCTGTAAGCATAGATACAGCAGCTACAGCTATAAATGTATTCATATCAAGCATAATAGCACTTGCTCCACCTTTACCTGTAAGTGATTGTAATCCCATAGAAACCCCAATAGCTTGTATTAGTGTAATTACAATTGTAGCGTATCTGATAATTTGCATATATTTTTGCATACCATCTCGCTCTTTTTTCATCTTACCAAGTGCAGGAAATGTAGCAGCTAAAAGCTCCATAATAATAGACGCTGTAATGTATGGCATAATACCCAAAGAGATAATACTCATTCTTCTTATAGCATTACCACTAAACATATTTGCCATACCAAGTGCATTGTTTGAATTATTATCAAAAAATTCTTTTATAACATTTAGATCAACTCCAGGGATTGGCACATAGGCCAATACTCTATATATTAAAATAAAACCCAAAGTTATTAAGATTTTATTTAATAGATCTTTATTCATAATTATTTACCAGTAACTGTAATATTTTCGTCTTTAATCTTAGAAGCTAAATCTTTAGCAGTTGAACCGATTAATTTAACTTTTGTTACAGATACAGATAGTTTATATACTGATTTGATAGATTCTAATGTAATCTCTGATAATTCAGCAACAGCTTTTACTTTATCAACATTGATAGAGTAAGGTTTTGTAACTCTTGATGTAAAACCTACTTTTGGAAGTCTTCTGTGAATTGGTTGTTGACCACCTTCAAAACCTCTTTTGATTTTATATCCAGATCTACTTTTTTGACCTTTTTGACCTCTAGTAGAAGTTTTACCCATACCAGAACCTTGACCTCTACCTACTCTTTTTCTGTTTTTTGTACTTCCATCAGCTGGTTTTAAATCTTGTAATATTGACATATCTTATCCTTTAATTTTAGCTAATGCTTGTACTGTAGCATTTACAAGGTTATTAGGATTATTTGATCCTAATGACTTAGCAATAATATCTTTAATACCAGCAAGTTCAAGAACAGGTCTAGCAGCACCACCAGCGATTAGCCCTGTACCTTCAGATGCAGGTTTAAGTAAAATTCTACTTGCATTAAATTTATATTCTATATCATGATTGATTGTTGAACCATTTAGGTTTACTTTAATCAGTGATTTAAACGCATCATCCAATGCTTTTTTTATAGCATCAGGAACCTCTTTCGCTTTTCCTGTACCAACACCAATAGTACCATTTTTGTCTCCAACAACAACTAAAGCAGTAAATCTAAATCTTCTACCACCCTTAACAACTTTTGTAACTCTACCGATATTTACGATAGCTTCTTCGAAATCATCTCTATTAATTGACATTGTTCAACCTTATAATGTGATGCCATTGTCTCTTAGTGCGTCAGCAAAAGCTTTAATCACACCATGATACAAGTAACCATTTTTATCAAATACAACCGATTCGACATTTTTAGCTTTTAAGTTTTCTGCCATTTGTGCAGCAACTTTAACTACATTTTCTTTATTAACACTTAATTTCATAGCTCTACTATCAACTGATGCTATTGTTACTCCAGCAACATCATCGATAGCTTGTGCATAAAAATATTTGTTTGATTTGAAAACACTTAATCTTAATCTATCAGCTGTACCGCTAATTTTTCCTCTTACTCTTCTTTTTCTTCTTAATCTAAGAGCATTCTTTTTTGCTAAATCTTTTATTCTACTCATATTATCATACCTTACTTAGCAGTTTTTCCGGCTTTTCTAACGATAACTTCGTCAGTATATTTAACACCTTTACCTTTGTATGGTTCTGGTTTTCTATAGCCTCTAATGATTGCAGCTGTTTGTCCTACAACTTGTTTGCTGCTCCCTTTTACATGGATAATGTTTTTCTCAACAGTAATTTCAATACCATCTGGTATATCAAAATTAATTGGATGAGAATATCCTAATTGTAACTCTAATACTTTACCTTTAACTGCTGCTCTATAACCAACACCGTTAATCTCTAAAGATTTTGTAAATCCTGTTGTTAATCCTGTAACTGCATTTGCTGTTAAAGCTCTATAAGTTCCCCAGAATGCTGCTGCACCTTCAACTTCTTCTTTAAGTCCAAATACAATATTGTTATCTTCAACTTTTACATCAACTCTATTATGTGTATCAATTTCAATAGCATTGCTACCTTTTTTTACAACAATAACAGAATCATTTACTGATACTTCTACCCCTGCTGGGATCTCTATAGGTTTTTTACCAATTCTTGACATAACTCACCTCTTACCAAATAGAACAAAGTGCTTCACCACCAACATTTAGTTTATAAGCTTCATCATTACTTATAACACCTTTGTTAGTAGAAACTACAATTGTTCCATATCCGTTTTTAAAATTTTTCAATTCAGCAGCATTTTTATATACTCTTCTACCTGATTTTGAAATTCTTTTTAATTCATTGATAACACTGTTGTCATTATCATCATATTTTAAAACAACTTTAATTGCTTTTTTATTATTTTCTAGCTCTTCTACGCTATAACTTTCTAAATACTCTTTTTGAGTTAATACTTTCACTACAGCTTCAACTGTATTAGAATGTACTAATGTCGTAACGTCAAGTTTTCTCATAGAAGCATTTCTAATTCGAGTAATTGCGTCTGCGATTAAATCATTCATCATGGGCTTTATCCTCTTTTATTAATTTTTAGTTTTACCAACTAGCTTTTCTAACACCTGGTAATAAACCTTCGTTAGCCATTTTTCTTAAACAAACTCTACATACACCAAAATCTCTATAAACAGATTTTGGTCTTCCACATATGCTACATCTAGTATATGCTCTTGTAGAGAATTTTGCAGGTCTTTTTGCTTTTGCAATCATAGATTTTTTTGCCATTATGCTCTCCCTCTTGTAAATGGAACTCCAATTAATTCCAATAATCTAAATGCTTGTTCATCACTATCAGTAGTAGTAGTAATAGCAATATTCATACCGTGTGTTGTAATAATATTATCATACTCAACTTCTGGGAACATAAGTTGCTCATCAAGACCAAAGTTAAAGTTACCATGACCATCAAAACCATTTTTGTTAAGACCTCTAAAATCTTTTACTCTTGGAAGTGCAATAGAACATAATTTATCCATAAATTCATACATTCTTTCACCTCTTAAAGTTACTTTAACTCCTACAGGCATATCTTCTCTTACTTTAAATCCAGCTACAGATTTTTTAGATTTTACAGTTACTGCTTTTTGTCCAGCAATCAAAGAGATAGTATCATTGATATTTTGCATCAATTTACTATCTTTCATAGCTATACCAGCACCTACAGAGATAGTAACTTTTTCTAAAGCTGGAGTTAACATTTTATTTTGTACAAACTCAGCTTCTAAAGCTGGTTTAATTTCACTTTTATATCTTTCAAATAATCTAGCTGCCATCTTATTCACCCTCTACTTTTGCTACATTAGAGATATCTATTGGCATCTCTTTATTTACAAAACCACCATCAGGATTTTTTTCTTGATCTGGTTTTATAGTTTTTTTAGCAACTTTACAATCTTTTACTATAACTTTACCACTGTTTCCTGCTTTTGGTAAAACTTGTAAAACTTCTCCTGTTTTACCTTTATCATCACCAGCAATAATTTTTACAGTATCACCTTTTTTAATTTTCATAGCCATTATAATACCTCCGGTGCAAGTGAAACGATTTTCATAAAACCGCTATATCTTACTTCTCTTGCAACTGGTCCAAAAATTCTTGTACCAATTGGTTCTTTTTTTGCATCAAGGATAACAGCTGCATTGTCATCAAATCTAATTAATGAACCATTTTCTCTTTGAACCTCTTTATGAGTTCTAACGATTACAGCTTTAACAACTTGACCTTTTTTAACTTTTCCACCGTGTGGAATAGCTTTTTTAACAGATGCAACAATTACATCACCAACAGATGCATATCTTCTTTTAGATCCACCTAAAACTTTGATACACATAATCTCTTTAGCACCACTGTTATCAGCAACATTTAATCTAGTAAAACTTTGAATCATTAGTTAACTCCTCGTGCTACAATAGACTTTAATCTAAAAGATTTTGTTTTAGATAGTGGTCTACACTCAATAGCAATAACTGTATCACCAACATTTAATTCATTTTTTTCATCATGAATTAAATATTTTTTAAATCTTTTTACAGTTTTATGATATCTAGGGTGTAACACTTTTCTCTCAACAAGGATAGAAACTGTTTTATCCCCACTATTCTTTACAACAATACCTTGGATCTCTCTTTTATGTGAACTCATATCATATATCCTTAGTTTGCACTAGCAGCAGTTATAGCTGTTTTAATTCTAGCAATATCTTTTTTTGCTACTCTTAATTCACTAGTGTTTGTTAATTGCATTGTTTTTAACTTAGTTTTTAATTCAAACAATAGCACCTTTTTCTCTTTCAATAGAGCTTCTAGCTCCTCTTTTGTTTTTGTACTTAAATCAGAATATGTCATTTTGAGCCTCTACTGTTACAATTTTTGTTTTAAATGGTAATTTATGAAGTGCAAGAGTTAACGCTTCTCTTGCAAGTGATTCTTCAACACCTGCCATCTCAAAACACACTCTACCTGGTTTAATATTCATAACCCATTTATCAACACTACCTTTACCTTTACCCATTCTTGTTTCAAGTGGTTTAGCTGTTAGTGGTTTTGCTGGGAATACTGTAATCCAGATTTTACCTGTTCTTTTTACTTTTCTTGTCATAGCAATTCTGGCAGCTTCAATTTGTCTTGAATCAATTCTTCCGTGTTCTATCGCTTTTAAACCAATAGTTCCGTAAGATAGTTCATTACCTTTAAAAGCTTTACCTCTGCTTCGACCTTTCATAACTTTTCTATATTTTGTTCTTTTAGGCATTAACATAATTATTTACCTCTTTTATTGTTACTTGGTCTTCTTCTTTTATCTGAAGATTCATTTCTATCAGCTTGGATACCTTTTGCTAATACTTCACCTTTGAAGATCCATACTTTAATACCGATACATCCATAAGTTGTATGACCTTCTGCAAAACCATAATCAATTCTAGCTCTTAGTGTATGTAAAGGAACTCTACCTTCTAAATACCACTCAGTTCTTGCCATTTCAGCTCCACCAAGTCTTCCAGAAACAGAAACTTTAATACCTTTTGCACCAGCTTTGATTGCATTTTGCATAACTCTTTTCATAGCTCTTCTAAATGCAACTCTTCTTTCAAGTTGTTGAGCAACATTTTCAGCAGCTAATTGACCAGAAAGGAAAGGTTTTCTCTCTTCTTTAATATTAACAGCAATATCTTTTCCAACTAAAGCAGAAAGATTAGCTTTTAATTTTTCAACATCTGCACCTTTTTTACCGATAATAATACCAGGTCTTGCTGCAACTATTGTAACTCTAACTTTTTTAGCAGTTCTTTCAATCATTGTTTGAGCGATACCTGCATAATAAAGTTCTTTTTTAACAAATTTTCTTATTTTATCATCTTCAGCGATATTTGCTGGCATTTTTGCAAAACTTGGAAACCATCTACTTTCCCAATTTCTGTTAATACCAAGTCTTAGTCCGATTGGATTTACTTTTTGACCCATTACTTGTCTCCTTCTATTGCTGCAACTTCAACATAAATATGTGCCATTGGTTTATGTTTAGGTGATGCACTACCTCTAGCTCTTGGTGTAAATCTTTTAAGAACCGGACCTTTATCTACTCTACAACTTGTAACTATCGCTTCTTCAGGTTCTAAACCTGCATTTGCAACAGCTGAAGCTATAACTTTAGAAATAATTCCAGCAGCTTTATTTGGTGTAAATTCCAATGAAGCAATTGCAACTTCTGCATTCATACCTTGAACTTCTCTTGCTACTAATCTAGCTTTAGTAGGAGAAAGTCTAACAAATTTTAATGTAGCTTTACTCATACTATTAACCTACCTTTCTTTGTACAGAACCTTTATGACCTTTAAAAGTTCTAGTTGGTGCAAACTCACCAAATTTATATCCAACATGATTTTCTGTTACTGTTACAGGAACAAAGTTTCTACCATTGTGTACTGTAAAAGTTAATCCTATCATATCAGGTAAAATCATACTTCTTCTTGACCAAGTTTTAATTGGTTTTTTATCACCGCTCTCATTTGCTTTTGCTACTTTTTTAGCTAAATGAGCATCAACAAATGGACCTTTTTTTATACTTCTTGCCATTATATTACCTTACTTCTTTTTTCTTGAAATGATTAGTTTATCACTAGCTTTTTTCTTTCTAGTTTTATAACCTTTAGTTGGCATACCCCAAGGAGTAACAGGATGTCTTCCAGAGTTAGTTTTACCTTCCCCTCCACCGTGTGGGTGATCAATAGGGTTCATTGCACTACCTCTTGTTTGTGGTCTTTTACCCATATGTCTTTGACGTCCAGCTTTACCAATAACAGTATTTGAGAAATCTTCATTTCCAACAATACCTACTGTAGCCATACAAACACCTAAAATTTTTCTCATCTCACCACTTGGTAATCTTAAGATTACATATTTTTCTTCTCTACCCATAACTTGAGCATATCCACCAGCAGATCTAGCAATTTGTCCACCATGTCCTGGTTTCATTTCAATATTATGAACCATAGTTCCCACAGGGATATTAATAAGTTGCATTGCATTACCAGCTTTAATATCAAGTCCAGAAATAGCAGCTTCTACTTTATCACCTACAGATAAACCACTTGGTTGTAATATATATCTTTTATCTCCATCTAAATAAGAGATTAAACAAATTCTACAGTTTCTATATGGATCGTACTCAACTGTAACAACTGTTCCAGGTACTCCAAATTTATTTCTTTTGAAATCTATAATTCTGTATTGTTTAGCAGCACCAGCTTGTTTATGTCTGCTTGTAATTCTACCGTTGTTATTTCTACCAGCTGTTGATTTAACTTTTACTAAAAGTGATCTTACTGTTGGTTTAGAAGTGATATCACTACTATCCATAACCGCCATAAATCTTCTAGCAGGTGTAATTGGTCTAAATTTTTTAATTGCCATACTCTATCCTTATGCTGAAAGGTTCGCTATCTCAGCGCCTTCTGGTAATGTTACATAGAATTTTTTAAAATCAGGTCTGCTACCTAATCTTCCTCTAAATCTTTTAACTTTACCACTTTGTCTTAAAGAGTTAATTTTTGTTGGTATTACACCAAAGTACTCTTTAAATACCTCTTTTAATCCTGTTTTAGTCATTCTAGGACTAGTTTGAACAACGATTACTCCATTTTCTTGAAGCTCTATTGTCTTTTCTGTATAAAGGATCGATTTGATATCTGTAATATCTGCCATTTTATACCCCTATATTAAGCTATCTATTACAGCTTTTTCAATCACTACTGAATGGTATGCTGCAACTAAATATGCATTTAATTCTGATTTTTCAATCACATAACAATTTTTGATATTTCTAAACGCTAAATAAGTTTTTTCATCAAAATTTTCAACTACAATTAGAATATCTCTTTTATCCAAAGCTTTAACTATAGCAGCTGCATCTTTTGTTTTACCAGATTCAACTTTTACAGATTCAACAACAAATAAAGCATCTCTTTTAGCTTGTGCATTTAAAGCATAATTCAATGCTAACACTTTTTGTTTTTTATTAACTTTTTGTTTATAGTTTCTTTTTGTTGGTCCAAAAACTTGTCCACCACCTACAAATAAAGGTGATCTTTTAGAACCCCATCTAGCAGCACCGCTACCTTTTTGAGCTTTAGGTTTTTTACCACCACCACTTACAGCAGATCTGTTTTTTACTCTTGCAGTATTTGCTCTTAATGAAGCTAAATACGATTTTACATATAGATGTAAATTGTGTGCATTGATTTGTTCAAACGATTCTGGTAAAGCTAATTCACCTGATTGTTTAAATTTATCATCTAATACGATTACACTACTCATTATGCTATCCTTACTCTACCTAAAGTTCCATTTGCACCAGCAACTGATCCTTTTAGTACTAATATTCCTGTTTCTTTATCAAAAGAAACTATCTCATTTTTATGTGTTGTTGTTGCACAACCATAATGCCCTGGCATTTTTTTACCTGGTTGAACACGTCCAGGCCATTCTGCATTACCAATAGAACCTGTTCTTTTACCCATTCTATGTCCGTGAGAAGCACGACCACCTGCAAAATTCCATCTTTTTACAGCACCAGAAAAACCTCTACCTTTAGTTTTAAAAGTTGATTTTACTACAACTCCATTTTCTAAAGCAGATGTATCTAAATCTCCAGCTTCAGTATTTGATGTTTTAACAGTTGCAAATCTGTTAAATTCTTTACTTAAATTATATTTTTTTTGTTGTCCCTCTATAGCTTTGTTAAACTTTTTACCATCACTATAAGCTACAACTGCAACTCCATCATTCACTTCACATACTTTAGTTTCAAGAACTCTTACAAGAGTAACAGGAATCGCAGGTACAGAAATAGTTCTACTCATACCGATTTTTTCAACAATATATTCCATCTTGTACCTCCTATTCTTTACCCATTGATCTAACTTCAACATCTACTTCTGGAGCAAGGTCTAGTTTCATCAATGAATCTATTGTATCTGGTGTTGCAGATATTATGTCAATAATTCTTGAGTGAATTCTAATTTCAAATTGCTCTCTACTTGATTTATTAACATGTGGTGATTTAATAACAGTGTATCTTCTAAACTTAGTTGGCATTGGGATTGGCCCTATAAGTTCAGCACCTGTTCGTTTAACAGCTTCTATAATTGAAGCAACAGAACGATCTAAAACTCTATGATCGTACGCTTTTAGCTTTAATCTAATTTTTTCCATTTTTTTCCTTTAAAGAACTCGTCAAGTATTATTTTAATACAACCCTGACCGTTTGTATGAGCGGGGATTATATCGAAATTTTATACGAATGTCAATAATACTGACACTTTTAATGAAAAATTACCTATTTTATTTCCTTTTAAAAAGGAATAGTATATAATTTTATATGACAAATTTAGAATTAATATATGAAAATAAAATTATTTTTCCTCAATTTTTAGAAAGAAAAATATCTATTAAGCATAATAAAACATTATTATATGGTGTAAAATCATCAGGTAAAACTTATTTGATTTATGATTATTTATCAAAAAATCCAGATAAAAATTATATCTATATAGATATGGAAGATTATAAAATAGACAAAAATAGTTTAAAATTTTTGGAAGATTTTATATATCAACACAATATTGATATATTGGTTATAGAAAATTACACAAAAGATATTATACTACCAAAAGTAGATTCTATATTACTTAGTACACAAGATTATATAAATATAGAAGATTTTACTATCTTGTATATACCTCCGTTGGACTTTGAAGAGTTTATACTATTTGATACAAAACATCAAAATATCACAAATAGTTTTAACAGCTTTTTAAAATATGGTAATTTAGCTCAAATTATAGATTATAAAGATTATAAAAAACAGCTACGAAATAAAGAAATTTTAGAGTTATATGAACCAAATCCAACATCAAGAGAGATTTTAAAATTACTCATTAAATCATCAAATGAACTTAAGTCACCATTTTGGTTATATTCTATATTAAAAAAACAAATCAAAATCTCTAAAGACTTTATATATAAACAAATTAAAATATACCAAAACAACAAAGCTATATTTTTATGTGAAAAATATAATCAACCAAAAGCAACAAAAAAAATATTTTGTTTTAATCATGCTTTGATAGATATAGTACATTTTAATAAAAAATTTATAAATATTTTTACAAATATGGTATTTTTAGAACTACATAATAGATACAAAGAGATATTTTATCTTGATAATATTGATTTTTATATACCTCAAACAAAAACCATTATTTTATGTACCCCTTTTTTTAATAAATTGATATTTTCAAATTTAAGTGCAAAAATATTAAAATCTATATATAATATTGATATAGAACAAATTATATTTATAACTATAAATAACAATGATGAAAATATATTTATAGATAATATTAACTGTGAAATTATCCCCTTTTATGAATGGGCATTATCAACTTAAGGATTATAATGAAAAAATTATGTGGTATAGATGAAGCAGGTCGAGGACCTTTAGCTGGACCTATGGTATTAGCAGGTGTGATTTTAAATAGTCCTATTGATGGATTAAATGATAGCAAAAAACTAACCCAAAACAAAAGGGAAAAATTGTTTAAAATCATTATACAAAATAGCTTGTATCATATTGTATTTATATCAAATGAATATATTGATAAATATGGATTGTCAAAATCAATACAATATGGATTAAATGAGATTATGCAACATTTAGATACTGATGAATATTTATTTGATGGAAATACAACTTTTGGAATAAAAAATCTCAAATCTCAAATAAAAGCAGATCAAAGTGTAGCTGAAGTTAGTGCTGCATCAATTTTAGCAAAAGTAAGTAGAGATGATTATATGGTCAAAATAGCATCAAAATTTCCAAACTATAACTTTGAAAAACATAAAGGATATGGGACAAAAACACATATTGAAGCTATAAAAAAATATGGTTTATCAACTTTACATCGTAAATCATACAAATTAAAAGCTTTAGAATCATCCACCTAAATACGCATCTTTTACCCGTGAATCTTGTAATAAATCAGAAGAATTACCACTAATAGCAATTTTACCATTTTCAAGTACATAAGCTCTATTAGATGTTTTTAATGCCAAAACTGCATTTTGTTCTACAATAAAAATAGTTGTTCCCATATCTCTTAATTCTTTGATAACATTAAAAATATCTTCTACTATAATAGGAGCAAGTCCCATACTAGGTTCATCCAATAATAAAAGTTTTGGTTTGCTCATCAATGCTCTTCCTACTGCTACCATTTGTTGCTGACCACCAGAAAGAGTTCCTGCATATTGATCTTTTTTTTCTTTGAGTATAGGAAATCTTTTATATATATCTTCAAGATCTTGTTTGATTTCATCTTGATTATTTCTAGTATAAGCACCCAAAAGCAAATTTTGTTCTACACTTAAAATTGTAAACAACCCTCTACCCTCTGGAACTTGAGCTATTCCCATTTTTACCCTTTTATCTGATGTAGTATCAGATATATTATTTGATTGAAAATATATTTTACCATTGTGTTGATGTTCTAATCCACTAATTGTTCTTAATAATGTTGTTTTTCCTGCGCCATTAGCACCAATTAAAGAAACTATTTCACCTTGATTAATCTCTAAAGATATATCTTCCAATGCTATAATTTGATTATATTTGCAACTTAAGTTTTTAATTGTCAGTATATTTTCTATCAATCCATACTCCCTAAATATGCTTTAATTACATCTTTATTATTTATGATTTCATCAGGAGTACCAGAAGCTAATTTTTTACCAAAATTAATCACAGTAATATGATCTGATATATCCATTACCATTTTCATATCATGCTCTATAAGAATTACAGTTAATTCATCCTTTACTACCGTTTTAATCAACTGTGCAACTTCTGCTGTTTCTTTTGGATTTAACCCTGCAACAGGTTCATCCAGCAATAAAAGTTCAGGAGATGTAGCTAATGCTCTTATAATTTCAAGTTTTTTTAATATCCCATAAGATAAGTTTTGTGCTTTTGTATGTGCAAATTGTTCCAAATCTATTAGACTTAAAAGATGCATTGCTCTTTTTGTATATCTTTTTTCATCTTCTATAATAGAAGATGATCTAAAACATGATTTTAAAAGATTTTTGCTCATATATTTATCAAATCCCAATAAAACATTTTCCAATACAGTCATATTATTACATATCTCAAGATTTTGAAATGTTCTACAAACTCCTCTATAGACTAATTTATTTGTAGCGATATTGGTAATATCAGCACCATCTAAAAAAACAGTACCACTATCTACTTTATAAACACCTGTTATCATATTAACCAAAGTAGTTTTTCCTGCTCCATTTGGTCCTATTATAGAATGAATTGTACCTTTTTGAACTTCAAAACTAAGATTGTCAACAGCTTTTATACCACCAAATTGTTTTGTTATATTATCTATTTGCAACATATTATGCTGATCCTTTAACAAATGGTAATTTCAATGATGCAATCCCTTTTGGTATAAAAATCATCACAACTATAATAATAGCTCCATATATCAATGTTTCATAATCCTCAAATGATGTCAAGAATTGTGGTAAAGCTGTTAAAATAACTGCTCCAATAATAGCTCCATAAACTCTACCCAAACCACCTAAAACAACCATAACTACAAGTTCAATAGAGTGTGAAAAACTAGCTTCACTTGGAGATATAAAACCACTAAAAAAAGCGTATAAACTTCCTGCTATAGTAGCAATAACTACAGATAAAACAAATACAATACTTTTGTAATGAGATACATCAATCCCTACACTATTGGCTGCTTTTTGACTATCATTTATAGATCGCAATAACCTTCCAAATGGAGAATTAATCAAATTTTCAAACATCCATATAAAAAATACCAATAAAACTGCAACTAAAATATACCACTGTAAACTATCTATAAATTCAAATCCAAACATTGTAAAACTGTCAACACTCATACCATCAGTTCCACCTGTAAATTCCTCTTCAACCTCAAGAACAATAGATATAATAATACCAATTCCCAAAGTTGCCATTGCCAAATAATGCCCTTTTAATTTTAATATCGGTTTTGATATAACAAATGCTAAAAAAGACATAATAAGGATAGATACAAATATACTAAAAAGTGGTGTAAATTCATAATTTGATGTTAAAATCACAGATATATATGCCCCAAGTCCTGCAAATGCACCATGACCTAGACTTACTTGACCTGCATATCCCATTAATAGATTTAACCCTATACATATCATCGCATTTAAAATAGCTAAAATTGCTATCTCATAATGAAAATCATTTTGAAATAAAAAAGGTGCAATTATCAAAATCATACTTAAAAATATAATTTGTTTATTGATATTTAATCTATCCAACATCATTATACCCTTTGTGATTTTGTATTGCCAAATATACCACCTGGCATAAAAAACAATATTGCTAATAATACAACAAATGCCACGGCATCTTTGTATTCACTTGATACATATCCTGCAACTAAAGATTCTAAAATACCTAAAACCAATCCCCCTGCAACTGCACCAAAAGGGTTTCCTAATCCACCTATAATAGCAGCACAAAATCCTTTAAGTCCAAGCATAATACCAACTTCATAGTTTGTAGATGTTATAGGTGTTAATAATATCCCTCCAATAGATGCTATAACTGAAGATATAACAAAATTTAACATAACAATTTTTTTGATATTTATCCCCATCAATTTTGCTGCATCAATATTATTAGAAGTTGCAACCATAGCTTGACCTGTTTTTGTTTTTTTAAAAAACAGATATAAACTTATCACTATAATTGTAGAAACAACCATAATTAAAATAGCTTGATAAGATAAAGTTGCATTAAAAATCTCAATAGTACCATCCCCTACAAAAGATGGTAAAGTATGAAGCTGTTTATCAAATACAACTTGAGCCAATCCTCTTAAAAAAATAGCAAACCCCAAAGTAAGAATAATCAAAGATATTTGGGAACTATCTTTTGATATAGAGATAAGTTTATATAAAACTATCCCTATAAGTGAAGTTATCATAATAGCCAAAATAAAAGATATACCCAATGGCAATCCTGCATAAAGCAAGAATACCATTGACATACCTCCTGCCATTACAAATTCGCCTTGTGAAAAATTTATAATCCCACTTGAATTATAAATAACTGTAAAACCCAACCCTACAAGTGTATATATAAACCCTATTGTTACACCTGAAAGTAAAAATGCAAATAGTTCATTCATAATTTATATTATTTGGCTAAAGTCCAATCACCATTTTTAATTTCAAGCAATACCATACCTGTTTTTGTATCTAACCCCAAGTGGTCTTTTTTACTCATATTTACAATACCATCAACACCTTGAAAATTTTTCAAATTTTCTATACCATCTCTAATTTTTGTAGGTTTAGAAGAACCTGTTGCTTTAATTGCTTCAACAATAGCAAAAAGCGCATCATAAGCATGTCCACCAAATGAAGCAACTTGTGTATGGTAAGCATTTTCAAAATCGTTTTTATATTGTACTGCTATTTTTTTATTTGGAAAATTAGCAGGTAATTTATCTGCTACTACTACAGGTGGTGCAACCACTTTTACACCTTCAGCAGCAGCTCCGGCAATTTCAATAAATTTTTTAGAAGCAACTCCATGAGATTGATATAAAGGAGCTTTAATTTTAAGTTGAGCATAATTTTTTGTAACAATAGCTGGACCTTGACCAAATCCTGCATTTAAAACAGCTTGAACTTTTTTATTATTTTTGATTTTTAAAAGTTGAGTTGTCATATCTGAATCTTTTTTACCATAAGTTTCATCTGCAACTATATTGATACCATAAGATGGTGCTACATCTTTACATTGTTTTCTCATAGATTTTCCAAAACCACCACTTCCAGAGATAAGTGCAAGGTTGTTAATACCTTTTTTATTAAGATCTGCCATAACTTTTTGACAAGCCATTCTATCTGTTGCTACCATTTTAAAAACAAATTTCTTCACAGGTTTTATAATAGCTACTGCTCCAGCCATAGACAATAATGGTATTTTTGCCCTTTTTACAAATTTTAAAATAGCCATAGTTTCACCTGTAGTAGAAGGTCCAATAATAGCTACAACTTTATCTTGATTAATAAGTCTTTTTACAAAAGTAACAGCTTTTTTAGGACTTGCACCTGTATCATAAGCTATAAGTTTGAGTTGATTTCCATTAACTCCACCATTTTTATTAATTCTATCTACATATAACTGCAATGTTTTTAATTCAGGATCTCCCAAAAACGATGCAGGACCTGTAGCTGCTACGATTGCACCTATTTTGATTGTATTTGCACTAAGCACCATAAAACTTGAAAAAAACAATAAGGCAAGAACTCTTACACTATACTTCTTCAACATAATTAATCTCCTATTTTTAGTATTGCTAAAGTATATCACACTCAAACTTTAAATATTGTAAAAAATATTTTTATTTGTAAAATTATTTTAATTATTAGAATAATAAAAGATTTTTTATGTATAATTATCAAAATAGTTGAATTATTAGGAAAACAAATGAAACAAACGTTAATGGGAAATGATGCTATTGCTTGGGGTATAATCCATGCAAATATAGATATGGTAAGTGGTTATCCTGGTACTCCATCAAGTGAGATACTAACTAATGTACAAAAATATAGCAAACAATTAAATCTTGATATATATGCCCAATGGGCAACAAATGAAAAAGTTGGATTTGAAGTTGCTTATGCTGGTGCGATTTCAGGTAAACGAACATGTGCTACAATGAAACAAGTTGGATTAAATGTTGCAAGTGATCCACTAATGAGTGCATCTTATATAGGAAATTTAGGTGGGATGTTATTAGTTAGTGCAGATGATCCTGGATTTCATTCATCTCAAACAGAACAAGATAGTCGTGTTTTTGCAAAATTTGCAAGAATTCCTGTATTGGATCCTTCAACACCTCAAGATGCTTATGATTTAACAAAATTAGGAGTTGAACTTTCTGAACATTTTGAAATACCTGTGATGTTGCGTCCTGTTATGAGAGTTTGTCATGCAAGAGAAATTATCAAAATGGATTATGAAACAAATTTTACACCAAATAAAGGTGGATTTCAAAGAGATGTTCCAAGATGGGGTGCAGTACCTAGAAAAAACAGATTTCCACAAGGTCAAGATCAATTAAAAAGGATAGAAACAATAGCTCAATACAATTGGGAGAATTTTTTAAAACCACAATTTGAAAATTTAAAAGGTGGAAAATTATTGATTATAACAAGTGGAACAGGATATGGTTTTGCACAAGAAACATTAAAAGATCTAAATCTTAGTGCCGATATTGTAAAAACAATTATGCCGTATCCACTACCTGTAGAACAACTAAAACAACAATTTGATAATTATGATAAAGTATTAGTATTAGAAGAACCTTACCCTTGTGTAGAAGAACAAATAGCTTGTGAAAAAGTTTATGGTAAAAATACAAATACAACACAAAGAATAGATGAGATGAGTAAAGAGGAGATATTAAAAGCTTTCCAAAAAATAGATTTTTATCAAGGGGCAAATATATATGAAATTCCACAAATTGATTTAGGATTTGATATACCTGAACGACCACCTGCATTATGTCCTGGCTGTCCACACAGAGATATATATTATGCTATTATGAAAGTATTTAAAAAGAAAAAATCAATTTATCCATCTGATATAGGATGTTATACTTTGGCACTTGCTCAAGGTGCTATTGATTCTATCCTTTGTATGGGTGCAAGTGTTGCTATGGCAAGTGGGTTTGCATTGTCAAATCCAGATAAACAAGTAGTAGCGACTATAGGGGATGGAACTTTTTTCCACAGTGGAATCCCACCATTACTTAATGCAATTTATCAAGGGCATAGATTTGTATTGGTAATTCTTGATAATTCAACTATAGCTATGACAGGACGACAAACTACTCCTGAACGATTTTGTCAACCTATTGATATTAAAAAAATTGTTGAAGGGATGGGGATAGAGTGTTTAGAACACCACTATAGCTATCATATGCAAGATAATATTGATTTTATGAAACAAGTAAAAACAGCATACGAAAACAATACAACAGGACCAACTGTTGTAGTTGTAAGGGAGTTTTGTATTTTAGATGGGGAACGAGCTCCTGATTTTGTACCTGAAATTTTTGCAAAAGTTGATCCAGAAAAATGTGTTGCATGTGATGCTTGTACCACAGTTTACAAATGTCCTCCTATGTCTTATAATGATGAAGGGAAAATAGAAATTGATCCATTTTTATGTGCTGGTTGTGCAGGGTGTTTAGATGTAGTATGTCCTACAGATGCATTTATTGTAGATGAAGATTATCTAAAAAAAGGTGAATAATATGAAATATCAAGTAGTAATAGCAGGTTTTGGAGGACAAGGGGTTGTATTTTTGGTAAAAGTTCTAGCAATTTGTGCAGGAAATAGAGATATACCATTTTTAGGTACTGAAAATCACGGTATGAGTCAAAGAGGTGGTGCTGTATCATGTGATATAAAAATCGGAGATTTTACAAATCCTATAATAGATAAAAATCAAGCTGATCTTATTATAGGTCTTGATAGCAATGAAAGCTTAAGAAATATCCCTTTTCTTAAACAAACAGGTACTATGGTGGCAAACGGTTCATCAACATATCCAAAATTACCATTTAAAACTGCTGTTGTAGATGCAAATACAAAAGCACTTCATAAAGAGTTTCCAATACAAGGTTTAAATGTATTTATGTTGGGAGTAACTTTAGCAAATGTAGATAATTTTCCTTTTAGTGTCCAAGAGGTAAAAACAGCAATAACCCAAATGAATGCAAAAATGGCAGAACAAAACTTACAAATATTAGAATTAGCAATGAAAGAGAAAGGAATAGTATGATTTATAATAAAATAGAAAGTGCTTCACGACAAGAGATTGAAACAATTCAATTAACAAGATTACAAGAAATAGTAAAAAGAGTATATGAAAAAACACCTTTTTATACAGAAAAACTTAATCAACTTAATATAAAACCAGAAGATATACAATCATTGGATGATATTGAAAAATTACCATTAACAACAAAAAAAGATTTAAGAGCAAATTATCCATTTGGTCTTTTTGCAGAACCTATGAGTGAAATTGTCAGAATACACAGTTCAAGTGGAACAACAGGGAAACCTACTGTTGTAGGATATACACAAAACGATATGGATGTGTGGGACGAAGTTATGGCAAGAGTTTTTACCATGGCAGGAGCAACAAAAGAAGATGTTGTACACAATGGATATGGTTATGGACTATTCACAGGTGGTTTAGGATTTCATAATGGAGCTGAAAAAATAGGTGCTGCTATTGTACCTGCAAGTGGTGGTATGACAGATAGACAACTTATGCTTATGAAAGATTTTGGAGCTACAATTTTAACAGCAACTCCAACTTTCTCATTACATATGGCAGAAGTTGCAAAAAGAGAAGGGGATGATTATCTAAAAAACTACAAACTAAAAGCTGGTATTTTTGGAGCAGAACCAACAAGCCACGGATTAAAAGAAGAGGTTGCAAAAGCTTGGGGAATAGATTATCACGAAGTTTATGGTTTAAGTGAAATTATAGGACCAGGTGTAGCTTGTAGTTGTAAAAAATCAAATTTACTTCATGTATTTGAAGATCATTTTTTATTTGAAATTATAGATCCAAAAACTCTAAAAAGAGTACCAGATGGGCAAAGAGGGGAATTGGTAATAACAACTTTATCAAAAGAAGCATTACCATTACTTAGATACCGTACAGGAGATATAACATCAATCACAAAAGAGCCTTGTGAATGTGGACGAACTATGCTTAGAATGGAATCTATTGTTGGTCGGGCTGATGATATGCTTATAATAAGTGGAGTAAATGTATATCCATCACAAATAGAACATGTAATTGCAAATACAGATGGAGTAACACTAAATTATGAAATTATTATTGATAAAAAAGGATATTTAGATAAACTAGAATTACATATAGAAGTTACAGAAGATATTATGAGTGATTCTTTTGGGGAATTGGCTATTATTAAAAAGAATATTCAAAATGCTTTATTGAACAATTTATATATAAATGCAAATGTAACATTACTTCAACCTCACAGTATCCCTAGAAGTGTAGGAAAAGCAGTAAGAATTATAGACAAACGGAAGGAATCTTAATATTTTATGTTAAACAATAGAGAGATAAGCGAACAATTTGAAGTACAAATAAATACTTTATATAATTGGCAGAAAACAAAACCAAAACTATACAAATATTTAAAACATGCTGATTATCATAAAAATAGGAACAAAGAGATTAATATATTATTTGATCTATATTCCTTAGATATTCAACATAACTTTTTATATGATGATATTGTATATCTTATAAATTGGTCATTTGAGTTAGTCAGTATGGAAGATATAAAAAACTTCCATACTATTTTTATCAAAAAACAATATAAAAATATCCCCAACAACAGTGAACAGGTTTTACAAATTTATAATAAATTACAACAATTAAATATCATTGAAAAATATATTTTATATAAAAAAATATATCAATTTAAAGATAATAATTATGATATTCAAACCCAACTAAGAAATCATTTTAAAGAGTTTTTACAATAAAAATAGTATAATCATAATAAATACACAAGGAAATTCTATGGAGTTGATTTACAAGTACAGTATATTGTATATATTTATTATGCTATTTTCCACTACTTTATTTGCAAACTCTATACAACAAGGTAAAGAAATTTTTTATAATAATAAACTTGCCAATTGTAGTTCTTGTCATAGTGTAAAATCTTCTAATAACTCAAGTAATAGTATGGGACCAACATTAAATTACCTTTCTTTATGGCCAAAAAAAGTTTTATTTGATAAAATTTATGATTCAACTACAACAGCACCAAATTCGATTATGCCACCTTTTGGAAAGAATGGTTTATTAACAAAAACACAAATTGATTTATTAGTATCATATTTAAAAACAATCAATTAACAAGGTTATATATGCGATATTTTTTCTATCTATTTATTTTTACAAACTTACTTTATGGATTTGATTTTAATACCCAGGCCAATTATGATAGATTAGCATTAATAAAATATATGGAAACAAAATTTAAAGATCCATTAAATAATATTTATCAATTTTTCCCTTATTCAAATCAATCACAATTAAAAAATTTTACAAAGAATATCACAAAAGATCAATTTATACATGGAATATATGCGTTTGACAAAGAGAGTCAAAAAGAGAAAAACAATCAACTAGTAAGTTTCCCTTTTGCACCAAATATACAAAATGGTCAATATTTATACAAACGGTATATTCAGCAATGTATCCCATATCCAACTGTATTTGGAGATTATCCAAAATTCAATAAAAAAACAAATCAAATAATAACTTTATCAAATGCTATTATGCAATGTGCAAAAAAACAACATCTTGATATAGGGGATAATGGTTGGAATTATTATAGTGGTAAAACTGCTGATGTAGAAGCTTATATTTCCTCTATATCTGCAAAAGCAAAAAATAAAATAGATATAAAAATACCTACAAAAGAAGCTTTTAATGCATATCAAAATGGTAAAAAAGAGTATTATTCAAAAAGAGGACTTTTAAATATCTCATGTGCTTCATGTCACATACAAGGAGCAGGAAAAAAATTTAATAACCAATTTTTATCTCCATTGTTAGGACAAATCAATCATTTTCCTGTTTATAAAACATCAAAACAAGATATTTTTACATTGGAATATAGTATATCCCAATGTAGCTATAAACAAGGGGAAACCCCACATAAACCAGATGGGAAATGGATGGCAAATATTATATATTTTATGAGTTATAGTAGCAATACAACCCCTATTTTACAAGATACAAGGAGATAATAAATATAATGACAAAACTTATAAAACTAATATTATTTTTACTATTATTATCAATATTTACAGGATGTAGCACTAATAAACCAAAAGAACCAACAAAAGCATCAAAACTAGATATAAATAAAGTTTGCAACCAAAAACTTTCTATAAATCAATTATTAACTACAGCTCAAACATATAATAAAATCGCACAAAAACATGAAGTTGAATTTCAACTTTTAGGAACATCAAATAGTAAAATAATAGAAAAAATCAATTATGCCCTAAAAGCAGACACAAAACAAATACAAATAATTACACAAGATGATGAAATATATACATTTTCACTAAAAGATGCTTCACAAAAAGCGTGTATATTTTCAATTCGTGCATTACAACAATACTATAACTGCAAAAATTCTTACCACGATGATATTCCTGGTGATAAATTTATCTACTAAATTATTATGCCATTAACAAATCTAAATCAAGAACAATATACTTCTGCAACTGCACCTATAGGACATAATCTTACTATAGCAAGTGCAGGAACAGGAAAAACATCAACTATCGTAGGAAGGATTGCTTATTTATTAAACAAAGGGATTCAACCACAAAATATTTTATTACTAACATTTACAAATAAAGCAGCAACCCAAATGATTCAAAGAGTAGGTTCATATTTTTCCAAAGAACTAGCATCACAAATTATCTCTGGTACTTTTCATAGTGTTAGTTATAAACTTATAAAATCTATGAATATAGATATTAGTTTAAAACAACCTAGCGAACTAAAAACACTTTTTAGATCACTTTATGAAAAACGGATTTTCCCAAAAGATGGGATAACAGAACCGTATGATGGTGGATATTTATATGATTTATATTCACTATATCTTAATAGTACCTATAATGAAACATTTGAGGAATGGTTACTAAATAAAAATCCAGATCATAAACCTTATGTAATGATATATGAGGATTTATTTGAACAATTTCAATTATTAAAAAAAGAGTACAAATATGTAAATTTTGATGATCTTCTTTTAATGATGTTGGATCTACAAAAAAATAATAATTTTGAATTTTATGAAATACTTGTTGATGAATATCAAGATACCAATCCATTGCAAGGGAAGATTTTAGATGGATTCAAACCAAAAAGTTTATTTTGTGTTGGGGATTATGATCAAAGTATTTATGCATTTAATGGTAGTGATATAGGGATTATTTCATCATTTAAAGATAAATATAAGAATAGCCATATTCACACCTTAACCAAAAATTACAGATCAACCTCTCCTATTTTGGATTTGGCAAATAGAGTTATTGAACACAATGAACGAATATATGAAAAAAAACTTGAAGTGGTACGGGAAGAGAAACCACATTTTCCCACTTTGCTTGAATTTGATGAATTATATAACCAATATGAATATATTGCATCAAATATAGCAAAAAGCTCAACACCATACGATCAAATTGCAATAATATATAGAAATAATTCAAGTGCAGATGGGATAGAAGCAAATCTCAGAGATATAGGGATTAATTCAAAACGGAAAGGTGGGCATAGTTTTTTTGATAGCAAAGAGATAAAAGCTGCATTGGATATGATTACAATAAGTCATAATCCAAATGATATGATGGCATTTATACATTTAATTGAATATGGAAAACATATAGGTAAAGCTATAGCAAAAGATATTTTTGATGGTTTGATTTTATTAGGAGATGGGGATTTATATAAAGGTTTAATATCTCCAAATCCAAATATACACACACCTTATATAAGTACCAAAACAACTAATATCCAATTGGGATTATTTGATGATTTTATTGAAATGGGAAGTTTGTCAAAATTTAAAAATTCAAACTTTAATGAAAGTTTTTTGGGTAATCCTATTTTAAAACATCCAAAACTTACACAAGAAGGTGGAGAATTTTTATATGATTTTTATACGCTTTCCAAAGAGATTAAACGGATTAAAAATCCAACTAAATTATTAGATCATATAATAAACAGTAAATTCTTTTTATATATTTTAGATTATTTAAGCTCTATGCGTGCCAAGCAAAAAGATGGTTCAATCCATAGTGGTATAAAACAAAATATTTTACAAAAATATACCAGAAGATTACAAACACTACGACAATTATGTTTAAGACATACAAATATCAAACATTTTTTAAATGCGATGATTCTAGGTGGTAGTGAACTCAGTGAAGGGGAAGGGGTAAACCTTTTGTCTATACATGCAAGTAAAGGATTAGAATATAAAGAAGTATATATTATTGATCTTATGGATGGCAGATTTCCAAACCGAACACTTATGAGTAAGGGTGGTTCATTAGAAGAGGAACGACGATTATTTTATGTAGCTGTAACTCGTGCAAAAGATTTTTTATATCTTAGCTATGCAAAATATGATAGGATTAAAAAAATTGATTTTATATATAGTCCATTTTTAGTTGAAGCACAACTTATCAAAAAATAAAATTAATTAATAGTTATTTTAAGTAAATTCATTGTACAATAATATATATTATCAAAGGAAAGTTATTATTATTTATGAGATCACATGCCAAACAACTAAAAATTAAAATCCTTAAATCAATCCTTTTTACATATATCATATTAGGTAGTATTATTATCACTATTGTATTATATACACAAAATAAAGGATTTCAAGAAAAAAACAAAGAATATCATAAATTAATACATTCAACTATAAACTATGTACTTATAAAAAATCAACACCACTACCACTATGTATTAAACCGTATTTTAAATACCACCAATTTAAAAGAATATATTATAAAAAACGATCGTAAACATTTATATAATATCCTAAAACAAAGATTTGATTTATTACGGGAAGAAAACAAATATTTTACAATTTTACATATTATTAAGCCAAATGGGGTATCTTTTTTAAGAGTACATGCAAAAGATAAATATGGAGATAATATATTATCTGTAAGACCTATGATTGAAGAAGTAATTAAAACAAAAAAAACAATCAGTGGATATGAAACGGGTAAATATAGCACTGCTTACAGAATAGCTACACCATTATTTTACAATAATAAATTAATAGCTATATTTGAAATTGGAATAAATCCAAACTATTTTATTGATCAAATTGATACAATTTTAAATGAACAAGGTATGTTATTTATTAAACAAAAAAACTTAAAACTTTTTTCATATAAAAACTTATTTCAATTACAAGATTATATTTTACAAACAAATATATCAACAGACACTTTAAATTTATTAAAACATGTACCAAAAGATTTTCATATTATTGAAGATAACCTTTTAATAGATTATAACAATAGAAAATACCTTATACATTCACATATTTTAAAAAAATATACCAATAAAGAGTATGGGCAATATATATTTTTTCAAGATATAACAAATATGTTAAAAAATCAACAATTAGCTGTGTATAAAATTTTATTTTTATTATTAATCTCTATGGCTATTATATATATTATTATTAGGTATTATTTTATTAAGTTTGAAACAAAATTACAAAAATTATATGATAATTATACTCAAGAGATTTCCAAACTAAAATTAGCTATTGAACAAGCTCCAATTTCTATTGTAATTACTGATATTGATGGAAATTTGGAATATGTAAATAAATATTTTACAAAAGTGACAGGGTATAGTTTTGAAGAAGCCATAGGGGTAAATCCAAGAATTTTAAAAACAGGATATACCTCAGAAGAAGAATATAAAAAGTTATGGGATGAGATAAGTCATGATCATCTTTGGCAAGGAACTTTTAAAAACAAAAAGAAAAATGGCCAAGAATATTGGGAAGAAGCGATAATCGTACCAATTGAAGATAAACATGGTAAAGTAGTAAAATATCTAGGTATAAAACAAGAGGTTACCGAAGCTGTCCATTTAAGAAATGAACTAAAACATAAAGATGATTTATTAATTGCACAATCCAAACATGCAGCTATGGGAGAAATGATCTCCATGATTGCTCATCAATGGCGACAACCACTTAGTATTATCTCTATGAGTGCGAATAATATCTTAGCAGATATTGAATTAGACATAATCAATAACAATAGTTTAGAAAATGAGATGAAAGAGATTATTAATCAAACACAAGAGTTATCACAAACTATTGATGATTTTAGAAATTTTTTCAAACCAATCAAAAGTAGTGAAATCACATCTATAGAAAAAGTATTTAACAGCACTTTTAAAGTAATTGGCAAATCGTTAGAAAATAACAATGTTAATGTAACTACCTCATATAATAGTACAAAAGAGATTAAAACATATTCAAGAGAACTTATGCAAGTATTTATAAATATATTAAACAATGCAAAAGAAGCATTAGTTGATAATAATATCAAAAATAGAACAATAAATATAGAGGTAAACGACCAACAAGATAATGGTGTTATTGTCAGTATATGTGATAATGCAGGTGGAATAGATAAAGATATTTTACCAAAAATTTTTAATCCATATTTTTCTACAAAACACAAAAAAAATGGTACAGGATTGGGATTGTATATATCAAAAACAATTGTTGAAAAGCATCTAAATGGTATAATTAGAGCCTACAATGGTGAAAATGGTGCTTGTTTTATAATAGAACTATCAAATTTAAAGGAAACCAATAATGAGTAATTTAAAAGAGCTAAGGCAATATACAAAAGATTTATCAGTTTTATATGTAGAAGATAATCTGCAACTACTAAAACAAGTTAGTATGTTTTTGGAAAAATTATTTAAAACAGTTTATACTGCAACTGATGGCTCAGAAGGATTAGATAGTTATAAACAACATCATCAAGATATTATATTGACCGATTTAACCATGCCAAATATGGATGGTTATACAATGATTAAAAAACTCAAAGAGATAAACAATCAAATTAATATTGTGATTATATCTGCTCATTCTGATAGTGAAAATCTACTTGAAGCTATGCATATAGGAGTTTGTGATTTTCTTCCAAAGCCTATCGATAATGAGTTATTTCAAAATATTTTATATAAAGTTTCCAAAAATTTCATCAAAACAAATTTAAATACTCAAGAGATAAATTCAGATATTAATCTAACAGAACAATTAAAAATTTTAGCAACACAAAAACGATCAATAGAATTTATCAATCATTACAAAGGTTTACCTATCATACATCAAGGGTATATTATAGATGTAACAGATACCACTATAGAAGTATATGCTCCATATATCCAAGTATTGGCAATCGCATATCAAAAATCAACAGATATAGAATCAACCTTTTTAGATGGTACTATACATACAAAACTTGATCATATCAATCATAAAACAAGAGAAGTAACCCTAAAAAAATATGTTCAAATAAAATCTTCTGCAAAAAATAGACAAAATGTAAGGATTATTCCAAATAATAATATTACAATTATACCTTGGATTAACGATACAAAATTAAATATAAATCTAAAAGATTTATCAATCAATTCAATATCATTTGAAACAAATACACAAGATATAGCATTATTAAAACATAATCAAACAATCAACTTGACTTTTTCAATTGTATTTAATAGCAATCAAAATTCACAAGAGAAAACAGAAATTATATATGCCACAGGAAATATATTTAATATCAAACAAGATGGAGCAACTACCAATGTAGTTATCACTTTCAAACTAGATAAACTTGGAGAAACAATCTTACAACAATATATAAGCAATAGAGAACTTGAGTTAATTGATGAATTTAAACAACTAGAACGGAAATATATAGTATAACATGGAAAATTTACAAAACTTTAAACATATCGCAAAAAATTTTAGTATATTATATGTTGAAGATGAACCACTTCTTCAAACAAAATTAAAAATATATTTACAAAAATTTTTTAGCTACATAGATACAGCATCAAACGGAGAAGAAGCACTAGAATTATATAAACATAACCATTATGATATAGTTCTTACTGATATATCAATGCCTTATCTCAATGGTATAGATATGGCAAATGAAATTAAAAAACAAAATAACAATCAAATTATTATTATTGTATCTGCATATTCCGATACACAATATTTTATTGAATCTATTAAAATAGGAATTGATGGATATATTCTAAAACCAATAGACTATAATCAACTCAATAGTGTATTATATAAAGCTGTAGAAAAAATAGATAAATTTCAACAAAATCTTATGTATGAAAGAAATCTTGAAAATTTAGTTGACAAAAGAACTGATGAAGTTAAACATCTACATCAAGAACAAATAGAAACCTACAAACAAACACTATACGCATTGGTTAATATGATTGAACAAAGAGATACATATACAGGAGGACACTCTCAACGGGTTGCAAAATATGCACTAAAAATAGCAAAAGCGATGAAATTAAACAGTAAAAAATGTAATGATATTTATCAAGCTGGTATTTTACACGATATTGGTAAAATTGTTATACCAGATATGATTTTACTAAAACCAAATCAATTAGACAATCAAGAATATACAATAATGCAAGAACATGTGACCTTGGGAGTTGATATGATCAATAAAATCCCTGCTTTAAATAAATTAGCCAAATATGTTGCTCAACACCATGAAAGATTAGATGGAAGTGGTTATCCATATGGATTAAAAGGTAGTCAAATTTTATTAGAAGCTCAAATTTTAGGTGTAAGTGATATTTTTGATGCTATGACTACAAGTAGAATTTATAAATCAAATAAAACACCTCAAGAAGCAATAAATGAAATTAAATCTCTTAGTGGAATACATTTTTTAAAATCAGTTGTTGATGTTGCAGTAGAGGTGTTATCTACCATACAAATCGATATTACTATAAACCAACTCCCAAAAACGGAGTTGGAAAAAGCTAGATTAAAATACTTTAATATAATTCAAGAAGAGGATTAAAGTTTATCCAAACAGTTTAAATCTTTATAAGCTGTTTCTAGCCGTTTAATCATACTTTCTTGTCCTGCACGTAACCAAACTCTAGGATCATAGTATTTTTTATTTGGTTTATCATCACCTTCTGGATTACCTATTTGACCTTGAAGATAATCATGATACTCTTTTTCAAATCCTCTTACACCATCCCAAAATGCCCATTGAGTATCTGTATCAATATTCATTTTAATCACACCGTAAGATATAGCCTCTTTGATTTCATGCTCCGAACTACCACTTCCTCCATGAAATACAAAGTTAACAGGTTTTGTTTCACAAGACAATTCTGTGGTAATATATGTTTGAGAATCTGCTAAAATTTGTGGAGTTAATACTACATTTCCTGGTTTATATACTCCATGTACATTTCCAAAACTAGCAGCAATAGTAAAATTTTCTCCAACTTGACTTAATCTATCATAAGCATATAAAACTTCTGCTGGTTGAGTATATAATAATGAATTATCTACATCACTATTATCTACACCATCTTCTTCCCCACCTGTTATACCAAGTTCTATCTCAATCATCATATCTAATTGAACCATTTTCTTAAAATACTCAACAGATGTATCCATATTTTCTTCTAAAGGTTCTTCACTAAGATCCAACATATGAGATGTAAATAACGGTCGATTATGTGTTTTATAATGTTGTTCACTAGCTTCAATTAAATCATCTATCCAAGGTAATAATTTTCTAGCTGCATGGTCTGTATGCAATACTACAGGTACTCCATAAGCTTTTGCCATAGTATGAATATGATTTGCTCCACTTATCGCACCTAAAACAGCTGCTTTAGAATCTTTACACCCTTTACCTGCAAAAAATTTTGCTCCACCATTGCTAAACTGAATAATCACAGGAGAATTAACTTTTGCAGCTGCTTCTAAAACTCCATTTACACTTTCTGTATTTACTACATTTACAGCAGGAATTGCAAAATTATGTTGCTTTGCATAATCAAATAATTTTTTTGCTTCACTACCTGTTAAAACCCCTGCATTTACAATATCTAATACACCCATAATCCATCCTTATTTATAAACTATATTTGCTTTTGCTCTCTTTTGTTTTATAATCTCACCTATTTTTTCTTGAAATAATTTTTGTCCCAAATATTGTTTTATTTGATTTTTTGCTGTTTGAAACGGTACAAATGAAGATGATTTTTTATCATCAAGATATATAACATGATAACCAAATTGTGTTTGTACAGGTTGTTTTGTTATTGTTCCCACATCTAATTTCATTGCAGCATCACTAAATGGTTTTACCATTTTATTTGGTGCAAACCAACCAAGCTCTCCACCATTTGCTCCTGAAGGTCCTGTTGATTTTGTTTTTGCCATTTTTGTAAAATCAGCTTTTAAATTCTTACTTTTATTTAAAGTTGCAATTATATCTTGAGCTTCTTTTTTAGTTTTTACCAATATATGACTTGCTTTTAATTCTGCAGGTTGTTTAAATTTATCTTTATGTTCATCATAATATTTTTTAATATCTGCATCTTTTACTACAATATTTTTTGCAATATTTTGCATCCACATTCTAACTGCTAAATCTTGTTTAAGAGTTTTTATTGTTTTTTCTAAAGTATCTTTATACAATGGAGTATTTACAACATCTGTTTGTAATGCAGCAGCACCCAATAACTTACTATCAATAATTTGATTAAGAACTTGTTTTTGTTGTGCTTTTGGTAATGTGTTAAATTGTATTCTAGGATTTTTTAATGCCAATGCAACATCTGTTTGAGTAACATTTTCTCCATTAACAGTTGCATAAACTTTAGTGTTATTTGTAGCACCAAATAAACTAGCGCTAGTTAGTGTAATAGCTGTTGCTATTGTTAAAATTTTCTTTTTACTTATCATATTGTTCACCTTATTTTTTATGTATTCTAACAAAATAAAGTTATATATTCCCTGAATAATTGTAAGTAAAAAAAATAATAAATATAAGCAAATAGCTCTAAAATGAGCTATTTTACTTTTTCTAGGTATTCCCCTGTTCGTGTATCACATTTGATAATATCACCTTCTAAAATATGAAATGGAATCTGAACAACAGCTCCACACTCTAAAGTAGCAGGTTTTTTACCACCTTGAGAATCACCTTTAAAATTTGGTGGAGTTTCAACAACTTTCATCTCAACAGTCATAGGTGGTTCAACTGTGATAGCTTCTCCGTTGTAAAACATCATATCAACATTCATACCATCAATAATCCATTTTTCAGTATCACCTACTTGTTCATAAGTAAGCCCTATTTGATCATAAGTATTTGTATCCATAAATTGAAGCATTTCCCCATCATCATACAAAAATTGCATAGTTTTTTGTTCTAAATCTGGTGTTTCAAATTTATCTCCAGCATGAAAAGTTTTTTCAATTGTTTTTCCATTTAGAAAATTTCTTATTTTACATCTTACAAATGCTGCACCTTTACCAGGTTTTACATGTGCATATTCTGTTATCCTATAAGGGATACCATCCAACTCTATTTTAAGACCTTTTTTTAAATCACTCATACCTAGTGCCATAATACTACTCCCTTATATTTGTACAAAATAAACTGCTTTTGCAGCATCAAGATTTTTTAATTGTTCCAAAACATTATCACTAACATTATTATCTACTATAATTACAGCAAGAGCAGAGCCTTTTGAGTTTCTACCAAGTCTAAAATCAGCAATATTTATATTATTGTCCCCTAAAAGTTTTCCAACTTCTCCTATTACACCAGGTATATCAGAATTTTTAAATAATATTAATTTACCTTTTGGTTCAACATCAACAATATATTCATTTATATCAATAATTCTTTGTTTATCTTCATCAAAAATTGTACCAGAAATTTGATTTGTTTTATCAGATGTTGAGATTTTAATTGTAATCTTATTTTTATAAATACTTCTATTTGCTTCTTTTACTGTTTCAAGTTTTATCTCTTTTTCTTTAGCGACAAAAGAAGCATTTACATAATTGATTTTTTCACAACCCATAGATGGGGTAAGCGCACCTACAGCTGCAAAAGTTATCAAACTTTCCAGATAATCAGATATATCACCTTGTGCTTCAACTTTGATAGATTTTATCGCACCTTTATCCATTTGTGCTATTGTAAATCCCATTTTTTGTGCTAATTCCAAATATGGTTTTACAAATGAAGGTATTTTTGTTTCATCAATTGGTAAATTTAAAGCATGAGGGTAACCTATACCTCTAGCTGATTCTATAGCATTAGAAGCAGCTTGTGTAGCAATTTTTCGTTGAGATTCAACAGTATTAGCTCCTAAATGAGCTGTCACTATAATATTTGGTAAATCTAATAATTTATTTTCAATCGCTGGTTCTTTTGTAAATACATCAATCCCTGCCATTGCAATTTTACCAGATTTAAGGTTATTATATAATGCATCTTCATTATACAATCCACCCCTTGCACAATTTACTAAAATAACACCATCTTTCATTTTAGCAATTTGTTCTTCATCTATCATATTAATAGTTTCACTATTTTTTGGAGTATGAATTGTAATAATATCACAAGATAAAATATCATCAAAATTTGTAGTATATTGAACACCCAAATCGGTAGCTTTTGTAGGATCTATATATGGATCAAATGTAATAACATCCATCTCAAATGCTTTTGCTCGTAAAGCTACTCTATGACCAATATTTCCAAATCCAATCACACCTAGTTTTTTACCATATAACTCTTGCCCATACCAATCTTCTCTTTTCCAGATTCGATCATTTTTTAGTTGCGCATGAGCATAAGGCATTTTTCTCATACAAGATAAAATATGTGTCATAGTAAGTTCAGTTGCTGCAATTGTATTTGCAGTTGGTACATTCATAGCAATAATTCCTCTACTACTACAACCATCCATATCTACATTATCATAACCAACACCAGCTCTTATTACAGCTTTTAGATTTACAGCAGCATTTAAGAATTTTTCATCAACATCTGTTGAGCTTCTTGTGATTGCTACTGTTGCATCTTTTATTACATCTAATAATGCAGTTTTATCAATATCTGCTGCATAAACATAGTTAATATCACTAGTGTTTTTTAATATCTCTAATCCACTTTCGTGTATATGATCACACACTACAATAGTTGGCTTTGTCATTTTGTTTCCATTATCCATAAATTATTTTTTAAGTTGTCCTGCTAATGCATCACCTAAAGTCATAGCACTATTATCACTAACAGCTTTCATAACATCTCTATTTTGTTGAGATTCAAGTCTTTTTACAGAAAGTCTAACTCTGTTATTTTGTCTATCAATATTAACAATTACAGATTCTATCTCATCACCTACTTTAATATCTTCTTCACCTTCTGGTGTTGGAAGTAAATCTTCTTTTCTGATAAGACCATCAAGATTATCTTCAAGTTTAACAAATACACCAAAATCTTTAATATCTTTTACAGTTGCTTTTATGATATTACCATTTGAATATTTTGCTGCAAATTTATCTGCTGGAGATTCTTCTAATGCTTTTACACTTAAAGAGATATTTTCTTTTTCTGGATCTATTTTAATAACTTTTACTTCAACTTCATCACCTTTTTTGTAAATATTTTTACATTTTACATTATTTTCCCAAGATGCTTCTTCATTGTGTAATAATCCATCAACTTCACCTATAGAGATAAATGCTCCAAATTCTGTTAAAGTTGCAACTGTACCTTTTACAACATCACCTACTTTTGTAGTTTCTACAAATTTTTTAAATGGTTTTGGTAAAAGTGATTTTAATGAAACTCTTAATTTTCTTTTTTCACAATCTAAATCAATAACTTCCACATTAATCTCATCACCAATATTTAAGTAATCTTTTGGATTTTTTACATTTTTAGACCAAGAAATTTCAGAAATATGAAGTAAACCTTCAATATCATTTCCTAAATCAACAAATGCACCATAAGATTCAAAATTTGATACAGTTACAGTAATTGTATCTCCAATTTCAAGTTGTTCTTTTACCTCTTCCCAAGGGTTTGGCATAGCATCTTTAATTGATAATGAAAGATGTCCTTTTTCTTTATTGTATGATTTAACAACAACTTCTACTTGATCACCCTCTTCATAATATGCAGATGGATTCACAGGACCTTTATAAGAAATTTCATTGTAATTTACAAGTCCATCAACACCACCCATATCTACAAACATACCATAAGATGTGATTTTTTTGATTGTACCAACTTTTGGTTCATTGTTTTCCATTAATTTTGTAATTAATTCTTCTTTATTTTTTTGAAAATCTTCAATAAGTTTTTTTCTTGATATTACGATACTGTTTGTATCTTTTTTAGCTTTTAAAACTACAGCTTTGATTTTTTTACCAACTGCTCCAACAGCTTTTAAATACCCTTGTGCCATTGGCATAAAATATTCAATACCATCTTCCCCATCTACAATAAATCCAGCTCTTTGTTTTACTGCACTTACAGTACCTTCAACCACTAGATTTTCTGGTTCTTCTCCGTATTTTTCAATAAATTCATCAAATTTAGCTTTTTGTAAAACTTTTTTATAAGAAAGTGATAAGTTCTCACCTCTTGTTCCCACAACCATTACTGTAATAGTATCACCAACTTTATATTTAACTTCACCATTGACAGTTATCTCAGAAAGAGGTATTCTACCCTCTTTACCACCAACACTTACTATAAAGCTATCATCATTGATTGCTACTATCTCACCCTCAGTTACTGTGTTTGTTTGTGTATTTTTTTCACTCTCCTCAAACATTGCTGCAAAGTTTTCATCTTCTGCTAATTCAAAATCTTCTAATTTTTTCACGATTTACGCCTACCTCTTGTTATAATTTTGCAAGATTTTATCTAAATATAACTTTGTAAGAGATAAAACTAAAAAGTTTTTTAATAGTATTTATAAAAAGTATTTAAAAAGTTTAAGAAATACAATCTATTTTCCTAAACAAAATTCCCCAAACATCACATCAAGCATCTCATCAGTTTCATAAGGTCTAGTTATTGAAGATATTGATTGTAATGCTTCATTAATATGATATGCAAAAAATTCCAAACTTCCATCATCAAATAATTTAATTGCTTCTTTTATATCATTTAAGGTATGTTCTACACTGATAACTTGATTTGTAGATACAAGTGCCATATCGCAAGCTAAAGTATTATTATCCAAAATTTGCTGGATTTTTGATGTTAATTCATAAATAGGATTATTTACAAGTTCTTTTGAAATATTTAGTTCCAAATCAACTTTAGGTAATTTTGTTTTATCAAATTTATTTTCTAAATCACTTTTATTTAATACAATTATTTTATCTTTTTGTGTATCATTCAATAACTCAATAATTTGGTCATCTTCATCATCATAGATACGACTATTATCAAAAATTGCAATAATAATATCAGCTTCTTCTATAGCATTTTTTGATTTTTCTATACCTATTTGTTCTATAGTATCATTTGCATCTCTTATCCCAGCTGTATCAACTATTTTAATAATATGTGAACCTATATTGATACTTTCTTCTATAGTATCTCTTGTTGTTCCTGCTATATCACTAACTATAGCTCTATCAAAATTTAACAATCTATTTAATAAAGAACTTTTACCAACATTTGGTTTTCCAACAATAGCAACTTTAAAACCTTCAATAAGCCCTTCTCTCTGTTGGCTTGCTTTTAATAAATTTGTTAATTTATCTGATATATTTAATAATTTAGAAGTGATCTGTTCAGTAATATCTTCAGGAAGATCCTCTTGTGCATAATCTATACTAACCTCAATATAACTTAAAATCAACAATAAATCATCTCGCACAATATTTACAAATTCACTTAATTCCCCTTTTAATTGCCTAGCTAACATTTTAACACCATCTTGTGTTTTTGCATCTATGAGTTTACTAATTGCATAAGCTTGAGAAAGATCTATTTTACCATTGAGATATGCTCTTTTTGAAAATTCTCCTGCTGTTGCTAATCTTCCACCATAAGATAAAATAGTTTGTACAACCATATTTGTTACAGCTATTCCACCATGACATTGGAACTCTACAATATCTTCCCCTGTAAATGAATTTGGACTTTGAAAATATATAACTAAAGCTTGATCTATCATTTGATCTTGTGCATCATATAATTTAGTAAGTGTTGCCAAGCGTGGTGTAAAATTTTGTTGTTTTGAAATTTGAAGTGCGATTTGAAGAGATTTTTTTCCACTTAATCGCACAATTGAGATTGCCCCTACTCCCGTAGCAGTTGCTATTGCTACTATTGAATCATCATTTATCATGATCTTTTATATTCATTTACAAGAATATATTTTTCACCTTTGATATTTGTTTTTACAGCTACATATTTATCTGGAAATTCTTCTCGTAATTTGGTTAATGCAATATGCACCAAAATACCATCAAGTTGTTTTGTTTTATAAAAACCATCAACTTTAATTGTTTCTATTACCGGTTCAAGATATTTATGTATAGATTCTTCTTGTTGTGTTAAAAATTGAGCTATTTCCAATCTAACCATAAGATCATATTTGTCATGAATCCAATTAAATAAAATATAAGATAAAGCTTTGTATCTATATCCCTCTTTACCTATTAGCAATGCACTGTCTTCTCCATTAAACTCAATTAATACACTATTTTTATCATAATATGACACTTCAATAACTTCCAATTTATAACACAATGATTCAAATAATTTATTAATATCTGTTTTAATTTCTTCAATAATAGCATCATTTTGTATAGATACAATATCATTTGATTCAACAGCATCGCTTGTATAAAAATCATCAAAGATTTTTTCACTCTCTTTATGGTGTTTTGCTACAATATTTGCCGAATGAGTATCTAAAACATCTATATCTTTATGCAATTCTTCAATTTTTGAACTTACATCTTTTATTGTAATTTTCTTTTTATGCTTGGTTTGTGTATCTGGTTTGTTATTTAAACATTTATATACATTTATAATTGCATTTTTTTTAAAAAATCCCAAAAATCCATTTGATGGTGCTTGAATAATTTCACTTTTTAAATCAGTAATAGAACACTTAAACTCTTTAGAGGCTTTTTCATAAGCCTCTTGTAATGTTGCACCTTCAAAAGCTATATAGTTTTGTGTATCACCATTCATAACTATTCCTTTTTTAGCTATCTTTTACTATAGCTTTTTTTAACTTTTTTGCTTCAAATATTTTATTAATATAATATTGTTGAGCCACTGTAAATAGGTTGTTTACTGTCCAATACAATGTAAGACCTGCTGGGAACCATGCCATCATTACTGTAAATATTACAGGTAAAAATTGGAAAATTTTCTTTTGTGTTGCATCTTGCATTTGATTTGGTGTAATTTTTTGTTGAACAAACATAGTAATTCCCATAAATACAGGTAATACAAAATAAGGATCCATAGAAGCAAGATCATGAATCCATAAAATCCATCCACTCCCTTTTAATTCTATTGCATTTAATAATACACGATAAAGTGCAAAGAATACAGGAATTTGCATAATCATAGGTAAACACCCACCCATAGGATTTGCACCCTCTTTTTTATACAATTCCATCATTTTAGCAGATGCTTTTTGTTTATCATCTTTATATTTTTCTTGTATTGCTTTTACTTTTGGAGATAACTCTTTTAATCTATTCATACTTACCATACCTTTATATGATAACGGATAAAGTACAAGTTTAATCAACATTGTTGTTGCAACAATAGTCCAACCCCAATTTCCTATAATATTATAGATAAACTGCAATAATAAAAACATAGGTTTAGCTATAAATGTAAACCAACCATATTCTATAAGATCAGTAAGTCTTGGATCAAGTGCTTTTAAAATAGTATGTTCTTTTGGACCTAAATAACCATGTAAATTTATTTTTGTTAATACATGAATAAAAGCTTGTGGAGATTGATTATCATCTGGCATAATTGTAACTTGTAAGTTCTTTTGAAAGTTATATAATACAGTTGTATAATATCTATCAAATTGTGAAACTGCATTAATACCTACGAATTGTTTTGTTTCATCAGCTTTTTTATCTTTAATTACTTCTAAAGTAGCATCATTTTTTAATACTAATGCTCCATGGTCTGCATACATATCAACCAATACATTTGGTCTATATCCAGGAGTAATAAAAAAGTTTTGATTATTTGATGTTTTAACATCTATATCATAGTGTCCATCAGGATAAAATTTTAATACTTTTGTAAGTGTAGTTGTTGATAATGTTTGTGTCAAAGTTAATGTTTTTGCACCATTAATTACATCCAGAGATGTTGCACTTGTTGTTACTTTTGTTTTAAAAGCTTCATCATTTAATTTACTATCTTCAAATCTTACTTCCAAAGGTTTTAATTGATCTTTAGTAAATAAATTAATAGCTTTACCATCTTTGTCTATATATTGTTTTGCTTTTAAAGTAACTTGAGATATTCTACCTAAAGCATCAATAGTAATAACTGAACTTTTTGTTTGTATTGTTGTAATTATATCTGAAAAATTATCTGTTTTTACACTCTTACTTACAGTTGCATTATTGTTTTGTTGCATAACTTGTGGTGCTTGTTTTGTATTTGTTACACCATTAGTTGTATTAGTTTGAACAACTTTATTTTTAGCTTGTTGTGCCTGTAATTGTTGTTGTGGTTGCAAATAAAAAAAATCATAAGCCATAAAAAAAGCAAATGATATTAAAGTTGCTACTAAGATCCGTTTTTGGGTATCTTGTTTGTTCATCGTATTTTTGTTTAAATCCATATTTTATTTTCCTAATTCATTAATATTTCGTTTCCAATTTTTCACAACTAAATAATATCCATCATCAGTTGGAATAAGCCAGTATTTTACCTTAATTTTTTTAAAAACAGCCTTATTTGTATCATATTTTATCTTTGGATAATCAAATCCACCCTCAAAAAGCTGATTACATCTCAAAATTCTTGTAATACTATAAAAAAAAGCTTTAAAAAAATTATTTTGTTCAAACTGTATTTGTGCATAATGGGAACATGTTGGTATATATCTACAACTTCCAAATGACAAAACAGTTAAATATCGTTGATAAAATGTTATAAATTTTAAAGTTAAAAGATTAAATATTTTCATACTAACACTTCAAGCTTTTTCATACAATATCTAAAATCTTGTATCAACTGCTGATAATCTCTTTCAAAAATATCTACTTTAGCAACAAATACATAAGATCCATTTACAATCTTATTTTCATATTGTAATACCAACGATCTTAATAATCTTTTTGCACGATTTCTTTTAACAGCATTACCAAGTTTTTTGGAAGCGACAAAACCAATTTTGGTGTTTTCTGAGGGTTTAAAAAAAGCAACAAACGATTTTGTATGCCATCGTTTATTGCTTTTGTAGATTTGGTTAAACTCTTTTGTGGTTTTAACCCTGTGAAGTTTATCTAAACAGCTAATCTCTTTCTACCTTTAGCTCTTCTTGCTTTGATAACTTTTCTACCGTTTTTTGTAGCCATTCTTGTTCTAAAACCGTGAGTTCTTTTTCTCGGTGTGTTATGTGGTTGATAAGTTCTTTTCATCAATCTTTCCTTTGTTTATAAATAAGTTTGTGATTATATTTAAAACAACCTTAACGTTTGGTTATAAGCTAAGGTTTTTTTATATATTATTGTAAAAAGCTTGCGATAATCGCTTTTGCTGCTTCTCTACCATCTCTTGTTGCAGTTACTGCTAAATCTGCACCTCGTACACTATCTCCACCACTATAAATATTTGGTATTGATGTTTGATAATTTTGATTAACTTTGATTCCATCCCATTTATCAAGTTCAAAATTTTCATCTTTTAAAAATGCTGGAACTTCTTGTGAAAAACCTAATGCCATAATCACAACATCTGCTTCTTGCAAATACTGACTATCTGGTACTATAGTTACTTTTTGTCTTCCATTTTCATCTGCAACACTTAATTGTGTTTGTTCTAAAATAACACCATTATCTGTAATAGATTTTGGAGATACATTAAAGACAAATTCAACACCCTCTTCTTTTGAGTTTAAAACCTCTTTTTTAGATCCAGGCATATTTGCTTCATCTCTTCTATACAAACATTTTACCTCTTTAGCACCTTCTCTTACACTAGTTCTTACACAATCCATAGCAGTATCTCCACCACCAATCACAACTACTTTTTTATCTTTTACATCAATATAATTTTCAACATCTTCGCCAAATTGTTTTTCTTGTACTTTTGTTAAAAATTCCATTGCAAGATGTACATTTGCTCTATCTTCACCATCAATACCCGCAAATTTTCCTTTTGTAGCTCCAATTCCAATAAATACTGCATCAAAATTATTTTTAAGATCCTCAAAACTTTTGTCTTTGCCAATTTCACAATTTGTATGTATAATTGCTCCTGCTTCTTTTAAGAAATCCACTCTTCTTTGAACTCTATGTTTATCCAATTTAAATCCTGGAATACCATAAGTTAAAAGCCCACCTGTACGATTTGCTCTTTCAAATATTTCTACATCAACTCCAGCTCGAAGTAAAAATGTAGCAGCACTAAGTCCAGCAGGTCCACTACCTATAATAGCTACTTTTTTCCCAAGTTTTTTTGATGCAAATTTAGGTTTAAGTCCATTTTCAAAACCTGTTTCACTAATAAAAGTTTCAATAGAACCTATGGTAATTGCCCCATGTGTATCATTTAAAGTACAATCCCCTTCACAAAGAACATCATGTGGACAAATACGACCTAGTATTTCAGGGAATGGAGATGTTTCATTTGATATATTAAATGCCAACTCAAAATCTTTATTTGCAGTTTGTTTTAACCAAGCAGGGATAATATTGTGCAATGGACATTTATTGTGACAATATGGATCTCCACAACCTATACATCTGTCAGATTGTTCTGCTGCTTTATTTTCATCAAACAATTCATAAACTTCACGAAAATCTTTAATTCTACCCATTACACCTCGTTTTGAAGCATTTACTCTATCAACTTTTGTAAAATTTAACATATCCTAATCCCCCTCATCTGGATTTAATGGTAACACTGTCATATCTTTTGGTTTTACCATCCAGAAATTTCTTATTTCTGATCTAAAGTTTTCTAAAATATTTTTTGCATTTAATGATTCTGTATGTTCACAATAATCTTTAAGTAATTTTTTAAGATAAAATCTTTCTAGTTCTGTATCATCAGTATCAATTCTAAGTGCTTCAACCAACTCTTGGTTTATATTATCAATAAAATTTCTATTATGATCATAAATAAATGCCAATCCACCTGTCATACCAGCACCAAAGTTTATACCTGTTTCACCTAGAATTACCACAATTCCACCTGTCATATATTCACAAGCAGAATCTCCTGTACCCTCTACTACAGCTATACAACCAGAATTTCTTACTGCAAATCTTTCCCCTACACTAGCTCGTACATACAATTTACCACCTGTTGCACCATACAAACAAGTATTTCCTGCACCTGTATAATGAGAACCTTGCAATGCAGGTTTGATAATGATTTTACCACCATTCATCCCTTTACCTACATAATCATTTGCAACTCCATCAAGATCAAGAGTTAATCCTTTGCTTAAAAATGTACCAAATGATTGTCCTGCTGTACCTTTTAATTTAAATGTAATTGTATCCTCTTTTAAACCTTCATCTCCGTATCGTTTAGCAATTTCTCCTGAACTTAGTGTTCCAAAACTTCTATTTAAATTTGATACTTCGGTTTCTATAACTATTGGTTTAGAAGGGTTTTCTATAGTATCTATAATTTTAGCAAGAAGTTTTTTAGAAGCATCATTTTTATCATAAGGTTCATTTGATTCTACTTGACAAGTATCAACTCCATCTATTCTTCGTAAAATATTATCAAAATTGAATTTTTTTGCCATATCATCATCAATAACTTTAAGCAGATCACTTCGTCCTATAATTTGTTCAAGTGAACTATAACCTAAACTTGCCAAAATTTCACGAACATCTTGTGCTAAAAATTCAAAATATGAAATTAATCTTTCAACTGTTCCACTAAATTTATCTCTTAAATCCTCATTTTGTGTTGCAACCCCAACACTACATTTATTTGTATGACAAATTCTTAAAATTTTACATCCTAAAAGTGTAAGTGCAGCTGTACCAAATGCGTAAGATTCAGCTCCTAACATAGCAGCTTTAATTACATCTATACCTGTTTTTAACCCACCATCAGTTTGAAGATGAACCATACCTCTTAAATGGTTTGCTTTTAATGAATTATGTGCTTCAGAAAGACCTAATTCCCACGCATTACCTGTATGTTTTATAGATGTAAGAGGAGCAGCACCTGTACCACCATCAGCACCTGAAATAATAATTTTATCAGCATAAGCTTTTGCAACACCTGCTGCAATTGTACCAACTCCTATAGTTGATACAAGTTTTACTGTAACTTTTGCTGTTGGATTAATTTGTTTTAAATCAAAAATCAATTGTGCCAAATCTTCAATAGAATAAATATCATGATGTGGAGGGGGAGATATAAGTGTAACACCTGGTGTTGTATGTCTAAGAGTTGCAATCATAGATGTAACTTTTGATCCTGGAAGTTGCCCACCTTCACCTGGTTTTGCACCTTGAGCTAATTTGATTTGTAACTCTTCACAATTTACCAAATAAGCAGGAGTTACACCAAATCTACCTGATGCAACTTGTTTTATTTTTGAATTTTTAAGTGTATTAAATCTTGCTGGATCTTCTCCACCTTCACCTGAATTTGATTGTGCTCCTATTGTATTCATAGCTACTGCTATTGCTTCATGAGCTTCTATAGATATAGATCCACAACTCATAGCTGCACTTGCAAATCTTTTAAAAATTTCCTCTTTTGATTCAACCTCATCTACACTTATTGGATCTTTATCACTATTAAATTCAAAGAAATCCCGTATAAATTTTTTATCTCTATTTTCAATTAGATTTTTTAAACCTACAAAATCTGATATATCCTCTTTATTTGCAGCATTTTTATTATGGATAGCTTTTGTAACAGCTGGACTATAATCATGATATTCACCACCATCAAGATATTTATAAAATCCACCCATATTAAGTGGGAACATAGTTTTATCATCCCAATAAGCATCAAAATGTAATTTTTCTATTCGTTGTTCTATATCATCATAACCAAGTCCATTAAGATCACTATTAGCAAATGTAAAACACTCATTACATATCTCATCACTAAGACCAATAATATCAAATAATGATGAATTTCTATATGATGCCATAGTAGCAATACCCATTTTTGACATAATTTTTAATATACCAGCTCCTAAAGCTTTCATAGAATTTTTAAGTTTTTGTTGTAATTCATAATGTGATATATTTTTTCTTTCATAAAATGCCACTATTGAAGCATACATCATATATGGATATATCAATGCTGTACCAAATGCAAGAAGTACAGAACAACTATGAGGATCATATACTTCTGAAGTTACAGCTATAAGAGAAACATTACCTCTGATATTATCTTCTAATAGTTTATGATTAATATATCCAACAGCCATTGCCATAGGTATAATTTTTTTATTTTCAGAAATATCTCTATCATCAAGTATTACAAAACTGATATTATCATTTTCTACTGCTAATTTTATATCTTGATATAAATTATGTAATGCCTCTTGTAGATTTGTTTCAAAAGTTGTACTAAAAGTTTTATGTTGATAAATTGGATCATATAAAGAATCATTTTTATCTCCAAATCTCATCAATACATCAAATTTTTCTTTCATAATAATAGGACTAACTGCTTTTAATCTTTTTGATTCATTTGGATTTTCTTCTAAAATATTATATGAATGACCCAAACCTGTATTTAATGACATTACAATTTTTTCTCTATATGGATCAATAGGTGGATTTGTAACTTGTGCAAATTTTTGTCTAAAAAAATCTGTAAAATTTCTATTAACTGTTGAGAAACAAGCAAGAGGAGTATCATCTCCCATAGAAGCTGTTGGTTCTTTTGCTTCTGTTGCCATTGGTATTATCATTTGATCAAGTGTTTCATAAGATATATTTGCATATTTTTGACGCTTTGTAAGATCTTCAAATTGATAATCATCAAAATTTACAAATGAATCTTCAACATATTCTTGAAGATATTGCATATTTGCATTTAACCATTTTTCATAATTTTGAGTTGATTTTAAATAACTATTTATATCATCATTTTTCAATAATGTTCCATTTTTAAGATCCAATGCAATCATTTGACCTGATTGTAATCTTCCTCTATCTATAACAAAATCTTCATCAAATGGTACTGTTCCATATTCACTTGTGATAAATATTCGTTCATCTTTTGTTATAAAATATTTAGATGGTCTAAGTCCATTTCTATCTAATACACAACCTATATGTCTTCCATCAGTTAAACTAACAGCTGCTGGTCCATCCCAAGCTTCAAATCTAATAGCACTATATTCATAAAATGCTCTTAATTCATGATCCATATATGGAGCATTTTGCCAAGGTGCAGGTACCAATGCTCTTGCAGCTTTAAAAAAATCAAATCCGTTAATCATTAAAAATTCAAACATATTATCCAAAGATGCACTATCACTTGCTCCATCTTGAAGAATTGGGAATATTCTAGTGAGTTCTTCATCTGTAAAAATTTCTGATTTAATAGATTGTGTTTTTACTGCAACATTAAATCGATTTGCTTCTATTGAATTGATTTCTCCATTATGTGCTATTCCCCTAAAAGGTTGAGCAAGTCGCCATTTTGGTAATGTATTTGTTGAAAATCTTTGATGAAAAAGTGCAAATGATATTTTAAAATCTTCATCTTGCAAATCAAGATAAAACTGCTTGATAGTTGTAGGCATAACAAGCCCTTTATAAGCTATAACTGTAGATGAAAATGTAGGGATATAAAAATCTTCACTATCTTTTAATTTATGTTCAACCTCTTTTCTTGCTAAATATATTTGTGCATTAAACCGTTGTGATGATACAGGTGTATTTGGAACAACAAACATTTGAACCATTTTTGGTAATATTGATAAAGCTTGTTCCCCTAATACTTCCGTATTTATAGGTACTTCACGATTTAAAATTACTTTTAAATCATTTGAAACACAATATTGATTAAATATATCAATTTGAGATTGATCTTTTGCAAATACAAAAGCTACTGCATATTGTTTTGGAAGATCTATACCTTTTTGCAATGCAATTTTTCTCATAAACTGATCTGGCATAGATAGAAGCAATCCACTTCCATCTCCACTCTTACCATCAGCTGCTATTGCTCCTCTGTGCATCATACGCTCAAGAGAAGTGATTGCATCTTCTAGGTTTTGATGTGTTGGTTTATTTTTTAAGTGTGCTAAAAGTCCAAATCCACAATTGTCTTTAAAAGAAGTTAATTTATCTAAGTTACAACCCATTTTTATCCTTTATATAAATTCTATATTTTAATATTTGCTTGATTTTAACTAATATTTGATTAAAATGTGGTTAAATAAGTAGTGTTATATTTTTGTAATTTAAGATAATTACAAACTAATTAGTATGATATGAAGATTAGTAAATACTAATCCCCATAGATTGCACGATGTTCTATTTTTGTACAATGATTTTGAACAGGTTTCATACCATGTTCTTTTGCTTTTTCCATAGCAGCATTATTAACAAGTCCTAATTGACTCCAAACATATTTTACATCACCTCTTTTTATAGATGCATCAACAATATCCATAATAACTTTTGGTTTTCTAAATATATCCACCATATCTACTGAAAATGGTATATCCAATAATGATCTATAAACTTTCTGTCCCAAAATTATATCCTCTTTTGGATAAACAGGATAAACAGTAAAACCATGCTCTATTAAATATTTTGCAACCATATTACTAGCTTTTGTTTCATCTGGACTACAACCTATAATAGCAATAGAAGTTGTATTTTCAAAAATTTCTTTCATCTCTTCTTTATTGCTATTTATAGTGGGAAATTCACATTCCATAATTACCCTTTTTATTTTACTTCGTATTGTTCTCTACCCATTTGGTATAAATCAGCACCAAATGTATCATTAATAACTGTTACAGGAAAATTTTCTACAGTTATTTTTCTTACAGCTTCAGGTCCAAGTTCAGGATATGCAATAACTTGAGCTGAAGTTATCTTTTTACCTAATAATGCTCCAGCTCCACCTGTTGCACCAAAATAGATACCACCATATTCTT
>Ga0256828_1000023_pt1 | contig 107148 bp, 118 predicted proteins | sample CV88metaG_FD_185993 | JGI IMG/M metagenome (GOLD analysis project Ga0256828, IMG submission 185993) | Hydrothermal vent microbial communities from East Pacific Rise, Pacific Ocean - CV88 | ecosystem: Environmental > Aquatic > Marine > Hydrothermal vents | place: Pacific Ocean: East Pacific...
CAAAGAGTTATGTTCCAACATAACTCAAGCCTATGTAAACATTTGGCTTTTGTAAAATATACTCTATTAAAAATTACAAAGAGTTATGTTCCAACATAACTCAAGCCTATGTAAACATTTGGCTTTTTGAAAAACTCTAAATATTTCAACAAAAGTCAATATATAATTTAAAGGATAATTGATGAAATTAATGGAAAAAGAGGCGCCTGAAATTCAGGATTTTTATCAAAATAAAAAAATTTATAAGATATATTTGCAGGAAAAAGATTCAACTATTATAGAAGGAAATCCTCATTTTTTTATTAAAATTGATCCAAATGATAAACGTTATAGAATATCAACATCATTTGATTTCATGAATAAAAAATGGGGGTTCAATATTAATATAATTAGAGATTTATCAAAATTAGAAATTCAAGAAGATCAATTAAAGAAAATTATCAAAGAGTGCGAGTTAACTCGCACTCTTTGTAAACCAGGACAACAGAAAATTTTTCAACCTAGTGGTTCGGAAGAATCCTCAACTCAAGAAGAATCTTCTAATTTTATAGATATATTCGCTTTAAGATCAGATTGTACTTTTATATTTTTAATTGAACGTTTTTATGAAGGCTCAAAAAATTCAACGCTTGTGTTCTTTAGCACTCAGTATTTTAATTTTAATGAATTCGTCGATTGTAATAATTTAAAGGAATGCTTATGATTTCATCGATTACACATAATTTTTACAGCGATTTTCTTAGATCTTTTAAGAAATTTATAGGTAAAGTCACTAATGAAACCATTACTAAATATGAATTTAATTATGGTTCAAAGACTGTAGATTTTGATAGAATGATGAAAGATGAATCATTCGAATATCCTACTTGTATAATAGAATTAAATGATACCGTATTAATTGATAACGTTAGTCCAATCGCTAGAAATGCAAATATGAACGTCAATCCAAGTATGCATAATTTTATTATTGCTGAAAATCTAAACCGAAATCAAGGAATTCTTTTAGATAAACGGTGGATAAATTTACAATTAAATATAATTTTAAACCTAGAAGATGCATCTAGTTTAATAAATTATTACGATTTATTTATCAGTCAATTACCGTACAATTTTAGCTTCTATGATTATAAATACATTTCATATATAGATATAACACCATTTGCTAAAGATTGGGATATAACATCAGAAAATGTTTTTAATGTTTTTGTAATGCCTGACCCAACCAATGATCGCAATAATTATTATGCGATGGTTGAAAATCAACCGATTATTGAAATGAACTCAGTAACTAAAAACCAGGATAAAGAGTCAGGTATGCATCAATTAAATATAAATTTTGATGTAATGATAGAATTACCAAATTTACTGAGAGGTAAAAATTTTCAGGAAATTCGCGGTATTTCAATCGTTATTGATTCAAGTGGACGAGAAACACCTATTTTAATTGACGTACCTGATAATTTATTATCTAACAAAAATGTTGATCGAGGGATAGTTCTAGATAAATCATGTTTCCATCTCGGGCAAGATGGAGAAGATGGTTATTTAGAAATACAAACAGATGTTGATCTATCAGCTTTTAAGCTGTCACTTTGGGCGGTGGAAGATACAACATCAAATTCTTCCAAGAGATTTTTTATCCCGATTAATGAAAATACAAAAATAGACAAAGACAATAATACTAATACAAGTAACTATAAAATTTATTTATCAGAAATCGACTGGTTTTTAGATTTTAATTTCGATAATAAATTTGGTTTTTATAATCTAATTTTATTTAAAAAAGGATAATAATGAGTAGAGAGATTGTACTCGGAAGTTTGCAAACAGCTTTAGCTGAGGCAAGCAATTATATTACAGATAAATTAGTACTTGAGTCACTAGTAAAAAATGGGAATGTTTCTCTTGAGGAAGCAAATTTCTTTGATTCGCTAGTAAAAGAAGTTCTAACAGAAGCAGCTGAAGATTTCGTACCTGATGCTTTACCACAACCATCAGAGCCAATTCTTTTGACAGATGAAGCTGGAAATCAGTACATGTATCAACCTGAAACAGGTGAATTAGTACCAGTAGCAGCTGGCGGTGAAGAAGCACCAGCTGATGAAGCAGTAGCTGAATCAACTGAGGTTCAAGAAGAAGCTGGACAAGAGTTGACAGAATCAACTCAAGAAATTCCAACAGATGTAGAAGCTGAAGCAGAGTCAAACATCTTGACAGAAAACCAAGCTATTGTTTCAAACATAATCAAAAGTCTTAGTGTATAAGGAGAAAATATGGCGAAATTAGATTTAGTACTAGAAAGTGTTAGAGATCGTTATATGATCAATGTTCTTGAAGAAGGAACAACAGAACTTGGCGCACTTAAGACAAAAAGATTCTTGACAGAAAGCACTCAAAGAATTAAAGAAATTTTAATTCAAGAAGGTGTTATGGATAGTGTTAAAGCTGGTGTTCAAAATGCTTATTTGAAAGCAAAACCAGTTATGATGCAAAATGTTGATCCTAGAATATCAAAAGGTGTTATGGGGCTTGGAGCTTTGGCTGGTGCTGGAGCAATTGCTGGTGAATATGGCGATGAAATTGGCGCAGCTTATGATAACGTAGCTGATAAAATTAATACAGGTATTAATACTTATAAGGTAGCAGGGACATTTGACCCTAATATGAGTACTTACGATAAATTAACAACAGCAGCTGATGCAGGTTGGCATAACAATCATCAAGCAGCTGCTGATATGAAAAGAGCTATTTGGGATAAACAATCTAATGAGTATTTAAATCAAGTGCCTGACAATAATCCTAAGACTGTTGATCCTACATTATTAAAAGCTGAAGCAGATGCTAGAGAATTAATGAATCCTGCGGTACAATCTGCAAATACTGCTTTAAATGGTCTTGTTGATAAAAATGTTACTCAATCAAATGAAACAGTAGCTGATTTAAATAAACAATCGCAAGTATTTGCACAACCAGCTCCTGTTAAAGTAACTGGTTTAGATTACGATAAAACACATGCAGGTGGTTTTGACAATAGAGTTCCAAAAGGATATTGGGATAAACAATCTAATGAGTATTTAGGTATTAAATAGATCTTTATTTTATAATCTAACTCTCTAGAGATAGGCTTAAGCCTATCTCTAGACCCTCCTGTGCCTCGATTTCAACAAAAAAATCTTATAAAAGATTAAAGGACATCGAATGTTATCTCAAAAAGATATTGCGCAAAATTTAAATAAAATATCCAATGACACCAATTTAAAAATCAAAGACCAAATCACAACATCAAATGAAATTTTGAATCCTTTAAAAACGAAAAATATTTTTAGTGGATTGAAAAGTTCAATGACTTATACAAAAAATAGTAATCAACATTCTGTAGATCAATTAAAAGATTCTTTGAGAACCCCGGAGTCATTCGGAACTCTTTTTCATGAAGATTCTAATTTGCAACCACCAGTTGGCACAACTTATCGAAGAAATAAAATTAGCCCAGGTGGTTCCAAGTCGAGTGCTGTTCCACACTCACTCATTCAAAAAACAATTCAATCGAAAAATCCTTATAAACCAAAAGATGGACATGTAAAGACATGGATAGATAGAATGCCCGAACGTAAGAAAAATCAAGGTCTAACATATCTGCAAAAGAAAAATACTCTTGAAAGAAAAATGGCTCTTGAAGATAAAGGAAATAATTAATGTCAAGTATATTATTGAATTCAATTAAAACTGAAAAAAATTCTTTAGTCCTTGATACGTTTATAGATCCAAGAATTTTTTTAAATATCTGCACGCAACATAAAAATATATTAATGGATTCCCCAAAAATTATAGAAATTAATGATTCATATAAATTTAGACCAGATAAGTTAGCTTATGAACTTTGGCATGAAGATCTGTGGTACCCAATTATCTTAACGGTGAATAATCTAGGAAGTGTGTTGCAGTTCACACCTCACACAATGGGTTATAAATGTTTAGTACCTGATGATAAAGACCTATTAAAATTCATGAAACTAATTTTAACAACGCAATAAGTATAAAGGTAAAATGATATGAAAAACATCAAGCAGGAAATAAAGAATGCTAGTATATTTACGGTTGATTTGACTGAAAAAGATTACAAAGTATTCTATCAAAAGTTATTCGCAACCCTAAGAAAATTCAGCTCATCTAGAAAAACAAGAATAGTTCATAAATTAATTGATGATGAAGTTATAAAATTAGCTCTTTTTACAGGTGAAGCTACTGGATTTTTAACAGCAAGTGCAATAAAAGACAACACAAAACTAAGACGTTTATTTTTAAACATTTATCATTTTGATGATAGTGTTAGTGCTACAGGTGTTGTAACATTAGCTGGAAAAATTAAGCAAATTAAAGATAAAATAGTTAAAGAGAAAACATATCTGACTGATAAGCAAATTCTTAATATAGAAAAGCTTCAAGAAGAGTTAGATGAAACTGTAGAAACTCTTTTGGATAATCTAGATTATGTAAAAATCATAGATGGTATTTATTTCGAATATCTTAGAATTCTGGCGCTGATAACTGTTACACAAGAAGGGACTGCGAAAGCTAAAGTTGTAACAGCGGCAGCCGATTTAATTGCCAGTATAATTAAAAAGATTTATCTTAAAATTAGTAAAACGATTGAGTCAGAAATGCACCAATTAATAGAAGCTGTCAGTGTTTATTTTATACTTACTTATTATTATGGAGAAACAGGACCATATGCTTTAGCAAAAATGAAGCAAGGGTTTAAAGAAGAAGTAATCGAAAGTATAAAAAGAGTAAAGGTTACTAAATTTAATAAATTTACTGAGTTAGCTATTCTTTTAAAAGAATTGAATATTATTAATGTGACTGAATCAGCTTTCGAGCAACAGCTGAAGAAAATGTATGGAAACTATGCTTATAGTACTTATATTGAAAGAGATTTAGTTGATTTTATTGCTGTAAATGCTAATTTAAATTATAGAACGCAACTGTTTAATGCGTTCCCAATAGTCGATGAATTGCATCAGAGAACAGAAGAATTGATTTTAAATGAGAAGAAAAAACTTGTAGTTTTAAAAACCTAGGGTTAAGCGAGGGCTTAACCCTAGCCCTCCTGTCTCTAAAAAATCACAAAGAGTTCTAGTTGACTCTCAACATTAAATAAAATAACATAAGCTAGAATAAACTATAAAGGAAAAAGATGATATTAGATTTAGAAACTAAGCCGCAGAATCAGAATAAAATATTCTTCGGTGAGTTCGGCCGTTATATTAGAATTGATGAAATTAGCCATGAAGTTGCAAAAAATTTAAAAGACCAAAGCGAAGGAAATACTTGGTTTACTAAAGAACTTGATTTTGAAAAAGATAAAGTTCGTGTGCAAGATCTTCCTAAGATACCAAGTAGGGTGCTTGATTTAAATGTATGCTATCAGAACGCTATGGATTCTGGTGTTACAAATGGTTTTGGTACGATAGTTGCCCCAATGGTTACAAGTTCTATCTGGGCTCTTTTATACCAAAGGATAGCTGGTGAAGAAGCAATTCATGCTGAAAGTTATTCATACGCATTAAACCAAATCTTCGGACCTAGAGCAACATCAATATTGGATTTAGCATATACTGATGAATACATAAGAAATCGTCTTAAAAATGAGGTTAATGAATTCGCTGAAGTTGAAGAACTTGTTATCAAACAAGGCCGAAAAGATGATGAAGCAAAGAAAGCTATTTTGACTATGCTTTTGAGAATATTTTTCCTCGAGGGTGTAAAATTCCCAAGTAGTTTTTATATTTCTTGGAATATAAATAGAGTTTTTGATAACGCTATTCAAGGTATCAGTCGTCTATTAAAATTAATTGCTCATGATGAATTAAACATACATGTACCAACTGGTATGAATGTTATGCGTATTCTAAGAAGGGATCCAGAGCAAGAATTTAGTCATCTATTTGAGAGCGGCTGGTTTAATCAAGCCGCTCAAAAAATAGCTCTTGAAACAGTTAACGATGAACTTGAATGGAATAAATATCTACTAAAAGATGGTAGTTTTCCAGGACATACTATTGAAATTATGGATAATTTTTTAAAGTACTTTGCGAATCTTAGACTTCATCAAGTCAAAGTACCTAAAATATTTAATGATAATGAAGCAAAGAAAACAGATATTATTGACTGGTTCGAATCATATAGAGACATAAATAAACACAACACAATGCTTCAAGAAGCTTCAAATACTTCATATATCAAAGGTGGGTTAAAAAACGACCTCTAATTTTAAAATAATTAAAAATATTTCTAAATAAATTTTAAAGGGAAATGATGATTAAATTAATTAAGAATAAAAAACATCAAGTTCAAAAACGCTCTGGGAGACTCGAAGATTTCAATCCTGAAAAATTAAATAAAGTTATTTTATGGGCATGTGAAGGTAATGAAACCTTTGCTAAAATGATTAACGATGCTTTAAGTATAAAAATATATAATAAAATCCCCATAGAAAAATTATACGATGAAGTAATTGCAACCGCTTCAAATTTCATAGGTCCAATGGTAGTTGTTTTTGATAAAATAGCTGCCCGTTTATTATTATTAAAGTACTATAAAGAGGTTGCTGGTTTAAAAAAGACTGGAGTGTATCCGAATCTAAAAGAGTTCATAGAGACTGGAATTTTCGGTGATGTATATTCTAAAGAAGTATTTGATTCATTTACTAAAGAAGATATCCAGGAATTAAATTCTATTATTTCTCCGGATAAAGATTTTAATTATAATTTCAGTGGTCTGTTCTTTATGAACTCAAAGTACTGTAAAAAAACTAACAATAGAGTTCAATTTGAATTACCACAGGTTACATATATGCGTTCGGCGATGTATGCATTCCATAAAGATTTCGAGGACGATAATCAAAAAAGACTTGAGTTCATCAGCAAATATTATAATATATTAAGTGACTTTAAAGAGACCGCTGGGACACCAAGAATTCTTAATTCAGGAACTATTAATAGTCAACTCGCTAGTTGTGTATTAAATACACCAGATGATGATACAGATAGTATTAATGATTGTAATAAAAATATCGGGAAGTATAGTAAATTTGGTGGAGGAATAGCAATTGATGTTTCAAGAATAAGAGCATCAGGTGCTGTAATTAAAGGAAATAACGGTTATAGTTCAGGGCCTGTACCATTTATCAAGGAGTTCGAACAGACTATAAGTTCCTTCGATCAAGCTGGGACTAGAAAAGGGTCTGCTGTAATTACTTACCCATTCTGGCATTACGATGTTCAAGATCTTCTTGTACTTAAAGACGCAGGAGGAACTGAAGACAATAGAGCTAGAAAATTACAATACGCAATTAAACTTCAAGAAATTTTCTTTGAAAGAGTTCAAATGGACTCAAAGATAACTTTATTTGATCCTGTTGATGTGCCTGATTTAATTGAAGCTACTGGTGAAGATTTTATAAGAATTTATAAAAGATATGAAAAAACTCCAGGAATTCGTAAAAGAAAAGTCCAAGCAAAAGAACTAGCTTTTAATTTTATTAAAAATAGAGCTGAAACCGGAAATCTTTATGTAACCTTCTTAGATAATATTAATTCTCAGAATGCTATGAATTGGCACGTCGGTGCAAGTAATCTTTGCCAAGAAATTACAGTTCGTTCTAAACCGTCTATGTATTTAAAAGATGAATTCAATTTAGAAACAGGTATTCAAAAAGTTACTAAACAACTCGGTGAGATTGGTCTTTGTAATTTGAGTTCAGTGAATCTTGTTGAATATATTAAAATGACTCCTGAAGAGAAAGATGAGTTCCTTTATATAATTATGAGAGCAGCTGATAATCTTATAGATTTACAGTTTTATCCAATAGCGGAAGGCGAGTATAGTAATAAAAGAAATAGACCGATTGGTATTGGTGTAAGCAATTATGTAAATGCGATGGCTCTTGAAGGTATTGCTATTACGGATCCAGAAGCACTTAAATGGACTCACGAAATATTCGAAGACTTGAATTTTAGAATCTTGAAGGCTAGTGTAGAATTAGCTAAAGAAAGAGGAGCTTTTGATACATTCGATCAAAGTAAATGGGCTCAAGGACAAGTACCGATCGATTGGTCAATTCTTCATAATACCGAAGATTCAGGGAAGAATAAATTAAATTTTGATCTTAATCATGATTGGGATTGGCTAAGAGGAGAAATTAAAAAACACGGTGTTAGATTTAGCTTGCATCAAGCAATTGCTCCGACAAGTTCAAGTGGTAAAATTATTGGTGCGACTGAATCAATTGAGCCAATTCACGATTTATTTTCAATACAGGAAGGCACAATTACATTACCAACTTTAGTTCCTAATTTAATTAAAAATAGAGCCAAGTATGTTAAAGCATTTGAAGTCCCTGCGAAGACATTAATTGATTTAGCAGCAATCCGCCAAAAGTTCTTGGATCAATCACAATCTGTTAATTTATATTACGTTGATCCTTCTTCAGCGAAAGAACTTTATGATGATATAGAGTACGCTAAAGAAATGGGATTAAAAACTTTATATTATATGAAGACACCGAAATCAAATTATGTTTCAGGTTGCGAAAGTTGTTCTTCATAATTAAAATGACCAAAAGTCAAATTATTTAGCAATAAAAAATAGAAGGGTGAGGCTTACACCTCACCTTCCAGTTGCATGTTTAACCAAGTTTCATACAATTGAGTATTTTTACTCATGCACCATAATAATTTATCATCACCATTTTTTTTAAAGTACAGATAATCTTCCTCATCAAGCACCGGCACAAACACTGGCTTTATCTCTTTTTCTACTATCTCTTCTACTGTATCATAAACTTCATTATAGAAATCATCAAAAACAGTTGGTTCTTCAACACCTGTTTCTATAAGATATCTATTGAATTTTACCTCTTGAGTCACTTGATCACCTATTAGAGTTCTTTTGAAACCTTCTTGTGTTTCTCTAACATTTAATGCAGGAGCAGTAATCAAGTTTCGCTGCGCCTGTTGTTTTAACAAGAATCTAAATTTCAAACCAGGTTTATCATAACCAAACTCCTTTTTTATTTTATCTTTTAATTCTTCAGCTTCCTTGAATTCTTCCTCGGTAAATTCTCCGTCAGTTATGAGTTTTTTTTTATTTTCTTCTGTTAGATTGAACTCATAGTCATCAAAAGTGACTTCTACCATATCAAATATAAATGGAGTTAATACTCCAAAATACTCGTTCTTTTTTAAAATTTCAAGTTCTTTTGTGCTTAAATCTTTTTTTAAATATACTATTGCTAAAGCAGCAACACTTTCACTTACTATGTTTTTATTCATCTATTGTCTCCTTAATTTTATCTTTTAATTCTTCAGCTTCTATAAAATCACTTATTGTAAAATTACCAGCTTCTATAAGAACATTTGCATTCTCACCTGTTGCATCAAGATCAGCCAGTTCATAAATACAACTAGCAAGATCAAAAATCTCGTTTGTGTCATCTCCAAAACATTTTTCTTTTTTTAGAACTTCGAGTTCTTTTTGACTCATTTCTTGAATAAGAATTATAACCACAAGAACCTTCACTTTAATGTTCATTTTATCCTCCTATTTTATTTCTGATTTTTTCATTCAATGCAATCTCTAATCCAAAACGCAATTGGACACTTTCATCATAGAGCTCTTGTGCCCTTCGCATTGAAATATTTTGAGATCTCGCAAACTCTTTTAAAAATGGATTAAAGAATCTAAATTTAAAACCCAAGATTAAACATTTTTTGATCGAGGCATCAAATTCATTATCCTCTATTGAAACATTATATGCCAATGGAATTGCATCCATATATTTGGCAGCTTCCGTATCAAAAAGATCATAAATTAAATCTAAAAATTTTTTTTTAGATTCTGTTACAGATATTTCATGACCAGGTCTTTCTGGTTCACCTGCCAAAAGAAGTCCTTTAAAAAGACTGCTTCTTTTTTGTCTAGGTTGGTTTATAAACCAACATTTGAAATCTTTTTTCAATGTCTTGAAATCAAAATAATTTTTATTATTTCTTATAAAATCATTTAATTTCAAAGACGGTACCACATCGAAACTAAGAATATCATTTAATATTATTGGTAATGGACCTATTTTTCTATAAAGCCATTTATAAAATTCATGATCTCGTACATTCGACAGCCAATTAATAAAAGAATCATTAGCTATACCATTTATGAATTGAAAAAGATTAAAGTTTTTAACTTTGGTTGTTTTCAGGACACCTACCAAATAATTTCTCCTATAGTTTATTCCAGAAAAAATAAGACCCATGTAATAACTTTTTTTATTTAGATCAATAGATTTTGGCTTAAATTTAATAAAGAACTTCTCAAAAGCAGCTACATTATAATCGAGTCCTCCTCGGAAGACCCCAAGACTTTCGAATAAATTTGCAGCAAATTTAGTAAATTCTTTTTCGCTAAAAGAACCCGTTGATTTATAACAATCGACATACTCAGATAAAATTAAAGAAGCCATCTGAATTTTTCTAGGCGAATTTTTAACCAAGTCCTTAAAATTTAATCTTAATCTTGATTCTGTTTTGCTTACACTTTCGGGAGATTTTAGTAAAAACATTTCTTCCAAAATACCAGGATGATGTCTTATTAAATTCAAAAAGAATTTGAGGACAATAGAGTTCAAAAACACTCTATTGTCCTCAATAAGACGAAATTTGAATTTATTACTTGTAGGAATAGATTTAAACATTGCACTCAGATTCAATGCTTCTGGCAAAATCTCTTCACCTGGAATTACTCGCAAAGATTTTATTTTTTCATGTAAGATTTGGGCATCTTGCATGAAAAACTCTCTTGTTTTTTCATAGTCGTTCATTTTCATTTCAATACCTTTACATTTCGCATTTTAGAATGGAATTTGCATACCTGATTCTACATACGAAGAAGGACTATCATATTTGCGTTTGATATTATCCAAATCCTTCAAATTAACTATGTATATATTTAGTCCGGCGTCATTAAGCCCACCAATTAATGTTTGTATTTCTTCAGTCACATCTTCCATGTTCCATATGATAATTGGAAAATCATTATCTTGAACACAAGTGGTAATAGTGACACCATTTTGAATCAAAGTTGTAGCTAGTTTTACCATTTGATTTAGATCTCTTATAAGAACTTCTGTTAATCGAATCGCGGTAATATCAGTCCGGTATCCAATAAACTTTTTTTGAAAGTATTCGAAACATTCATGAACTCTTTCAATTGCAGTTATTTGGAACTGCGAACGTAAAAGTTCTTGATCAATTAATCGATTTTCATTTCCAATAGTATAAATGAGTTCTTCTGCACTCATTTTGCTATAAAGTTCTTCTGGATACTTGCAATCTTTTAGCAAATCCCTGGCGATCAGTTTTATATTAGATGAACCAGATATTGTATTGAATTTAATATCTCCAAAAATTACATTATTTATTAAAAAACTAAATTCTTTAAATGATATAAGTTCAGATACTGTTTCAATAAAATCGATGAAATATTTATTGAGTCCGGATGACACAAGTAATAAATGCACCATATCTGATATTCCACTCGAATCTATATTCCCAATTAGTAAACCATTCTCGCTATTTTTATAATATAAATAGTATGCTAATATTTTGCCAGGTTTTATGGATAGTTTTATTGAGTTGAGTCTTTTTAAAGCTTCAACTATAACACTCATATTGAATCGATCATTATAACTAAAACTGATATAAAAAGATACTGCGAAAATTTTTGCAATATCTTGATTTAAATCAAATTGATTTAAATCACGGTTCTCAATACCTTTGATATATTTTCTAACAAGAAGTATCATAAATCCAGGAGAACTATCTAACATAATTCTATAATCAGATGTTCGTAAATAACTAGAAAAATGACAATCTGAGTTCCTGAACTTGATTTGAATACTCGGAAGCATTTTGAAAAATATATCAGGTTTCTCTTGGATTAATAGAGCATAAAATTGTATTCGAATATTTTTAACTCTATTTAATATCTCTTGAAGATCCTTAAGATTTATAATTTTACTAGATGAGTATTTTTTAATAACAGAAGATTGCCTCTGAATTTTTTTTAAGTTTATTATTAACTCAAAATAATTCTGAGGAACTGTCTGACAAATATCTTTAAGTATTTTAATATCATTACTTATTTTAATGTACTCGTCTTCAAAATCTTTTAGAATAATGGAGTCGAGTTCAAAAGAACTCGACTCCATTAATATTACATCTTGCATATTTTTAACCTTTCAATTTCTTTTCAATTTCTATAAGATTTTTAATCTATAATATCAGCTTTCATAAGAAGCTGAGGTTTTTCGCCACCGGGGGCATAAACTTTAGGATTTGCCCCATCCCAATTTTTAACTTTAATATAATCAAGAAGTTCTCCTTTAATAGATCCACTGATGATTTTATTTGCTTCTGCTTGAGCTTTAGCTTTTTGTAAAATACTATAAGCTTCAGCATCCGCCTGAAGCTTTTTCTTTTCTGCTTGAGCTTTAGCTTGGGTAGTAACCTCAATTAGCTTTGTCTCAGCATTGATTCTAGCAATATCTTGCTTCTTCTTCGCTTGTCCCTCAACACGGATTAGTCTTTGCTCTTCTTGCTTCGCCTCTTGAACCTGTTTAATTTTTTTAGTAACGGATTCCGGAAGTACTATGTTTCTTAAGGACACTTGTTTAATGATAAAAGGACTACCTTTAAAAGCTTCAGGTAGTTTTTGATTTAAAGCAACATTTATAAGATCACGATCAAAAGCAATCTTCTCCGCCTCAAATTTACCAATAACATTACGCACAACATCTCTTATGATAGGATTTATACCTTTGTCAAAATAATTCCAACCATATTTTTGCAGGATATATGGTGCTTGTCTTGCATCAGGCACAAACTGCACTGTCAGTTCAACCGCAATTGGTAGAGTGTTTTTATCTTTCGCCATAATATATGGCAAATTATAAACTTCGTTATTTGATTTACCGCCATTTGATTTATAATTTACACTATGAACCCTTACACTAAATCTTTCGACTTCCTGAATAAAAGGCATCTTGAAATGTAAACCTGGAGCTACTGGTTTTTCACTATATTTTGCAAAGGTTGAAAGAATACCAACTTCAGAACTTTTAATAGTATATGAAGTTTTGCTTGCAATAATAAAGGCTGTTGTAGTCAGCACCGCACCTATAATAACTTTTTTATTTAAGAATTTACTAAACCCAGCGACCATTTCTTGCACACCATTCATTTGATTTTCATTATACATGTTTCCACCTTATTTATTTTATTTAAAATTTTTATTTAATAGGATAAGTGTATCCCAAACTAGACCAAGAATAGGAATTAGAGAAGTTAATCCAGTTATAAACATAAAGATATTGAAGTTTTGAATATCTTCAATATCTTTAAGATCTACTCTAGTTTTGGCCTTAAAAATAAGTCCAATTGCAATTAATACTTGCACTATAATAATTATAAACCAAAACATTATTTTTCCTCCATTTTAAATATTTGCCAATCTTGAGCCAAAATGTCAGTTTGACTCGCAAGCCAAGGAACCATTTTATCATCAGCAGTCTTCATAGTTATATGTGGTTCATAAATAACTGGTTTTTCACCAAATATATTTTTGACCACTTGACAATCCGTTTCTAAAATCCCTTTCCCTGGTACCATAAATATAAACATACCTTTGCCGTTCCAGCCGGCACGCTGCACAGCATGTCCATTTCTCATCAGAGAGATTGCTTCACCAAATCCAAATGGATAATCATTGCTCGCATAATTCTTTGAGAAAAATTCTGCATTGACAAACCAGAAATTTTTCTCATCTGTTGCAATAAAACCAACTGTTGTATCACAATCTTTCTTTTGACTAATAATTTTTTTATCATCCTCTGCAAAAGAAACAGGTATTCCATCTATCCCATTCACCATTGCGTCGAATGCTTCTTTACCATTAACTTCTGCTTGCATTACAAAAGTTCTTTTTCTCATATAACTTTTAAAATTCATTTTATTTTTATGCATTTTTTTCCTTTAATGTTTTTAATATTCATAAGCCTACTTCAAAGTAGGCACCTACGGTATAATAATATTACTATCTATTCTACATATTTTCCTCCTTTAAAATATAGAAAATAAAGTCGCTTGAGTTGCCAAGTGGGTCTTGGCTCTTATCTCTCACTAGTTCATTAATTGATCTTAGAGTAATTAATTTCTCTTTTTGGCTGATAAAATCCAGACTCAAATTTGGACATATATAATCAACATCCGTTTCAAACTCACCTAGCTCAATTTTATTTGAGTGCACACAGACACTAACGACAGTTGACTCGTTTAGAAATACATCATGTATTTCTAAAGGGAAATCTTTTTTAAGGATTTCTTTTTTTAAATTATTTGAATCAATTTCCTCTGGAATAATAATTCCATAAGCTATAATAGATTTCATTTTATTTCCTTTTTATAAAATTTGTGAATTAATATCTATTTCTAACATCAATTCACCTTCAGTTTCAGTTATCAATTTATTATAATTATCCGCCTCATTAGATAATTCTGCGAGCACTGTATTTTTATTTTCAATACCTAATAATAATACAGTCGCTACTAATATACCAGCCAAAATAATATCATTGCAAAAATTATAAAGCGTGTTAAAAGACACACATATTGATATCAAACTTAAGTAATAAATCCAAAGTAGTACTGTGTACGCATCAGATATATTACTATTTATAATACTAGTTGATTTTAAATTATCATAATCTACTGGTACTATAAATTTAGCCTGGTAGTTATAAAAGAAATTTCCTTTTATATCAAATTGGTCATTTTTATTTTTGGCAGTTGTTCTATCAAAATGTTTAATCGCCTCTTCTTTTTTTTGGGAAAGAGTTCTTTTTAACTCTCTCCCAAAATTTAAAATACATATTCTCTTTTTTTTACTAGTGTATAAATAATTATACAGATATAAAAAATTATATCCAGTATTATATAAATATATAGCTATCGCTATCGCCGGATAAAACCATAATTGTATGCCATATATTGATCTATATATTACTAATATAATTATTATAAACACGGCGAGCATCATATTAAAATAAATATATATCATATTATCTCCTATCATCCCCATTTTTATTTTTTCTCACTAATGAGTCATGATGTGACACTACTAATGGTGCAACAACAATTGAAATACCAATAAATATAAAAATAACTCCACCAAGAGTCTGGGTACTTTTCTGAACCCCCATTAAACTACCAAATTTGCCTAAAAAAGGAATATAATAATTTATAATATTTGCAAAAGTGAGTCCAATAATAATTAGATATACGTTTACCATTTCTATACCGGTAGTATCACCTCTCAATCGTAAAAAGTCAACTTTAAATAAAGAGACTAAATCTAAAAAAGTATATCTCGCAAAATAATATTTTGGATTAATATTATTATTTAATTCAATCGTCATTTTTTGTAAAATATACCACTTGAAAATGATGACTATGACCAATCCGGTCGAGTATATATTCCCGACACTAATTAGTATATTTATAAATAATAATAATACTATATCCAAAAATAAATTTATTTCAATATAATCCACAATATGATTGAGTGGACTAAAATTAACTTTATTTGAGATATATGAATGGATAATTTTATTTATATTAAAATATTTCATAATCAAATACTCCTCCTTGAGTAGTTAATTCATCAACATTAATCTGATTAATGAGAATATTATTAAGTATCAAATTCAATGCCTTTTTAAATTTACGGTTAGACATCTTTTTTAGAAATTCATCTGTAAGAAGAATTTCTAAAATAAAAAGATTAATATCTTTATTAATATCTATACCGTATCGGCCAAAAAAGATATTAATATAATCTTTTCTTTTCTTTTCTCTCCGATCATAATCGATTTTCATATTTACTCCTTTATTTTAAAATAAAAAATAAAAATTAGCCTATTTTAGACAACCTTAAAGAACTTACCCGATGTAAGTTCAATATAATTATTTATATACTAAATTAAGTAATTCTAATTATTTAGAAAATGCAAAAGCTAAATGTTTACATCGGCTTGAGTGCTTTAGCACTCGAAGCAATTAAATTAGAAAATGATTTATTTATAATAATCATTTCTTGAAGACACTATGTTGGTTTATAAACCAACATAGTGTCGAATTATTTAGAAAATACAAAAGCTAAATGTTTACATCGGCTTGAGTTATAAATAATCACTATATAAATATTAAAGCATAAGGAAAATATACATAAAGGAAATATATGCAAAAAATTAGTATTACTCGAGCACTTGCGAATATTAAACTTCTTGATAAAAGAATTCGTAAAAAAATAAATACTAGTATATTTATTAAAATAAAACAGACAAATGAAAATACTGATTTAATTTCAAAAGAGATAAAATCAGATAATAGATCAATTAATGATTTAATTAAGGAAAGAAATAAACTTAAAAAATTAATTATGATTTCTAATGCAAATACCAAAGTTAATATTGCAGGTGTAACTATGTCTGTCCAAGAAGCGATAGAACGTAAAAATTCAATCGAATATGAAGAATATTTACTCGAAGAGCTTAAAAGACAATATAGTAATATTGCTTCGGAGGTTGAAAAGATTAATTCTTTGAATACTGAAAGATTTGATCAATTAATTAATTCAAATTTTAGCAAAGATATAAAAGCAAATAACCAAGAATACCAAGCATTGTATAATACATTCTGGGAATCAAATAAAACTGAAGTTATTGATCCACTTAACTTAAAAGAGGTAATAGATAAACTATCCGAATTTATTGATAGTTTTAATTCAGAGATAGATTTAGTGCTTTCGGAAAGTAACGCTAGAACTGAAATTGAAATTTAAATTTTAATTCCTCCATATTCTACGAAAATATATAAGTCGGTAACCTCACTGGTATTAAAGATTAACCGAGATAATCGCCCAGTGCAAATAAATATTTAATAATATAAAAGTTCAAAAATTATATTTTATATTTTAATATTTAAATATCAACTTTAATAATTTCTAAAATTTAACTTTTTAAAGTTTTTTAAAAATCCACGGTTTTGGTTTATGCTTATTATATTATCCACGTGGCTGTAGTTTATGGACCAAAGATTAAAAATCAAATTGGAGAAAATAATGTCAAAAAGATTTAGTCATCTTCAAGATTTGGTATTAAATATAGAAGAAAGGAAAGATATTAAAAAGAGTTTCGAATATTCAAATAAACTTACAATTGAATCTTTCTATATTGATAAAGAATCTCGTGAAGAAATTACGGACATCTATGAGTTCGAAATAACTCCTCAGGAGTTATTTAAAATAGTTGAAGTCATGAAGACTTTTAAATAATTAATTATACTACCCAAGTTCAAAGGATATTAAAATGGAAAAAATCAATGCAGTAAACTTAAGTGGAATCTTTAAAACTGAGCAAGTTACACCAACATTCACAAAGCAAATTCTTGAAATGAATTCTAAAGATAGAGATGGACAATGGCGTCCAGCACATCTAGATATTTATATAAAAGATGATATTAAGCAAGCAGCTGGCCTTCAAGAAGGATCAGAAATTAAGGTTAAAGGTTGGATTGCATTTAATTTTGCTTCAGGTGGAAGAGCATTTCCTAAGGTAATAGTTACTGAAATCGAAGAAGTTGAATTAGCTTCTCCAGATAATCAGCAACCAACCCAACAACAAGCTGGAATACCACCAATGCCAGGAATGCCTCCACAACCAATGGCCCCAAATACACCACCAGTACAACCTCTTGATTCAATGCCAGGAATGCCTCCACAACCAATGGCTCCAAATACACCACCTGTACAACCTGCACCAGGTATTCCAACACCTCCTGGAATGTCTACTCCATTCTAAGATTAATTCTAAGCCATAACTGGCTTAGAATTAATCAAACCTCCACCTCCCATAATACATCACCCTTACTTTAAAAATCTTCGATATTTTCAACAAAATTAAAACAATATCGGAGAAAAATAAATGACAACTTATGAAATAGATGTTAAAGAGTTACATCAAAAACTTAATGATATTCAGAATTGCATTACTAATTTTACGAGGATAGAAATCCAAAGCAATGATTTTTATCAAAAAATGGTAGAATTAAATAAAGAGAATCCAGAATATTATGGACTCGTTCAAGCAATGATTATGCTTTTTAGTAAAATGGAAACATCAAATAAACAATTCCAAGAAAATGTTTATGATTATAGTGTTAAATGTTTAGATTTAAAAAAATATGCTTTGGATATAATATCTCAACAAGAAGAAGAAATTAAAAAATTGCGTTCTTCCGTGCCTAAAATAGAGTCAAAAAGAACTGAAATTAAATCAAAATCAGTTACCGGAGGATTCAAAACATTATTTTTAAAAGCATTTAATGATAATCCTAAAGAATTTTTTAAAATAACATTATTATTTTCAACTATATTTTTATTTATTTTAATGATAGTGCTTGAAATATTTAAACCAAAAATAATTGATTCGAGTATTAATCACATAGATACAATTATAAAAACAGCTTATATAAAAGATATTAAAAAGGATGGAGAATAAGATGGAGAATAATATATTTAAAAAAATTAAAAAAGTTATCCAGGGATTTATTAATAATGTTTATAATGAAGACCTAGTTGAAGAGAAACATATTCCAAAAACAACGCCCTTTGAACTCAGGCAAATATATAGAGAAAATAGAGTTGATTGGAACTCTATCGAAACAATACATAACTATGATTCGGACAATGATTTTCATATATTAATTGCTGATGATAATCAAGGAGCATTGGCATTGCTTGAAATAGATCTGGATATGTTAATGGGGACTAGTAAAATTGCCTCAGATAATAAAATAATTAAAAAAGAAGTAATTGAGTTAATAAGAACTATAGAAAAAGAAAATATCTCCCTAGACTTTCTAAAGGTTGGTGGTGATTTTGCACCATATAGTATATATAAAAAACTAGAAGACGATTCAAATTTTAGAGTAGATTTTGCAGTAATTGATATCATATTTGGTGGTATTGTTTATAAAGATAATTCTCCTATAAAAATAGACGGAATTGATCTTGCGGCATATATCCTAGATAAAAATCCAGAAGCAGTGATAATATTATTCACTGGGAGCAGTTTATCAAAAAATTCACTAGAGTATCAAAAGATTCATCAAAAACTTGGGGAATCTTTCTTTGATAATAATATCCAATTAAAGACCCCAAATTTTGATGAAAGATTAACGTTTTTTATAAAACATTTGAAAAAATCTTTGAATATATTTAAGAGGAGATTTAAATGAGTCTAGAAACACTCTTATCCCCTCTTAAAAAAAATAAGACGATATGTACTACTATTTTATTTTTTCTATTTACTTGTATAGTATTCGTCTTTTTCTGGTTTGGTGTTATAGAGTCAACAGCAACAACTCTACATTTTTTTAAAAATATTTTTAGTGAAACTCAAATAACTACAGGATTCAACCAAATTAATTTAAACTCAGTCTTTGTGAATTTGGTATATCCCACTGAGACTAATCAAAATATATATCTTATTAATAATATATTCGATACAATTAGAGAGCATCCAATAAATTATAAAATTTATATTGGATCAAAAGGTGAAAGTTATATTTTATTAGATAATAAATTCTATGAGATAAAGTTGACATCCAATTTTTGGATATGGACTGGGGTATTATTTATCCAAAATCCAATTTTTTATTTCATAATGACACGTTTATTAAACACACAAGAGTTAAATATTCGAACTGAACATATGATATCTGAGAAAATAGACCAAGATTATCTAGCTGATAAAGTTGCACAAACGATGGGTGGTTACATCCATCATGAATTAAAGACACCACTCACAGCAATTGAAGCAATATCCACAAAAAATAGATTAATTATTGATAAGTTAAATATTAATGATGACATCAAACAAGAGTTTCTAAATAACTGCAACTTATTGGAAAATAGCATAATGAATATGTTTAATACAATAAATGCCGTCCAACAATTAAAAGCAATTGATGATAATGAAAATATTTCAATTTATGATATTATTGAAAGATCATTAAATATCTTTAAATTAAGCTCTAATTATAAATTCATATATTTGGTTGATAAAGAACTCAAACGATGTCGCCCAGATAAACTCAATCCACATTTACTTTCGAATATAATAATAAATCATGCAAAGAATTCACTCGAAGCCGATGCTAAAATTATAAAATTTGAATACAGTAATTTTTATATAAAGAATAATATAAAATTATTACATATGTATATAATTGATGATGGTAAAGGTATTCCAAAGAATATATTAAAAACAGTATATGAATTAAAATTCACTACAAAAGAAAGTGGCACTGGTGTTGGATTATATATATGCAAAGGTGTATTAAATCAGTTCGGTGGTGATGAAAATATCCAACAATCATCAAAGTACGGTACTGTCATTGATTTAGAAATACCAGTACTTGAGTGTAAAAGAACTGATACTGAAGTTGATAGTTTAAAAGGAGAAAAATAGATGTTAGATAGAAATACAATATTAACTTTAAATAAAGACCCGAAGAGTATTGATCTACATAATCTGGCTCTAGCCAAATCAAAGGCCGCAAAATTAAATGCTGGATCAAGTCATCAATTTATTCAGGATAGAGATAGATCAAAAGGCTTTAAAAATTATGATGAAGCCTATCAGAAGTATATTAAATTAAAAAACAGTGGATTTCTAGATTTATTTAATAAAAAACATGGGATTGGTACTAACACAAATCCTACTATAAATCCAACTAAAAAAATAATAAAAGAGGTTTCTGAAAGTAGTTTAATTCATAAAATAGATAGTTTGATTGAAATGGCACCTATTGCTCCTTTTAATGGCCCAGGAGCAGGTCCGGATAGCTCATCTAAACAATTCATTTTAAAGGAAGAATATGCCAATAAGTCCAGCAAAAATAAAAAAACATCTTGATATAAAAGAAAATGAGGTAATTGCAAAAGAGAAATGTACTGTGACCATAGATCTTTCGGAATATAAAAATATTGAATCAGAGTACGGTGACGTAATTGATATTGAGGAATCAGCTTCTGTTTATAAAATTCCAGGGTTTTTTAGAATCGAATTCGATTCTAATAATGCAATTGAATTCTTTTTCCCTTATAGTGTTTATTTAAATAAAATGGAAAATACAATAGAGACCTCAAAAATGATTAAAGTTGAATATCAAGAGGGTGATATTATTTTCTATGCTAAATATAGAGAAGAAGAAACTGATGTTAGAATCCTGGATAAATTATTTGAGCACGGAGCAAAGTATTTAGCTGATAAACCAGATAAACTTGTTCAAAATATATGGACACAATTAAAACCAAGCTCAAAAGTCCCATTTCATCATATTGAATTAATAGTAAGTCAATTATATGGATTCTATGATGAAAAGAGTGGTACTTATAAACCATTAAGATTATCAAATTTAAAATACAGTAAAGATTATATTTTAAATACTAAACAATCAAGTCATCATTTAAATAGAGGAATGGGATTCTTGTATGGATATAGTAATGATTCATTAAGGACCTCAGTACAGAAAAAGAATGAGATAAATAATAATTTCTTCGAAAATATATTAAGTGGTGATTACGACAGACTTATAGAAAATTCAAAAAAATGATCAAAAAAAAATCAAGGGTGGAGTTCAAAAGAACCTCACCCTACCCTCTTGTGCTAAAAATTTAACATAATCTTCCAGCACCATGATTCCAATACGCAGGTCCAATTCTTTCCTCAGGCAATTTTTTCATCTCCTCGAATCGATCAGATATTAAATTAATAGTTTCATCGTAGAGTCCCTCAAGTTCATCTCCTCTTACTTTAACAGAATCTATTATTTCAGTTAATAGATTTAAACTATCATCTTTTTTACGAAGTGAATTTAATCTATCAACTCTAGCTAACTTTTCTGAGATTTCTTTTTGGAATTCAGTTATTATCATCTCTGAACTCCTTTTAGATTAAAATCAATCTGAAGTTGAAATCTCTTTGCAAAAGAATATATCTCTTTTATTGAATCAAAGAGTTCTAAAGAACTCTTTCTTTTTTTCAATTCATCAATCGCTTTAAGATTGGCTGCTAGAATTCTAGCAGCCTTTTGTCTATTAATTTCCATTTCAAATCCTTTTATTTTTATTTACTTAGAGTCATTTCGAACTCAACCTCACCAGCAAATTCTTCTTCGCCTTGTGAAACCAACCATTTACCAAAATCAGTACTTGCATCTTCACAACGCCAGATCGATCCTTCTTCCATTTTATTATAATCGTTATTATCCAATGTTACCTCTAGTTCAGTTTTAAAAGGCTCCGGAATTTCTATAAGATATATCATTACAACTCCTCTATTTGAATTTTAACTTTTTTTGTATCTAGAATCTTTAAAAGATTATCTAGATTTCTATTAAGCTGAGGTTGATTACCAGGTAATGGAAAATGTTTAAGAATAATCTTAAACTTATTGCCAGTCACTTCAGCTGCGTCTTTCATAAAAGCTTCTAAATACTCATGCAATCTAAGAATACTTTGATTAGCAGCAATGAGTTCCAAAGCACTGATATCAACATCTTTTATTCCATCAATTGCACCAGCTAATTTATTCAAAGAGTTCATTAGAACTCTTTGATCCTGTTGTAGATTCTCTTCGCAGGCATTTAAAACACCAGCAATCACCTTAGATAAAACCTCTTTAAAAAGAATTTTCTGTGATTGCAATACAACTTGTTCAATTTCTATCTCTATTTTAACTCTCGCCATTTTTATCCTCCTATCTTATTTTTAATTCAACCAAGGCTTCGTCTATCGCTTTACCCAATAGATTCTGTCCAAGCCATTTGGATTTATCAAAGATCCTATTATCAGACCAATGTAATCCAATCCCCCATACTTTATCATACGGGCTTGCTTCTACAAAGAGCCTTTCTCCAATTTGCTTCTCAAAAGCTTCAGAGAATTCTTTATCTTTAAAAATCTCACGAAATTTAAAAATATTGCCAGCTTTTACAATTTGGAATTTATGTTCATCCCATATCGCTTCATCAAAGCCTTTGACTCTTCTACCGTACTCTTTTATCCTCGCTTGATTTGAGGACTCAAGAATTTTCTTAGCCATCTGATGATCTCCAGATAACTGAGCTTTATGATACATCATATATTGCTCAGCTGAATTGAACTCAATACCGGAGGCCTCGAAACTAAATTTGAACCATTGTGAAAATGGCCCATTCCAGAAGAAAGCATACTCGATACTTCTTCTATTCACCAGTTGCAATTCCATTTATTTCTCCAGACGATATATTTCGAGAGTATTCTCATTATATGAAGAATTATTAATTTTACGCGAACCAAAACCATGCATTGATAATTTTTTATCAATTATTTTTTGAAATTCAGGATAATAATCAAAGATTACTATACTACTTTTATCCAATAAATTATTGATAATTTTTATTATCTCAAGTTCGAGATTTGAAATTACAGAGAATGTTTTTGGAGTAATGTTATACTTATTAAAATATTCTCTAGCCGATTTTGGTGAAGGTAAAAACGGGAATCTTGCATCTTTATCATAGATGCAAATCTGAATATGATATGCACCCAAACAGTTACTAACGATCACCCGATAATCAGTATTATCTATATTAACTGATATACTATCTTTCATTTTAATTTCCTTCTTATTTTATTTATTTTTATTTTATTTTAAAAAAAATAGATGATTTATAACCCGCTGTCTCTGCGGCGTATGTTTAGTACCCAAGACTAACGCACATTGGCTGTTAGTGAATACCAGAGCATACATACAGTTTTTGATAACTAAAGTTACTGTATAAACTTTAGCCAAGCACCCGACAACTTAATGCCGGACCTGGAAGTTATTAATAGATCGGCTTAGGCGTTACCCAGCTCCAATCTATTAACAACATATTCTTTATCTTCGGAGATCTCGAAGACCTCCGAGACTCCGAGATAATCTTCCAGCAAGTGTACACTTGCTGGAAGAACAGAAGATTCGGCGCAAGCTTGCGCCGAATCTTCATCTCTGAAATGGCCTACGATAGACGCCTCAGCATCTATCACAACGTAGAGCTTAAGCTCTACGTGGCCCAATAGTCTTTTCATCTTTTCTCCTTTATTCAGATTGATGAAAAATTAGCCTGTTGTAGGCAACATAAAGAACCTACCCGATGTAAGTTCAATAATATTATTTATATACTCATTAGAGTAATTCTAAAAAACAAAGGGTTCAAAGTATTTTTAAAAGGATTAAAAATGTCAACACAAAACAGCGCAGACACAGTATATGAATCAGTTCAAAATTATGTACGTCATGATTTAAGTGAAAGTTTTACACCTTGGAGTGCTAAAGAACTCGAAGAAAAGAATAAAGAAGTCCGTTATAAATTTAGCTCAAGTAGTCTAAAAAAACTAGAAGGATTACATCCTGCTTTAGTGGATATTATTTTCGAGGTAGCCAACTCTATAGATTTGACAATAGTTTACGGATTAAGAACAGCTGAGGAGCAACATAAGTTATATCTAGCTGGAAGAAGTTCTAAAGATGGATATATTAAAAAATCTAGACATCAAAGTGGAAAAGCCGTTGATATATTGCCTCGACCAAGAGGTGTAAATATGTATAACTCAAAAGATAGAGATAATCCAACACGTTGGGCTTATTTTACAGGATTCTTCCAAGCAACAGCATTGGCTCTTGGATACGAAACTAGAGTTGGTTGGAAATGGAGAACAGATCCAATGGAAGTTCTAAAAAGACCTCTGAGAGAAAATAGCCTAGTTGATCCAAATCATTTCGAGATTTATATTAGGTAAAAGGAAACCGGGTGCAAATAAATTTACAAGAAAACATAACAGTAGTAAATAAAATTGATAATATTATAGAAGAAGCGATCAGGGGAAAAATTTCCCCTGAAATGTGGAGACAATCAGCATATGCTGATCTTACACCAGAAGAGTTACAATACGCTAAAGAAAATCTAGTCAAGAATAAATTAAAAAGTCAAATAAAACCAGCAGCCTGGACAATGGGTATTGGAGCAGCTGCTTCATTAGCTACACATAATCCTTTACCATTAATGGGTGCAGCTGGACTTAATACTGGACGAATCATCGGAACTGGTTTATTTGCAAAGAAGGTCCAGAAAGAAATAGATCCAGATAGATTAAAAGAATATAAACAAGCTCGTAAGGAAGTCGATAAAATTTATGCGACGGACCCCGATGAATTGAAAGTATTTGATGGTGATAAAAAACAACAACAAGCCTTTTTAAATATGCATCGAAATAATACTTTAAAACAGATAGGTGTATATTAAAAATGCACGGCTCTGATTTTGAAGAAAAATTGCCTCTGGCTGCTCTTCGGACAGTCGGAGCGGCTCTTGCCCTGAAAAAAATTAAAGATAGTGGGTATTTGACTGGGACGAAAAATTATTATCATGGAACATCGAAAGAAAGAGCAGAAGAAATTAAAAAGAATGGGTTACTTTCAAATAATCTTTTAAATAACCCGGATTCAATTAAAACAACTGCTACTTTAAATAAGGATGTCGCTGCAAAAAGTGATGATTATGTTTATCTAGCAAATGATAAATCAATAGCAGATGCTTTTGCAAATTCTTATGTTACTCCAACGAAACGAGCACCAGTTGGGCTTAATACTGAAAAATCACCTTATGGAGAAACACTCGTCGTTCCGATGTCGACTCATAAAAAATTTAAGAGAAATCCAGAGACTGAAATGGGTTTCGATGAGTGGTATAAACTTAATTCACTTAATGTCCCTAAATTAGTAGCTAGACAACATTATAATTCTATTAATGATGATACAGTTACGATAAAAGATAAGCTTGATCCTAAATATATTAAAGGATCTCCGGATTATAAAAGTCAAGCTTTTAAAAATTATAAAACTAACTGGGTAAAGGCGCCTGGAAAAGCAGCCCTTGCCCATCTTGGTGTGGCCGGCGTACTTGGAGGAACAGGATATTCAATGTATAGATTATTTGAAAACATAACAGTGATAAATAAAATTGATTCAATTATAGAGGAAGCTTCTTTTATTAATAAAGTAAAAAATTTCTTTTCTGGGTTCGCAATCCCTAAAAATATTTTTAATAATTTATTAAAGAAAGCTAAAGTTAATGGTAGTCAATCTATTAAAAAAGAATTACAAGAGGCAAAGAGTCTTAGAAATATAAATGCCCCTGAGGTTCATGGGAAAGTAGATTATCAAGGCACATGTTATACCGGCGCTATGAAATTAATTGGTCTTAAAAATCTCGTTAGAAAATATCCGGATTTTTATAGTTTCTATCAAGCGTATACTAAAAAGACAAAGCCAATATATACAAAAGATCTTACAAAAAAAGAACTTGAATCTCTTCCGAAGGGTACTGTCATGGCAATAGTTAATAAAAGAGAGAGTCGATCAACAGTAAATACCGAATACAATAAAGAGCTTGGAATGATTCAAGAGACTCGTAAGATGATCGGTCATGTAATGATTTATATGGGGAGAGATTCTAAGAAGAAAATAATTATTTTAGAGTTAAGTTATCCAAATGATGATAGAACCTTAAATGGTTCTGAACTTGAGTTGCAATTAGATTTTGAAACAGATAGCTTTTTTAAAAGATACAATACTGATAAAAGAGATCTAGTTGTGTTTGACTATAGAGTTATGAAGACCCTTTAAGAAGGGTCTATCTGTTTAATAAAGACATAATTGCCTGCGTCGAATATTCTGCGGTAGTCGTTATTGAACATATTCTCAGCTTCAGTAAGTTTTGGATCAAAAACTTTAAGTTTATCTTTAAGCTTATGTTTCTGAAAGCTAGCTCTATGCCATAACTGCTGAGGATTATCTGGATGGAAATAATAATAGTTCGGTGAACTTATATTTTTTAGGGAAAAGCCGAGTGTTTTATATAGATTACCATCAGACCATCGGCGATTCGCATAACTAACCAAGGCTACACTTTTATCCTTAGGTAGATTTCTTTCGAAAGCCTTAAATAATTTACTAGCAGCTCCTGGAACAGACCAGTCTTTTTTAACAGCGAATCTAATTAATTCATAAGCAAGTCCTTTATTCTTTTCGAACCTTGTTTTACCAAATGTCATAATTGCAATTAATTCCCCTTTGTATCTTAGACCATATCTAATTGGTCCGATAGCATCTCCACCTTGCAGATGGTTTTCATCAAGAAAATCTCTAGCTTCAGGTACTTCTACACAAACTGTACACTTTCTAGCAAATACTCTATTTTTCTGTTTATGCATTTTATTCTGAATAACACTAAACCAAATATTTTTCTGACGATTATCTAAGAACTCATTTTCATTAATATTCAAAAGATGAATACCTTTAGCTTCGGCATCTTTTAATTTCGAAAGCATTTGATTTCTATCTTTACCAGGCGTATTGAAAATACTATGCTTACTTATACCTTGGCTATGGAACATCAAACCGTTGTATTCAATAGCTAGATTATAATCAGGTAGATATAAATCTAATTCCTTAGGTGGAATAACATCTCTTGGGTTTCTAATAATTCTAGCATCAGGATCTATTGATTTAATAAAATTATATATTTCATCTTCAGCGTAGCTGGATGTTCGCTTTTTGTAAGTAATATTATGCTGGCGTAATAATTTATAAGCAGTTGTTTCACTACAGTTGATGGTTTCCATCATCCTGATTAAATCTAGCTTATTGTCTTCTACAAAAGATTTTAAAAACTCTTCACTGGATGGATATTTATTTTCAATTTTAGCCTTAAAACTATTTGCTTGTTGATAGCTATCGGCTCCATAACGTTCTCGACAAGTATTTTTGGTTTTAGCTAATGTTTCAGGCAATTTGCTTTGTATGATTGCTTTAAAACTAGGTGTTTGTGGATAATAGTCTACTCCATAACGTTCGCGATTGGTTTCAATAACTTTTAATTTACATTCATCCGTTTGTGAATAATGTTCTACACCATAACGTTCGCGATTGGTTTTAATAACTTTTAATTTACATTCATCCGTTTGTGAATAATTTTTAACACCATATTTTTTAAGGTTAGTAGCTTTGGCTTTTTCTTGATATTCAGGCAACCTTACTTTATAAACATCAGATTGTGTGTAATTTTTAGCACCGTATTTTTTAAGATTAGTCTCTTGAGATTTCTTAATTATTTCTGGCAGTCTAGTTTTAAAACTAATAGATTGCATAAAATGTTCTACACCATAACGTTCGCGATTGGTTTTAATAACTTTTAATTTACATTCATCCGTTTGTGAATAATTTTTAACACCATATTTTTTAAGGTTAGTAGCTTGAGATTTCTTAATTATTTCTGGCAGTCTTAATTTATAAATATCTGATTGTGTATAATGATCGACACCATACTGCTCACGACAAGTTGCTTTAGTTTTAGCTATTATTTCAGGTTTTCTTGATTTATAATTAACAGATTGTGTATAATAATCTGTTCCGTAACGCTCTTGGTTAGTTTTAATGGTTTTAATTTTATATTCATCTGTTTGTGGATAATAGTCTACTCCATAACGTTCGCGATTGGTTTCAATAACTTTTAATTTACATTCATCCGTTTGTGAATAACTTTTGACACCGTATCTTTCAAGGTTAGTTTTAAAAATCTGTTTAATTATTTCAGGTAACCTAGTTTTAAAACTAGTTGATTGCGTATAATAATCGGTCCCATAGCGTTCGCGATTAGTTGCTTTGGATTTTAATTTATATTCATCAGTTTGAGTATAATATTCTACGCCGTATCTTTCGAGGTTGGTTTTAATAATTCTTAATTTGCATTCATCTGTTTGTGAATAATAATCTGTCCCATATCGTTCGCGATTGGTCTTAATAGTTTTATTTCTATATTCTGGTAATTTAGATTTATATTCATCGGATTGTGTAAAATAAGCTGCTCCATACAATTTGCGGTTGGTTTCAATAACTTTTAATTTACATTCATCCGTTTGTGAATAACTTTTCGCCCCGTATTTTTCTAGGTTGGTTTTAAAAGCCCGTTTAATTATTTCAGGTAGCCTAGTTTTAAAACTGGTTGATTGCATATAACTGTCAGTCCCATAACGCTCAAGACAAGTCATCTTCGATTTAATTTTAAACTCATCTGTTTGGAAATACCAATCAGCATTATAACGCTCACGATTAGTTTTAATAATTTTTTCTAAAATTTTGATAGAATTTTCTTTAATAAAATTTTTAAAAGCTTCAGTTTGTGAATAATGTTCTACACCATATCTTTCAAGGTTAGTTGCTTTCGCTTTCTCTTGGACTTCGGGCAGCATACTTGGGACAGCAACTCCATATGTCTCCAAAAAATAATTTTTAGTTTTTTCTTTAATTTCTTCGGATTGTGCTGCGTGACGTACACCAAAACGCTCCAAATTAGTCTGTTCCTGTTTTTCTTTAATTTCTTTTACTTGCAAAGCATGTCTTACACCGTATTTTTCTTCGAGAGAATCCTGTGCTTTATCTACAGTATATCTTCTCATATATTCAGTATGTTCTTGGTCTTTTTTACCGCAGGTATAATAGAATCTACTTCTTCCCTGCTCATAAAATCTTAAGTCACCACAGACTGGACAAAAAGCATCATCACCAATTAAACCATTTCGAATAAATATTAATCTAGTATTATCATCAATATCTTCAGGTAAAAAATCAGTGTACTTTTTAATAGTGCTTTTGAAACCTAAATATTCTTCTTTTAATTTTTTTCGTCTAGGGCATTTAGCGAAACGCTTTGTTTTTGGATTATATACTTCAACTTCTTCTAGAAATTTTAAATACATATCTGGTTCAAGATATTTTATTCTAATATGTTCTTTTATATTCTCATCTTGCATCTCTTTCCTTTATATTATTGATTCGTAACAATAAGCTTAACTAAGTTTAAACACTATGCTTATGAATAATTTATATTAAGTTTAAAAAGGACACAAATGGCTCAATTGACCCACAATTTAAAAGGTTCCGGAGTTTTTGACAAACACGGAAATGAAATAGATATCGCGAGAGCTTATCTAATGTGTAAAATGTCACCGTTATTTTTTATAGAGAATTTCGTTATTATTGAGGTTGCTGGAGGTAAAATACCTATTAAAGAATCTGATTTATGGTATAGCACTCCGAAATATAGACAATTAATTCGAGGATTGCAAGAGTTTGACGCCGTTTCGTTTATGGCATCACGCCAGCACGGGAAAACTCAAACTGTGGCAGAATATTTGCTCTGGGCAATAATTTTCCACCCAGGTCTATTAATTGAGTACGTCACCTTAGATTCCAAGCGTGCTACTGACTTTATTAAACGTATAAAATTCATGCTCAAAGAATTACCTGATTGGCTTCGCGTTGATTTCAAAGGCAAATCAGAAAAAGTTACTTTTATTGAGCTTGAAAATGGCGCTAGAATTAACTCAAATTATGTTAGTGGTAGTATTGATCCTGATCGTCTTGGGCGTGGTATGTCAGCACCAATCATATACATTGATGAAACAGCTTTTATCCCAAAAATGGATATTGTCTGGGTAGCGATGCAACCAGCTATTTCAGCTGCAAGTAGATTTGCCAAGAAAAATGGATATCCAAATGGAATCATTTATACAACAACCCCAAATGGAGCTGGTGTAAATTTCTTTTATAATGTTTGGACCAGAGGCTGGGATAGCTCAGAATTATTCGAAGGCGATTCAATAAAAATTAGAGAAGACTGGCGTGATGTATTAGATTCAGACGATAATAAAAATAACTTCGTTAGGTTTAAAATTCACTGGTCTGAGACTAATAAAGATGAGAAATGGTATAAACAGCAAATTAAAGAATTGAACTTTAATATGAGAAAGGTTTCTCAAGAACTCGACCTGGTATTTCTTGGATCAAATAATGCTGTTTTCGACGATAGTATTCTTGAAGTTTTTACACCAAAAACAGTCAAAAGTGAACTTACATTGGCTTATGGAGAGAAGTTTAATTTATTCGAAGATCTTGATCCAGAGAAAAAATACCTACTTGGGGTTGATACAGCAGCTTCAACTGCAGCTAAAAGCGACTATAGTGCTATGGTTTTGGTTGAAGCAGAGACTGGTCTTCAAGTTGGTGAATGGCATGGAAAATTCTCGATCGTAAAAAGATTTGCGCTGATGGTTAAATCAACGATCAGAGGACTTCATGATATTCATGGATTGACAGATGATAGTTTAACAGTAATAATAGAAAGAAATAGTTTTGGATTAGGTGTTGTGGAAGATATTCTTTATTCGGATGAAGATTTCGATTATCCAGGTTATATGTACTGGACACAATTAAAACATGATAAAGTTCCTGGAATGCAGACTGACGCCAAACGTCGTGAGAAAATGTTTAATTTACTATTGAGTATAATTAATGAAAATCCAAAATTAGCTCAAGGTGTTTTATTACAAGAAGAACTTCGAAATTTAGAGCAGAAACCGAATGGAAGATTTGAGGCGACGACCGGAGCACATGATGACGTCGTGCTTTCATACAACTTCTGTCTTTTCGTCCGCGACGAGATGATCAAAGATGGATTAATTACACTAGATGGGAGTTTCAATAAACTCAATGCTGAACGTATAAATTATTATTTAGATGTAAGTATGAATAGTGTTGATCTCTTGAAAGATCGAAGAAAAAATAAAGAAGAATTAGAGATAATCATTATAGATAACGATCATGAAGAGCGGCGCCAAGAAATGGACCAATTTGATTTCTGTAATAATATTATTATGCTTTAGTGTTTCTAAATACTACTATATAAAATTTAAATTAAAAAGGTTTTATTTTATGGAAAACGATATGTTAGAAAAGTACGATAAATTTATTAAAAAATATAGTTCATTAGGAATAATAAATTTTAAAGGGATTCGAGGGAAATCAAAAGCGAATAAAAATCAAAAAAAATTAATACATGAAGCGGAAGATGAATTGTGGAAGCTGACAGATTTTGCACCTGAAAATTACACCACTAAAGATAGAATGCAATTGATACGTGCCAAAATAACTTCTGAAAATTTTAAATGCCCAGTGTGTTCTAAACCCAGAATTAAATCAAATGGGATGAATAAATTTTCAATTACTTGTGGTAAAAAAGATAAAGAACATGTAGAATATGCAAAAAAAGTTTTAAGCGATAGATTAAGAAAACCTAAAAAATGTCCAGTTTGCGGGATAATGCATAATAATCGAAGTAAAGCCCAACTATGTGGTCTGATTGATGATGAGCATAAACATCATGCTATATCCTACCAGCAATCAAAATATAAAAACACATTAATGGAAAAATATGGTGTCGAAAATGTCTCACAATTGGAAACTACTAAAGAAAAAAAGAAGAAAAAATTTCTAGAAAAATATGGTGTTGAAAACCCATCTCAATTGCATTTTAATCTAGATAATTTTAAAAATCTGAATAAAGAATTTATAGAAAATAATTTTATTATTGATGGCAAATATGTTGATTTTGAAAAAATGGAGGAATATCTTGGTTGCTCAATTGTTAAAGTAAAATCAGTTCTTAAAGAGTTTGGTATAAAATATAAAAGACGTATCGGAGTGAGTAAACCTGAAAAAGAAATTTTAGATTTCATTAAAACAATAGATCCAGATGTTAGAGTTATTATGAATTCAAAGACCATTATTCCGCCTAAAGAATTGGATTTATATCTACCTGATTATAATCTAGCTATTGAATACAATGGCTTGATGTTCCATAGCCAAGGTGTAAGTAAACACCGTATTTTCAATACTCCTCTAAGAAATCGTAATGAATTTTTAATAAAGACTAAAGTTTGTGAAAAAAAAGGAATACAGCTTTTACATATCAATGAAAATGAATGGTTAGATGATAAATTAAATATAATATGGAAATCAGTAATTAGAAATAAATTAAGAAAGAATACAATAAGTATAGGTGCTAGAAAATGTTTTCTTAGAAAACTAGTAACAGATGAAGATCTAAAATTAAGCGCTAATTTTTTTTATGAAAACCATCTGCAAGGTGCAGGTGCTTTGGGTTCAATAAGGTATGGTTTATTTTATGAAGGCGAATTAATATCATGTATGACATTTGGTAAGACTAGATTTAGAAGAGGAGCATATGAATTAATAAGATTTGCTAATAAAATAAATTATAGTGTTCCAGGAGCGGCTAGTAAACTTTTAAAAGCATTCAGACAAGACCATAGCACAATTATTGTGAGTTATGCCAATCGCCGATGGTCTGATGGTAATTTATATAAAACACTTGGATTTAAATTAGAAGGAATTTCGAGTCCAAATTACTATTATTTTCATCAAAAAAATAAATTTAAGCTATGGCATAGAGCTAGCTTCCAGAAACATAAGCTTAAAGATAAACTTAAAGTTTTTGATCCAAAGCTTACTGAAGCTGAGAATATGTTCAATAACGGCTTCCGTAGAATATTCGATGCAGGCAATTATGTCTTCATCTTAGAGGAGAAGGGTTAGGTTCCATTTGGAACCTAACCTTAGATCTCAAATGTTTCAATTTTATTCAGAGTCTCGCCAGGATAACCGAGTGGGTTGCATTTGAACTCAATATCATTTAATTTAAAATTATAGTTATCATGAGTGTGTCCAAAGACATAAACTTTTGGATTTATATCTTTAATTAAATTAAATCTGTTATTCCAATAGAATATATTATCCGGGCTGCCAATGTATTTCGAATTCCCGTGCTCCGAATTCCAAGGTATTTGAGGGACATGTGTTACTAAGATATCGCAGCCTTCTTCAGCAATATCTTTTAATTTCTGAGCCTGATCTTTTTCGTAATTCTCTAGCCAATAATTCTGCTGAAATTTATAGTTAGAAATATATATCATTCTACTATCATTTGATACCTGGCGCCAGCGTTCAACATCAATAAACCCATGAATTTGGTACCAGCCCATACAACCACCTATTTTAATATCAGTCCCAAGAATATTTTTAACTTCACCTCTTAATAAAAATACATCTTCTAGTTCTTTTACTCTATCTTCTAGATCAATAATTCTGCTGATCGAATTCCCATAAATTTTTTTCTGAGATCCAGACACAAGATACATATCATGATTTCCCAATACAAAATATATTTCTTTATATATTTCTTTAAGAAGTGTCAAGAATTTTATTGTCAGGTGATTGTAATGACTTAAATCACCTGCTATAATTAAAACTTCAGATGGTTCATCTGGTAATATTTTATTAATTAATAATTTAAGTTGTTTTTCTGTCTTCGATAAATTCTTTAGTTTCACATAGAAATCTAAATGCACATCACTTATGTAATCAATTTTCATCATTTTCCTTTAAAATTAATATTTCCTTTAAAAATTTATAAAAAATAAAAATAAAAAAATTGGGAAGGTTGTGTTCTGAACACAACCTTCCCTCTTTCTAGTCTTCTGCACCATCACTATCAGTAAGCATTTCTTTAAAATATTCTACTTGTCTAGAGATATCATCATCTTTTGCTTCATCCCTATTCTCAAAATTATCGAATGGTTTTAATCCAAGCTTTTCTGCTGCTATTTGATTGAAATCTATTAAATCATGAAGTGTTGCCTCAGAATCTAATAAACCAACATATTTATATGCACCAAGTATTGAATTAATAGTTAGAAATGATCCATGAATTAGATCTAAAATATTATCTGGATTTATATTCATTTCAAAAGCTGACGACTGCTTAACGACTTTAGCTTCTTTTGATTTCTCTACTTCTTCAACTTTTTTTAAATGTATCATTATACTTATCCTTCCTATGAGAGATCTTTAAAGATCTCTTTCATTTTTGCTTGAGTTTCCTCAAGTTGCTTGACTTTATCTTTTACTTTTTTACGACCTTTCTTTGTACTAATGTTACGCCCAACAACATCTTCAGGTTTAATATCCATTTTCTTAGCTGTTTTTTTAGCAAATTTAGCTAGATCTTTTAAGGTTGCATCCTCTGAAAGAATTCCACCTTTTTTATAAGCTTCTAAAAAACCAACCATAGCGACAGTTGTTTCAGCTATAAAATTTGCAGCATCCGGAACATTCACCAACATTTGACCTTTTTCTATTGTAATCATTTTTCTTCCTTTAAAATTTTAATTATTTTTCTTCTTAGTGTCGGAACATCTAGATTGTGTTCACCATTTTCGTGAATCTGTTTCAATGCCTCAAGAACCTTAAATTCTTCAGCAATATGTAGTGATTTTTTGACCAGTATCTCTTTCTCTTTGGTGAATCCTCCTTTTTTTTGATTCAAGTAATATTTATTAACTTTGTGTTCGATTCCTCTTACTCTTTTCCAAAAACTATACCAAGGTGTTTTTAATTTAAACATTATTGGTGATTGACCATCGTTTGTGTTATCTTCGAACACAAAGCCTTCAAAGCCATCGTCAATAAATAATGGTTGTCTTTTATACTGGTTTATAAAAGCACTTAAATCCAATGAATTGTGTAGTTTATCTACGATTTCTTTTACAGGTGCGCCTATATAAACACTATTAAAATCCAATAAACCTTCGTAACTCATTTTTTTGAAGTTCAATTCATTATAGATAATATCTAATAGAATCGCTTGCCCTTCAGGATACCCAACGATATGTGGATCTTTGACCGGATCAATAATTTCAAATACCAATGTAGCATTGAGTTCTTGCAATTTTATTAAAAGATTCGGAGTCAAGAAATCTTTCGTATGTTCTCGAACCATATCTGGATAATCACCTTTTATAGTACTTTTGCTTGCGAAGAACCATTTGCCATTTCTAACAGATACTAAACCGAGAAAACCATTAGGTTTATCGAACACGCTAACTGGATAGTTTAAGCTTTCAAAATCAGCTGGTGTTAATCCCATTCGCTCATTGAGGTTAAAGAATTTATTATAACCACGGGCCACTATTTCGATCGGATTGTTTTGAGTTAAAAATAAACCTCTAGCTCTTAAAGTTATATCCGACCAGTGGCCTTTTTGAAAGACAGATGATTTAAAATTTACACTTTCGATTTTTTCATCACCTTCTTCAAAATATAATTCTTTGCATACAGTTCCTTGATCAGTTTTGAGTTCTTCTAGAACCTTTTGATGTTCTTCTTCTGGAATTATGTCGACAGCGAAAGCCGCACTTTTTTTAAGACGTCGAGTTCTTAAACACTCTTTTGTCTTTTCTGTCGGCTCTTGATTGATAATCCTTATGTTTGAGTTATTTATAACACAAGCTCGAATACCAATGCTAACATCACCATTTAAGTTGATTAATGGAAAAGTATCCATAGCCTCTTTATTCTCTGGATTTCTATGGCCCGAGAATTGGATGACATTTTGAGTCCTCTCTTTGAATACATTGGCTATTTCATATATGTCTTCATATACTCCAATTCCATTTATAAGTTCATTAGCTGGTGTCACAAGATTTGGAACACTCGGAGTTCCGGTGTGGTTCGAGTACAAATGAACTCTTTTACCTTGAAATATAAAAGAAGAGATTCTATAAGGAACCATTTTTCGCCAGATTTTCATAAGATCATTTCTAGTTATATGACTCAACATTAGAATCAACATTGATCTTCTTGCACTAAATCTAATGTTTTTTACATCTGTTGCTGTTGCACTATCAACATTTATAAATTCTTTCTTTTTGAAAAGAGTCCAAAATAACTCATAACGCAATTCTTTTAAAAGATCTTCATCCAGAATTCTATGAAGTTTATCAATATCTCTATACGCTGCAATCTTGCCGAATCCTTTTTGCTCCAAGAAAATATTGATATGAGGGAGAGCTGCTTTATATAAACTCTTAAAATATATCATAGAGCCTTCGTGATTGCCTTGAATCAATTGACAATTATGATTATCAATCAAATCTAAAAGAATTGTTGCTGTTTCAACAATACTCTTTGCGCTTGGACCTCGATCAAAATAATCACCGAGGAATGTTATATTTTTAGGGGCTTCATTAGATTCCCAATCAACACCAGCTGCCTTTAGAGTTAATTTTAACTCATCAGCACAACCATGAATATCACCAATATATATTTTCTCATGGGTTTCAGTTTCATCAAAAGCAGTTCCAGAGAACTCATTAGCAAATTCATGTGGTTTTATTACTGAGTACCAATTTGGATGTTCAATCAATTGACTTCTATACCATAGGGTTTCAATTCGATCATTTGGAACTTTATTGATTGTCCGGTGCCCGTTTCTTTCAAGAAGAGTTTCTAAAGACACATCAGTAAAATCAATACACTTGATTTGATATCTATGCTCTTCTTTATATTTTTTATAAATTCTTATCGCAGCCTCACGAGTGTGTGTTGCATCAACTACAATCATTTCACCATTTTTAGCTTTCTGATCTATAATTTTAAAAACCATTTCCCAAACGAGTTCTTCTGAACTCATTGCGTACCGGCGACTTGCGTCAACCTGTTGCTCTGGGAAATTTATCATTTTCCTAATGTTATCAGGACTCACAACACAGTGTTGCAAAATATCACTACCAAAAATATCTTGTGATGTTTTTTCAATTAATGTTGTTTTTCCTGCGCCAGGAGCTCCCAGCATAAAATATAAAACTCTCATTAATCATCACCTGAATCGCTAGAATAACTTGAGCCGCCTGAACCGCTAGAATAACTTGAGCCACCAGAACCGCTAGAATAACTTGAGCCGCCTGAACCGCTAGAATAACTTGAGCCGCCTGAACCGCTAGAATAACTTGAGCCGCCTGAACCGCTAGAATAACTTGAGCCACCAGAATCTATATCACTACTAGAATCGTCAGTTAACATTTCCGCCATTAAAATATGATCCAATATATCATTATCGTCAAGTTCATTCTTAATTTCATTTTTTGAATTCTGTCTTGACTTTATTTTACGAGCGTCAGATAATTTAACATTTTCAGATTCTGATCCAGATTCAGACCCAGGTTCTAATTTATAAGGTGCTTTTTTCTTATAAACATGTTTCTCATAAGTGCTTTGTGAAAAAGTAATATAAATCCAGATTCCAATAATAAAAAGAATACCTAAACCCATTAAAACATAATCTAAAGTTGTCATCTTTTTCCTTTAATATTTTTAATATTTTAAACATTTTAAACATTTTTAATGTTCACTAGTCTATTTTTAGACACATAGATCTAACCAAAGTTTAATTATTATTATCTACTCTACATATTTTCCTCCTTATTAAAGATAAATTTTATAATAAATTATCATCTGTTTCACTATTATAATTATCAATAATGATATCCTCTTCTATTGAAAACCCTTCCGAGTATTCATTTAAAAAATTTCGATAGAACTTGGTGAAAAAAAGTTCATCTATATCCAAATATTCAGGAATAGACATAATATTATAAATATTCAATATATTGAAAGTTGTTGCCATATAACCATCTGTCGGATCTTCATAAGTTGTGAGTATCATCCTATGATGATTTAGAAAAAGAAGATAGTCCTTATTTTCGTGATATGTTCCATCAAAAATAATATTAACAACTCCCATTAAGTTCAAGAATTTAATTATAATTTCATTGACCTTTAAAATATGTATTTTATATCTAAATGCGTCTCGATAAATATCGGTAAAATTCAATAAAAAATATTCCTCAGTTAATCTTAAATGATAAGAATCGAAATTATTATCTGATTTTGCTCGCTCAATATCCCTAACCAATTTAGTAAATTTAAAATAGAGGCTATTCGGAGGATTAAAATCTATTTTTCTTCCAATTGCATTCATCTCTCTCATTTGAGAATCCTCTTAAAAATTATTTAAATCTAATAATAAATAAAAAGCTAAACTTATATTTATTATTTTATGGGCGGCTTGATCAACACCAACATTAATCCAGAACTCAGTTCTATAAATATTATATGGTTGTGTAGCTTTCCATCGATCAACTATAAAATGACTACATAGGTCAATTAAACTCAATACAACAATAGTCAATAAAAGATCAAATGTTAATTGATAAAAGGTATAAGTAAAGGATAGAAATATTGCCAAAAGCCCAAGAGCATTTACTGAACTATGAAGAAATAAAGGCCAGAACCAGTTTATACTTCGACCTTTATTTTTCCACATGTATTCGAAAGGCATTTGTAAATAAAAATCACAAATCAAATGTTTCAGTTCCAACGAAACCATCAGAATAATAATTTCGAATAATTTTAAATCATACATTATATCTCCATTTTTAAAGGTTAACTATGTTTCATTACAGCAAAGAAAAAAACACAATTATAATTGATAGTAATAATTTCGAAGAAAATAAAAATTATCTTCCGTTTCTAGTTGAGTGCTTAAGAAACCTAAACCAGAAAAAATTAATTACTATCAATTTTTATATCAAGGTTCCTGTTGCTTTTATCTTATATATTTTAAAAATATTAGATTCAACAGAAACCACCAAATTCCAATTAAATATGCTTGAGGGTCAAAAGGAACTCGAGGAGTTTCTTGAAGCCCAAAAATATTATCCAGATCGTTTAGATTATTCCTTCATTTCTTAATTCTTTTTTATTAAGAATTATGAGATAAGCTTGGAAGAATCCAGAGATTGCTAGGATCAAAAAAGCTATTGTAGCGTTCGGAATCAATACAGCGATTGTTCCTCCCATTATTGCAGCTGTCCCAAAAAAGAATTTCTCATAATAAAGAATATCTTTGAAAAGCTCTGGGACTTGCTGGCTCATCAATCCATCATAATCGACAACATACGACCCAATTACCATAGACATCAACGACCCAATAATTGAGAGCCCAAAAACAACAGCACTTGTTTCTAGCTCAGGAAGAAATATAATAGTTAAAATATTCTCGATGATAACATACCAGAATATAAAATTATATTTCTTCTCAAAACTAATGTTTTTTAATAAAAATGCTAGCGTTCCACTAACACTTGAAAGAAGCATTATTCCAGCAAGAGTATTTTTATCCAATAGTTGTCCTTGGAGTTTAATCCAAAAAGGGGCGCTCATTGAAGCCATCAGATAATAAATACTAACTCTAAACATTTCAATGAGCACCCATCTCGGGTACTCCAAAACTGTCTTCATTCGAGTTCTCATTTAAGATTCCCGAAGAAGTCTTTAGATGTCTGGCGCAAAAATATATTTACACCAACATCAGTAACCTCATGAAGTAGTTTATCATTTACTTCAAAGCACTTCAAGAACTTCGCAACCTTATGTAGGTTGATATCGAAGTCAGTGTCTGTTGTTGAGCGACGAGCGACTGGATCGCGATGTTTTGAGTGATCCTTCCCAGCTTCAGTATCACTCAATTTTATCTTAGTCTTACAATTATCTCCATGATAAAGATAACAAGCATATTTAATTATCCAACCTCGATGCATTCCGAAGTCGAATTTAAAAAGCATGCTTTTAGCTTCATTCTCAGAAGCATCCTCAGTGGGTATATAAATACCCGCGAATGGAAACCACTCACCTTTTTTACCAGCGGAACCCGTGCTTTTATACATCGGCACAAGTTTTTTACCCACTTGTACCAGAGCGATTTGACGTCGCCCGTATAATACTACCCCAACAATTTTCATCGTTTCTCCTTCAAATAAAAAAAATAAATTAGCCTATTTTAGGCACCTCTAAAGGGTATTTATAAAAGCGCCCCCCGATTGGCGCTTTATGAAATCTAGACCCCTTCAAGGATGAGATTATCGAGATCCCAATCCTCTTTAGACCACACTGCAAAGAAGCCGTTCGCGTGAACGAACTTAGCTCCTTTACTTTTTTTAGTGATTACAAGGTGATCTGTGTCCACAGTCACTTTGATCTCTTGGGTTTGTGGGTCGTGGAATATCGACCCTACCACACCTTCGTGGTAGGCCTGGATATCTTTAAGGCTGACAAACTCACCGACCTCCACAAAAGCCCAATTCCCAACTTTGAGTGGACGAGCTGCTTTTGCTCTCCCCTCAAAGATTTTCTCTTTTTCAGATCTAGAAGCTGCAGCTGCAGCCTCTAACTCACCAAAGATTTTACCAGCGGCCGGCGAGAAGATTTCACGGATAATTTTCTCGGCGAAATTCAAGGCCTTCGAGAAGGCCACCTCCTGATCGATGCCCTGGATATCCAGGGCATTTAGATCCCCTAGATACCCTAAATATCGATCCCATGTATTATTTGGATCGTAGTTGACGCGAGTATCCCTCGCGTCAACTGCCTTAACTAGGTCAGCCATAACCTCGTTATCATCATCGGTTCCCCATAAATATTCGGCAACTAGGCCGAATGCGCTTCGACCATATTGCTCATCATCCTTTTGAAAATGATGGTGATCAAATCTAAAAGCAGCCGGATTATAAACACCACCGACATCTACCACGATATCCGCGGTTTCAATTATCTCATGATTACGAGATCTTACTATCTCGTAATCATGACCAGCAGCTCTAAGAGCAGCTATAGCAAATACTTCGTCCGCATGGAAAATTCCATTATGAGTTATTAAAGTTTTCATTATATTCACCTTATAAGATTACACCCAATGAAAAGGGCTGCAGCATTACCTGCACTATAATATGTCTATTATTGACAACTATAAAGAACCTACCCGATGTAAGTTCAATAATATTATTTATATACTAACTGAAGTAATTCTAAAATGGTTTCAATAGATTATGTTTTACAAAAGCCAAATGTTTACATCGGCTTGAGTGCGAGTTAACTCGCACTCTTTGAAATAAATTATTTTATGTTTTACAAAAGCCAAATGTTTAAACCTATTCCAGTTATGTTGGAACATAACTCTTTAAAAAGTTTAAACTTTTTAAAGACAGATGAACTTGGGTTTAAACCCAAGTTCATAACTCTAGTCAATTTTTAATTGACTAGATAAAGGAAAATGATTAAAATCATTTTCCGAACTCTTTGAAATAAAATTAGAAAATGATTTATTTATAATAATCATTTTCTTGAAGACACTATGTTGGTTTATAAACCAACATAGTGTCGAATTATTTAGAAAATACAAAAGCCAAAACGTCCACAACATTTAGAGTTGATTATTACTATTATATAAAAATATATTAGCAGTGCTTTAATCATTTAGCATAAAGACCTGACAATATTAAAAGGAAATAAAATGAGTTTTATAGAAACCTTTCAGAACATGTCTGTTATTTTATTCGAAAAACTGAATCCAAAAAAGATGGTTATTGATCGTGTAACTTTCAAAGGCCTTGAGAAACTACAGAAAAAAGTAGAAAATCAACGGACAAACCTTAGTAAGAATAATGAAATTATTAAAGAGCTTAGAGTGCAAAAGAACTCTTTAGAAGAAGAATTAAAAGAACTTCAGGAAGTTGTAGAAACAGTTCGTCCTGAAATAAATAAAGATAAACTCACGAAGTGGTCCAAAAGAGTTAAAGCTATAGGCAAATGTGATATATGTTCAAGCACAGATAATCTTACAGCTCATCATCTTTGGGATAAGAAGAATCATCCATCTTTAATTTATCAAGATGAGAATGGAGTGTGTTTATGCACCAAATGCCATAATGCTTTTCATAACACTTATACACAAAAGTCACATTGCACACCGAGTATTTATAATAAATTTAAAATAAAAAGACAAACTGAAATAAATATGGGGTGGATTGATGACTAGTTTAATAACATTTCAAGAATATATTTCAATTAAGCAGTATGGAAATCTGGATAAAGACTATCCGAAAGTTTCAGAATTTTTAGATAATGCTTGTGTGTTTTATGACTCAAACCAAGAATTTTTCGACTGGTTTAAAGTCAGAGAGTTTGAACATAAAGACCCAGCTTATGTTTTAGTACCGAAATTCTTTTGGGAATTTCATAAAAATATTCCAGATATGATTCATGTAGAATCTGATCCTCTTAAAAATTATTTTGCAGGTGTACAAGACCATCCAGTTTTTCAACCAGCTGATGCTTTCGAGTGCCCAGCGACTCCAAGAGAGGAACAGGTACCTCTGATAGAAAAAATTACAAAAGAGTTCCAAAGCACTCAAAGGGTCAATGGAATTATTTCAGCCGCTCCAGGCTTCGGTAAAACATTCATTAGTATTAAACTATCTGCTTTATTGAATCTAAAAACTTTAATAATAATTCCGAATGAAATTCTAAGTGATCAATGGATTCAAGCAATAATAAATTTTACTGGTTTGTCTAAAGAAGATATAGGTCTTATAGAAGGCAGTGAGATTAAAGACATTCGAAATGGTCTCGATAAGAAAATTACTTTAATTAAAGTCCAGAGTCTCTATAGCCAATTAAAAAGAATTCAGCCCAATAATCTCAAAGAGCTTTATAAAAATATAGGTTTAGTATTTTATGATGAATGTCATACGAGTGGCGCAGCCGAAGGTTATGCGAAGACATCAAGTATTTTCACGACGAATAATATCATAGGTTTATCGGCGACACCTTATAGAATTGGCTTAAATGATTACCTTATGCAAGTTTCAATCGGCGGTATTCTTTATAGAAGCGAACATAAAAATCTTATTCCTGATTGTGAACTGTATAAATTAAATATCGAATTTACAGATAATGAGATTAAAAAACTAGTATCAGTAAGTGGCGATTTTGTAATGTTCAATAGCTTTTTTACAATGTTCCTTGCAAATAAACAACCGTATTTTGATTATTTAGCTGATTGGGTTTATTATAATCAAAAGCAGGGACATAAAACTGTCGTTCTTTTTAGCACTAATAAAATGGTTAAAAAATTACACGAAACGTTTATTAAAAAATACCCAGATTATGATAAAGAAACGACTCTTGTTTTAACAGGAAAAACTAAAAAAGATGTAGCTGATTTGGTTTCAAAAGAGCGAAAAAGGATTATGCAAGAATATAAAGCATTTAGAGAGACTCAGGATCAACGAGTTAAAAATAAAGAGATAAAAAGAAAAGAAGCCAACCTAATAATTAAAGAGGAGCGTAAAAGAATTGATTCCTTGATTGAAGATATAAAAAATAACGCTTATAATTTATACAATCAGAAAAAAGACGCAGCAGATATCATCTTCAGTAATTATATACTCTTGAGTGCTGGCTTTGATAAACCAGAGCTAAGTAATATTATTTATGGTTCACCGAGAATTGGTAAAGTATCAGTAATTCAATCTCTTGGTAGAATTACAAGAATCTACGAAGGTAAAAAACAACCTCTAGCTCAGTTTATGCTTCCGGAAGTTTATTTAAGATTTCAAAAATCAGCTCCGGTAATTTTAATTAATAATATAAGGATAGAATATGACACAGCTCGAATTAAAAAATTTTACTTCGATTGATAAAACACCGAGGCTTCATAAAAGAATACACCTTTTTTTAAAAAGAATGTATTTTATTCTGGATAAAGAGATTTGCACAGAAGATGTTCAAAAAGAAGCTTATAAAGAATATCAAGATTTAATACTACTGGGTTTAAGAAATAACCAAGAAGAGTTCAGTAAGGAATTTTATAAAGTTGCCTTAGCTATGGTAAACAATTTGGTTGATTTAGAAACCAAAACTGAGTTTAGTTTTATTAGATTGAATTCTGAAAAACTAAAGGATTTATTCTTAAGTTTTTTAGATGAATTGATAATGAACGCTATTGTTGAATTCGACGGACAAGAAGGTTTTAAACCAACTGTAATTTACTATCAAGAGTTATTTTTTCATTCTGGTGAAACGGAATATAAATTATTACAAGATGACATTTCAAATATTTCAATTAAGGATACAATATGAAGACATTAGGTATAGATATTGGATACAGTAGTACAAAAATTGCTTATGATGGACAATTTTATAAATTACCAACGGCTGTAAGTTTTGCAATGGATACCGGAATTGATTACGGTGAAGGTTGTATAATTAATTTCGAAGGTGAGCAGCTTTATATAGGTGAAGCTGCTGTATCTGAAGAGAGTTTTACTACGACAGATTATAAGTTTAAATACAAGTATGATCCAGCGATAATTTATCATATTTTGGTAAAATTAAATCTAATTGAAGATGCAAAAAATGGGAATCTAGTTCTTGCCCTTGGTTTGGCTCTCGCTGATTGGAAAAATAAAGATGAGTACTTAGAAAGAGTTTCTAATTTCACAATTGATGAAGTAGCTCTTTCTTTTAAAAATATAAATCTAATTCCTCAAGGAGCTGGAGCTTATATCAATTATATTACTAATAATGGTGGTAATCATCCAAGTAACTGTTCTGTAATTGATATCGGATATAACACAATAAACTTCTTGTATTTCGAGGGCGGGCAACCGAAAAAGGCACAATGCAAATCATTCCCAGGTCATGGAGTTAGTTCAATTATTAGACCAATGACAAATCATCTTGAAGCAAATTACGGAATGTCTTTTTCTGAGCAAGAAGTAATTAAAATATTTCAAAATGAAAAGTTTATTTTTAACGGAGTGCCTCAAGAAAATATTACAAAAACCATAATTGAATTAAAACAACAGTTCGTTAAAAAATTATTCAGTAGTATCTTAACATCTGAGAAAAAATTACTTGCTACATCTGAAGTTGTATTATTTGCCGGAGGTGGATGTTATTTGCTTGAAAATATTAAGTTCCCTCCGAATGTTAAGTTCGTAAATAAACCTTATGAACATGCAAATGTTCTTGGTTATATAGGCAAATGAGGTAAATGAGGTAAATGATGATTATAGGATTTACTGGAGAAAAAGGAAGCGGTAAAGATACTGCTGCTTCTTTTTTAGAAGATTTAATATATTTTTATAAACCCGAGCTTTTTGTAAGTAAAAATGCTTTCGCTACTCCACTTAAGAAAATAATTCATGGAACATTCGGAATTAGTGATGAAGAAGCAGAAGTGTTAAAAAGAACTCAAGTGAAATTATTTAATGGTTTAACATTAAGAGAAGTTTACCAAAATCTAGGGGAATCAATGAAATCAATTCACGGTCCTGATGTTTGGGTAAATATTTTAAAAGAAACTATAGAAAAAGAACATCTTTCCCTAGGCAATAATGTTATTCAAATAGTTACTGATGTTAGGTATCATAATGAGCAAAGAGGACTCGAAGATTTTTCAGAAAAATATAAAGTTGATTTTAAATTAATTAAGCTAGTTAATTTAAATCAGGAATCTCAAGATGATAAAGAAGATAATCATATAAGTGAAAGATTAGAGGGCATTGAGCCAGATTATATTATAGAAGCAAAATCAGTTCAAGAAATAGAAGAAAAAATAAAGGATATTTATGCAAGATTATTCACAACCATATAATCCAGTTATGCAGCCGGCACAACAACCAGCTCCTCAACAACAGGCTACAAGAAGTGGTGGTTTTCAACCAGATGCAAATACAAGAGAAATACTTTCTAAAGTTCATCCAGAATTGACGAACGCTATGATTTGCTTAGCAATTAAAAAGTTCAGTCTAACAGAAGATTATTTAGATTTCTTTGTAAGAGATGAATTCAAGCAAATTGTTGAGGAAATTCAAGAAAATTCAAAAACTGAAGCAAAAAAAGAACAAGTTGAGGAAGTTACTCCTCAACAACCGCAGCCTGCTCAACAAGCGGCAGTAAGTTTTGATTCGTGGTAGATTCTTCCACTACTATATCAACATCAATGACCGATGGATCTTTCCAGCCTGTTATATAACCAGCCACAATATCAAACTGCGCTTGGTTTGTAATACATTCCATGCAAGGCCCATCAGTTACTTTTAAATCAATTTTCAGTCCTTTTTGAATCTCTTCGATTGTAAAATCATTGAGGTTCAAAATTGTACTACATTGATTAAACTCTCCGAAAATTACTCTTCCTGTCTCCATTACAAGTGGTTTGCAGAAACTAGCCCGGCTATTTTCTTTAACCAAATTAATTCCTTTTACCAAATCTCCCTGGTGCTTTTGAACACCACTATACATGTTAAAGCAACTAGTTCCTTGACGGAATATAATTCCGTACTCTTTTGCTTTATCCATATTTTTCAGTGCTCTACCAACAGGCTCTATCCCTAATTCAAGCTCTTCGAAAAAAAGAACTCTGCTGTGCAAATTCTGCTCCAAGAATTTATAAAGCTCATCCATATTTGATTTAACTTTATTATAATCTGGATATATTTCTGGAACCGAAGTTACCTGTACTAATAAATTTTCGTACTTCAATAAAAATTTCTGGAGTTTTTTATTGAATTTTTTATCGAAGTTAGAACCATTTGTAAGTAATACCACAGGAATATTTGAAAACTCTTTAAGTGTTTTTTTTAGGAACTTCCAGAATTTTGGGTGAGATGTTGGCTCACCTCCACTGACATTTAATGTCGTAAGAGATGTTATACTCTTAGCAAACGCTAGAGTTTTTTTAAACATCTCTTTTGACATATGTTCTCCTCTTGGGGTGCTGTCTTGCATACAATGCCAGCACCCCATTTCACAATAATTAGTGAGTCTTATTGTCATCCTAATCTCCTTGGATTTCTTTCTCTTCAGCCTCGAGCTCAAGGCTTTCGAAATTTAATTTTTCTTGTCGCGCCATCTTTTGCGAAATTTCAATTCCTCTGAAATTATCTTTCCAAAGGAATATTTCACCACATGCTTGTGATTTTATTGCAAGTAGTTTAATTAACTCCAATCTAATTCTAGAACTACCTTCGATTCCAGATACATAAACTTTACCGTATCTGTTTTGAGGACGTCTATCCTCAAAAACTGGGCAACTAGTTGTCCCGAAATCAAAAGCAGTACCTCTTCTAAGAATCAGCTGTTTACCGTATTTGAGTTCTTTAGCACTCAAATTAAAGTTCCAACATCTGGAACCTTCATCGTTCCAGAATCTACATGATTTACACATTTTTATTTCTTTTTCTACTCTTGTCATTTTCATTTCCTTTTAATTTCTTTTTAATTTAATCATATTGCATCATATTGCATCATTATTTAAAAACCCAAAAAGAGTATCTCTTAGGCGGCTAGGTGCCTCAACAATACTTTTTTTATCATCATCAGCTGCCTGTTTTAAACAACCAGCATCTATAAAATTTTGTGTGCTTGATTCAAGTTTCTCCAAATATTTTCCCATTTTTAATAGTTCAATATTTTTATCAACCTCATAATCTGGCCCAGCCGCTTGTAAAATACCAGCTCTAAAAGAAAGTCTAGAAAATCTTTCAATCCATGAAGATAGTCTAATATTTAACACTCGACATTGAGCATCATAATTAGACTGACTTTCTTTAGGTATTACATTTTTATTTAGATTATAAATCCTTTTGCCAGCTCCAGAATTTGGATCTGTGTAATCCTTACATTCATTCATTAATAGTACGGTTTTTAATGAATGAAAAACAAGAAACGAGTTTTTATTAACAGCAATTGAATCATCTTGAGTTATATATAACTCATCTTCAATTGATTTACATGTTTTCTCTGGGAGTCCATTTCCCGGCTCCATTACTGCAGCCACACCCAAATAGCTTAATTGGTCGTATTTCATACCCTCTATAGATTGGATATAAAAATCCCAAATAACCCTCTGGCCTTTATCTGAAATTTTATAATTTAGAGAATCGTCCGACTTTGCTTCAATCGAAGCACCAATTACGATTGCAATAGCCATCATCAATCCCAATACTAAATCTTTTGTATATTTACTCATTACAATTTCCTTTTTAATTTTATTTTATTTTATTTTAAAAAAAATAGATGATTTATAACCCGCTGTCTCTGCGGCGTATGTTTAGTACCCAAGACTAACGCACATTGGCTGTTAGTGAATACCAGAGCATACATACAGTTTTTGATAACTAAAGTTACTGTATAAACTTTAGCCAAGCACCCGACAACTTAATGCCGGACCTGGAAGGTTAATCTTTTATTGACACCTCTAACTATTTTCCTTTCCGATCCATATCCCGCTCGGTTGGGTAGAAATATCCCTTACACGGTTGACGACGCCAATTTCATTATCTATAGCTTACGCTATCTCCTTATGAAATTAACGTCTGGCAATTGCTGTCCTCAGACTCTGAAGAAACCAGCTTTCGCCGTAACAACTCTCTTTTCAGAAAGTTTAGTCCATCCGTTCTTTGTAGCTCTAAGACCACTCTGAACAGGTGAAACACCTTCCTGACAGAAAGTTGTTACATGAAGAACAGTCCCTGACCCTTGATGAGTCAGGCGTTCTCCATTTGGTAATTCTACCTCAACGATATCGCATGCGACATCGTTATCTTGGTATTTACCAACGACGAAAAGCTTTACTTCAGTTCCTTCCGGAACAGGCAACTTGCACTTTCCAGGAGCGAACTCCCAAGTGCAATGCAACCCATTTTCCAGAAAGAAAGCTGAGTATATTGCTTTTGCCATTTATCCTCCTTTCTGGGTAATGACTTAGGAGACATCACCACCCGAAGATAAGATTTTAGCCCATATCCTCTTTTAGGACATTTACCGATATTGTGGTTTAGAGGACCAAGTCGACCTTGGACGCCCACACGCTCGGTTAACACGCATCGCAGACTACTCACCTCAATTGGAGGCTTCTTTGTGTTTTACACATTGTCCCTACGACGACATCAGCAACCAGTTTAACCTACTACTGGAAAGAAATAATTCTACTAAAACATCCAATGATATCATAGTAGAATTATTATATTATACACGTACTCGAGACGAATCTCGAGATTATAACGCCTGCTGGCCAACAGGTTATCCCTTTTGATGCTTTTCACATCAGGCGGACAGTCTAAACTCTCCAACTTATATAGTTATTAATTCCCATATAAGTAGTATTTTGCCGAAATCCGAAGATACGACATGTTTTATGTATATTAAATACTAGAATATACAACCATTATTTAAAGTTCTAGGGGAACCCGCACAATATAATTAGACTTTTTATCAGACTATCTTTGACTAATGTCCTTTCGATAATCTTCAATACTAATCTAATTGTATGAATTGCACTAGAGATAGCATACACTTATCTCCTAAAAATACTTCAGAGCAATAAATTACTCCTTGTACTTTCAATAATATTATTTATATACTTCAAGAAGTTATTCTAAAATAATAAAATGTCCAAAACAAACATTAATACATAGAGGAGTTCAAATGCAACTTAGTAAAGTACATGTGACAATTAAACGGGCTTTGAAAGAGCTCAAGAATTATTATAATCAAGAGAATATATCAGCAGACGATATTAATTTATGGAATGATCTTGTTAGATTGAGAAATTTATATCCAACTTTTGACAATGGTTACACTAGAGTTCAAACTAACTCCAATCAAGAGAATACTGTTGTAGATCTGGAAGATTCTGTATCCGGCATCAGATATGTTTCTGAATCTGAATTAGTCAGACTTTTTGAAGAGACTTGGGAGAATCAAGACCTTCCTGAATTATTAAATCTCCCAGAGAAAATTATAGTTCCGTATAACTGTAAAGAATAATAAAGGATAATAATGTATATATTACCACAAGATTTAAATAATTGGCAGAAGATTGCATCAACAGATCCATATTTTGAACACGTTGATCCATCCAAATATAAATATATTCCGGCGAAGAATTTTAAAGCTGATTTTATATCCGACTATAGAAATACAATTATTGATTTGAATAGGATACCCACTGTATCAAGCACCCTGATTGAGAATTATTATAATCAACATCAAGATGAGTACCCCAATTCAAAAGAAGATATTTTGACGCAAGAAGAAATAGACGCCTCAAAAGAAGATCAAGAATATATACCTGAAATTGATTATTTTTTACCTAGGAGTGCTTTGAGTGCAGCATCAACTGTTTTTAATAATTCAATGATTGATCCAAGAGATATGCTGTATATAAAAGACAATAAAATCCTCAGCGGATTAGGGCATGAAGTTGGAACTTTCGAGACTCAGGATTCCCCACCAAAAGTTACATCTGATTTCCAAAATAAAAATACAATGTATACAAAAGCATTCAAAATCCCAAGGAACTTTATAAAAAATAATATAGTTCGTGTAGATAAAATTATTCATTGGTCTGAGACTCCTGAAAGTTTTAAAATTCCTAGTTGGCAATATAATGATAAAGTCATAATACCTGATTTTCATTGTAAACAATTTGCACCGGAATGTCCTTTTAGATTTCCTGATTGTAGATTCCAGTATAATAAATGCTTCTTTATTATATCTCCTGTTTACGCAGCCTCAAAAGACGCAACAGGTATTAATACAACAAGCGAAGAATTTACATTCAGAGATGAGGTAAAAATATAATGCAAAATATAAATAATTTTGAAAAATATAAAAATTATATTATTAGAACGGATAAGAATATTGTCGAGATAGTTAGATATGTTAGAGAATATTATTCTAAAAAATATAAAGCAACCTTGGTTCCTTTTTGGAAAACTGTTTATGATGATTTAAAAGATGGTAGAAATGGTGCTAAAATATCCGCAGAATATATTAGGCAATGCTTCTTTCTTGAATCAGGAGATGTAAATAAATTAGATAAAACAGAATTCAATACTGACGTAACCTTTCTATGTAACCCTGGAAGAGGTGGTTTTTCAGATGCTTTTTCTTTTAAAGATTTTGATGTAATTTATAATGATTGTGAGAGAAGTTTTGATAGCGATCATGATAGTGATTTTGGTGTTTAATAGGGGGAATTAATATGTTTAGTCTTTTAAAAAATAGAATTGTGTTAGTTGTAACTGCAACACTTGTGACCTTAGTCACTTTAGAATTCATTAAATTAAAATATAATTTAAATACAACCACTAAAGAAAAAGAGGTTTTGCAGATAAAAGTTGAATCATTGACATCTGAGATGAAATATAATGAAAAACAATGTGAGTCGAAAATAACTCAATTGCAAAATGAATCCGATTTTAATCTGGCACAAGAAATGATTAAGGATATTACAACAAACGTTGATGTATCCAATACAGTAGATATTCCAGAAATTCATGAAATATCTGAGAATATTCACAAGCAACCTAAGTCATCTAAGAAGCCAAAACAATCCAATTCTTATAAAAAGAAACCAACAATTCATGTTAAAGAAGGTTATTATAAATTATGAAAACGATTATAATATTTTTTAGTATTTTATCTATTGGATTTTTAACTGGTTGTCAAGAGAAAGTGGTTTATATTTATCCGGAATACCCAAAGACAAAAATTATTCCTAGGATTAAATCTGTCCCAATTAAAGTAAATAAAGATGGTTGTATTGATTATAAAAGTACACCGAAGGTTTTTAAATTAATTAAACAACTTAGAGTTAAAGAAAACTATAGTGATAAAGCACTCAAACGATTGAATGAATTCAGTGCCGAAATATCCAATAAGAATAAGAATAAGGAGACGAAGTGAAATTCCCTACAAAATTTTCGCTTGATGATATAGAAGAATATTTTCCGACCAATGTGAAAAGAAACATTACTGCAGAAAAGGTAAGAGCTTTTTTTAAAACAGTAGTTGAAGGACAGTATAATTTTTTAACTAAGTATTCTTGGAGTGAGAATGTTTACGCGTATTATTTAGGTGATGTTCCTAGATCAAATGATATTGCATTGCCTGGTCCTTTTGGTGTTGACTTTAGTTTTAGAAGTCAGCCTGCTTTTAAACCTGCTTTTAAACCAGTTAGTATTAAAACATCCGCGTCAGAAAGACCGATGGTGCTTAATGCGATTAAAAAAGATAAACCTGATGATAGAGACTATATTTATAAAGGTCCTTTGAAAGATAGTGAGTTACCTTCAAATGTTGACCTTAGAGAGTATGCTGATGAAATTGAAGATCAAGGGCATATTGGCTCTTGTGTTGGAAATGCAACTTCGAGTGGTTTAGAACTCTATTGTCATGCTCAACTTGATAAATCAGATATAAATTTCTCAAGACTTTTCGTGTACTGGAATGCTAGAGAACTTGGTGGTATTGAAGGAGACAATGGTGCATATCTAAGAGATGGAATGAAATCTTGTAATAAGTATGGAATTTGTCACGAAGCTGATTGGAAATACAATGAAGCTGAAGTAAATACAAAACCACCACATGAAGCTTATGAGGCGGCTGCAGCCAATGTTGTAACTAAGTATGAAAGAATCGAAGTCAGTGATATTAATTCTTTTAAAAGTTATTTATCTCGGGAAAGAAAATCAATACTTATTGGTATGGGACTTGGAGAAAAATTTCTAGATATTAGTGGCTCATTATCTGAGCAAAATTATCCAGCAATTAATGATTCGGATAATAAATTGATTGGTGGGCATGCAATAAATGTTGTTGGTTATGATGATAACCTCAATGGTGGTAGTTTTATAGTTGAAAATAGCTGGGGTACTCGATGGGGGGATAACGGATATTTTGCTTTAAAATACAGCGTATGGGAAGCTGATGGATGGGATGCTTGGGTTGCAACAGAATTCAAATATCAAATGGATTCAGATGATCCAGATTATATTGATGTACCAGAGCCAGTTGACCCAAGCTCTGATGTTTTCGTCAAAAGACAGGCTCCAGCTAAAGTTACACGATCTGATGAAAGATGGGAATATTTAGAGGAACATCTGGATGATATTTTTGGTGCCAATTCGAGTTCAATGTCAACATCAACACCAAATCTAAAAACTATTTTTAAAAAGGGAGTTTAATATGAATTTTAATATCAATAAAATGTTTGACTTGAATCTGGGACTTCAAGATCAAGTCGGCATTGAAAAAATGATGGAAAATCTTAGTATACCTGAAGAGCTAAAGAAAGGTTTGGTTGATTTAGAACAAGAATTTTCAAATAATTTCGATCAGGAAAACACCGAAAATCTCGATAAATTCAATACAGTCTTCAATACAGTCTTTAAACCAGAAATTGAATCAGAAGTTAAATCAGATGTTAAATCAGATGCTGTTGGTTATTCTCAAATGGAATTCCAATCAGCAGTTGCGACGCCAACATTTGGCGTCGATCAGAAAGACCAAGGTGTTATGGGAATGGTTCATGGTTATCAAAATGAATCGTTTGGTTTAGCACCATCTGTTGGTGGAACTTTAAATGATGCTGGTTGGTATGATGATGTCAAAGGTTTTGATAATACCCTTGATGTTAAAAATTATTGGGGTTATGGAAATAATGTTCAGGGAGTAAGTACTGCTAGGAAAATAATAAATAATGATGGGCAAGATTTTTTAATCAGTTGGAATAATATTCAGGGTTATTTTATTGATGTAAATGGAGCAATGCAAAATATCAATGGATTTAATAACGTAGTATCTGATGGATTATATAATAACATTAATGGTCAAAATAATATGGTTAATAAAACATTATATTCTGATATTAATGGATACGGAAATATATTACTCAATGAAAGAAAAGCACTTAGGGTTAAAAGAATTAATAAAAATCCAGATGATGCAAGTTTTATAGATATTCATATATTTAATGAAGACAATTATGATATGTATCTTGATGAAAAACTTGAGATCAATTGTGCGGTCGAAGTATTTACTTCAAATCTAATTTCTCAATTAAATACACTAACAGGACAGGTTTCAAATATCAATAGAACAGATAATGAGTTCATAATAACTGTTTATCCCAATGCATCTTTGGTCTGGGCAGGTAAAAAACCGAATGCTAATGGTGATTTATATTTCAATGAAGATGTTCTTTTAAGTAATGAATTCTATTTTCCAAATGATGATGTTAAATTGCGTGTTTTTCTAGATAAAAATGGTGAGTATTGTTCGAGTGATCAAGGAACACATGCCTGGGGAATATATGCTGGAAAAGGGCCTATTGAATATCTTGAAACTGGGAATAATGCTTTTACTGTAGTCAATGGTATAAAAAATGTAGCGGATTCCATCTCATTTAGTAAAATTGATGGTTTTTTCAACTCATGTGCCAATTTAAGATTTGCAGAGGTATCTGGTTTTTCCAATATGGTTCATCAAGATGATAGAACTATGTCATTTTTTGGAAAAACATCAGTATCTGGAATGTTTAATAAAGTTACTGCATCAAATTATAATGTATCTGGTGTATTTAATAAAGTAATCGGTTCAAAGCAGGGTAGTGATTTTAAAAGTGATTTGATTGATAATCTATCAAATCTAAATAGAGGAAGTTATATCATGCAGTCAAATATCACTGGTATGATGAATTCATCACTTGGTTTATCTGGGGGTAGTTCAATAAAAGGAATGTTAAATTCATCTAAAACGACTGCCCTAAAAAATGTCCTACCTTTGATTGATTTTATTGCTGAAGATTATAATGGTGTTGAGAGATATGCTTTTGTGATTCCAAGAAATGAAGAATTGGATTTAGATACAACATTCTCAGTTGGTTTTAGTTATATTGAGCTCGGATCTGCATTTAAATTTGACTTCAATTTAAAATTAATTAATCATGTGGAAATTAATGACAAAGAAGTGACGTTATTATATCCGAAACATAATGAGAAATATAAGATGTTTGTGCAATGGGTGTACTATTTTCAACTTGGATTTTTCGATATAACAGTAGTTGATAAATCTGTTTCGTATTTAAATAATATTGCAGGTATGTATAGTAGTATAGTCGGTGATTCTATTGTGAATAATATTAATGGTGCTTTTAATATTATTCAAAATGGTTCAATATCATCAATTAATGGAAACGGGAATAGTACAAGTGGTTATAATAATTTTATTAACGGTGATGTGAATTTATTAGTAGGTACCAGTTCTTCGATTAGTGGATCATATAATAAAATGATAATAGGGAATCATGAAAGAATTTTAACCATTAAAAACGAAAATCGCCTTATTTCAAATGGTATGTTGAATGGGGTTAAAATTCAGAAAGATATAGATATATCAAATTTTGTAGAAAATGACACCATTTTAATAGCATCAAATAATAAAAAATTTAAAACAGTTTATGACGCTTCGGGAGTTGAAGAACTATATTCCTCAAAAATTACCGAAATAGATACAACATCAGACGATGAATACAATATTATTAAATTCTCTAATGTTCCAGCCGGAGAATATTGGTCAGAAATCTATATTATAAGTCCAAATACTTTCGGTCTTAAATCATTGCCGACAGATAGTCATGTAATTATTGAAACCAAAGATCTTCCTTATATATTCCAACCATGTTCCAATATAACTGGTCATAATAATAATTTTAATGGTTGGAGTACAAATATAATTGGTGGATATAATTCAATAACAGGATATGATAGTAATATTCTTGGAATTAATAATAGTGGTTATTTATCTCATTCAACTATTATCGGAAATCAGAATGTATTTGATAAAAATGTAATTGAATTTGTCAGTTTTCCAAATCATAAAGAGATAAAAGTTATTCGAAATGAGAGTTCTGATGAACTGAATGAAGATGATGTAATCGCGATCGGCATAAGAAGCCCTAAAATCACTAAGACTTTTTATTTTTCAATAACGAACATTGAGGTTGATGGTAACGACAGTACTTGTTATAGAATATCAATCAAGGCACATGTTAATACAGAATCATCAAGGACAAATAAAGTTTACTCTTATCTAATGGAAGACTTTGAAAATTATAATGCTAAATTTGACGTAACCATTACCAAATATGAGAATGGACATAAAAATAATTATAATTATACAACTAACATAACAGTAGTTGGGAATCAGAATCATATAAAACAAGATAATTCTTTAGTGTTTGGTGAGCATTTGAATCTAATAAATCAAAACTTCAGTCTTGGTTATTATAATATTGATTCAGCGGATAATTTATTTGAAATTGGATTAGGTTCTAAGGATCTACGCCAAAATGGATTAGAGATTAAAAAGACTGGAAATATAAGTGCTCCGATGTCAGACACAGAAACAGTTACCGATAAAGATTTAACAACTCTTGAATATTTATTAAGTCCTGAGTTTGGTAAAAAACTACCAACAGAAGATCCGGCTATCGAAGGCAAACTCTGGAATGATAATGGTGCTTTAAAAATTAGCTTAGGTGAAACTGAGGAGTAATGATGACAATTGAAGAAATAAATGAAATTTTTGCGGATAATGCAACTGGTTCAATCACAGCAGAAGATTTAAGATCTTTCGCTGTGTCGACAAAGTCTGAATCAACTCAGACCAATATAAGAATAGATGACCTTATAGAGTGGATTAATAATTTAGCTAATGAGACAATTGCATCGTTCAATGATATATCATTGAGAACATCAAAAGAAGTATTTCTAGCAGATGAAGATCAGGAAGAGTTCCAAATGACTCTTCCTGATGATTTATTTATAAATAATGATGTTAATGATGCTAATGATATATCGATTAGAGTATATAAAAATAGATTAATACAACTAGATTCAGATTATAATTTTGAGATTATTCTCGCCAATGATAATGATAATGATAATGATGAATCAGACAATATCTTAAAAATTACTACAAATAAATGCAACGAAAATGATGAAATTTATATCGAAATAAACTATATTTATCGAAAAGATATCAAGTTAGTAAATTAATAATTCTAATTTACTCTTTATTTTATGGAAAAATAAGACGGTATTATGGAATACTTTGTCAATTATGACCAATAAAATTATATTATATCATAAAGGATAATATATGGCTTTACAAGTATGTCCAGTTTACCAATTCAGTTCAGTTACAGATACAGGAATTCATCAAGTTCCAACAGGAGCCTTAGTTTTTGTGAAACAACCTGATGGTTCAATATCTCAATTTGTAAAACAAGCAAATACTGGAATGGATGCTACATCAACAGTGGCTGACATGATGGCTAACCCTGATCTATTCAAACCATCATTTGAAGCACCATCTTCAATGGCTGATTTTGAAGATGTTGATGTTACAACAACAGCTCCTGTTAATGGGCAAGTTTTGAAATATGATGCAGATACTGAAAAATGGGTGCCTCAAGATGATGTTGGGCCTGTTTCATATACAGCTGGAAAAGGTTTAGTTTTAAACGAAACAACATTTGAGTTACAAGATCCACAAGAGCTTGATTATACTGCTGAAGATGGGCAAACTGATTTCGTAATTGCTGGAGCAATTCATTCTTATTTAGGTGTATTTAAGAATGGTATTAAAGTAAAAACATCTGATTTTACACTATCAGATGATGGGACAGATACTACTGTTTCTTTCGCTGATGGTTGTAATGAAAACGATTGGATACAACTACTAGTTTATTAATTATTTGGAGGTTGAGTGCTTAAGCACTCAACCTCCAACCCTTCCGTGCCCAAAAAACAAAGGATAATTATAAAATTAAGGACAACGATGAATAATTTAAGAGAAATACTACAAGACAATATATTTACTAAATTGGTCCGACCGGCCAGTTTCGTGAGTCTATTAATTATATTTATTATATTTTCAATAATTGATGGAAATTTTTTTGATATAAATATTAAAGAAATATATATTAAATTATTTGGAGAGATTCTACAAACAATGGTGATATTTTATTTTACATCCCGTGGTTTAGAAAAGGTTTCAAGATATCTTGATCCAAATAGATCAAATACTCCTTCGAATGTTTCTAATAATCAAGCTGTTAGTGAAATTACTCAAAACGACTCATTTCTAAATAGATATGATCAAGACCCAATTTAAAAGGAATTTATATGGGAGCAATTAAAAATGAACGTTATCGAAAAGAGATGTTTGATCCGACGGCTAATGATTCATTAGCCGTCCTTCGGGCGCGAGCCCGAATGGATGAAATTATGAAGCAAGAAGAAGATTTGCGAAAGAGTGAGTCTAGACTCACTCGAACAGTAAAATCAAAAGCAATGCCTGCTGGATTAATCGGGGCTGGATTAAGGTTTGCTGACCTTGCTGCAAAAGATAATCCGATGCTCAGTAAAATTTTACAGAGTGGTTACTTAGCATCAAAAGTTCCGAGCCAACTCTTAAATAACGATGCTAATCGTAAAAAAATTAATGATCTAAAAGCTAAAAAAGAAGCACTTGCTTATGGTGCAGGAAATTCAGGTGGTGGTTTTAAACAGATAGCTAGCAATACAGCTAATGTTGGACAACAGGTAATGAAAGTCTCGAGCGGGTTATACGCTGGGGGAGCAGCAGCAAACCTTCTTGGTTATGGTTCTATTGGTGGTCAATTAACTTCCATTGGTAAATATGGTTTTATGCATAACCCAATGGTCGCTGGATCTGCGTTAGCCAATGCATCAAGCAAAGCGGCTGGGCAATTTAGTACACAGTACTTACCAAACTATTTAGCACATAATCTTGGTGGTGCTTTACAAACAACAGGCCTTTATTCAAACGCGGCTGGTAAAGTTTTTGGGCTCGGTGGACTTTCAACTGTAGGTGAAGGAATTAGTGGTCTTGGTAAAACTTTAAGTTCTCTTGATATTACCGGTGGTACTGGAACTATGCTCGGTATGCTTATGTCAATGGGACTGTCGATGGGGAGTATGAAATTATTCAAAAACATCGGGAAGATGGGTGGAATAAATAGCACACTTTATAATAATAAGTCAATCCGCCCAAATATTCCCAACGGTTTTAAAGTGTTTGATCAGTACTTTACTGGAAAAGGACTTGAGAGCATTCATAATATGTACATGAGTTCGCAGATGTATAAATCTCCATTTGAAAGCATAATGGTTTCAATTGCACTCGTTCAAGCAAAATCATTGGCTGGACTTCCTGCAATCTATGAAATTCTAGCTGGGAATAAAGAAGGAAATACTGTCGGTGGTCGTATTGCTCAAAATGATCACGAGCTTAGATTTGCAACTACCAAAAAAGACGACATTTTCAGTAGTTCTTTCAGAGATCCAGATAAAACGTTCAGTTATTATTTAAATAAATTAGGTGTTTCATTAGAAGAAACCATCACTAAAACTGGTATGGTTTTAAATCCAATGAATTGGATGAGTTTAAAAAATAACCCTTATCAATTACTCAAACAGTTTAAGATAGATACTACAGTTAAAGAGGCGAAAAATCAAGTTGCGAAATCCAATGGGATTTCTTTAACGTTTTTAAATGCTGTTGAAACACCATTCACCAAAAGTGTGGCTGCCGGTCAAACAGTCGAAGAAAAAATACTTCTAGCAACAATGCATATAGGAGAAATAATTAGAGGAGAATCTCTTCTAAAGAAAAGAGCAAACGGCAAACGTTTACAAGGACAAGTTCAAGATACTCTTAATAAAAAAAGACATTTCGAAGACAAAGAAGGAAATTTTTTAGTTGATGGGGCTTTAGATATTATGTCAATAATACCTTTGCTTGGTCCTGCTGCCGCACTTACTCTCAAGGGGATAGGAAATACTCTCGATTTCTCTAGAAACATCGGTAAACATTTAAAGAAAGTTACTCACGCCTTCGATTTTCTATCAATTAGCAAAGCAAGAGCTAAATCAAAAAGTACACTAAAAATTGGAAATGATGTTTCTGACAAAGATAATTTTTATAAATACATGAGCTCTGAATTTCCTAATCGTTTCGAAGAACTCTTAAGTTTAGGAATGACTCGAAATAATTATATTAAGATGATTGCTGAAAAGCTTGGTGTTGATAAAAAGACTTTAGATTCTGGTGCAGTTTCGACTGGTAAAAAATGGATTAATGAATTAGGTGGGTTATTTACCAAAGACGAAGCCAAAGAAAAACTCAGTAGAATTCTAAGTACCTTGAGTAAAAAACAATACGTTAACTCATATGGAGAAATGTCTTTATTTGGGCAGAGCTTCTTTAAATCAATTAAACCTCTAGATAAATATCTAAAGAAAAATATTAAGTCCCAAAGAACTCAAAGTGCAAATGATTTCAATAATAAATTAAATTCTATTTTTGATGGGACGTCGACAAGATTGGCTAATAGTGCAAATGCTTCCCAACAAGCTCTACAACAACAACAGCAAACTCAAAATACATTAAATACTTTTACAAGAATGGCTGATACTTTAGAAGAAATTAGAGACCAAATTAAAGATTGTTGCGAAGACGGGAATGGTGGAACATCCATTAATAACTCAACAAGAGTTTCTGGTGTTGGAATACTTGGAAGACTAGGTGAATTAATGGGAATTGGTAGCTCGAGAAGAGCCAGAGCTAGAAGACGGTTAATGGGGCGTGGACTTCGAAGACTTGTCGGTGGAATTCTTCCTTACATAAAAAGAGGCGGAGCGATTACTGCAGCTATTGAATTAGCTTATTATTCTAAAGATATCTATGATTGGGTTTCTAAAGAATATAAAAATTTAAAAGAGGGTGATTATAAACAGTTCTTTGGACTTAAAAATGAAGCCGGTGAAGATATTACTAAAAAGACTTGGGGTTTTGGAGGAGATGTAGCAGATACCTTATGGATGGTTGCTTCAACAAGTGCGCTTATGTTTCCATCTCCATTTACATTAGGATTCGCAGCACTTGCTGGAATGTATAAATGGGGGCCAGATATATTGAAAGCTGGTGAAACAGCGCTACATTTTGTGAAAGCATCTTTTGGATTAGATGATAGTTTTGATGAAAATCGCCAAGATGCAATTCATAAAAAGCGTTGTGAAATGCATCCAGATTTACCTCAATGTCGCAAAAAGAAACATTCAACTCAAAATACAACACAACCGATAGTTCAAAAGAATCCTAATATTAAAGATCACCCAACCATCGAAAGATACCAAAGTAAAAATTACGGTCTTTACTTTGGTCAAACGAAAGAAGAGCAAAGAGCTTATTTAAGTTTTATAAATAGTCCAACGACTGAAACAGATTGGGTTAAATTACTACAACAAGTTAGAAGAGAATCAGATCTTGATAAATCAGGAACTATAAATTCTCAAGAGGAATTAAATAAAATTATCGAAGAACTTACGAAACATCAGAAAGAATTTACTTCGTTAAATGCTGAAGGTCAGACAGCATTGATTGAGGCTATTAATAGACTATCAGGTGATTTCCGGATTGGTCAAATACATGTGGCTGATGTTACAAAAGATGCTGTTGATGGATTAAAAATAGTTCTTAATAAAAATGAAGTTTGGTCATTCGGAAAAGCGAATGCAAAATATTAAAATCTCAAAGGAGTAAAAATGGCAGGAATCTCACCTCCAAAAAATACAGCTATAATAGGAAGACTTCCTGGTTATAATTCAAATATAGATCCTACGGGTGAGTTTTCTAGTCAGCTCTTAAAAGGTCTAACTTTTATAGATTTAATTCCAACAACATATGCTGCAAATAAAGGTGGTTATGAAGATGCAATTAAATCAACTACTGATAAAGAAAAATCGACAACTGATTCTTTTATCAAAGCGATCCAGGGTGGTGAAACACCCTGGATCCACAAAAGTGGAGATACATATCCTGTTACTTTTTTTCAAAATATATTAAAAGGTATGCAAAAAGGATTAAATTTAGATCCAGATTTTGCAAATGTTGAAGCGATAAGAATAATTGGGGCGAATGATAGTACCTTTACAGAAAACCTTTCGAATATGTTCGATGGTGCCAATAGTTTCACAGAAGGGATCCATAATGCTAAACAACGAGTTGATTCTGGTTTTAAAGACGGTATTTCTAAAATGGTTTCCGGTGTAAGAAGTCTTGACTATCAAAAAGCTATGGAAATGTTCTCGGGCAAACAAGATTCTTCTCAGATTATGGATACTTTGAAAGGGGCAGCACTTGGTGTAAACTTCGCTAAACCTGGAACTTGGAACTCTTCTCAATATAGTTCAACATTAACTATGTTCGTTAAATTGGTAGCACCAAGTGGGCATGAGGAATGTATTAAAAAGAATATCGTCCAACCATTAATGTATTTATTGGCAGCTGGAAGTCCAGTTACAACCAAAGGTTTCGCTTATGGATTGCCGATGATTTGGGACGTGCATGCTCATGGAATTACTAGATTTAAAATTGGTAGTATCGCCGCCTTAACAATCTCGAGAGGTAGTTTTGAAACGACATTCAATGACAAATTTCAACCAACGGTTATTGATGTTCGAATGACAATAATCCCTCTTGTTCAGGATTTTGCCGTACAACATACTGATGACGGTGCAGGTGATATGTATAATAAACATTTAGATAATTTAGGTGTTCAACATCCAGGAGATATATATTCTGGGACAATGAATAGTATAGGTAGTGCTGCTGGTATGAAGAAAGCACTCACCGAAGTAAAAATTATAGAATTATAGAATTATAGAATAAGGGATAAATTATAAAATTATGCGTGATTATAAAGAGGAATTAAATAATTTAGATAATCAAGAGCCGCAAGAAACAGTGCGGCGTGAAGTTGACCTATCAGATGGTTTAAATATAGATTTAAATTTAGATTTTAATAAAGAAACATTCAACACAAAAATAAAAATAAACAGTTTTCAGGAAATACATAAACCATTAGATATAATTTTAGATGATGGTGATTGTTTTTTAGAGCTGTCAACTACTGAGCTTTTGAAATTAATACAAGATGAATTAGATGGAGATTTCAATGAACTACTTTTCGACGACGGAGATGAATATAACGACATCCTTTCTTGATACGATGAATACGTTTAGAGTTATTATTAACACAAATGAAATTTATTTTAATATATTCTTTGGGATCTTTGTATTGTTAATTATTTATTTTTTTACAGATGTATTATTTAGAGTCACCAAAGAACCTCAAAAACCGACAGAAAATATCCAAGAATCCATTGATAATAATGAAACACCTTCTAAGGTTATAGATAACATTGAATCAGATGTTGTTGATTTCAAAGCAGCTGAAGATGTCTTAAATTTTTTAAATAAATTAATTCATGAGAAATTTAATTTTTATTTATACAGTGAGCTATTACCTCTGTATCAAAAAAATAAAATACCAGAGAATAGCATAATTACTGAAATTAAAAATAATATATATATTTCAATTACGGCTTCAATTACATCAAATATGAAGTTGGAAATATTAAAATTCTTTACTCGTAAGGGGATTGAGATGTATATTCATGAAAAAATTATGCTTTTGATAAATAAAATTGATTACGGACAAGCCGGAGCCAATAAAAATTTCAATGAAATCAATCAAAATAATATTCATCAAATTTTATAAAGGAAAATAGAAATATGTTAAGAACACAAAAAAAAGTAATTCAAGAAACTGGTTGGGATGAGGAAGAAGTTCAAGACCAACAACAACCTACTGAGGATTCGCATGAGCAAGCCATCTCTGCGATGCAAAATTTGGATTTATTAAATAAAGTTGATAAAGAATTTGATAAAATATATAAGACAGTTACTAGTTTAGATAATGAAGCTTTAAAAGTTTTTAGTGCCAAGGTACAAAAACTGGAGCTTGAAAAATTTGCTGGTGAGATTGGAAAACGAACCCGTAATAAAAAACAAGAAGAATATGAAGAAGAAATAGATGCTTTATTTGGAACTGGAAGTAAAGATATTCTAAAAATATTTCAAGACAATAACGTTCAAAATAACCGTAAAAAATTATACGAACTTTATAATGAGATATCTAACTTAAATCCAATTACATATAGAATGCTTCAAGTATATCTAAATAATATTCTTGTAAAAAATATGCAAACCAAGCAATTTCTAAACATTAACCCAAATGAAAATAATCAAGAAATTAAAAATATCCCATCCGAAATACAAGACCAAATTATGAAATTTATGAAGATGTTGATGTTATATTTTGATATTCAACCTCGTCTTAAAAATAAAATTATCCCTGAGACTTTAAAATACGGTGATTATTTTGTCGAAATAATTGATTTATCTTTGATTGATTCAATTATTGACCAGAAAGTGTCACTTTTAACTGAAAGTTGTGAAAAAATAAATAAAGATAAAACAACGAGTATTCTCGAAGCTAATCTTGGTATCTTTGAAAACTGTAGTTCAATTTCTGAGGAAGATATTATAATAGAAGAGTCTTCATTTAGTAAAATGGATTTCAACGAACAGATGGTTGCATTCATTAAAAGAAGACGAGGGATATTGGATATAGAAGAGTCAGATATAAACTTATGGAGAGATATACAAAATGGTTCTGAATCTGAATTTAAAATTGAAGATTTTGCCAATATTGATTTTTCATCTGTGGAAGATATTTATTTAAAATTAATTGAACCAAGTCAGGTTCTTAAAATTGAAAAAGATGGTTATCATTTCGGATATTTGGTAATCGAAGATATTGAAGATAAAGATGCCGGAGATAATGAAGTAAATTTATATCAGAGATTCTTGAAAGATGATGACAATGCTGATAAAGATACGATCGGCAGACAAGAATCAATCCTAGCTGATAAAATAGTAGATTCGGTTGGGAATAAACTGGCTGAGTTAATGACAAAAGATTCTGGATTCATGAGTGAATTACCAGATGAATTATTATCAAGCCTAAGAATAATTGCTTATGAAAAAATTAAGAAAAAGACTAAAATGAAATTTAGATTTCTTCAGCCAGATAAGTTAATTAATTTTCATATGAATATTGATAAATACGCTCCTTATGGCACAAGTATATTTGATCCAATTATAGTTCCAGTTAAAATGTACACAATTGCTACAATGTCAGGAGTAATTAGTAGATTATCAAGAGCTGCGGTGATGCGTAAATGGAATATTGAGGTTGGTACTAAAAGAAATTACCCAGAGATAGTTGAGAAAGTAAAACAGGATTTGCGTTCAAAATCAATTACTTATGATGATTTGAGCTCAATAAAAAATATTAGTCAAATTATGACCGACTATAGGGATATTGCTGTAATTAGTCAAAATGGACAAAGATTTATTGATATGGAAATCTTACCAATGAGTGATAGATCACTCCCATTGAATGATTTACAAGATCTTAGAAATGAATTAATTGCGGCGACTGGAATTCCAAGTGTGTTTCTAAATGTTGGAGATGCTGTTGAATTAAGAGAAACCCTAGTTAATCTAAACATCGGATTTGCGAACACAATCAATACCTATCAAAGTTATTTTGAGGACAGTTTAAATAAATTAATGAACTCTATTTTTGATATAATTTTAATTAAAAATGGTTACGATACTGAATTTAAATTAAGCCAATATTATAAAATTTCGATGAATTCTCCTTTGGTATTACAACTACAAAATAACGAGGCAACAATTAGTACAATAGGTAATATTATTGGGTTGCTTGAACAAGCAAAAGTTAAAATTGATCCACTTGAGTTATTTAAAACATATTCTCCAAATATAGATTGGGATACTTTAGTGAAATCAGGTGAAAATGCTATTAAAGAAGAAATGAAAGATGCTATGATTAAAGGTGGAGATCAAGGAGGTGGATATTAATGTGGGATACTATTTATGAAGCTGAAATAATTTCTCGAATTGTTGAAGAGGCTGCTCCGAAAGAGGTTCATTCGGATGACGATCCAACACCAGAAGAAAGTTCAAGTAATATTGAAACATTAATTCAGGGATATCAGGAAGGAAAAATTACTGAAGAAGATTTAATTGATATGTATAAAAAAGGTCAATTGACTCAGGATGATATTATGCAGATTCAAGACGCACTTAATGGTTCTCAAGAAGAAGTCTCACCTGAGGAACTATTTGCACAGCAAATAGAGCAAGTCAATGATAATTTTGTAAAATTTGGGCTATATGATAAAGTTAATAATTTGCAAGAAAAGTTGGATGATTTTCTAGAAAATCATCCAACTTATAATGAACTAACCACTGAAATTATTCAATTAAATGATTTTTTAAAAATATTAAATAGTCTTATTTTTAGCTTGGATATATCAGTTGCTTATCAATTGTATGGATCAATAGAGTTGAAATTAATAGATATTTTTAAAAAGGTTGCCCAACAATCTGACCAAAATAAATAAGGTAATTATATGATATATATAAAAGATGATGAAGACTTTCAAAAGATAGATGTTATCGGTTTGGAACCTGATGATAGACTACCAAATGATTATTTAAGAATGGTTGCCAGGATTATGGCTGCTTACAGAGAAGCCCCTCTTGAACAAGCAGTTGTTGCATATTTGGATGGTTTTCATATAACACCATATGAAAATATTAATGACGATACTTATGAATTTACAATATCTGGTGGAAGTTGTTTTATAGATGATCAATTCATTGGATTCTTAGATAAAATGCTTATTGCTGTCCCGAGAAGTGATTTTGCCAGAGGTTATACTTATAGTATTGTAATTAATTATGAATGGATTAATATTACTCCTCCAACCAGACCGACTATAAGATTTATTAAATATGTTAATGAAGATAGTATCCATCCAGAGCAAATGCTTGAAATTGGGCGGTTTGATGTCTCATCGATCGGTGAATTTAAATTTCATCCCCAGGACCTCAATGGAATGTATCTTGATAATTTTGTAAAATTATTCAATAATATAGAGGCGGCCATCCTTGAAAAAATGGATATATTTAAATTTCAACATATGTTAATTCCTGATGAAAGTATTTCACCTGAGCTCAAAAGTGGTGATATAGCTTATTTTGATTTTATGAGTTCAACTTATAGACCTGCTCGGGCATGTACTAAACGTTTTGATAAAGCTGTTGGTTTATATTTAAAAAATAAGGAATCTGGAAAACATTATTTAGTATTAAGTGGAATTATTAAAATTGATCCTAATAAATATGATATTGATCCAGATAGAAGCCTTTTACTTAATCTGGAAAGAGGGACAACATATTATCTTGAGGATGGGTGTACTGAAACTGATAAATATTTCGAATTTGAGAAATATCCAACCAGGAATGATTTTCCGATCAAGCAGGGACATGATAAAATTTACTACGTTGATTCAGAAACTGACGATATATATTTTTGGGATTATAGTCTACAAAATAACTATGATAGTAGTTTAAATATTATAGGTGATTATGCATTAAAATCACCTAAGCCTATTTTAAATGAAACACAAGGTAAAATTACCTCACGATTTTTTCCAAGTACGGTAAGAGTCGGTTTCGCGGTTAATCATGATACTTTATTTTTAAATTTGGATTATAGTTCTGAGCTGAATGTAATGAATATTCTTGAGTTAATCGGAAACAGTGATGAATTTAAAGAACATTATCTGGCATACAAAGAATATTTTGAATACCAAAATAATATTTTTAACTTTGGTATTTGGCTAGAGCATCAAACAATGGCTGGTGGGACGATATCTGAATTACAAGATATTATAGATGAATATATTAATACCGAAGACGGTTTGATTAAAAAGCAAAGAGATAAATCAAATACCAAAGAAAATGATTACAATTCCTTCAAGGATACTGGAGATTCATTTTCGTTGAGTGAATCTACGCTCCAAAAAGGAATTAGTGATTCATTAGTAAATTTCAGCAGAACAAGAATTGATGATAATATTTGGAAAATATTTGAGAGACAAGTTAAAAAATTATCAACGGAAGTCTATGATTTATATGTTGATGCTCAGGATGTTCGTAATGAATTTGAGGATGCAATTGATGATTTGAATTCTGATGATAATTCGGAAGCAATTTTAAAAGACGCTTGTCGAACCCTTTCTAGAAGTCTTAATAATATTATTTCTGATACTATTGATTTAGTGTGTAACGAAGACGATAAAGCGTTCAAAGATTTATTCGTATATGACGAATATGGTGGTGATGATACTGGGATTCAAAGTGCAATGTATGAACGGTCAGCTAGTAGTTTAAATAATATCAATGATGCTATTAAAGATTGGCTCGATGACTTAAATCCATATTTTGATTATAATAAATATTCTAATAGTATTGAAGTAGAGAAAACATTCGCTTATGATATTTCAAAGGTTATGGAAAAATTACTATATTTGCATTACCCAAGAATTCAACATCTATTGCCTTATTCGACGGGTGATGATGGTATTACAGACACAATTTATACTAAATTTACAATCCTTTTAGAAAAATTAGCCAAGTTATATAATAGAGCTAATTATAAAATGAATTACATTTATAATTATTTAAGTAAAGTTGTTTCTCCTTGGTTAATTCTAGCTAAAATAAATACATATTCTATAAAAACTGGAGATGATACTCGAGAAAATTCTTTGGTGTATTTGAATAGTTTGGATACATATTTAAATGAACGGAGAAATTATATAGATACAAGTTTAACTAAATTCTTACTTTGGAAGGAAGCTGAACTTGAATTAGATGGTGTTATTCAGGCATCAGAGAGATTAAAATCAAGATTGGGGTTAATTTCGAAAACAGTTGAAATAACACAAAATAATATTGACTCTTGGGAGAGTTCAAAATATTCTTTAGAATCATCTGGTGGAGTGTACGCTAGGATTAAAAATCAGAAACCAGTATCAAACATATTTGGATTATCGAATTTCGAAAGAGTTCAATATAACTATACTTATTTAAATATAAGATTAAAGACTAAATATAATACTTTAAAGCATGTTCGTATTAATATTAACCTAATTAGAGAAGCTAAAGAGAGTTTGACTACAGATGCTGTTATATTTGATCAAAATAAATTGGATGAATTAAATAAATTACAAGTAAGTTATGAGACAATTGAAAAACAACTATCCATTGAGATATCTTCAATGGTTGCTGAATACAATAGAATCCGTACTGAAAATTATGGTCTTGCTCCTATATCAACGGATGATCCAGATTTTGATCTAAAAGATACTGAGGGAACACAATATGCGAATCCTGATTTGGAATGTATGGCAATAAGTGAATAAAATAAAAGGAAATAAATGTTACAAAGGTATTATCGAAAAAATACAACGGCTGATGCGACCAGCACAATATTATCCTCAAAAAAAGGCATTATGGTTAATGTTATAATATTTAATGAAAATGAAGATAAAAATAAAATTAGCTTGAAATCTAATCAAGGTATGATATTCTTTCAGAGGGTTCTCGAACCATCTGAAACATATATGATTAAATTAGAAAGTTATGTTGATTCAGAAGAGTCTATTGAATTTTATAGTCAGTTGGAAGATGCTCATTGTAGTATAAATTTTCTAACAGCTTAATGCAATTAACATAGGAGAAAATATGATTACTATACAAGATTCAAAATCTTATGTAATTACAGAAGAGCAGGTTGATACAAGTACTGTTCTTTCTGAAATATCTGTTTCTGAGCCAGCGCTTTTTGATATAACCGAGGGGAATAAAGAGGATTATTTAAAAATCGATGCAACTACTGGTACTGTAACTTTAACAAGCAGTGGTGTTATTGCGGTAAATTCTGATTATCCAGATGATCCAAGTAAGGAAATTCAGGAATTTAGATATATAGTTCAGGCAACATCCATAGAAGATAATAGTAAATCATCTGTAGAAGTTGTAGTTGGAGTAATTAGAGTTCATGATGAACCACCTTTTATTGCCGACGAAATTATTACGCCTTTATACTCTGAAGATGTTTCAACAGGAATGCGTGTAGTTGAAATTAGAACTGCTTACGCAGCAAAATTTACTGTTATTGATAATGTTGATAAATTAACCGTAAAAGATCCAATAGATGTTGGTAGGATAATTTTGACTTCGACTGGAGCGAATTGGATAAGTTCTATATTAACTGAAGATCCAGATGCAACTTTAGATTTCGAAGTACTGATAGAAGATCTTGAAAATGAGTTACAAATAACTCAAAAATATTCACTGAATATACTCCCAGGAAGTGCTCAGGCTAAAGTTCCTACGAAAACAGTTCTTGATTTAACTGGTGAAATTCTTGGATCAGATGCCGGAGGCATGCAATCCGAAAATAAATTTAATTTATTTAAAATTAAATTAGATACAGATTATTATTTTTCTGAAATTGAAAATCACATACTTGAGTTATTAAAGACTCGAAAAATAGATGAATTAAATAAAGAAGAATTTAATGAGCTATTTGATTTAATAAATTATAAGATAAATTATATTGCGGGTGCCTTAAAAACATCATTGAAAAGTATTCAAGATGAGTACACCGATGGACTTTATAAAGCAGGAACTGAGCTAAAAGAATTAACTGATGAAATTGAACTCGTTGAAAAAGATTTAATTCAAAGATTGAATGCCCATCTAACACATAATAATATATTAATTGAGTCAACTAAAATTTCTTTATTAAATTATATTCACCATGAAGATGATAGAGTGCTGACCCAATCTCAAGCTGAAAATGATGCTCTCGAGTCTAAATTAACTCAATTAATTACAGATCTCCGTAATGAATTTGAAACATTCAGAGATGTAACTTTTGAAGTTTATAAAGAGACAATTAATGATAGGCTCGATGATATAAATGAACGTATTGATGATAATGATAAAGATATTTCCAATATCAATGATACATTGGAAGATCACGAGAAAAGAATTACTGAAGCAGAGGCTGCTGTAGAAGATGCAGCAGCCAGAACACTTGAAGATTTTGATAACGATGATGGTTGGGATTTTACAGATTTTGATCTAATGTATCAACAGAATAAAATTATTTCAATATCTGGGACAACAACATATTTTGGTACAACCGGAACTACGAATATTCATGTAGATGCCGATAGTTTTGGGAATTCAGAATTGGATTGTGAGGGTAAAGAGTTCACAGGGACTGCAAGCTCGGCTAAATATGCAGACTTGGCTGAATTTTATACAATAGATACTAAAAATTTTATTCCTGGATTAATTGTAAATTTTTCAGCGAGTCATAAAGAAACCGAAATTGAATTAGCCGATGGTTATAAAGAACCGATTGGAATTATTTCAACAGCTCCAGGTTTTAAATTAAATCAACCACCAGAAGATTCTGAATTTAATTGGGCTCCGATCGCATTAACTGGAAGAGTTCCGGTATATGTTACCAATGCAGATAATGCAGAACGTGGTGATTATGTTTATCAATCAGATATTGTTCCAAGATATGGGGTTGTTGTTAAAGTTAAAGACCCAAATAAAAAACTACTTGGTGTTGTGATCCAGCAATTATCTGATGGTAAGGTTGAGGTTAAGGTTTAGATAAGTTTAAAAAGGAATTATTTTGAAAGAGCTTGTATTGTTACTCTCAACAAGTTGTAATGCTAACTGTTCATTTTGCACTCAAAATCATCTCGGTAATGATATGACTATCGAACGATTTAAAGAAATATTATTTCAAAATCCATCATTGAGTTCTTTGGAACTCTTTGGTGGAGAACCTCTTATTAATTTTAAAGTAATTAAAAATATATTTGATAATAAAACAGATAAAGAATTAATAGATAGACTTAGTGGTATTGAAAATATAAAAATTACTACGAATGGTTTACTATTAACTCAAGAGATATATGAGTTCTTTGTCAACCTGAATAAAAAAATAAAAACAACCATTGTGATTTCATACGATGGGATTTTTCAAAATCAACGTGGATATCAATTACCAACTAGGGTTAAGGATATAATTAAAAATGACGCTGGGACTAATAAACTTATTCGCATAAGTTTTGGAGTATATAATCATCCTGATAAACTATTAGATCAGTATTTGGGGATTAAAGAAGAGTTCTCTTTAACTCCAAATAATATTGATTTTTATTTTAATAGAAATTATTATGAATATCCAAATGATATAATTACAAAATTTATGTTTGGTTTTATGAAATTTCTAATATACTTAGATACATTTAGATTACCATTACCAAATAGATTAAAAGAGTATCATATGAGAATCTTGGGTGATATTGGCCCTTCTAGAGGATGTGGTGCTGGAATTGATCGTTTCGCATTTACACCAACTTCTAAATTAAATTGTGGAGTTATAAATAACTCAGAAAATATTGATTTACCAACAGAAGTTGAATTTAATCAAATGTGCTCGGGTTGTTCAATAATTAACCAATGTCCTCGAAAATGTCCAGCGATGTTAAAACACGCGTATGATAATAATCTAAATCAGGATAATATTTTATGTGACATTCATAAAATAATTGTCTCTAGTATTAAAAAATATTACACAAAGGAATAATATAATGGAAGACCAAATAAAAACATATACTGAAATAATTAATGAAATTAGACAAAAAGATTTAAACGATGATGTTGTAGAGGAGTATGCCAATCTTGATCCTTTTATCACTAGAACACTGGTTGGTGAAAATTTATTAGAATCGAGTTTTGCGTTAAGAGATAAAGAACCTCAAATATCAAAAGTATTATTGACTCTTGGAACTTCATTTTTGGAATTGGCTAATAAAGAGATTAATGTTAAAGAGAAATTGCGGAAAGCAATATCGGATAACCCAGATCTTTTGAAATTAATAAAAGATTAATAAAAGATTAATAAAAGGGTAGTTTATGAAACCATTCAATTTGACACTTCAAGTTACTAAAAATTGTAATCTTCAATGCAAGTATTGTTATGAGCTCGGACACCATAGAAAAGAAATACCAAACTTAACTGAGTATTTGAGTGCTCTGGAACTCTTCTTAAAAATATTTAAAAAGCGCAATCAAAAAATAAATTTAATTTATATAGGTGGGGAGCCAAGCCTTAATCCCGATTTCATAGAAAAAACGTTAAATGTTGTGTATTCAACTGGATTATTAAATTCAGTAAATATAATTACAAATGGTATTTTAATTAATAATATTATAAAAAGTATAGAGCAATCAAAAATACCAGAAGAGAGTGTTAAAGAACTCATTAGTATTCAAATTTCTTACGATGGTAAATTAATAAATGATAAATATAGATTAGCTAATGGTAATCCGACATCAGATATAGTTCTTCGAAGTATAAAAAAAATCAAAGAGTTATGTTGGAACATAACTCTTAAAAGTGTTTTGCCAGTTAATGAGATTCATTTGGTTCCTGAAATAATAGAAGAATTCATTGAACTTGGGTTTAAATACCAACCCACCGAAGATTTTTCATACCTCGAACATAAATTAAAAGAATCACTAACTATTGAAGAATATATTAAATATTTTGATGAGCATTTTATAAAAGTTCTTAATATTGAATTAGAAAGATTGGATAATAATTTGCAGCCTATTTCAAGATGGTTTTTAGATTACAGTTTATCTAAAGGAATTTCTGAATGTCAAGCTGGAATTAATTCATTATCAATTAATGAAAGAGGAATGGTTCAATTTTGTCAACAGATAGATTATACTAAAATATTACCTAAAAATCAAAATGATTTTAATTTTTATAATATTTATGATTTGCCTTCAATGAGTCAGTTAGAAACCAACCTTAATAATATTTCAAATAATTTTAAATGCAATCTTATTGAGTCAAAAAGAACACAAGATTATGGATGTAATGATTGTAGTGCTTTATTCTGTGTTAAATGTCCTCTCATAAATTATAAATATTCAAATAGTACAAAAAATATGTACGGACAATATATCGACGAACCATTTCGATGTATTTATTATAAAAATCTTTCGAAATTTTTATACACTTATGATTTAATTAAAGATAAAGATAAAGATAAAGGATAGAGATGTCTTTAAAAGAATGGCATACCGTTTTAAAGCGAGGTGATACATCTGGGTGTGATGTTGTGTGTTATCCAATAGTTACTAGAACATATCACTTACCTTATAAACCAGAAGGGCATAATGACGAAAATTTATTGGATATATATGACAATGCTTCTCGAGATGAATTAATATCTAGCACACATATCCAAACATTACTTAGATTGGTAAAATATCACGCAAATGATAGATTATATCATACCGAATTTGATTATCCAATTCCTCCTGAACCATCAAATGATAATGATGATCCAGGAGCAGAACCTATAAAAATTGATTCATATGATGGTAATAAAATTAAAATCCATTTATTGAATGATGAAACCTACTGGGAAAGTGGTGATACGGATATAACTTATAAAACAACAGATGATGGTACAAAATTCGCTTGGGATTATGAAAATGAATTGCCTAATGAAAAAGATAAATTTAGTTTAGTTGAATCAAGGAATCCAAATTATGTAATTTATGAGTATCGAGCGGATCCTGATAAATATGAAGATCCATATATTTCGAAAATAGTTATTCCTGATCAACCTGGAGAGTTTACTGAGTATATTGAATTCAGTGAAGATGATGATGACGATGCAGAAGATTCAATGTATGCTTATAATAATCCTGAAGATGTTGAAATTCGAGGGGAGTATTTAATAAAATTATTCGGTACAAAACTCGGTACATACGAACTTCAAGCGTTCTCTAATCAACGAACAGATATTGAATACAGTATTGATTTTTATATCACTTATGGTGATAAAGAAGATGAAGATGATGATGGTAATCCTAAAATTAAGACTGATAAAAAGACTGTAAAATTTAAATACAATCCAGTAATAACGTCTACTTATATAATTAATGCTTCTTATCCAGATAGAGTTAAATCATATTTAAAACATCTTGGTACTTTATCAACTTTAAATTACGGTGATTTCAACTCTGGTGACTTAGTAAGATCGGATGATTTTCGTAATTTATTAGAGGCTGCCATTGAAATGAGTAGAGTATGTAATTGCGTAAGTAATTATACAGATGATTCACAAAATATATGTGATTGTAATTATTAATTCAAATGGAAAAGAGGAAAAAATGATTGAGACAAGAAAACAATATGCTATGCTTCAAAATATAGGAAGTGGATTTGCAATAAACACAATAGTTCATCTTGAACCTTCGAAAGCTCAGATGATTCATGATGATATTATTCATCCAATTTCAGAACTTGCAGCCTATACTGTTAATCAAGCTAATTCCAAAAAGAAAATACTCGGTATAAAAAAAGAAGCATTATTAAATCCAGTAATAGAAATTGATGACTTATATGAACCATTCGACACAATAAAAGAAATAGATCATAAAAAACACATAACTCTTAAAAAAATATATGCTTTTTTATTTCAGAACTTAACTTCAAAAGAAATGCTTGCTTTATATGAATTCCAAATACTAAATACAAGATTTGCGAGCCTCGGTTATTTTATCACTCCAGAAAATAAACAAGATATTTATTTAAAAATCATTGAGGAAGATAACGATGAACTCCTTGATGATCTTGAGATATATTTAGATGCCAAAATAATTCTTGATAATTTATATAAACTGTATCGTAAGATACGTAAAGCTGAGAATGATTTAGTATATGCCGAAACTGACGAAGAAATTCAAGAGATTTATGATAAATTTATACAATCATGATTAACCGTAAAATAGGACTTTTAGTCCCAAATAACTCTAATCGGTTAAGAGGCCAACATACTCTACCAAATAGATTATTTGACTTCTTAGAATATTCTAAGAGTTCCAGTCAACTGGAACTCTTACCTATAAATAATTTTTATAAATTGATAAAACATAATTCAATTCAAGAAATTAATGATAACTATCTTGGTTTTATTAATTTCAAACGCAATTACCTCTCCTTACCTGATAAACTCTCTCCTATATTATCTAAAAAATTAAATGTTATGTATTACACCAACGCAATAAGCTCAATTAATTATAAAGAGTTCCAATTAACTCTAAGTAATGGTTTTTTCTACGCTCTCAAATATAATTTAAATTGGTGGTGGTCGTTCTTTCCAATAAATTCGGAAGAGTTCCAGTCGACTGGAACTCTTCCGTCACCAAAAACTATAGGCTATTATTTTAGGCGAGAAGGTTATAATAAAGAGTTAATTAGAACTGAACTTGATTATTTAAAATCAATAAATAATGACAAGAATATTAATATAATTGGGATTGGAGACAAAAGAGTATTTTTGGACACAATTAATTTAATTCCTAATTTAAAATCAAAGTTGATTTTTTTAGAAAATAAACCAAGTTCAATTTTAGACCTAATTAATTCTCTAAAAAATTCTGGTGGGAGATATAGTGCTTTAGAACTCATTGATGACTCAATCCCAAACACCTATTTTGAAATGAGATGGAATAATATTCCTACCGAAATAATTAATTCTGGGTTTGAGTTCAAAAGAACTGGAATACCTTCTGGGATTGATGAAATTAATTATTTATTTGAACACCCAGATCATAAAAAAATTATAGAAATTCTGGCTGACAATTTTTATTTAATCCTTGATAAAAATTTTAGGAAAGAGTTATTTTGGACTCAAACTCAATTAAAAAATAATTTTTATAAAAATAAAAATATACAAAATATAAACTTCCGAGAATTGTTTTGGGAAGCGATCGATAGTACACTTAATTTAATTAAAAAATGGAAGGAAATATAATGGGAAATGGGAAATCATCGAAAAGGATTTTAAATATGAAAAAAGGTCCGGTAGGACCTGGTATATTTAAAAAATATGATTTAGTAATTACTTATCAAAAATCAAATATAGATTATAAAAGAATCAGTGGGCATTTCTTCGAGGCCTTTGATTATTTAGTACACTTGAAAACCAAAGATCCATCTAAAAATATAGCTATTTTAATACAAGATGATTTAGATTTAAATCAAATAAAAATAGCTTTCGAAGATAAATATCTAGAACCAGATTTTACGATTGATGTTTTTATTGACTTCGGAATTAAAAATCTAATAGCTAAAAATATTCTTCATTGTAGTGGTCTAAGTAAAACAGATGAATGTAATTATATAGGAAATATTTTTTCATTTAGGTGCGGACTTGAGCCATTGGATGGTATAGAATATACATTACTTCAAGATAACCGCATTTATACAGAAGATTATGGGTTTTCGACACCTGAATCTCCAAAGATAATAAATTATATAAAAAAAGTAGCCTTTGGAAATTACAGGACTCCAGAAAATAACAGTAATCCAAATAAAACTAGAATTTTAATTTATGATAATACTCGCTGTAGAGAATTAAATGAGCAACTTGAGTCCAAAATAACTGAAGTGCTAAAATTTAGAGAAAGAATAGATCCAGATGTTAATTATGAATTAATTAAAGTTGGATCGGATATTAAATTACCAGTCAATAACTTTTTGGGACAGTTTGATGAGTATTGGTACACACCAACTAAAAATAATTTTGATTGTAGTCCTCGATTAATTCTTGAATGTTTTTTATTTGGCATCCCAGTTAAATATTTATTAACTACAGAATACCTAGAAAAAGACCCAGGTCTTAAATTTAGAATTCTTGACTTGAATTTAAATTATAAAAAATTAATATTGGATGATTCTGACCCTATTTATGATATTATTTTTAATAATTCAAAGACCGGAGATAATTATGCTTTTTAATAATGAGTTCAGTGAACACCATAATTTATATAATAAAATTACTAAAAGTCGTGAAGAAGATGAAATTCATGATCTTGATATAAATTTTGAAAATATTACGAGAAAAGTTAAATTAGATGTTGGTAAAAAATGCAACGCCGGTTGTTTTTTCTGTTATTATAAATCAGAGCTCAACTCCCCGATGAAGACATTAGGTGTTCTTAAAAAAGAAATTGATCTTATGAAATCGATGCGATTTGAAGAAATAGAATTAAGTGGAGGTGAGCCGACGATTCACCCAGATTTTATTGAAATAATTAAATATATCGATTCAATTGGATTAAAAGCATCATTTGTCACAAACGCTTTTGAATTAAATTTAAATGTTCTAAAAGAACTCAAACCATATCTAAATGATATTTTAATTAGTATTCAAGGATATCAAGAAAATCACAATAAGATACTTAGACTTCCGGAGGCCTACAATAATATTTTAGAAGTAATTGATGCTTGTAATAATTTAGACATTCCAGTTAGAATTAACACAACGGTTCATAAAAATAATATAGATAATTTATTATATATTTACGAGGATATTAAATCCAAAGTAAGAACCTGGAATTTAATTCCTATTAATTATTGGGATGATGCCAGAAAGTTAAAGAGGGAAATGCCTTATGAAAAAATATCAGAAGTTCTAGAAAAAATTTATGAAAGAGTTATGAATTCAGTCGCGACTGAATTCATAACTGGAGTTGGTCAAAAATCAACTCCAGTTATGTTGCAACATAACTCTAATCAATTAAATTTAAATATTAGATATTATCCTCTTTGTAAAATAGATCCGAAGTATAAACACTTCGTCAAAAATTATTGGCATCAATATTATGATAAAGAAGACTGGCATCCTTTTTTTATGGATACAAAAGATTTAATTTCTCATAAACAGGAATGCTTTATTCAAGAAGTTAAATCATGTTATATAAGAGATCTTCTCCAAAAGAGAAAACCTTATTATAAAGACAAAGCTTGTCTTAACTGTCCTGATTTTATAATTTGTGATGGATATAAGCCATGATTTATATACTAATTCCGAGCACTAGAGGTATGGATTACCTTGGAAGATTATTAAAATCACTCAATAAAATAAAAATACCAAAAAATATTTTTATTATTAGAAATGTTTCAAAAGAACTCATTCCGGATAATTTTTACCAAAAGTTCAAAGAGACACTCGGGACGGACGATTCTTTAAAAATAAAAACCATTCCTAAAGATACAAACCCAAATAAAAATAACTTGGGTTTGGTTTATAAAGAACTCTTTGATTCAGTACCAAAAGATAATTATTTTTTATTTCTCGAAGATGATGATTATATTTATAATGAATTAACAATGAGTGATTTTAAACTCATTGAAGATAAAAAATTAGTCTTGTGGTTTTATAAATCAGAAATAAATAATCCGGATGTATTAAACTGGATGCGGGCTGTACGATATTTTGAAAAACACAAAGATATTAAATATATATCAGAAGATTTTAGTAAAAATAGTTTTCAAATCTCATGTTTTATGGCTAAAAAGATACAAACTCTCGATAACTTCATCTGGGATAATAATTTAGAAAATGACTATAAATTATTTCAGGAGCATTTGAGTTCTTTTGAACTCAAAGATATTTTAATTTTAAAAAAGATTATGTTTGTGCAGGGGATAGGGGATAATATTAGCTTCCCAAAATATAATAAGGATTTAAGATGGCAATAATATTCGAAGGGGTTGATCATAAAGTTCAAAGGCTTTATATACACTGGGATATAACTACAGTTTGTAATTTTGATTGTAGTTATTGCTATGCTAAAAAAGAGTACAGTCAAAAAGAACTCTGGTTAAAAGAAGATACCGTTGAAAATATAAAAACAGTTATAAAGGCTATTTCTATAAGCACATTACCTGTGTTTTTAGGATTACTTGGAGGAGAACCAACTCTTTCAAAACATTTCGAATTTATTTTAAATGAGTTCAAAAGAACTCATTTCTTTGAAAAAGAAGATAATAAATTATATATTACTACGAATGGAAGTAAGGAACTATGTTGGTTTATAAACCAACATAGTTCCGATTTTTATAATAATAAAGTTATGTGGTTATTTTCTTGGCATTCGGCGCATATGTCTGGTAATTCAAATAAAGAATTTAAAGAAAAAATAGAAGTTCTTTTGGGGAAGGGTTATAAGGTTAAAGTTAATCTTATGATACCTTTGACTAAAGAAAAGTGGGCTGACTTAAAGGAACTCTCTTTAGAGTTAATTAAATTGCAGAAAAATTTTACCAGCCTTATTTTACACCCTCATTTTATATACAAGAATGAACACCAAATATATGAATACCCAAAAGATACAAAAACTTATTTTAAAGAAATTTTTGAAAATATCCCAAAAGAGTTCCAAATGACTCAAATGACTCAAAAGACACTTTTAAACGACATTGAAATATTTGAGACAGGTCTTAATAATTTCAAGGGTTGGGATTGTTATTTAAATAACTATGAGATTAATCTAGGTGCAATTGTATCTAAATTTTGTGTTCAAGAAACAACCAATCTTAAAAATAATATAACGTTCTTTAAAAAAATAAAAAAAGTGGTTCCAGTTATTTGTGAACATAGTCAATGTTCATGTGATGGACTCTTAAAAATACGAAAAGAAAAGGAAATATAGAAATGCCTGATAAAATAATAGTAGACTATATAAATTTTTTTTCAAAAAAAGATTATATTGAATTCACTGCCCCAGAATTTTCATCATTTGATAATTTCAATCTTAAAATAGATACAATTGCAGATTTATTTTTATTGTACTTAAAAGATTTAAAAGAGTTCATTAGCACTCAACATATAGAATATATTTATGAAGAAATGATTCCGTGGTTTTATTTTAATAAAACATTTGATAAAATTCATTTAAGAAAACCACGGAACTCAAAAGATTATTCTGATACTATAAAAATAGAATCTGTTTTAGAATATATTGAGTTATGTTCCAACAGCAACATTATTAATTATTTTTTACTTGAATATATATTTTTAATTTATTCTGGAGTCATAGATCATGATTCATTTAATAATTTTAAAGTAATCGATGATAAAAACATTAATGATTTTTTTATAGAAGTGTATAAAAAAATAGGTATTGATAATAAATATTCATCGGAGATAATTACTCAAGAAGATTTAGATATAATTGGTATGTTGAAACCGACATCATTTCAACTAAACACACAATTAGATTATTTTATGATGCATAAAAAGTTACTTTTGAAACTAAAACTACAAAATAAAAAAGAGGTATTGGATCAGTTAGCTTTCGACCGAGATAAACTCAAAGATATTTTAAATGCAATTGATATTAAAAATCCAATATCTTTTATAGAGATTATAAAAGAATTATAATGATTATTGAAATCAAATTAACGCATTACTGTAATTTAAATTGTAGTTATTGTGTATCTATGCACTCATCAGATAAAACATTATGTGAGAAAGAGCAATTTGATTTAGAAGGATTTATTAACTTTCTGGATGAGTTCCAGTGCACTGGAACTCATCCACGATTTAAAGAAATTAAATTCTTTATTTTTGGTGGAGAACCTTCAACAAGCAAAGATTTAATTCCTCTTGTTAATTATCTAAATAAACTGGTTGATTCAAATAATATAATTATACAAACCAACCTCACCAATTTAAGTACTCTTAAAAAAATCAATTGCCTTATCAATATAAGTTGGCATCCGGAATTTATATCATTTAAAGAATTAATTAATAGGTTAAATAAACTACCTCAAGAAAGAATTAACGAAATAGCCTTTATGGATGTCGATGATAAATATTATAAATATTATAATATACTCAAAAAACTTTATAAAGTTGAATTTTGTCCAATTATAGAGGATATTGTACATTATGATGGACGTTGGTTGAAAAGATTAAAAGAACTTAAAAATAAAGATATTTTTAAAGTAATCCAAAACGACGAACATTTTCATAAATTTAAATCAAATAAAAGTAATTACGATTATTGGGTTAACGAAGAGCATTCTATAGGAAAGAAATGTTTTATAAATTACGAAGTATTATTTATTTCAAATAATAAAGTTTATGAATGTTTTAATGATATGTTTTTTAATATCAATGGAATTAATCTTAGAGATTATGAGTACATTCCAAAAATTAAAATATGTCCTCATCAGAGATGTTTTTTTGACATGAGATATCAGGAAGAAAATTATGAAAAAAACTAGTTGTGTTCATAAGAACTATTATTTTAATTATAAAATAACATTTATGTGTAATCAAAATTGTAGTTATTGTTATGAAAAAAAAGATAACCCAGATATATGGAACAATTATTATTTGCCTTTTAGATTAATTCAAAAAGAAATTCAATTATTTAAAATGATTGAATTTCCATGTTGGATTGAATTACTTGGTGGAGAGCCTTTGACACATAGATATTTCAAAGAAATATTGACACTCATGGTAATTGAGTTGACCATGCACTCAATTTCAATCAGCACTAATGCAACTGCAAGAAATATTGAAAAAATGAAAATTCCTCAAGAAATTCTAAATAAAGTTTTCTGGATGTTGTCATGGCATGAAGGCATTACTAATTTTAATAAATTCAAAGAAAATTGTGAATATCTTCTTAAAAATAATTGCCAAATGCAGGTAAATATTATGACAAAATCTCCCAATAAAGAATTTTTGACGTGGATTGAAAAACAGGATTTAACTATAAAATTTTTGGATATTTGGGATCCTTTTGCACCATCAGAAGAAATTAAAAAAATAATGCCAACAGATGCACCAAAATATGGAGAACCTTGTAAATATTTATACAATGAAATTTTTATTGATCGTTCTATGGTGACCGCAGCTGAATGTGTTTTACCAAAAACCCCAATAAAATTTGATAAAGAATTTGTGAAAAATTTGGAACCTTATAAAAATAAGACATGTCCAATATTAACTGGATGTAATGTACCAAACGCTGATTTATGTACACCAAATGAAAATGCGACCATAATATGAAAGAAAATTGTATAATTCTAGCGTTGGATAATAATCCAGAAGAACCAGACTACCATAAAATGATATTTTTATTAATACATAGTGTTCGAATGTTTGATCAAGATATAGATATTCATATTTTAATAGGATCTGATAGAGTTCCGACGCACACAATCAACTTATTAAAAAATTTAAAAAAGATTTTTATCTATCATAATGAGTTCCAAAGCATTCAAAGAATAAGATATTTTTTAAGAAATTATTGTATAAAATATTTTTCATACGACCAAAACCTCTTAAAAAAGTATAATCAACTCATATATATTGATATCGATGTAATATTGATAGATAAACCTTCTTGGCCTATTTTAAATCCAAATGAGATCATTGTTGAAAAAGTACCTGATGAAATAATTAAAATTGAAAATAATATTCTTCGAAAGAATATAAATAACAGTAAACCAGTCTATTATAACTGGTTCACTATTGTAACAGATTCAAACAGATTTATATGGAATATTGATTATGTATCAGTTACAGTTCTTAAAGACTCAGATATTGAAATTTCAAGAAGAATAAATAAATCAAGTTTAAAAATAATTGATCAGACTATCGGAGCTTATTATCCAAAACATAAGCTCCATAAAGGCACTTTTTTATTTCATTATGATGGATTTATAGATAGTGGGTATTTCTATAAATTAAAAGAATTTAGTCCAAAATTGTATTCAAAGCTAAATAAAATTCTTAAAATATATAATATTAAAGATAACTCAGTAGAAAATTATTGGGAGAATATAAAGGAATTAGAGTGAGTAATATGTTTAATAATCGATTTAGTTTCCCATTTCGAGTGGATATTGAAATGAATTTCGAATGGTTTCAAAAGCACTCGAGTTTAATAAAAGAAATTTATATATCCCCAGATATATTTAATATCAATATGAATCCAATGAATGGAAAAGAGAATTTTAAATATAATTTACCGGAGTATATTAAATTCTTTAATGATTTAAAATCAATCGATATTGGAGTATGTCTGGTTATAAATAATATATTTAACCCTCCTGATTTAAATACAATAAAACGATTAATTAAAAAATACGATTTTATAACATCAGTTGTAGTTCCAGATCACTCCTGGTTAAGTCTAAAAGAACTCAACATCGAAATAAAAAATACTGTTATCATGAATCCATCTTTCGATGATATTTTATTAGGAAAATATAATGATTTTGATATTATATATATCCATGATGATATAATACATAATAAAAATAAGTACAAAGAGTTAAAAAGAACTGGGCTGAAATTTGGAACAGTTGTTAACTATTCAGATTGCTGCACTTTCTGTAATAAAAAACAAGAGCATTATAAATTAATCAATAATAAAAAATACAATTATAACACTTTCTGTCCTACCAAAATGTGGTCCCAGCACGAACTTCTAATGAAAAGGAATTCTATTCCAACCATTAGATCGGAATATCAATATTATTTAGATACTATTGATATTTTTAAATTACAAGGGAGAGGGGTCACTGAGACATTTAATTCAGCAATTAATATAATCGAAGGTATTTCATCAAATCAAAATATATTTACGGAAGAATATTTTAATTTAATTAGATTCTTAGGTAATGATTATAAAGAATGGGTTCATGAAGTTCGAAATTGTGGAGGAAATTGTCTCAAGTGTAATTTTTGTGATAATATTATAAAAAAGAGGTTAGATGGAAGACAATAAAATCGAAAGTCTTTTTGATTTATATATCAAAAAAGACAAAGACAAAGCAGATACTAGTTTTATAAATTTTATTCAGAATGATTTTACTAGAAAAGATTTCGAGTATTTAAAAGCACAAGAATATAATAATAAACTGGTTATTGAGTTTAAACCAACTGATAATTGTAATTTTAATTGTAGTTATTGTTGTTTTCATAATAAAAAATCGAAGGGAATGTCGGAATTGACTTTTAAAAACTTCATTAATTTTTTAGAATACAATATTGAAAATAATATATTTCCACAAGAAGAGTTTTTTATTTTTATTTACGGTGGTGAACCAACAATGCACCCCAACTTAACTAAATTTATTATTGAATTAAATGAGTTCAAAAGAACTCATAATAAAAAAATAAATTTCTTGATACAAAGTAACGGGAGCATGTGGTCTCTTACTAAATTTAAAAAAGAAATAAACATTTTAAAAAATGCCAATGTTAATTTTAAATTCAGCTTTAGTTACCATCCAGAAGAAGTAAAATTAAATGATTTAATTCCAAAAATTAAATATTTAATTTCTGAGGATGCTTTCGATGTATTAACGTATATGTTGACCATTTCAAATATTAAGAAAGATATACATATGATAAATTTCTTTGAATCAGCTAATGTTCCTATTTATGTACGTACGATTTTACAAGAGTCTGAGTTATTTAATTCAGATGGTAAATTCAAGAAATATAAAAAATATATATCAACAGATAAAGATGATGATTCTTATATTTTAACGACTAAAGATGCAAATAATAAGATTATAAATACTAAGATGTCTTTCGAAGACTTATCAACCCAAGGTTATTTGAATTTTAATGGTTATAATTGCAGTGCTGGTATTAATAGCTTTTTAATTTCTCCTGAAGGTGAAATATATCGTTGTGATATGGATTATTTATATAAAAAAAATAGGCTACATGATGTTAATTCAGTTCAAGAATATAAACCATCTAAATGTTTAAAATGTACTCATACTTTTTGTAGTATATATTTTAGCGACAAATGGAAATAAAAATGAGGGCATTTGATTTTTCACAAAATAAAATAAAAAGACTGATAATTAAAATTAATTCACCTGAAAAAATTAAAGATTTTTTAGAAAGAATCGATAAATTATCTAAACATAAAAAGGAGTTTTTTTTAAATGCTTTAAAAGAAACTCCCAATCCAAAAGAAGATCCAAACGAAATAGTTAGAATAAATCTAGATGATTATTTGAATGGTTGGAATTTATATGGCTATGATCAAAAACCGATTTCACCGAAGGCTCTAATAAAATATCATAAGATAGGTTATACTTCGAAAGAAATAAATTATTTTACTTGGGATATTAATATTATTAATCCAGAAAAAAAAACTCTGATAAAAAGTAGAACAAGATCTTTAGAATATTATGATTTATTATCGAACGTAGCTTTAAATAAATCTAAAAAAATAGAAATGCCAAATAATGATATAATTTTATTTCCTTATGAGAAAGAGACTGAATTAATAACCACAGAAATCTTCCAGGAAAATTTCCTTGAAAGGTTTCTTGATTTTATCATAATGTGGTATTCAAAAGGTTTATGGTTAAATCATTTTAATACATACAGCATTCGATTTTATAACGGGCAATTTTTTATTCACGATCCTGATATTTTTTATATCCAAAAAGATAATTTTAATATAATGGACATAAATAATCAAAATGAATTTTTGATAAATTATATGGATTATAAATTGCGTGCAAAAAGTACAATATATACTATTAAAAATCCTAAAGATTTATCTGATGAAGTTTTAGATTATATATACTGGAATTATTATTTTTTAGAGGGCATTGCGCAAATCACTCTAAAAAGAATTCAAGATAAAAATTTATCATGTTATAGTATTAATTATATTTAAAGGAAAATTGATGCGCGAGAAGTTCTGGGAATGGTTTTGCTTAAATGCAAATGAATATAATTTATATTTTATCTGTTGTGATCTTTGGCGATTCAATATTCCAGATGATATAAAACACAGAGTTATTGATTTGATTACAGCTGAAGATTTAGTCTGGCCCGTCGCCGCAGGAATTGCTAGGAATAAAGCTAAGGTTTTCATATATGGTGTTTCATTTTTTAATATCGGGCGCCTCGAGAGCCTAAGAAGTGAAATAGTTCATTCAGGCTTGAGTTGTTATATACTCAACGCTGGAAAATATGGTTATGATAAATATGGCCCAAGTCACGCTTTTTATGAAGATGATGATATAAAAATTATGAAAAGTTTACATAAGAACATAGAAATTCTCGATGAACCATCAGATGAAGTTTTATATGAAAGTTTAAATAATTTTAAAGGGTTAGAGTTATGTTGCAACATAACTCTTTGCGATCAAAAAATAATATATTTGAGATTAGGTAAAGATTAATAAAAATATTAATATTATAAAAGGAGTCAAGATGAGTTTTTTAAAGAAAATGGATAGAGCGTTACATAGAAAAGAATATCAACAGTATAAAAATCAACTACAGATGCATCATAGTTCAACTAAGCAATTAAAAGATCTAATTGATCAAAAAGAAGCAATGTACCAAAAACATAAGTTTAGTGCAGGAGCAGGAGATCTTAAAAATGAATTAGATGAATTATATAATAGTTATAATCATCATTCTGAAATGGTCAACCATTTGCAAAAACATGGATTAAAAGCACTGAAGATGACGCCTGAAGAAATTAGACAAAAAGAAAAAGAAAATAATATGCTTAAATATGGATTGGCTGGTGGTTTTGTGACCGGTTCAGTATTAGCCCCCCATTTAAATCCATTTGGAGTAACCGAAAGTTCAGGGCTTTTTGAATCAGCGAAATTAAAATTCGGAACAGAAAAAGAATAATTAGAGTATAAATAATTATGGATTCAAAAGTATATAAAATTCTAGACATTTCCAAAGAACATAATTTAAGTCATCTACCGAGTGCTCTTTCATATATTGAAGCAGTTAATTATACTTTTAAAAATACAACTGGCCCTATATTATTAGGCAAACCACACGGAGCTGCTGCATTATACACAACCTGGCTTGAGATGGGTTTTATAACCAAAGAAGACCTTAATAAAATAGAACCAGACGGAGTTTATACAGAAGAGTTCCAAAGAACTCTAAAGATACCAAGAATAGTTTATGTTGCAAATACTTTAGGTAATGCCATTGGTGTTGCGATGGGAATGGCGATTTCGAATACAAAAGAAACATATAATGTTTTGGTATCTGATTCCTCCTTTTTAATGGGGACAACTCTTGAAACATTATTTCAACTAAAAAGATTTAATTTGGATCAAAAACGTTTAAGAGTTATAGTTGACTGGAACTCTTCAACAGCCACAAATCAAATGCCAATTGATTTAAAAACATTTAAAAAAATTATAAAGAATTTAGAATTAGATAATTTTATTTTCTTCGAGAATAAAAAAGGAGCAGGTGTGTCAGAAATAGAAAATAATCCAAATAAATTTCATTATTCATCTAGAGTTCAAAAGCACTCTAGTCTCGATAAAAATACAAAGGAAAAAGAATATGAACCAGAAAGACAAACCTGTGTATCTATTTCACGAATTGAATCCAAAAGTCCTGAATCAAATAGAGCGATTGGTAAATTTGAATCCAGATATAATTTTAACATTTGATGATGGATTGTATTCAAACTGGTGGTATTTTAAAAAATTAAATAATATTTTCAATGGTCCTAAAATATTTTTAGTGAATGCTGATATAGTTTTGAGTGCTAATGAACTCAAAGAGCATAAATTAAAAGTAGATATTGAATGCACAGAGGCTCATGAAAATTATTTTAGAAATAATGATGCTAGTGCTTATATGCAGATGATTCATCTTAAAGCAATTAGTCAATACCAGAATTGTTTTATCGGTTGGCATACAAACAATCATACAGATCTGACCTTTCCAGATGAAAATATTTCTTTAAAGGATAAAATTATTTTTTTTAAAGAAGATATTCAAAAGGCAAAAGAGTTCTTTGAAACTCTAGAGTTACCTTTAAAACATTTTCAATTTCCTTATAATAAAGAGGACCAAATATATTTAAGTCTTCTGAAAAAAGAAATAAATAGTAACATAATATATTACCCTAGTCGTATAGAATTGAAATAAAAATTGAAAAATTTTCGAATAAAAAATTAATGGGTGGAGTGCTTAAGCACTCCACCCAACCCTTCTGTGTTAAACTTTTTTGATTCCTAGAACATTTATAAATGCATAGTTCTCTTTAAGCACCTCTATTTGGCAATCATAAAGACTACCGACTTCAATATCGTCAATTGAATTTCTCGATGGAAATCCGAGTCGACCATCAGGTAATACGAATACAACTTTTTCTGGATCCTTGCGATTTTGCTGCGCCTTCAGCACCAATGAATTTCCTTGGTATACGCTATTTTCTAGCTGGTTTTTGATATCTTTTAACTCATTTTGTAGCATTTAATTTTCTCCATTTCTATTTAAATTTTCTTCTACATCAGCCTGTGCTTCATCAGCTTGTGCTTCATCAGCCTGTGCTTCATCAGCTTGCTCTTCATCAGCCTGTGCTTCATCAGCTTGCTCTTCATCAGCTTGCTCTTCATCAGCCTGCGCTTCATCAGCTTGCATTGCATCCATAAATGATGTTACCAGTATAACTGATGCCACTTTTGCATCTGACATTTCTAACATAGATTGGAATAATAATACAACATAAACTAAAGTAATTATTACACCCCAGAATATATTAATATATGACTCTATCCAAAATAAAAAGATAAATCCAAGAAGTATAAACCACAATACATTTAATAATTCTCTTTTTTCTATCAGTGTTTTAGCTTCCTGATTAAGCAATATAAACATACTCCAGAAAATCTTTAGATTTTCTCTAGTTGTATCGTACCAATTCCAAAACCAGTTTGATTCCGTATAAATTAAATAGTCAGTTGACTTTAAACCCAAGTTATACATAACTTTATCTTCATCGACTGGTTTTAACCCAAGCCTATTGGTCAATGCTAAAAAATTCCAATGGAGCATCGCTCTATAAGCCCAAGCGAAAGTGATAGGAATGACGAATACACCCATGATTAAAAATATACTAACCATTTCTAATCCGGCACTTATATCACCATGTGGTAATAGAATATCTACAACAATTCCAACTGCCATTATTGGCAGTGCTATGAAAACATCTAAATGATATTTTCTAGGATTAATATCTTCGTTGCGAAGATTCGCAACGAACTGATCTATGACAAACATTATTCACCTACCTCCGTTTTTAAATCTGTTTCAAGTTCAGGCTCATCATCAACATCTATGACATCTAGACCTTGAACTTCCTGAACACCTTTTGCTTTTTTAGGCTTCTTCTTCTTTTTGGCCTTCTTCTTTTTAGGCACATTGGCCTTTTTCTCTTTCGGCTCTTCGAAAGTCTCTTGCATTTTCTCTTTCACAAGATTATCAGCTATAAATTGATTCTCTTTTTCAATGCAATCTTTACTCTCTTCATCCGAAAGCACCTCAAGTTTTAGTGCTTCGTCAACAACTCTAATAGTGACTTTAGATCTTTCATCTAGTTCACCATTGAGTTTAAGTTGAGTTAATTGTGACACTACAAAATCATTTATGAATCTTGTAATTGGCCTTGCACCCATTGAAGGATCATATGCTTTTGCAGCAATAATCAATGGTGCAGCATTTGACCATACGAGATCAATCTTGTGTTCAGATTTAACCAATTTAGCCATTTTACTAAGCTCACTATCAGCAATCTCAATAATGTTAGCTAAACTCAACGCATTATAATTAACAATGGCATCAAATCTATTGATCATCTCTGGTCTCATAAATTCACCAAGATTATCTAGGCTTAGGTTACTGGTCATGAGAATAATAGTATTCTTGAAGTCAACTTCTTTTCCTTGCCCATCTGTAAGACGACCAGCATCAAGTACCTGAAGCAACGCATCCATAACTCTAGGATGTGCTTTCTCTATTTCATCAAAAAGTATTACACTATATGGATTATTCCACACAGCATCTGTCAATTGACCACCACGATCATGACCAACATAACCTGGAGGTGATCCAAATAATCTTGATACAGCATGTCCTTCCATGTACTCAGACATATCGAATCTATGTAATGTTTTATCAGTATCGAATAAACATTTAGAGATCGTCTGAGCAGTTAGTGTCTTACCAACACCTGTAGGCCCAAGCAGTAAGAATGAACCAACTGGTTTATTCGCATTTACAAATCCCAACATAGAGTTCTGAATCACTGAAGTAATTTTATACACAGCATCTTCTTGACCTTTAACAACCTGCATTGTATTCTCAGGAAGATTTTTATATCTTTCGATATCTTCTTCTTGTGCACTTGCAGGAATACCAGTCCATTTTTCAATAACTGTTTTTATTACCCCCGGATCCATGAAATTCAAGTTAGCTCTTGAAGCTTTTATAAGCTCTTCTTTTTGAGCTTTAAGTTCCTCGAGTTTTTCATCCAACTCAGGTAATTTATTAAACTCACCAAGGTTTATAAGAGTTAATCTTTGATTGATTATCTCTTTTTCTTCTTGATGATTTAAAGCTATCTGATCAATAAGCTCTTTTTGCGCTTCAATATCCGTTTGGATATTTTCAAGATGCTCGAGGCTCTTCTTAAGCTCCTCTTTATCGATTTCATCACCTTCAATCTCTTTCCAGCGAATCTCCATCTTGAGTGCATCAACCTTAGCTTTAGCTTTACTAAGCTCATCCGGTAAAGCATCCATACGCATTTTAAGGATACTACCAGCTTCTTCAATCAAATCTATAGATTTATCCGGCTGATTTCTATGCGCCAAGAATTTATTTGACAGTTTAATAGCAGCTACCATTGACTCATCCGGGATAACTATAGAAAAATAATCCATAAATCCCCGAGCTCTCGCTTCCAAGATATTCAAGACTTGATAGTCACTCATCTCTGTAATTCTTACAGGTTGAGTTCTTCTAGTCATAGCATTATCTTTTTCAACTAGTTTAAATTCATCGTTAGTTGTAGCTCCGATGAGTCTGCTTGCACTTCTAGCCATAGCTGGCTTCAAAGCATTTTTGAGCAAATCATTACTCATTATTAAATGGAATTCATCAATGAAGATTATGCTATCATCCTGCGCTGCTGAATCCATGATACTCATAAGAACTTCTGCAGCCGCTTGGCCTTCACCAACGACTTTAGCAATATCTATTTGCCAAATACGAGTTCCTAACAACTCCAATGGAATCCCATCTTTTCGAGCTATTTTTTCAGCAAGCCCCTCGACTATAGCAGTCTTACCAGTACCAGCTTCACCAATAAGAATTGGATTTCTTTTGGTCTTACGGATAAGTATCTGCATAACCCTTTGAACCTCTTCATCTCTACCAATAACTGGGTCAAGCTCACCATCTAGTGCCTTTTGAGTCAAATCAACACCATATTTTTCCATTAGCTCAATATTGCTTGAACTATAGAATCCCATATTTGGATTCAGTGGAATTATTTTGGTTAAAGCTGAGTCAACCACTGTTCTATCAGCTTTTTCATAGATATAAGTTTTAATAATGGTACTAAAGGTACTACTATTATTAATTAAGAATCTTAGTGTTCTAGGCAAAGCTAGAAACACATCTTCGGATGAGCTTTGAGCTTGTCTAAGCCAATTGATTAGATCATCAGAAGTTCCTTTAATCTTTTTAATTTTAAGATTATTTAAAACATGTTCTTGAGCCTCAGCTCCAACTAGTGTTCTAAATAAACTAGTCCCGGCCAAATTAATGGCGAAATTATTTAATACCCAATCACTTGGGACTTCTTCGGAAGGCTTCAGAAGTTTTAAAATATCGGCCGATATTTTCGTAAGATTTTGCATCTTCAATTCCTTTAAAAATAAATTACAATTAAGAGTTAGAGTTCAAAAGAACTCTAACTCAAAGCAAATGGATCCAATTTTGCGTAAGGGAATTTATACGCGTATTATCGAATAAAAAAATTCGACACCCAATACATCTATGACCCCAGAGGGAGAGGCTTTAATAGCCTCTCTTGTTCCTCCAGAAGTCATAGAAAATGACGCTCTTTGGTGAGAGCTTGTTAAAGCTCCACCAAAGAGCGAACACTGTCCCTAGAAGGGCACCTAGTCCGACGAGGGCACCGAGAGCCCAAGCAACTGGGTTGTTTATAATGAGCTCCCAGTTCGATGTCACTCCAAAATGGAGTGACACAAAGAAAGCGGCGAAAATCCAGTGATCCGGATTTTCGCCATCTTCGCCTCTTTGGGCCTTGTGTTGGAGATAAACTCCGAAAAGGCCGAGAGCCCAGGCCATAATACCTCTTAAAACTCTTTTCCAGATCGGGCCTTGGCTCGCGGCCGCGAGCCAAATGTTAGCCACTAGGGCGAATGCCCCAGTGGCTAACCAAGTAATCCCTGCCACCTCTGCATACGCTTGGGCAGTAGCTGCCCAAGCGTAATCGGTCCCTCCGTGACCGATTACAGAAATACCAGAAACCGCCACGCTGAAAAGTGTGGTCATGACTACTAGAGTCACAGAAGATTTAATCCAGAAATCTAAAGATTTCAAAACATTAATAGCTTTCATTATATTCTCCTTATGAGATTACACCCAATGAAAAGGGCTGCAGCATTACCTGCACTATAATATGTCTATTATTGACAACTATAAAGAACCTACCCGATGTAAGTTCAATAATATTATTTATATACTTAATATATTTATTCTAAAACGAACATATAATAATTAAATTACATTTTAAAGGAAATATATGTCAAGTACACGAAAGATTATAACAGGAGCCGCTGGCTTCATTGGAAGAAATTTAACGAAAGCAGTTCTTTTGAACTCAACACAAGATGATACTATTGTATGTATTGATATTCAAGATATGACATCTCTGGGTTTCGAAGAAGCTAATATCAATGGAGCTAATTTAATACTAATTCAAAAAAATATGAAAGATATAACACCAGATGAATACAATATAATTTTTGATGTTCAAGAGGACCAAGACGAAGAAGAACAGAAAGAGTTCTTTTTGACTCATTTGGCGAGTTCAGTCGGAGTAGATAAAATCCTAGAATCTCCCCAGGCAATTACCGATGATCTAATAATGAACTCAAATTTAATTAATTATTTAAATAATTTACCGGATAATATAACAGGCCGTGTTGTATTTACAAGCTCCAGTGAAATATATGGTGAGCAAACAGTCCTCGAAGAAACCACTGATCTTAAAATGCAATCACCGGAAAACTATTTAAGAGGGATATACGCAAGCCAAAAACTTATAACAGAACATCTATTTTTAAATTCTTTAATTAATTCAAAGACAGATGTAAGAATTCTTAGGTTATTTAGTATAACTGGGCGCGATCAATCAACTGATTTCGTAACTCCGAAATTGATTGAACAAGCAGTGAATAATCAAGATATTACTATTTATGGGGATGGTTCACAATCAAGAGCATTTATGCACATCGATGACCTAATAAATATTATTCTTCATGAAGAGTTATTTAGCACTCTTAGTGATGGAACCGATAATAAAATTATTAACGCAGCGAACCCAAGAAATTTAACTACAATTTTTCAATTAGCTAATTTAATAAAAACATTAACAGCAAGTTCAAGCGAAATAGTTTTTGAAGATGGACCAATCGGAGAAACATCAAGAATCCCTCAAATCAATAGACTTAATAAATTCTATAGACCTCAGATAGATCTTTCGACAATTATTAAATCAATAGTCGAGACACAATTCCCAGAAAAAGAACTCAAAGAATTGAATTCAATCAATATAAATACAACAGAAGTTCAAGAAGATGAAATTGATTACATTGAGTTCGAAATAACTGGAAATACAGAACCCGAAGCAACCATTATAATTGAATGGGCTGATTCTTCATTGGATTCAACCGAAGCTGATGCCGAAGGAAATTGGACAATCGAGGTTAAAAAATTAAAAGAAGATGTTCAAAATGAAGTGGCTACAATTACAGCGCAATTGAATACAATTGTATTCAGCGCAATTAATTTTAGGGTTGAATAGAGTTGAATAAAACGGAGTAGATTATGAATGTAATTATCGCGGCACATATCGATGATGTTGAAATAGGAATGGGAGGTATTCTAGATAAACTAGCCTCCTTAAAAGAAGAGACGAAAATAATTATTTTAAGTTCAGGAAGAAAGAGTCAGTCAGAAACCAACATAGTGCGAGAAGAAATCTTTAGAAAGAACATTTCATTTTTTAAAGGCCGGGAGTACTCTGGTCGCTTCGAGTGCTTTGTCAACCCAATGCCGGTTGATTTGGAGTTCCATATTTATAGAGATCAACTAAGAGAATTTCTCGAAGGCACTTATAAAAACATTTTATTAGAAATACCAGCTGATGAAATTCTTAGAGCATTTACAGTATATCCTGATAATCATAATGATCATAAGATTGCTTCAGAATTAACGGATACTTGTGTGCGTTTGAACTCAAACCTCCCGAAAAAACCAAATTTGTATCTCAAATATTTTATTCCATCAAGTGCCGGTTTCGATATTCCGAAAAAGAATCTTTTTTATTTTAATTTCAGTTCTTTTGCACTCAAGAAGAAGATGATTCAGAATTATAAAAATCTTTTCGATGGTCCATCGATGGATACCAAATATATTAAACTCTTCAATAAAATCCAAGGTCGTTTTATTAATAAAAAGTTCGCGGAGGTATTTCATGCCGAATACATCAATGGATACTTTGGTAATTTATTTTCCTAGGAAGAGTTCTGTTGCAACAGAACTCTTCCGCCAGAATCCAAAAGAAGAAATTCCAGATTTAAATTCACTAAAAGAATTATATAAATACCTCAAATCTCCCAAGGCAATGAAAGTAAAAGAGATAATAATTATTGATTTTACAAATCCTATTTTTTCGGAACGTCGATATCCTCGTAAAACTACGAACCTAAAAATTACAAAAGGTATATATAATTTTTTAAAGTATATTAACCAAACATCCCAGAATTTTCCAAAAATAAAATACGTTTTTTTATCTTCAGTAGGAGTTCTAGACCGATATTTTAATTTACCAGGAAGCTCCCAAAAACAACTACGTTATAATCTCGATAAAAAACAGACAGAAGAGTTCTTAAGAACTCAAACGTTTATAAATTATATTATAATTAGATTACCTCTCTGTCCAGTTAAAAAAGAAAATCTCTTGATAAAAAATATAGGAAAGAGTTCAAAAGAACTCTTTAACTTAGATCTAGGGATCCCAGTACTTGCTATAAATAAAATAAAATTATTTTTCGAGGCAATAAAAAATCCGGATAAGAGTGCCGAGGCACTCTTATCCGTCGAGTTCATTACAATCGAAGATACATCCAATCCTGAAAAAACTAAAGAATTTCTTCTGAGGAATTAATAGCCTCTTGGGCTAAATCTTTAAAGACATTCAATAGATGTATATTTGGTGCATCAAAAACATTAAACCCAGCTTTATGCAAAGCTAAATAACTATTTGAAATTTCAGATAGTTCACTATCCGAAAATCCAGAATTTATTTTCGAGTAATATCTTGTCCCTATTTTAATATCTCCTGTATTTGAATCCAAATAATGTATTGTAATTTCAGGTCCTATGAAATTAAGCAACTTATTTAAAACACAATATCTGGATTCAACCCGCAGTTTATGCGAAGTGGAAATATGACTGAAGATCATTACTGCAGGCCCATCTTCCCTATGCAAAACCCCAAAAGAATACCATGTAAATTTAAGTTGAGTTCGGCCGAGGTATTTTATAATTGCTGGCCCATTATCTCGATGCAAAACATCAAACTGGTAGAAATGAAGAGATAATTTTTTTATTCGACCAGTTGATTTAACCTGATGTATTTCAATCCTAGCCGGTCTATTATCTCGATGACACTTACCAAAAAGAAAATATTGATATCTATAAAAATTAAGATTATCTTCATATACTCTTTTTTCATAAGCAGGCCCATCTTCTCGATGTCTATGATTAAATCTATACCATATTTTTTTAACTTGATTGATTTTTCCATAAGAATCAAATATGTAATTTAAACTCGCTGGCCCACCAATTCGATGATGTTGACCAAATTTATACCACTTCTTAGTCACTGACAATACTCGTTGCCCAGTATTCTTTCTCGCTATAACAATACTTGCAGGACCATCTTCTCGATGCAGTAATCCAAATGAATAGAATTCCTTACGATATTCTTCATATTCCTCGGTTATAAACATTCCATGTTTTATCTTGAATTTGTCATAGATATAATCTCTCTTGGCTGAAGCACCAAATTTAGACATATTTGATATATGCAAATCAAATGCTTTCTTTGTAAAATGAATACCAAAAAGAAAATATCTAACCTTAACAGTCCTATTAGAGAGTACAATATATTCAGCAGGACCATCTTCTCTATGTTTATAACCAAACTGATAAAAATACATTTTTTTAATATCAGAGCCCCTTCTTTCAACTACAGTAGGACCATTCTCGTTATGCATTTTACCAAATTTATACCAATTATAAATTCTATATATGTGATCAACCACTGGATAAAAATCAATATAAGCTGGTCCATCCTCTCGATGATATTTATTAAATTGATAATAATCCTCCCTAAAATATTTGGTGTCGTCTTTAATTGAGAGTAATTTTACTGCAGGCGCATTTTCTCTATGTTTGAAACCAAATACAAAAAACCAAATTTTAGTTTGCAAGTTCCCATAATCATCTATAACTGCAGGCCCATTTTCATTATGAAAATTATTAAATTTTAACCATTGTTGGCTTTTTGCGTTGTTGGTTTTAGTCATGTAAAAAGGATGCTCATCACAATGATCAAAACCGAATTGACAAGGTTGTTTTGCATCAGGAGTAATACTCATTTGGCATCCAAAAAAATTTTTAGAATCCGGAGAATCAAATTCAACAAGATAATCATGAAACCTAAGAGGCTTGTTATAATTTCTACAGAAATCAAAAAATCTCTGAAGTTCTCGATCACTTGATTCGAGATCTAAAAAATATTTTTCAATTAGATTCTCAAAACCACCTGTGAAATTTTCAAGTATTTGGTTGATATTTGGCCGTAATTTTTCAAACGGCCCAATATCAACCTCCTTTATTTCATTAAATATTTTCATTATCTTCTATCCTTCAAAAGAATATTCATTGTTTACATTGTACTCAATCGTTTGAGTTTTTATATCAATTACAACAACGAGTTCTTTCGCCGGTCCGAGCAAATCAAACTCGGAAATGAATTTATCAAAGTCTCCAAATAATTTATTTTTTGGAGATATAAAATCATCATTTGTAATATATTTTCTTCTTACTTCATCTGCTGTAAAATATACTCGAATTTCTTTAGTTCCATGTTGAAGTAAGTTATTTATGCTTTTTTCATCATCATTAAAAAAAGCTGCCTGGATATTTAAAAAAGTATCCTCCGAAATCTCTCTCGCTTCTAGTTTCCCATTCTCATCTAATTCAGTAATTATAAATTTCATTTTAGTCCTTTTTATTTTTTAAATATATAGTTATCAACTTTCCAGAACACGATTGCTCCAAAGAATTGACCTAACATTAAATTAGCCCAAATGGACAAGCCTCGTGTTTCAAGAAACGCCATTAATGGCATCATAACCAAAGCAGATATCTGCCACCGCAAATGATAAATAAAATATTTTTGCATAATAAGTTAAACCTTCTTTTTATATAAAATTATATCATCATATATTCCGTCGAAAGGAATATATGATTTAAATACATACTCCTCTTCATAAACTTCATCAAGCCAGTCGAAGAATTCATCATCGGCTGTGCAACCTCCATAACCTTCCCCAATAAGTAAAAAATGTTTAGGTAAAAGATCCTGCATCTTTTTAAAAGACTGTCCTTGATTACAATCATATGGTATCCATGAAGCTATCAAAACATCAACATTAAGTTCACTTGGACTCAAGTCCTCGAAAGCTTTGAACGCCAAATAATTTTTATTTAGGTTATCAGAAATCATTGCGCTATTTTTATCAAAACCGTAATTTACTACCGGATTCAGATCCAAAGTGTATCCAGTTCCAACACACCCTATTTTTTCATTCAAAAGCCTACTGAGATATCCGGTACCAGCATATATTTCTACGAATGATATTAAATTATATTTCTCAAAAACATCAGATATTTCTCTTAGGACTTTTTTAGTCAAGAGAGCGAATCCAAAGTTCTTGGTGTAAAAATCTGATCGAAAAGTATAACTAGCGATGTCAAATGAGCCCAGACGTCTATTGTCAACCTCGTCAGGAATTTGACCTTTGAGTAATAACTCTTTAGCTTCTTCGATCGATACCTCTTGTTTATTGAATACATATGTCATCTTCTATTCATCAGCCTCTTTTAAAATTTTAGCATGTTCCATTAATGCAAATACCTCACCTAAAGTCAATTGTTGAGGAATTATTGTATCAAGAGTCACCTCATTAATTTCTACATCCAGATATCTTCTACTTTGAATACCTGATCTGTAATCATTAGCTAATGCATTCCACTCCTCAATTTCAGTTTCCTGAAGTCTTTTATAATCCTCAGTTTCATCTAGAGTACGAAAAACTTTTAAAGTTTCAATAACTTCATCATTGACACTATTTTCGATTTCACTTTTATAAATATACATTTCTTCTCCTTAAAAAATAAAAAAAAATTAACCTATTTTAGGCACCTTGGGCGAAAGAAATCATAGCCCAGATGCTATGATTTCTTGGATTTCTTGAATTCGTCTGGGTAGACGAATTCATATGTATTAAGCCAGAAGTCCAGGCCTTTGGCCTGATCAACATATTTCGCCATCGGTGGAATCGTTATCTTACGGCTCCCCCTCCAACCACCGAGAATATCTAACATTTTCATGTAGATATTCTCGGTGAACGTCACCTGTCGTCGGTCTAATTTCTTGAGGAGGCTGATGCCGATGGCGACATCCTCCTCTAAAATCTTGTCACATAATGTGACCTGGAAATCGACTGGGTGGCCGGCCCAGTTGAAAACTCTATATTTATGGAGACTGGTTGTCCCCATGTATAAATAGCATCCGTTGAAGCTGCTAATCTCGAAGGTCGCCACCCCTTCGAGATATTTAATAGCAGCTTCAAAGATGCCGCTATCCGTTGTAAAGAAGTCATAATCTGACTCCTGGGTTGTCAAAGATGACCCCGCTAATCGTGACCCTGAAAGAGTTAGACCTAACTCTTTCAGGTTCATTTCAATTTTATGCATATCCTCCAATCTGGAGATCGGGTTGATCTCCTTTTTCTCGGTGCCGTACCATGACGCACCGTTTGAAAATTCCGGGAATTCAATCCCTGAATTCTCAAAATAGTTAACAGCAGCCTCTAAATTCTTTAATAACTTTTTATCATTAATTATTTTCATTATGTCCTCCTTACGGAAATAACACCCAATGAAAAGGGCTGCAGCATTACCTGCACTATAATATGTCTATTTTAGACAACCTTAAAGAACTTACCCGATGTAAGTTCAATAATATTATTTATATACTAACTGAAGTAATTCTAAAAAACAAAGGATTCATGCAACATCAAGATATAGGAAAATAAATGAATATAAGATTAGTATTTAACTCAAGAACTGGAATTCTTCGAGCAGAGAGAAGCGCTCGCTCGAACCCAAGAATAAAAAAACGGGTTCCATTTAATATGACAAGAAACTTTTGGAGCATCCCAGCGTATTCAATACTTCAGCAAATTTCTATGCTGGATATGAAAATTCATAAAAGAAACCCACCTGGATTTCGAAAGGCTGCTAGAAATTACTATAGTCTATTACCACAAGATATTCCATTATATTTATTGGAGTTTGAGGAATTCTATAATGCTTTTGAAGATTATCTCTGGATTCAAGAACCTCAAGGATTGCGAAGACTTCTGAAGAAAGAAGTCGAGAAAACAATAGGTGTAAAACCGGCAAGTCAAAAAGCAACAATTGATGGAGTAGCCACAAGTATTTCGATTATTCTTGAAACAGGAACATCTCAATTAAAAGAAAATTTTAAAAAGCAGATAAAGAAACCATTTGATGTGTACTCAATTTTTTGGATGTATAAGACAGTTGATAAATTCTTTGGAGCGGTTAATAAGGCATCGCTTGTTTTGAACCCGAACTACAAAAAAATTATGCGAGCCGATCCAAAACGAGAACGCATTCTGAAATATTTTAATGAATCGATGTTGTATAGAAATACCACAAAATCCCCACGGGAAATCACGTACTCTAATCTTTTGACTCTTTTGAAGAATCAATCACAATCTGGAATAAAGGTTAATCTGTATTCAAATACAGGTGCTCCTTTTAAATACATGAACTTCGAGAAATTACTTCTAGAAGATGGTAATGAGCAGTTGGTTGAAAAAGCACTCGTTGTTTATAATAATGATGATAGTTTCTTCGAGTTCAGAAGTACTTATTATTTCTTCGATCCAGAAGAAGTAAAGAAAAAACACGATGATATTTTTAATTATTTAATGAAGCCTGAGTTGCAAGATTTCATCGATGGTCTTAGGAACCTCAAAGATAAAAACACAAGCCTGAAAAATAAGGTTCCTGTTAAAAAATTAAAAGAGACAAGTTTTACAGGAACCCTGCAAGAGCATCAAGAAGAAGCATTAAGTTGGGCTTGGAGTTTAATTGAACAAGGAGCACCAGGTTTAATCCTAGCCGACGAGATGGGCATGGGAAAAGCATTAGAAAACAACACACCGATTAAAATTCCAGGCAGTTGGAAAAAAATTAAAAATATTAAAGTTAATGATTATGTTATTGGTAGAGATGGGTTTCCAACAAGAGTAACTGGCGTTTACCCACAAGGGATTCGCCAAATGTATAAAATTATTTTTGACGATGGACGTGAAATTGAAGCGGATGCTGAACATCTTTGGACAGTATTTATAGAAGAGAAAAATCAACAGGTTTCAACTACTAAAGAAATAATGAATTTATTGGAAAATAATAAATCAATATCTATACCGACTATAATTCCAGAATCAAATATAGACATAGAATCTAGATTAAAATATTTAAAATCATTAACTCAACATAGATCTCAAGAAATAATTTTAAATGATTTTGATCAAACCGGTATCAATGAATTAAAAGAATTAATTTATAGTTTAGGTGGTACATTAAAGATAATCAAAAATAAATTACAGTTTGAGTTCAAAAGCACTCTTGATATAAAAAATATTGAACCATCAAGAAAAACCGAGGCAACATGTATTTCAGTAGATAATCAAGATAAATTATTCGTCGCAAAAGATTATATTACAACACACAACACTATCTCGACAATTTCTTTCTTGAGTTCTCTGATGAAATATAAAAATTTCAAAACTATCTTAATTATATGTCCGAGTTCAGTTGTATCTGTTTGGGAAAATGAGCTAGCTCGCTTTGATCCAAAAGCAGCGAAGAAAATTGGCTCAGGAATCCAAATAATGAGCTATGAAAGAGCCATCCGAAATTCACCTAAGAAAGTAGATTTACTAATCCTAGATGAAGCCCAGAAGATTAAGAATAATAATACTTTGGCTTTTAAAAACATAAGCTTAATAGAAAAGAAGTTCGTGTGTATTTTAACTGGAACACCGATTGAAAATAAAGTCGATGATCTATTTAGCCTCCTTCAAGTAATTAACCCAAGCGCTTGGCATCTATTTAAGATTATGAAAAAATCTTACAAAGATGTAGAAATGGTTACTAAAATAAGGGAAGTAATAGATCCGATTTATTTACAACGACATAAGACATCGAATCAATTGAAAGCGAAGATGACTGTAGAAGAAGTTTTCATCCCCGCTCTTGATATTGAAAAGAAAATAACGAAAGAAATTAAAAAAGTATTCTCTGATAAAATGATTAAATTGAATGCTTCAAATAATCATGATTTTTATCAGACACAAGTTGCTTTGACTGGACTTCTACGATTAAGACAAGCGGTTAGTTTGCCTAGTCAACTACCTGATGAATTAATTGAACACTTTGATCCAAAAGTCGGTAGAGTTGCTCAACATGTTGATCCAAGTAAAGCTAAAAAGTTGGTAGAGATTTATAAAAAAATACATCAGAATAAGCAGAAGGTTGTTGTATTCACTATGTTTTCTGGGACTATAAAATATCTCAAAGTGCTTCTAGAAAAAAATGGAGCCAATGTATTGACTCTCTCTGGACAAGATAGTAGTCAAAAAAGAAAAATCATGATTGAAGAATTTCAGAGACCGGATTCAAAATATGATGTTTTTATAATTATGCTTAAAGCAGGAAATTCTGGGATTACCTTAACTAACGCAAATAATGTTGTACTCTATGACTTATGGTATAATCCGGCTGTAGTTGCACAAGCACTTGCTAGAGTCCATAGAATTGGTCAACAACTTGATGTTACTGCTTATATATTAATTACTCAAGATTCAGTTGACGAAGCAATTAATAAAATATTCTTGAATAAAAATAAATTAATTGATGCTTTTAGTAAACCAAAAGACGCGTTGAAACCAGATCTAAAAAAGAGCGAGATCGCTAATTTTGGAAAGGATTTATTTCAACAAAAATAGATTCAAATATATTATATAAAAATAAAGGAAAATGATGAGTTCAAATATAAAAAATAATAAAGTTATTATACTTGAGCAGGCTGTACTATCTGATGTTGAAATAATTGAAGAGAGTACTGTTGGTTCTCAATATAAACTTAAATTTAGAGCTAAACTACAAGAAGCAGATGTGATAAATAATAATAGACGTGTTTATCCGGCAGATACCCTTCAAGCAGTTTACGCACAATTGAAGCCGAAGGCTTTGGAACGCAAGTTAGTTGGTGAAATGGATCACCCACAACCAAGTGGAGATAATGCTAGTAAAATCAAGAGATCAAGTACGCTAGCTCTTGATAGAGTTTGTGTACTCTTCGCTGATCTTGAGTGGGATGGAAATTCTATTTTTGCAGTTTGTGAAACACTAAGTAATACTAAAGGAATGGATCTATATGCTTTATTGAAAGATAGAGTGACAATAGGATTTAGTCTTAGAGCGTTCGGTGAAACTAGAAAAAGAGCGGATGGTGTTACTGAAGTTCTAGCTAAAGGAATAAAAGCATTAACATATGATGTTGTTGCTAATCCAAGTCACGATAATTCGGTTATCCTTGAATTCCTTGATGAAGGGACTAATATCCAGAGTGTTCTTCAAGAATTAACAGAGTCTTATAATAATATAAACAAAGTCGCATTGGAAGAAAGCTCGTCAATTCAAGGCGAATCTGAGGTTCATTGTTTCGGAAATATATGTATCAAAGCTCCTTTACAAGAGGCCATTGATTATATAGTTGAAGAAGCAGTCCAAATGAACACAGGAATCAAAAATATTAAAGTCCAGACGCTATAAAATAATAGCTTTTGGACACAAGAACTAAAATATGCCCAAAGAAAATATTGCCCAAAATTTTCAAGACATATAAATGACAATTAGGAGAAAATATGCCTTTAAACACATCAACACTGTTGTTGGAAAACTATGGTTCTTTCATTAAAGATCATGAAACTCTTTTTGAAGATTCAGTGAGCGCAGCTCAAGTTATTTCTGACGATAGTTATTTCGAAATGTATGTTGATAAACTTACAAGTGGTCTAGAAGAATCAGTAGTAAGTAGAATTAAACCTATTCTTGAAAGAGAAAGAGAAATGTACATAGAAGAGTCAGGGTCAATTTTGACATCTCCTCAAGCTATTGCGTATGCTATTTCTTCTTTCCCAATGTTAATTAACATCTATGCTGAGCCATTGCTAAGTAAAGTTGTAACAGTTTACCCAACTGATAAACCAACAATGTCTATTCCTAAACTTACTTGGATATCTAAAATTATAGATCACGCTGGTAATGAGACAGAAGTAGCATTCCCTACAGCTAGACAAATGGTTAGACCAGATATGGTAACATTGACTCTTGCTTCTAAAACAGCTAATCTATTTAATCTTCTTGGAGATATTAGCCCAAGTGATTTCAGAATCTCTAAAAGAAATTTCAGAGTTAGAAATATTAGATCAGCTTCAGATGCAGAATCAATTCTTATCAGTGTTCAAGCGGACGCTAGAGGAAGCATAATCTCTGAGTTCGATGTTCAAGCTGTGGATAGTGATGGAAATGCTATTATAGTTGATGGACAACCAGCTTTCGATGTTTATAAAATCCAAGGTCAAGTTGATTTTGATTCAGGTGCTTTAACATGGTCAGTAATTCAAGTAGTTCAAATTGCTGGTTCTGAAAATGGTGCAGATAAATTTGATGCAGGTGAAATCGATGTTAAATTTAGAGTTTTCGGAAACGGAAATGGTAGAGGTGTAGTTAAATCTAGACCAAAACAAGAAATCATCGATATCGATATGGATATTGAAGATAGTTTCGAAGTAGAAAATATCGAAGAAATCATCCAAGATTGGAAATCTGTTTATAGTGTTAATGTCCTTGCAGAGTTGAAAAACTATGTTAAAGATCAAATTAAACTTAACAGAGACTTTGAAATTGCTGATAAACTAGAAGAAAATATTGCATTGGCTAAGAAAATTGGACAATACCAAGAAATCGATCTACAAGCATTCGTAGGAAGCGCTACAGATGATAAAGGTGTTAGACCAACTACAGTTCAAGATATCTTCAAAAACATCGTTCCTCAAATCATGGCAATGGTTGAAAGAATGAGAAGACAAAACAACATGGATGTTCAATACCTAGTTTGTGGTATAGACGTAGCAGTTGTATTGAAATCTCTACAAGAATTCGCTGTTAAAATGGATGGAATGACTGGTGGAACAGGTCTATCTGGAACAACAGGTGACTTTGCAAAACTAGAGATTGTATCTTCTTATGCAGTAGAACCTTCACTACTTCACTTCGTAACTGGTGCTAATACACTAAGCAGAAGTTCAATCGTTGAGGTTATGTATAAGCCGTTGTACATCATCAATGAAATTACAAATTCAATTCGTAGAACATTCATAAAATCGCGAAACTGGATAGGAATTGTAAGAAGTTCTGGGATCGCCACAATAAAACTCAAAAACTACGAAATGTACTTCGCAGCAGCAGGTAGATAGTAGATAATCGTTATTAACTCTCTAGAGATAGGCTTAAGCCTATCTCTAGACCCTCATGTGCCTCGATTTCAACAGGCACCATCAGCAGTCCTTTTTAAACTCAATATAAATAATTATTAATCGGCCTTGACAATATTGTAGACATTGGTCGAAAATAAATTAAAAGGGAAACGATGAATTCTGAAGAATTACTATCTCAGTATAAAGAATTTTTTAAATTTTGTAAAAAATGGGATATCCTCGGGCAGAAGGCTTTTAAAGGTATCACGAAAATAAATGCAGCTCAAAAGAAAGCAAGAAAACGAGCTGAAGAGTGGTTATATAAATTAACAAGCTTTTTGCCGGAAGATTTTAATATCAACCTTAGGATGAAATATATACGATACGAGATAACTCCAGCGAACATGTATTGTCCAGTTTGTAAAAATAAATTACGTAAATGGAGTACTAAGAATACTAAATTTCTTATAACATGTGGTGATAAAGATAAAATACATCAAGATTATATAAATAAAAGTATTGTAGAAAAATCGAAAGCAACATGCTTAGAAAAATATGG